>Ga0134127_10000108_pt1 | contig 110384 bp, 90 predicted proteins | sample KB31753_FD_96459 | JGI IMG/M metagenome (GOLD analysis project Ga0134127, IMG submission 96459) | Terrestrial soil microbial communities with excess Nitrogen fertilizer from Kellogg Biological Station, Michigan, USA - KB3-175-3 | ecosystem: Environmental > Terrestrial > Soil > Unclassified ... | reverse complement strand
CCGTCACGTCGACCAACCTCGCGCTCGGCGGCGCGCAGTCGAGCAACTACGCCCTCTCGGCGACCACGGCGACGACCACGGCGAACATCACCGCCGCGACGCTGACGCCCGCGATCACGGCGAGCAACAAGACCTACGACGCCACCGCGGCCGCGGCGATCAACTGCACCTTGACCGGCGTCGTCGGCAGCGACGTCGTCACCTGCGCCGGCACGGGCAGCTTCGATACGGCCGCTGTCGGCACCGGCAAAACGGTCACGAGCAGCACCCTGACCCTCGGCGGCGCCCAGGCGGCCAACTACCTGCTGTCGGCGACCACGGCGACGACGACGGCGAGCATCACGGCGGCGACGCTGACGCCCGCCATCACGGCGAGCAACAAGACCTACGACGCCACCGCGGCCGCGGCCATCAGCTGCACGCTCACCGGCGTTGTCGGCACCGACGTCGTCACCTGCAGCGGCACGGGCAGCTTCGACTCCTCCGCCGTCGGCGCGGGCAAGACCGTTACGTCGAACAACCTCGCGCTCGGCGGCGTCCAGGCGAGCAACTACGCGCTGGCGAGCACGACCGCGACGACGACCGCGAACATCGCGGCGGCGACGGTCACGCCGGCGATCACCGCGGCGAGCAAGCCCTACGACGGCACCGCGACGGCCACGCTCACCGCCTGCACCGTCAGCGGCACCATCAACGGCGACGTCGTCACGTGCTCGGGCACCGCGACCTTCGACTCAGCGGCGACAGGCGCCGGCAAGACCGTGACGGCCACCGGCCTGACGCTGGGCGGCGCGGCCAGCAACTACGCGCTCGGCACGACCACGGCGACGACGACGGCCGCGATCACGGCACTCGGCGTGACGCCGGCGGTGACCGTCTCGAACAAGACCTACGACGGCACCATGACCGCCGCGCTCTCCAGCTGCACCGTCAGCGGCGTGCTCGCCGGCGAGACGGTCGGCTGCACGGGCACGGCGCTGTTCGAGTCGGCGAGCGCCGGCGCGGGCAAGACCGTCCAGATCTCCAGCCTGGCGCTGACGGGAGCGCCGGCGGCCAACTACGTCCTCACGTCGACGACCGCCACGGCCGCCGCGACGATCTCGCCGCTGCCGGTGACCGCGAGCGCGACGATCGCGGACAAGACCTACGACGCGACGACGGTGGCGCAGCTGTCGCAGTGCGCGGTGCAGGGGGCGGTCGAGGGTGACGTGGTGACGTGCACGGGCACGGCGACGTTCAACACGGCGGCCGCCGGTGTCGGCAAGACCGTCACGATCAGCAATGTCACGCTGACGGGCGCGGGAAGCACCAACTACGCGCTCTCGAGCACGAGCGCGGTCGCCACGGCGGCCATCAACCGCCGCACCGCGACGCCGAGCGTAACGGTCGCCAACAAGCGGTTCGACGGCACGACGACCGCCGCGATCACCAGCTGCACGCTGAGCGGCGTGGTGGGTGGAGATGTGGTGACGTGCACCGGCACGGCCGCGTTCGCGTCCGCCACGGCCGGCACCAACAAGCCCGTGACGGCGACGCTCGCGCTCGCCGGGGCGGCGGCGGCCAACTACGTGCTGAGCGCGGCGACCGCGTCGACCACGGCCTCGATCACCGCCAACAGCGCGCCGGCCCTGACCAACCCGGGCGCGCAGCTGGGCTACACGGGCGTCGCTGCGGCGCTCACGGTAGCCTCCTCCGACGCCGACGGCGACTCGCTGACGTGGAGCGCGCAGGCGCTGCCGCCGGGCATCACGCTGAATACCTCCACGGGCGCGCTTTCCGGCACGCCGACAACGCTCGGCACGTTCACGACGACGGTGAGCGCGTCGGATGGATTTGACACGACCCAGGTCTCGTTCGCCTGGAGCATCGGCTCGCCGGTTCCCATCATGGTGACGCCGCTGAGCCCGCTCGCATCGATTACAACCACGACGCCCACGCTGTCGTGGCAGGCGGTGCCGCTTGTCGAGTACTACCTGCTGCGCGTGGCCGACTCTGGATCGGATTCACCGTTCGACATCTGGTACACCCCGGCCCAGGCGGGCTGCGCGACCGGCGGCACGTGCGTGGGCATCGCGCCGCGCTCGCTGAAGGCCGGACTCGTCACGTGGCAGGTGCTAGCGTGGAACCACTTCGGATACGGCCCGTGGTCGCCGACGATTTCCGTTGTCATCGACCTGGCCGATGCGCTGGTGCCGACGCCGGCCGCGACCGCCCCGTCGGGCGCGATTGCCACGCGGACGCCGACCTACGCGTTCGGCCTCGTCAGCGGCGCGAGCTGGTATCAGCTGTCGGTCACCGATGCGCTCGGCAACACGAAGGATTTCTGGTATACGCCGACGCAGGCGTGCAACGCGTCGTCGTGCGCGGCGACGCCGAGCTGGGCGGTGGCGACCGGGCTCGCGAAGTGGCGCGTCCGCGCGTGGCGCGTGTCCGGCGCGGGTGCGTGGAGCGCCTACGTCAGCTTCGACGCGGCCGATGCGCTGCCCGGCAAGGTGACGCTGAGCGCGCCGTCGGGATCGATCACGACGACGACGCCCACCTTCACGTGGGCCGCGATGCCGAACGCGAGCTACTACCTGCTGAACGTGACGGACCGCGACAACATCACCTACGAGCGCTGGTATCGTCCGGGCGACGCGGGCTGCCCGCTCGGCACCGGCACCTGCACGGCGGCGCCGGGCATCGTGCTCAAGGCGGGCTTCGCCAGCTGGAAGGTCCTGGCGTGGAACGGCTCGGGATACGGCCCGTGGAGCGACGCGCGCGATCTGCTGATCGAGATTGCCGACGCGTTGGCACCTGTCCCGGTCACCGTGAGCCCGACGGGCACGGTCGCCTCGACGGCCGCGTCATACCGCTGGACCTCCGTCGCCGGCGCGATCAACTACCGCCTGTCGATCCGCAACAACGGCGGCGCGCCGACGTATCTCTGGTTCACGCCCGCCGCGGCAGGGTGCGCCGCTGGCGGCGAGTGCGTGGTCACGCCGGTCATCACGCTGGCCAACGGAAACGCCGAGTGGCAGGTGCAGGCCTGGACGAACAACGGCTACGGCGCGTGGAGCGCGATCGTGGCGGTGACCGTGAACATCACGGCGCCAACGGTCCCGGTCCTGATATCGCCCGTGGGCACGCTGTCGACTGCCACGCCGCAGCTGCGCTGGACCGCGTCGGACAACGCGACGCTCTACTACACGCGGGTCTTCGATTCGACGGGCCAGCGCGTCGACAGGTGGCTGTCGCCGGCACAGGTCGGGTGCGCGGCCGGCGGCGTCTGCACCTTCAGCCCGGGTGTCGCGCTCGCCAGCGGCGCGGGCTCGTGGCAGGTCATCGCCTACAACCCGACCGGCTACAGCCCATGGTCGACGACGATGACGTTCCTGGTGCCGTAGTGACCATCATCATGATCGTTGCGCTGCTGTTCGGGACCGGGTGCGCGCCGTCGGCGCGTGGCGGCCGCGAGGTGCGTGCGCAGGCGGCGCCCGCTCCCGGAAGCGACGCGATGCTCGCAGGCACGTTGGAAGTGCTGGTCGAGGATTCGAGCCAGGGCAGCCGCACCCTCTACTTCCTGACGACGGACGACATGCGCGTGGCGCTGCGATTCTCCCGCACGCCCAACGTGCTCACGGGTGCACGTCTCCGCGTGCAGGGGCGTTGGACGGCGGACGGCGCGGTGGACGTGACGTCGTTCGAGGTCATCTCGCGATGACCGGCGGCAATGGCGTCAGAACCGGTACTTTTGCCAATAGTTCGTTGATTTGGAGACATTTCTCGGCGGGGACGACGAATCCAGTGCAATTCGCGGCGACCGAAAGTCCACGCGAAACACGCGGGAATTCCGCGCCAAATGCCACGAAACGGAATCGGTGCGCGACTTTTGTCGGGTCCCGGCGCGCCCGCTGCGGATGGCGATTCCTTTGCACAATGCCGGTGCAGGTCCGGGGCTCTGGCCGCGGACTGGTACCCAAGTCCCCTACAACTTGAGTGAACCAACATGAGGCATGAGATGCCCTCTGCTCTCATCGGGCAGAGCGCTGCACTGCGCGAACTGAAGGAAGAGATCACCCGGGTCGCCCACTCGGACGCCAAGGTACTGATCACTGGCGAGAGCGGGACCGGCAAGGAGCTCGTGGCGCGCGCGATTCATCAGCAGAGCGCCCGCAACGATCGCGCCTTCGTTCCGGTCAATTGCGCCGGGCTGACGGAGACACTGCTCGAATCGGAGCTGTTCGGGTACCTGAAAGGGAGCTTCACCGGCGCCTACCGCGACCGGCCGGGCAAACTGGAGGCGGCCGACAAGGGCACGATCATGCTCGACGAGATCGGCGAGATGACCCCGCGCATGCAGGGTCTTCTCCTCCGCTTTCTCGAGACCGGTGAGGTGCAGAAGGTCGGGTCCGACCGCATCGACCGCCGCGTCAACGTGCGTGTGGTGGCGGCGACGAACCGGAACCTGGCGGAAATGGTCAGCCAGGGGCTGTTCCGTGAAGACCTCTTCTACCGCATCAACGTCGTGCATCTCTGCGTTCCGCCGCTGAGCGCGCGGAAGGAAGACATCCCGCAGCTGGTCGACCATTTCCTCGCGCGGTTCACGGGACGGACGCTTGCCGGTCCGAACGGCAACGGAAATGGCAACGGCAACGGCCACGCGAATGGAAACGGCAACGGGAATGGCCACGCCAATGGCAATGGCCATGGCAATGGCAACGGCCACACCAATGGCAACGGCCACGGCAACGGCGACGGCAACGGACATGACGCCCGCGGAGTGGTGCCGGCGACGCTGACCGTGCCGCAGAACGTCCTCAGCGTGCTGTCGGACTACAACTGGCCCGGCAACGTGCGCGAGCTCGAGAACGTCGTCGAACGGCTCGTCGTGACGGCGAAGAGCGACACGGTGGCGATTGGGGATCTTCCCGCGGAGATTCGCGCCTACACCGGCGCGCAGCCGAAGGTCATGCGCGAACGGAGAAAGACGATCGCTGACGACCTGTACCGGCGCGTCGTCCAGGAGGGCGAGTCGTTCTGGACCGCGGTCTACCCGCTCTACATGCAGCGCGAGATCACCAAATCGAACGTGCGAGAGGTCGTGCGCCGCGGCTTGAACGACGCCCGTGGCAACTATAAGATCGTCGCGCGCATGTTCAACCTGGGGGCGGACGACTACAAGCGCTTCCTGAATTTCCTGCGGAAGCATGATTGTCAGCTGCCGTTCAAGGAGTTCCGCTAGCTCTCCTGCCCGCCTGCCTGCGACGCGGCGCCTGCCACGGCGCCTGCGTGCAGGCCGGCTGGCCATCCTGATCGCCGTCGCGACGGCGTCCTGTTCCAGCGACACGCCGCCTCCGTCCTCGGGCGGCTCACCGGGCCCGAATCCGTCGGGCCAGCGGCTCTCCTGGTCGCAGGTCGCCGGCTCGCTGGCAATCGTCCAGAACTACGACTTCATCCTGTTCGTGGACGGCGTCCGCTCGACGCTCCCGGGGACCAGTTGCACGGGCATCGCGCCCGCGTTCGACTGCCTGGCGCCGCTGCCGGTGTTTGCGCCCGGCCGGCACGTCCTGGAACTGGCAGCACTCGATCGCACCAGCGGCCTCGAGGGTGCCCGTTCAGAGCAGTTGATCGCCAACACGACCGCCACGTCCACCACCATATTCGGAACCACGCGACCGCCGATCACGTCCGCCGCCGGCGAGGTTCCGGCCACGTCCGCCGATGCGGCATCCGCGGTGCCCGACGTCGCCTGTGCGCGGCTGGTGTCGACATGCTTTGCGATATCGACGATCAGCAGCGATGTCGGTGAGGTCCGGCGGCTCGCTGCCCTGCCGGATTCCCGGCTCCTGGCGCTGTCGTCAGGCGGGGTCGCCCAGGTGCTGCCTGGAGGCGATCGCGAACGCCTCCCGATCGACGCGCGTCATGCTGCGGCGGACGTCGCGGACATCGCCCTCGACCCGGATTTCCTCTCCAACCATTACGTGTACGCGGCGCTCGTGACGTCCGGGGATGACGGGCGAACGACGACCAGCGTCGTGCGTTTCCGCGAGCTGGCCGGCCGCCTTGGCGAGCCCGCGACGATCGCGGCCGACCTGCCGGCGGCCCAGGGGCCGCCAGCGATCTCCGCCGGTCCGGATCGCCGACTCTATCTCGCGCTTCCTTCCGCGGACGACCGGCGCGGCGCCGGACCGTACGACGGGGCCGTGCTGCGGTTGACGCGCGAGGGGGCCGCGGCCGGCTACGAGCGTGCGCACTCGCCGATCCTGGCCATCGGCTCCTCACGGCCGGCCTCGCTCACCTGGGTCGATAGCGCACACCTGCTGCTGGCATCGGCGGCATTCGCCGCGTCACCGCTGTCCGCCGTCCCGTTGCAGGTTTCAGAAACGTTCGCGCCGGCAAGCGTCCCGGTGCAGGGTGTCCAGCGGGTTCCGCTGACGGGTGGCATCACGCAGGTGGCGCCGCTCCCCGCCGCGCCCGCTAATCCCGGTGAAACCCGTCTGGTCGTCCTCGGGACCGCGCCGCCGGCGCTCTACGTCGCCACGATGACGACCGGAGCGGCTCCGGCCGTCATCGGCATCGACTACGTCTCGCTGGGCGGGCTGGCGCCCGTGGCGCTTGCGGTCGATGCCAGTGGCGATCTGCTCGTGGCTGCACATCAATTTGCGGGGTCGCCCGTGCAGCTCCTTCGGCTGCGAGTTGACCCGGCGCAAAAGTCTCCGTAGGGGCATCGTGAATTGGTCAAGTTTCCGGCATGGCAGAGGGAATTCCCGGTTCGCGGCGACAAAGCCCCGGCACATGCAAAAACGTCATTGCCGAGCGCGGCATCGCGACGGGGCAACCTACACATCAACAGCAGGTTACGGGTCCCACCTGCAGTTCCAGCCTCCTGCCGGGCTTCGCGGCAGTGAGATTGCTCAACTGTTACGCGAAGGTCAGAGCGTCGTCAGACCATAGACGATTGGTCGTTCACAGTACTTCGGAGGAGGCTGGGGCATGCGGTTTCGACGAATGATGGTTCTGGTCGGAGCGTTCTTGATGGCGGCGTTGATCGCTGCCGACGCCAGCGCAGCGGGATTCCGGCTGCGCGTCGAGGACATCTCTGACCCTCTCAACCCGACTGGGGTTGGCGTCGTCGTCAGCGACGGCGGTCCCGGTGATGAGAACGGGCTACCCGGATCCCCCGACGGGATGATCCAGGTCACGTTGATGCCGCTGAACAGCAGCGTCTCGTGGAGCCTGACGTTCGGCATCTCCAAGCCGGTGCTCCCGAACGCGGACGGGGTGCTCGGAGAGCTGTATCTGCAGTCGTTCAACATGACGACGACAGGTTCGGCCAAAGTGCGCCTGACGCTGGAGGACACGGGCTACGCCGGCGCGACCGCTGGCAACACGCAGAGTCTGTCCGTCAACAACAACATCACGGGCACGTTCTGCGGCGGCCCGCCCTTCGGCGGGGCAACGGCGTGCGGCGCCACTTCCGCCCTCAAGGTGACTACCAACTCGTGGATCGCCGGCGGCGACACCGTCCCGGCACTCGGAACCGAGCAGGCCTCGGTCGGCGCGCTGGAGACGATTGGCGACAACGTGGGCACCGCCACGGGCGTGCAGACGTTCAATCACACGGCGGGCGCGACGCAGACCTTCGGCGGCGACGCGACGACCACCTTCGAGAACACGGACCCGACGTATTCGCTGTTCACCCAGGTGATCCTCGATTTCACCGGCGCGGGTGACATCAACTTCACGCAGTCGACGCAGACGATCGCCAACCAGGCGTTGGTGAACCCGACACCGGAACCGGCATCGCTGATGCTGATTTCGACCGGGCTGTTCGGATTGGCTGGAGCGCGCCGCCGCTACAAGCTGGCCCGTCCTTGAATCGCCGTTTCCTCACTGATCTTCAGTTGCTCGCCAGCCGGTGTGAGACTCGCACCCCCGGGATGAGGGGGCCTCGAGTCTCGCCCGGCTTGCGCAGCTTTCGGATCTCCGCACATCCCAGTCAATCCGGACGGAAGGAATCAGAAGGAAGGTCATGACAGTGTATCGACCCGTCACCACATTCCGGAGCGCAGCTCTGGCGCTGACCGCCGTGCTCGCCGCGGCCGGCTGCAGCCACGATTCGGAAGCGTTGAAACGGCAGTACCTCTCGAGCGGCGACGCGTACGTGGCGCAGCGCAAGTACGCGGACGCCATCATCCAGTACCGCAACGCCATCCAGGAAGACGATCACTTCGGCGAGGCGCGCTTCAAGCTGGCCAGCGCCTACATCCGTTTCGGCGACGGCTCGCGCGCGCTCGCGGAATCCGTTCGCGCCGCCGACCTGATGCCCGAGGACATCGAGGCGCAACTGCAGGCGGCGAACCTGCTCCTCCTGAGCGGCCGGTTCGCCGACGCCCAGGACCGGGCGAAGAAGGTGCTGGACCGCAATCCTCACGAACTTCGCGCGACCATCGCGCTCGGCAACGCGCTCGCCGGTCTGAAGGACCTCGACGGCGCGGTCGAACAGCTCGAGGAGGCGGTCCGTCTCGACCCGGCGCGCGCGGGCACATACACGAACCTGGCGACACTCGAGCTCGGCGCCGGCAAGCTCAAGGACGCCGAAGCGACCTACAAGCAGGCGGTGGAAAAAGCGCCGAACTCGGTGCCCTCGCAGCTGGCCCTGGCGCAGTTCTACTGGCTGACCTCGCGCGCCCCGGAGGCAGAGACGCACATGCAGCGCGCCCTCGAGCTCGCGCCGCGCGACATCGTCGTCAATCGCTTTGCGTCGGCGTTCTACCAGGCGACGAACCGCCCGGAGAAGGCCGAGAAGTACTTCCAGGCGGCGGTGGAGGCGGACGGCTCGAGCCGTGCCCATCTTGCACTCGCGGAGTACTACCTGGGGGCGTCGCGGCTGCCCGAGGCCGCGGAGGTGCTGAAGAAGCTGGTCGGCGACAAGGAGGTCGGCACGACCGCGAAGGTCCGTCTCGCGACCCTCGACTACTCCGCCGGACGCGCAGACGCCGCGGGAACCGCCATCGACGCGATCCTGAAAGAGAAGCCCCAGCAGGTGGACGCGCTGCTCGTCAAGGCGAGCATGCTGTTCGACGGCAAGCACTACGACGCGGCGCTCGAACGGACCAACGGCGCCATCAAGGCCGACCCCTCATCCGCGCCGGCGTACTTCGCGCGCGGCAAGGTGCTCGCGGCGATGGCCCGGTGGGACGAGGCCAAGGAATCGTTCAACGAGGTCATGAAGCTCAATCCGCGCGCCGCGGGCGCGCAGGTCGAGCTCTCGAAGCTGCACCTGCAGACCGGCGCGACTGACACCGCGGTGACGCTGGCGGGCTCGGCGGTGGCGAGCGACCCGCGCCGGCTCGACGCGCGGATTCTGCTCGCGCGCGGCCTCATCGCGCGCGGCGATCTGCTGCAGGCGGAAACGATTCTCAAGGACGTCCTCGAGGCCGTTCCCGATTCGGCCATCGGGCACGCGCAACTCGGCTGGCTCAACCTGGCGAAGAAGATACCGGCAAAGGCGACCGCCGAATTCCAGCGGGCGTTGAAGCTCGACGCCCTGCAGATCGACGCCATCTCGGGCCTCGTCGCACAGGACCTCGCCGCCGGACGCAGGGACGAAGCGCTCGCGCGTCTGGGTGATTTCGTCGCCAAGGCGCCGGCCAACGCGGGGCTGCTGACGCTCGCGGGCCGCACGAACCTGATGGTCGGAAAGTTCGACGAGGCCGAGAAGCTGCTGAGCCGCGCCATCGACGCCGATCCGAATACGCTCGACGCGTACTCGTTCCTCGGCCAGACATACCTCCAGCAGAAACGCCTGGACGACGCGCGGCGCGAATTCGAACGGCGGGTGACGCGCGAGACGAGGCCACTCACCTCGCTGACGATGGTCGGGCTGATCTACGAGCTGCAGAACCGCACCAACGACGCGAAGCAGGCGTTCGAGCAGGTCCTGGCGATCGATCCGAAGTCTTCGATCGCCGCCAACAACCTGGCGTGGATCTACGCCGAGAACGGCGGCAACCTCGACGTCGCGCTCCAGCTCGCGCAGACGGCGCAGGCGACGATGCCCGATTCCGCCGAGGCCGCCGATACGCTCGGATGGATCTACTTGAAGAAGGAGCTGTACGGGCTGTCGATCAGCACGCTGCAGCGCGCGGTCGACCGCGAACCGAAGAACCCGTCGTTCCAATATCACCTGGGGCTCGCCTACGCGAAAAATGGCGACTCGGCGCGGGCGAAGACCATCCTGCAGGCCGCGCTGAAACTCGGCTCCAAGTTCGACGGGGCGGCCGACGCCTCCAAGGTGCTCGCGGGCCTCTGAGGCCCGCGAGACAGACAATGACGCTGAACGCATCTCCCCGCATGCTCGTCGCCGCCGTTGTCGGCGTCGCCGCACTCCTCCTCTGCTATGGAGGCGTGCTGGCGTCCCTCATGACGGTCTGGTCGACGAATTACCTGTACTCGTACGGATTCGCGGTCCCTTTCGTGGCCGCGTACGTCGCGTGGACCACCGCGCGGCGCCGTCCGATCGCGCTCGGATCGCCGGACTACATGCTCGGCGTGCCGGTGACCCTCGTCGGCATCGCGCTGCTCGTCGGCGGCCGTCTCGGAGGCCTCCTCAGCATCGAGCAGGCATCGTTCGTGGTCACGCTGACCGGCGTCGTGCTGATCGTCGCCGGACGCGACGCCGTGCGGACCCATTGGTTCACGCTCGCCTACCTGCTGCTGATGGTGCCGATCTGGAGTTATCCGATCGACCGGCTGCAGGAGCCGAGCCGGCTGCTCTCGGCGCGGATCGCCGCGTCGATGCTGCACCTGGCCGGCATCCCGGCGCTGCTGCAGAGCACCGACATCGTGCTGTCATCGCGGACCCTGGCCGTGCTGCGTGAGTGCAGCGGCGTGAATCAGCTGATCGCGCTGACCGCGATGGTCGTGCCGGCCGCCTACGTGTGGCTCGACTCGACGGGGCGGCGCATCGCCCTCATCGTGTTTTCGGTGGTCGTCAGCTACCTTGGCAACGGGATGCGCATCGCGCTGGTCGGATGGCTGGCGCTGAAGGGGCTCGGCGACGGGGACCCGAACAGCTCGTATCACCTGCTCGAGGGCCTTGGCGTGTCCTCGCTCGGGTACCTGCTCATCGGCGCCTTTTTCTCCGTCCTCTCACGGCCTTCGCCTGACACCGGCGGGGGCGACGCGCGCCCGGCAGCCGTCTCCGCCTCCGTTCGCCGGCGCCTTGCGATCGACGCTGCGCTGATCTGCACGCTGCTGCTGGGCGGAGCCATTCGGCTGTCCGCTACGCAGTCGGAAGTGAAGTTGAGCAACGGCCTCGCGACGCTCGACAACCGCGTCGGCGACTGGACGCTGGACGTGCTTGCACCGATCGCGGCGGTTCCATTGCCGGCTCTCGACGACGCGCTGGTCGGCGGCTATCCGACTGCGGACGGTCAGCGCCGGTTCGCGGACGCCGACGAGGAGCTCGTGCGCTCCTACCGGAACCTGTCGCAGTCGCACGTGCAGCTGTATGTCGGCTATTACAACCGGCAGTCGCAGGGGAAGGAGCTCTCCGGCGAGGCGAGTGAGGCGCTGCGGCTCGCCGCATCGCCCCTCACGCTGCACACCGGGTCTGAAGCCTACGACGTCAGCGAGGTCGTCCGCGAAGGGGCTGGCGGGTCGCGCGGCGTGATCTTCTGGTATGTCATCAACGGCCGCATCGTCCCCGACATCTATCGGGCCAAGGGCTACACGATCGTCGACGCCGTCACGCGCCATCGCACCAACGGCGCGGTGGTCATGATTGCATGGTCCAGCGATGCGGGGACCTCGCCGGCTTCGGCGAAGTCGGCGGCGGTCGCGTTCGCCGAAGCGCTGATCCCGGTCCTCGGCCGGCATCTTCCGTCGTAGCGCCGGTCCCGAAGTTTGCAAGAGGACTGGCATGCCTCCGAGTCGTCCACCAGGCCTCTGGTTCCGTGCGGCGCTGCTGATTGCAGCGGTTCTGGCTACCGCGCTTGCGTGGAGCGGTCTCTCCCTGAGGGACCTGCTCCACGGGCTGTGAAGCACCCCCACCCCGTCGCAGGCCCGCGGCGTTCGTAATTCTGTCGCCGGGCGCCCATTAAACCTCCCACAGGCAGACTTTGTTCATCCGCCGCGCAGGACATAGGCGCGTTCCGGAGGCGCCGCAAGGCCCCACGCTTCCGCGCCCGGAGTCGCACCACCTCCATAACCGGTTTGGAATGGTGGACTTACAACGCCCGGGCGACGCGTCTCGAATCTGGCGGTGACCTTGCACAACGGGGGGGTGCGTCCCCACAACACTGTTCACGAGATTTCAGGTTATGGAACGAGTCTTTTTCCGCGCGGCGTGTGTGGCTGTTCTCTGCCTCGGTGTGCAGGGCTCTGCAAGCGCGCAGGTGCAGGCCGGCGCGCAGGCCCAGTCCGGACCGGCAGCCAATCGACCCTCGGCGACGGCCGTGAACACGGTCGTCGGCGTGCCGCTGCCCGCGAAGTACGTCATCGGCATCGGCGACGTGCTGGCAATCGCGTTCTGGCGAGAACAGGCGTTGTCCGGCGACGTGGTCGTGCGCCCGGACGGCAAGATCTCGCTGCCGCTCCTCAACGACGTGCAGGCGTCTGGTTCCACTCCCGAGGAACTGGCGCACACCCTGGCGCGAGCGGCGGTCAAGTTCGTCGACGAACCCGACGTCGCGGTGATCGTCAAGGAAATCCACAGCCGGCGTGTGTTCCTCGTCGGCCAGGTTGCCACGCCCGGCATGGTGCCGCTCACCGGCGACATGAACGTCCTGCAACTCATCGCCGTCGGCGGCGGTCTGCTCGAGTACGCGGACCGGAAGAACATCGTGATCACGCGCACGCAGGACAGGCAGGAGATGCGCTTCCGGTTCAACTACGACGACGTGCTGAAAGGCAAGAACGTCCGGCAGAACATCATTCTCCGCCCGGGCGATACCGTGGTGGTTCCCTAGGCGTGGCCGGTACCCGCGCGTGAATCCCCGTTCCATCCGGCGTGTCGTCGTCGCGGTCCCCGTGATGATTGCGGCGTCGCTGCCCGGCGCATTCGCGCAGGCGGTCGGCCTGCAGCCTCAAGGCGGGCTCATGCGCGGCGCGGCAACCGATCCCAACGCGCGGCAGCGGCTCGACGTCTCGGTGGCGTCAACCGGCGGCTACGACGTGAACTCCGCCGCCGACCCTTCCAGCATCGGCGTCAACGGCCAGGATCCGACGGGTTACTCGACGCTGCTGCAGAGCGGCCTCGATTATTCGTTCCAGGGGCACTCGGTCACGGCGCGCGCGACCGGCAGCTCCGCGCAGCGCTACTTCCGCCCCGACGACCACGTCGTCCCCGCGTACTTCCGGAGCCTCGGTCACACGGGTGGCGTCGATCTGTCCGTGCACTCGGCGAGAACGGCGCTGCAGATCAACGCGACGGGCGCGTACTCGGGCTCGCCGTTGTACGCGCTGGTACTCCCCGTTCCGCAGGAGGGCGAGACGTTCACACCCGCCGCCTCGCGCGACGTCGCGGTCAGCGACTTCAATTCGCTCACCTACGGCACGACGGCGACGCTGTCGCACGGCCTGTCGCGCCGCAGCGCGGTGGCGGTCGGCGTCGACTGGCGGCGCACCGACACGACCGGCACGCCCGACGTTCACCGCCAGTTGAACACCTACGGCGCGCGCGGCCAGGTGGCCCATCGCATCGGCCGCAGCGTGACCACCACGGCGATGTACGCCTTCCGCGTCGGCGAAATGAAGGATTCCGACCCGCGGCTGCTGCCGTGGCGGATGCCGGAGCACCGGGCGGAGCTGGCGCTTGATTACCGTCATCCGCTATCCCGCACGCGGCACGTGACGTTGGGCGCGCGCGTCGGAGCATCGTCGATGGTGGTGCCCGAGCTGATCCCGGGCGCGGGCGCGCGGGCCCGCCGGGACAATCCGTTCTCCACCGACCTGTCGGCGGGCCTCGAGCTCACGCGCACGTGGCGGCTGCGAAGCGCCTACCGGCAGAGCGTCGATTACGTGCCGGGATTGAGCGAGCCGATTTCCGGAAAGAGCCTCACGACCACGATCGAGGGCCTCGTGAGCCGCCGCATCGACGTCTCGCTCTCGGGCGGCTACGCGACCGGCGAGTCCGCGATCAGCAGCGCGACGTCGGCGTACGAGACCTACAACGCCGAAGGCCGGCTGCGCTGCGCGCTCTCGCGGACGACCGCGGCGTACGTCGAATATCTCCGGTACTTTTACGACTCCAGGGGGACGCTCCCGCTGGGGCCTGGCGTCCCGATGCTGCTCGAGCGGCAGGGCGTCCGCGCGGGCGTGATGATGCGCCTGCCGCTCTTCTGATTCAGGGTCCGACGTGGTTCCAGGCCGAACGTTCACCATCGCAGAGCTGATTCGAATCGTCCTCCGGCGCGGCTGGCTCGTGGTGCTGCCGTTCGCCGTCGGCCTCGCGGGGGCGCCGCTGATCGCGAAGGCCGTCCCGGAGCTGTATCGATCGGAAACGCTGATCATGGTCATCCCTCAACGGGTGCCCGACAGCTACGTGAAGTCGACGGTCACCGCGAAGATGGAGGACCGGCTGCCGTCGATCAGCAACCTGATCCTGAGCCGCTCGCGGCTCGAGCGCATCATCATGGACTTCAACCTCTACCCGGACCAGCGCGCGCACGGGATCATGGAGGATGTGGTCGGGCGGCTGCGCGGCGACATCGCCGTGCAGGTCGAAGGGCAGGATTCGTTCCGCGTGAAGTACGTGAGCAGCGATCCGCAGACCGCCCAGAAGGTGACCGCGCGGGTGGCGTCGCTCTACATCGAGGAGAACCTGCGCGACCGCGCCAACCTGGCGGACGAAACGAACCTGTTCCTCGAGTCGCAGCTCAACGACGCGAAGGAACGGCTCGTCGAGCACGAAAAGAAGCTCGAAGCCTATCGCCGGCGCTACGCCGGCGAGCTGCCGTCGCAGCTCGAGACAAATCTCACGACCATCCGCAACGCGCAGCAGCAGCTGCAAGGCCTCACCGATTCGACCAATCGCATCCAGGATCGGCGGCTCCTCATCGAGCGCCAGATCGCCGACGTGCAGTCGACACCGCCCGATCCGGTGCCGGTCCCCGCGGCCGCGCCCGAACGCGAGGCGAACGCGCCGGCGTCGACCGCGCAGCAGCTCGAGGCCGCGCAGGCGCAGCTCAAGGCGTTCCAGCTGCGCTACACGCCCGACCACCCGGATCGCCGGGCGCTCGAGCGTCAGGTTAAAGATTTACAGGCGCGGGTCAAGGCCGAAGAAGCCAACCGTCCGCCGGCGGCGCCGGTTGAAAAACCGGCATCCCCCGCGGAGCTGGCGCGGCAGAAGCGGCTGCGCGACCTGCAGGACGAGCTCGAGGTGATCGACCACCAGTTGGCGGTCAACCAGGCCGAGGAGACGCGCCTCAAGCAGGCGATCGCCGGCTACCAGGCCAAGGTGGACGTCGTGCCCACGCGCGAGTCCGAGCTGGTGGAGTTGACCCGCGACTACAAGACGCTCGACACCGCCTACACCAGCCTGCTCGCCAAGCGCGAGGACTCGAAGATTGCGGCCAATCTCGAGCGGCGGCAGATTGGCGAGCAGTTCAGGATTCTCGACCCGGCATCGCTGCCGGGACGGCCGTACAACGAGGCCAAGCGGATGGGCATCATCGCCTCGGGTGCGATTATCGGCCTCGTGCTCGGTTTCCTGGTGGTCGGCTGGCTCGAATACCGTGACTCCAGCCTGAAGCGCGAAGCCGACGTCGTCCGGCTCCTGGAACTGCCGGTGCTCGCGATCATTCCACGGGTGATCTCGGACGGAGAACGCCGCCGAAGCCGGCGGCGGCTCATTGCGGCAAACCTGGCCGCGGGCATGGCGCTGCTCGGATCGATCGCCGTGCTCGTGCTGTGGCGGATGCGGATCTAGGGGCCTCGATGTATCAGCGCTACTACGGCCTGCGCGAATCGCCGTTCGAACTGACGCCGAATCCGAAGTTCCTGTTCCTGACGCCGCGGCACCGCGAGGCGCTCAGCAACGTGCGCTACGCGATCAGCGCGCGGAAATCGCTCGCCGTGATGATCGGCGAGGCCGGCACCGGCAAGACGACGCTGTTGCGCACGGCGCTGTCGCAGGACGCGGGATCCCCCGTCAAGTGGGTGTACCTGAACAATCCGCTGCTGACGCGCGAAGACTTCGTCCGGACGCTGGCGATGCAGTTCGAGCTCGGCCCCAGAGCCAGCAGCTCGAAGGCGGTCTTTCTCGACCTGTTCGAGCGCGCGCTGCGCGAGCGCCGAGCGCAGGGACAGATCTCCGCGCTCGTGGTCGACGAGGCGCAGAGCATCGACCACGCGCTGCTCGAGGAGATCCGGCTGCTCGCCAACATCGAGACGACGGAAGAAAAGCTGCTCGTCGTGATCCTCGCGGGCCAGCCGGAGTTCGCGGCGCGGCTGAACGAACCGGAGCTGCGGCAGCTGAAACAGCGCGTCGCGCTCCGCTGCGAGCTCGCCGCGTTCGATCTGGCGGAGACGGCAGCCTACATCGTCAGCCGGCTCGAAACGGCCGGCGGCACGACGCGGCTGTTCACGCGCGAATCGGTGATGGCGGTGCACGAGCACGCGCGCGGCATTCCGCGCACGATCAACGTGATCTGCGACAACGCGCTCCTCAGCACCTTCGCGCTCGGACGCAAGCAGGTCGATCGCGACATCGTGCTCGAGGTGGTGCGCGATTTCGACCTCAACGCCGCGGCAGCGGCCGAGCCGCGCTTCGACTCGTTCGACGCCGCGCCCGCTGACGGCGCGCCGCGCGCCACGGCGGCGCAACACCAGGCGCCCGCGCCGGTGCCGCTACGCGCGGTGCCCCCGCAGCGCCCGCCGGCGGTCGACCTGTCTCCTTCGGTCGAGAGCGCCATCCAGGCCGGTGTCCGCCGCCGCCGGTTCGTCTTCTTTGGCGCGCGGAGCTGAACGAGAGGCATCGGACAGAGTCATGAGTCGAGTTGATCAAGCGTTACGACAGGCGGACCATCCCGCGGTGCTCGCGCCGGCGGCGGACTCGTTCGAACCGCCTCTGGGCGGACGGTCGCCGGAGGCCCTCGACCTGTACCCGTCGGAGCCGGCATTCGAGGGAGGCGGCGCGCCGTTCGACGTCAGCATCCACCCCCCGGCGCGGGTCCCCGAGCCTCGGCGGGCGTTCGATTCCGCCGCCAGGCAGGCGTTCCGGAGCCCGCACGCGGACAAGCTCGTCACGGGCGGCAAGCTGCCGCCGTGCGCCGTCGAACAGTACCGCAGGCTTGCGGCGACGCTGCATCATCTCCAGGAAGAACAGAACCTGCGGACGGTGACGGTGACGAGCGCCGTCCCCCAGGAAGGAAAGACGCTCACCATCGCCAACCTGGCGCTGACGCTGAGCGGCTCGTACAACCGGCGGGTCCTGCTCATCGACGCGGATCTGCGGCGGCCGGCGGTGCACGACGTGTTCGGCACGTCGATCGCGCCCGGATTGTGCGAAGCGCTGCGGCCGTCGCCCACCGCGGCGCGCGTGACGGAGCTCACGCCCACCCTGTCGGTCTTGCCGGCGGGTCTGCTCCACGGCGACCCCATGGTGGCGCTCGCCTCGGAGCAGATGACGCGCTTGCTCGAGGGCGCCGCGGCGTCGTTCGATTGGGTCCTGCTGGATGGTCCGCCGGCCGCCGTCATGGCCGATGCCGGACTGCTCGTTCGCCTGACTCGCGCCGTGATCCTGGTCATCGGGGCCAACTCCACCCCCTACAAGGTGGTCGAGCGGGTCGTCAGCGAAATCGGCCGCGACAACATCGTCGGCACCGTCCTGAACCGCGTCGAGGAAGAAGTCGATGGATGGTCCGAATATGCCGGCGTCTACCTCGAGCACCGGCGTGAAACCCTCCCGCCGCGGCGTTAGGCGATCCGCCCGACAAGACTTCCCCCAAGAAATGATGAATCAGGCTGCGAAAGGTCAGGGAGTTGCGCCCCTAAAGTCCGCCGCCACGGAGACATCCCCACCGATCTGAAGCCATAAACACCACCTAACCTGTTTACCGTCAGCGACTTACAAACGAAGTTGGTCGCGGGACGAATCCTTGCTCAAGGACAGGTCGATCCCACACATCGACACGTCCGCGACGTGGGAGGCCGCTTTCACCGCCGCGGGCGCGACGTGCCCGGATTCGTCAATTCCGCTGCCAGGCCGGAGCGGGATGTGACTGAGAGGGCGAAGCTCCGTGCACCGAGTCGTTCGAGCCGCTACCCGCAGCGGCACCACAGCCCGAAGCCGTTGATCAGACCACTCCATCGAGGTTCTTCCGCCCCACGCCGACTTTTCGCGGCCCAGAGCGCGACTGTCGGCGCGCTTTCGGGCCCGGCGCCGCGCTACTCGCGCGACGAGATCAGATAAATGACTGGCGCATTGAGAGTTGAGCAGGTCGGCGCGACACCGTGCGCCATGGCGATCGGTTTGCACACTTCCTTGCCGTTCGTCCCCAAGGAGTTGCGCGCACCGATGTTTGGAATCAAACAGATTCCCTCTCTGTTCCGTCTTGCCAGCACGCAGGGTAGCGTGGGGCTCACTCCGGCGTGGAGCGTCGCGCCGCCACAACGCCTCAGGCGCGCCGCCGAGGAGCGGGTGACCGCGCCGGCCGCGATCGCCGGCGACGAATGCACGTGCGGGTTCGCGCTGGCGGGTCACGGCGCCGCCTACAACCAGGAAGCCTTCCGCTTCCTGCTCGACATCGAGCGCAAGCGCTTCGAGGCGTCGGGCGAACCGTTCGTGCTCCTGCTCATCGACCATCGTGATCGGCGCGCGGGGTCCGGCATCAATAGCGCGAACGGCGCGGGCGTGTTCGCGAGCCTGACGGGCTCCCTCCGCGACACCGACGTGATCGGCTGGTATCGCCAGGGACGCGTCATCGGCGCAGTCCTGACGCACCTTGGCGACGCGCCCGTCGTCGACGTCTCGCGCCAGATGGCCGATCGCGTGACGCGGGCCTTGGCATCCGACCTTCCGAACGAGCTCGCCCGGCAGCTGCGCGTGCGCGTGTACCAGCCGCAGGCGAGGCAGATGAATTGAGCGCGACCGCAACCACCTTCGTCCGGATCAAATATCCGAGCCCGGCCCGCGGCAGGACGCAGCGCCAGCGGCCCGTGCACCAGAACCATCGGCTGCACCTCGTCGGCGAGGAGTTGTTCCGCGGCATCGTCCTGCGTGAGCGCAAGCGTGCGGACCGCTCGAACCAGCCATTTGCCGTCGTGATGCTCGAGATGTCTGATGACGGGCGGACGAACTGGCGCCACGCGGTCGACGGGCTGGCGGCCATCAAGCGCGGCACCGACGTCCTGGGGTGGCTCGAGCGCAACCGGGTCCTCGGCCTGATTCTCCCCCGCACCGATGTCTCGAACCGCGAGGTGGGCCGCGCGCTCGAAGAGTGCGTCCGCGCGGAGCTCGCCAAGCGCCTCGACGAACCGTCGCTGGCGCGCGTGTCGATCGGCGTGCACGCCCATCGCGCGCAGCAGGACCCGGCGGAGCCGGGCGCGGCGCCCGTGGATCAACTGCTCGGCACGCTGCGGCCGCGCAGCATCCGCCGGCGCGCCGCGGCGGCCGCCAAGCGCGCCCTCGACATCGCCGGCAGCCTCGCGCTGCTCGCCGTGCTGACGCCGGTGCTGCTGGTCATCGCGGCGCTCGTGAAGCTCACCTCGCCCGGGCCGGTCTTCTTCCGCCAGGTGCGCGTCGGCGAGGGCGCGAAGCGCTTCACGATGCTGAAATTCAGGACGATGAAGGTCAACGCCGACGACCGCATCCATCGCGAGTACGTCAGCAACCTGATCGCGGCGCGCAAGGCCGGCGGCGAGGCGGCCGAGGGGGTCTTCAAGATCACCAGCGACCCGCGTGTCACGTCGATCGGCCGCATCCTGCGCAAGACGAGCCTCGACGAGCTGCCGCAGTTCCTCAACGTGCTGACCGGCGAGATGTCGCTCGTCGGCCCGCGGCCGCCGATTCCGTACGAAGTCGCGCAGTACAAGCCGTGGCACCACCGGCGCGTGCTCGACGCCAAGCCGGGCATCACGGGCTTGTGGCAGGTCACCGGACGCAGCCGGACGACGTTCGACGAAATGGTGCGACTCGACCTGCGATACGCGAAGAAATGCTCCGTCTGGACCGACATCAAGATTCTCCTGGCAACGCCGCGCGCGGTGGTATCCGGCAAAGGCGCCTGCTGACCCGTCGGTCCTCCAATCACCACACTCACTTAGGAAAGGCTCATGACTACACGCGCCCTCCCGGCGGTTGGCTCGATTGAGGTCGACCGGTCCCAGCCCATTCAGACTCGCCCGGTCGACAAAGCCCGAAGCGCCGTCCGCGTGGGCGTCATCGGCTACGGCTACTGGGGGCCGAACATCGTCAGGAATCTGAGCGGCCTCGAGACGTGCGAGCTGGCCGCGGTCTGCGACAAGAACCCCACGGCCCTGAAGCGTGTCACCCGGGCCTACCCCGGCGTGCATGCGACGACCGAGTTCTCAGAGGTCCTGCGGTCGCCCGACATCGACGCGGTGGCGATCGTGACGCCCGTTTGGACGCATTTCGAGCTCGCGAAGGCGGCCCTCGAACATGGCAAGCACGTGTTCGTCGAGAAGCCGTTCACCTCGACGTCGCAGCAGGCAGAGCAGCTGATCGAGCTGGCCGAGCGGAAAAACCTCCGCATCATGGTGGACCACACCTTCCTCTTCGGCGGCGCGGTCCGGAAGATCCGGGACCTGGTCGACAAGGGCGCGCTCGGGCAGCTCTATTACTTCGACTCGACGCGCGTCAATCTCGGGCTCTTCCAGCACGACGTCAGCGTCGTGTGGGACCTCGCCCCGCATGACCTGTCGATCATGGACCACATCATCCGCCAGCAGCCGGAAGCGGTCGTCGCCACCGGCGGCAAGCACTTCAACGACCTGGCGGACATGGCGTTCATCACGGTGTATTTCCCGGGCAACCTGATCGCGCACATCAACGTCAACTGGCTGTCGCCGGTCAAGGTCCGGACGACGCTCATCGGCGGCAAGGACAAGATGCTGGTCTGGAACGACCTCGAACCGGACGAGAAGATCCGGGTATACGACAAGGGCGTCGACGTCTCCAGCGGCCAGGGACTTTACGACCTGCTCGTCAGCTACCGCACCGGCGACGTCTGGGCGCCGAAGGTCGATTCGGCCGAAGCACTGAAGGTCGAACTCGGGTATTTCCTCGATTGCGTGCTGAAGGATCAAACTCCCATCAACGACGGCGCTGCAGGCCTGCGCGTGGTGCGGCTGCTCGAAGCCGCGGAGGAGTCCCTCAAGGCGCAGGGTCGGCTGGTTCGTCTCTGACGAACGGCGGCGGGCCACCCACGGTCCGCCGCAGATCTGAAAGCGGGTCTCGCCCGGGACCCGCTCTCGCACTCACATCGTGAACCGCTACTTATGATTGGCGTCGCCGCCTCTCCCGCGGACCTGGAGATGGCCCGGGAATTCTTCGAGCTGTTCAAGACCGCCTGGGAGCCCGCGGTCGCTTCCAAGTCGTACGACGTGGTGCTGAGCACCGATGGCCGCATCGCGGGTCTCGACGCGCGCGTGTTCCTCCTCTACGGCTCAGACGAACAGGTGACGGATCGGCAGTCGGGAATCCCGGTGACGCGCGTCGACGGGGCAATCAGTCTCACGTGGGACCGGTCGGAGCTGCCTCTCTACGGGGGCTCCGCGCAGTTCGATCGCACGACCACCGGCCCCGTGCTGACCCTCGACGGCAAGGCCGCTGATTACCGCAGCTGCACCGGCTCGCGGGCCGTCTGGCGCATCGGCTACGACCTGTTTCACGAAGTGGGGCACCTGCTCACCAACGGCCAGCCGGTCTCGCACGCCGCCGTGCCGACGCTCGAATTGCACATCGCGGTCCTGCGGCACGCGCTGCAGCAGTCGGCCGTCTCGTTCGTCGAGATTCCACCGCGCCCGTACGGGTTCGACTTCACCTGCTGCTTGACGCACGACATCGACTTCCTCGGTTTGACGCGCCACAAGTTCGACCGCACGCTTGCGGGCTTCCTCTACAGGGCTTCCTGCGGCACGCTCGTCGACCTGGCGCGCGGACGGAAGTCCGCGGGTGAAGCCGCACGGAACTGGGCCGCTGCCCTGTCCGTGCCGTTCGTGTTCACCGGGGTGCTTCCCGATCCCTGGCGTCCCTTCGACAGCTACCGCGAAGTCGAGCAGGGACGCCGCTCCACGTTCTTCCTGGTGCCGTTCAAGCATCGTCCCGGCGTGTCGCCCGACGGAGGCGTCCAGCCACAGCGCGGCGTGCCGTACGAGGTCAGCGAGATCCGCGCGGAGTTGTCCGGGCTGGCGCGCAGCGGATCGGAGCTCGCGGTGCACGGCATCGACGCGTGGCGCGACGCCGACGCCGGCCGCGCGGAAATCGAGCAGCTGGCGTCGGTTACCGGCCACCAGTCCGCGGGCGTCCGGATGCACTGGCTGTACTACGGCGCGGACTCACCGCGCCAGCTGGAAGCCGCCGGCTTTTCCTACGACTCCACGTGGGGCTACAACGACGCGATCGGCTACCGCGCCGGCACGTCGCAGTCGTTCAAGCTGCCTGGTACGCAGGGTTTGATGGAGCTGCCGCTGTCGATCATGGACTCGGCGCTCTTCTACTCCTCGCGCATGGGGCTGGAGCGGCGCGACGCGATGCAGCGCTGTCTCCCGCTCATCGCCAACGCACAGCGGTTCGGCGGGACGCTGGTCATCAACTGGCACGACCGGAGCCTCGCTCCCGAGCGGCTCTGGGGGCGTTCCTACGGTGAGTTGCTCCAGGCCATCGACGCGACCGGCGGGGCGTGGTTTGCGACCGCCGGCGAAGCGGTGTCGTGGTTCCAATGGCGCCGGTCGGTCCGCTTCATCGGTGCGAGCTCGACGGGCGTCACGGTGACCGCGCCGCCGCCGGCCGCGCTTCCAGCGGCTGCCATCCAGGTGCATCGATCGGCTGGTGGCCGCGGCGCTTCGCCGGATGTTCAGCTCTTCGAGGGCGGTTCGACGAGGGTCCACCTGTGAGAGCCGGCCGCCGCTTCGTCTGCATGATCGCCTACACGGACTACACCATCGATGCGCGCGTCCGTCGCGAGGCCGAGACGCTGGCGGCGCAGGGATTCGACGTCCGCTGCCTGACCACCACGAATGCGGACGTGCGGAAGCAGGTGACGCTCAACGGCGTCGAAATCCGCGAGTTGCGCGTCCGCAAGTACCGGGGCAAGAGCACCGCCGCCTACGTCCTGTCGTACGTCCTCTTCCTCCTCTGCTCGTCGGCGACGTGCCTGCGGCTGCTCTTCAGGGGCGAGCTCGACGTCGTGCACGTCCACAACATTCCCGACTTCCTCGTCCTGGCCGGCCTCATTCCGCGCCTCGGCGGCAGCAAGGTGGTGCTGGACGTCCACGATTCGGTGCCGGAGACGTTCGCGACGAAGTTCACCGTCAGCTCGACGCTGCGCAAGGCGCTGCTGCTCGAGGAGCGGCTCAGCGCGCTCGTCGCCCACATCGTCATCTGCGTCAACGACCCGCAGCGCCAGACGCTCGTCGCGCGCGGCATCCCGCAGGCGAAGACGTTCATTTCGATGAACGTGCCGGATCCGTCGATCTTCGGGCAGCCGCGCGACCGCGACGCGTCCCGCCACGGCGCCCGGGAATTCAACCTCGTGTATCACGGCACGATGGCGCGGCGTCTCGGCGTGGACCTGATCATCCGCGCGGTTGCCGACGTTGAGGCACGCATCCCGTGCATCCAGCTGCACCTCTGGGGTCACGGCGACGACCTCGCGGAATTCCAGCGGCTCGCCTCGGAGCTCGGCATCGCCGACCGCGTGCACTTCGCGCCGAAGGGCTTCGCGCTGCACGAGCTGCCCGCGCGGCTGTCGCTGATGCACCTCGGGGTCGTCGGCAACCGGAAGAACATCGCGACCGACCTGATGCTGCCCGTCAAGCTGATGGAGTACGTGTCGCAGGACATCCCCGCCATCGCCCCGCGCCTGCGGGCGATCGAGCATTACTTCGGCGACGACATGGTGACGTATTACGAGCCGGAGAACGTCTCCTCGCTCGCCGACGCCATCCACCGGCTCTACCTCGACCCCGCGCGGCGCGCCGGGCAGGTGCAGCGGGCACATGACTTCCTCCGCCAGTACGGCTGGGAGCGGCAGGGCACGGAGCTGGTCAACCTGTATCAATCACTTTGTGGAGAGTTGAGCGCATGAACACATTGAAGTTTGCCCTGGTCGGCTGCGGCAGCATCGCGCGCAAGCACGCGCACGCGCTGCAGCACTACGTGGAGGGGGCCGAAATCGGCGCCTTCGTGGACCTCGACATCTCCCGTGCGCGCGATTTCTCCGCCAAGTTCGGCGCGCCGGCCTTCGCCAGCGTCGCGGACATGATGCGCGAGCTCGACGGCTCGATCGACGTCATCTCCGTGCTGACGCCGAGCGGCGCCCACTGCGCCAACGTGCTCGACCTGGTGCAGTACGAGCGGCCGATCGTCGTCGAAAAGCCGATGGCGCTGAAGCTCGAGGACGCGGACCGGATGCTCGAGGCGTGTGACGCCGGCAACGTGAAGCTGTTCGTCGTGCACCAGAACCGCTACAACCCTGCGATCGTCAAGGCGCGCGAGGCGCTCGCCGAGGGGCGTTTCGGGCGGCTGGTCCTCGGCACCGTGCGGCTGCGGTGGACCCGCGACCAGAAGTATTACGACTCCGAGCGGTGGCGCGGGACGTGGGCGCACGACGGCGGGGTCTTCATGAACCAGGGCGCCCACCACATCGACATGCTGACGTGGTTCATGGGGCCGGTGGAAACGGTCCGCAGCATGGCGGCCACGCGCCTGGTGAACATCGAGTGCGAGGACACCGGGGCGGCGGTCATCCGCTTCCATTCCGGCGCGCTCGGCGTCCTCGAGCTGACGACGGCGACGCGCCCGAAGGACCTCGAGGGGTCGATCAGCATCCTCGGGGAAAAAGGCAGCGTCGTCATCGGCGGCTTCTTCATGAACGAGCTGCATACCTGGAGCTTCGCCGACAAGCAGCCGATCGACGACGAGATTTTCGCCACCTACGGCCGCAACCCGGAAGGTCTCGGCCGCAACCACGGCGATTACCTCGCCGGCGTCGTCACCGCCCTGCGCACCAACAAGGCGGCGCTCGTCGACGGATGGGAAGGCCGCAAGTCGCTCGAGCTGATCACCGCGATCTACGAATCGATTGAAACCAACGCCGACGTTCCGCTCCGCTTCCGGGCGCGGAAGTGCCGGCTGGGGATTGCCTCATGAACACCTATCGCATCTACAAGAACGTCTCGCTCGGCGACGGCAGCACCGTCGAGGACTTCAGCCTCGTGGGCGTCGCGCCGCGCGGGGCCCAGGACGGCGAGCTGCCGACGACGATCGGCGAGCGCGCGGTCATCCGCTCGCACACGGTCATCTATGCCGGCAACGTCATCGGCCGGAACTTCCAGACGGGCAACAAGGTCAACATCCGCGAATCGAACCGCATCGGCGACAACGTCAGCATCGGCACGCTGTCGGTCGTCGAGCATCACGTCGACATCGGCAACAACGTGCGCATCCACACGCAGGTCTTCATCCCGGAATTCTCGGTGCTCGAGGACGGCTGCTGGATTGGGCCGAACGTGGTGCTGACGAATGCGAAATATCCGCTGTCGCCCGGCGTCAAGGACAGCCTCGTCGGACCGGTGATCCGCCGCAACGCGAAGATTGGCGCCAATGCCACGCTGCTGCCCGGCGTGGTCATCGGCGAAGGAGCGCTGGTCGGGGCCGGCGCCGTCGTCGTTCGTGACGTCCCCCCGGGCGCCGTGGTCGTGGGCAATCCCGCCCGCGTCATCCGGCACGTATCGGACCTGCCCTATTCCAACGACCTGGTCTCGCAAGGCCACTAGCTCGCTTCACGAGGACATCATCATCATGCACACGCTGACATCGCTGACCGTTCCGTTCGTCGACCTGAAGATGCAGTACGACTCGATCAAGCCCGAGATCGACGCCGCCATCGCCGGCGTGATCGAGAAGACGGCGTTCGTCGGCGGAAAGGTCGTCAAGGACTTCGAAGACGCGTTCGCCCGCTACTGCGGCGTCGACTACTGCGTGGGGCTCGCCAACGGCACCGATGCGCTCTTCATGGCGCTGCGAGCGCTCGAGATCGGGCCCGGCGACGAGGTGATTACCGTCGCCAACAGCTTCATCGCGACCTCCGAGGCGATCACGATGGCCGGCGCGCGCGTGGTGTTCGCGGACATCAACCCGCGCACCTACACGATCGACGTCGAGCGGCTGCGGGAGAAAATCACGCCCCGGACCAAGGCCATCATTCCGGTGCATCTCTATGGTCAGCCGGCGGATATGGAGCCGATCGTCGCGCTGGCGCGCCAGCACGGCCTCTTCGTCATCGGCGACGCGGCGCAGGCGCACGGCGCGCTGTATCGCGGGACGCCGATTGCCAAGCTCGCCGACATCACCTGCTTCAGCTTCTACCCGGGCAAGAATCTCGGCGCCTACGGCGACGGCGGGGCGATCGTGACCAACACCGAGGCGTGGGCGCTGCGCGCGCGCATGCTCGCCAACCACGGCCGCACCAAGAAGTACGACCACGACCTCGAGGGCGTGAACAGCCGCCTCGACGGCATCCAGGCGGCCATCCTCGGCGTCAAGCTGCAGTATCTCGACGAGTGGACCGAGAAGCGCCGCACCAACGCCTATCGCTACAACAAGGCGCTCCAGGGGAGCGGCGTCGTGACGCCGGCCGAAATGGACAACGTCCGGGCGGTCTACCACCTCTACGTCGTCCGCGTTCCGGCCGCCGGGCGCGAGCAGCTGCAGGCCGACCTGGCCGCGCAGGGGATCAGCACGGGCATTCACTATCCCATCGCGCTGCCCTACCTGAACGCCTACAAGTACCTCGGTCACACGCAGGCCGACTTCCCCGCGTCGCTCAAGGCGTCGGGCGAGATCCTCTCGCTGCCGATGTTCCCCGAGCTGACCGAGGAGCAGGTGAACTACGTCGCCGACAAGATTCGCGAACATGTACGAGGCTGAAGTCAACGACCGCGTCGAGGCGCCCGACACGCTGCCGCCGGGCGTCCTCGCCAGGTTCTCGGAGTATCGTGCGAGCGTCGAAGCCCGCACGCTGCTCCCCTGGGGCGAGCACTGCACGGAGTGCGCGTGGCCCGCGTGCTACGCGACGTGCGAGCTCTACCAGCCGCGGACCGACGGCGCGTGCCGGCAGTTCGTCGATGGGGTCGTCAGGATCCCGAACGTCGACGGGGCCGCGCCGTACCTGCAGAAGATCACCTTCCGGCGGTGGGCCAAGCTCTGGACGCTCGGCAACCTCCACTGCCATTCGGTGGCGTCGGCGGAGCGGATCGAGCGTCTCAACATCTACGCCGGCGCGGCGGGGCGCTTCCTGCCGCCGCTGCCCGGCGACATCAAGCCGCGCGCGCTGCGCAAGATTGCCTACGTGAGGAAGCAGCAGCTCGCCGAACGCGTGAACGGCACGGCGCCGCGACCGGATTTCCTGGTGTGCGAGGTGTTCAACCCCAACGACCGCCAGGTCACCTTGACCTTGTCCATCCGCGAACGACGCGAGGGAGCGATCCGGCGCTTCCAGCACCTCATCTCGCTGCCCTCCGGGTTCTCGCGCGAAAAGATCGCGCTGACCGAGATCGAGCGGCTCGTCGCCACCAGCGGCACGTTTGAAATCGAGCTGGTGCCGAACGACGCCGAGGGGCTGACGCTCTATTTCGGCCTGATCGACTTCGTCAAGGAACGCGTCTCCGCGCGTCCTCAACCGCAGGCGCCGCTGCCGGCTGAGCGCGCCGCGGCGCCCGCGGCCACGTGCAAGTGCGTGGTGTGGGATCTCGACAACACGCTGTGGGACGGCACGCTCGTCGAAGACGGACCCGACGGCGTCCGCCTGCGCGATGACGTGGTGGCCGTGATCAAGGAGCTCGATTCCAAAGGGATCCTCCAGTCCGTCGCGAGCAAGAACAACCGTGAAGATGCCCTGGCACGGCTCGAGGCCTTCGGCCTTGCCGACTACTTCCTCTACCCGCAGGTGCACTGGCAGCCCAAGAGCGGGTCGATCGCCGCGATCGCGCGCGCGCTGAACATCGGCATCGACACGTTGCTGTTCGTGGACGACCAGGAGTTCGAGCGCCAGGAAGTGAGCTCCGCCTGTCCGTCGGTGCGCACGGTGGACGCGCGCGAGGCGCATCGCCTTCCGGCGATGCCCGAGTTCGACGTGCCGGTCACCGATGAGAGCCGGACGCGGCGCACGATGTATCGCCAGGAGGAGCAGCGCTCCGAGCTCGAGCGCGCCCACACCGGCGACTACGTCACCTTCTTGAAGCAGTGCGACATCCGCGTCGAGTGGTCGCCCCTCCAGGACTCGAACCTCCAGCGCGTCTACGAGCTCGCCCAGCGCACCAACCAGATGAACTTCTCCGGCAACCGCTACTCGGTGGACGCGCTGCACCGGCTGATGGCCGATACGGGCGCGGAAACCTACGTGCTGCGATGCCGGGATCGGTTTGGCAGCTACGGGATCGTCGGGTTTGCGGTCGTCGACCTGCGCGAGTCGAAGCTCGTCGATCTGATGTTCAGCTGCCGCGTCCAGGGCAAGCGCGTCGAGCATGCGTTCCTGGCCTGGCTGCTGCGACGCCACCTGCCGGCGGGCACACGCGACTTCCTCGCCTCGCTGCGGAAGACGCCGAAGAACGCGCCGAGCGCGGCGGTCTTCCCGGAAATGGGATTCGAGGACGCCGGCGTCGCCGACGGCGTCACGACGCTGCGCTACCCGCGAACCCGCCCGGTGGCCGACGACGGCGCCATCGACATCCGGATGGAGGCGCATTGATCGCGACGGCTGCCGCGGAGCTGCGGACGCGTACCGCGAACAAGGTCCGCCGCCTGCTCGTCCATCACGCGGGCCGGCGTTCGTTCCCGCTGCGGGCCGACGTCCCGTACGTGTCCTTCACGTTCGACGATTTCCCGCGCTCGGCGTGGGTCGAGGGCGGGCGCATCCTCTCCGCCGCGCAGCTCCACGGCACCTTTTTCATCTCGATGAACCTGGCCGGAGCGGACTCGCCAAGCGGACCTGTTGTGTCGCACGACGACCTGCGGACGCTGCTTGGCGAGGGCCACGAGCTCGGCTGCCATACCTTCGACCACCTGGACGGCTGCGCATCGACCGTCGAGGCCTTCGAGCGGTCGATCGGCGCCAACCGGCGGGCACTCGAGGCGCTCGTTCCCGGCGGCCGCTTCCGGACCTTCGCCTACCCGCTCGACGGCCCGGTGCTCGACATCAAGCGCGCCGTCGGCCGGCACTTCGCCTGCTGTCGCGGCGGCGGGCAGACCCACAACGCCGGCGACATCGACCTGAACCTGCTCAAGGGGTATTTCCTCGACTGGCGGAACCAGAACGATCTCGCCGCCGTGCGCGAGATCATCGACCGAAACGCGGCCGCGCGCGGGTGGCTGATTCTCGCCACGCACGACGTCGCGCCCGCGCCGTCCCGATACGGGTGCAGCCCCGGCTTCTTCGCAGATGTCGTCGACGCGGTGGTCCGTTCGGGCGCCAGGGTCGTGCCGATGACGCGCGCCTGCGACGAGCTCGGGATCACCGCATACGCCCGGTAACCGTTCCATGACCGATCATCGTTCGACTCCCCGCTACGCCCTCATCACCCCCGCACGAAACGAGGCGGACTACATCCGCCTGACGCTCGACTCGATGGCCGCGCAGACGCAGCCGCCGGTCCGGTGGGTCATCGTCAGCGACGGCTCGACCGACGGCACCGACGACATCGTCCGCGAGTACTGCGCGAGGCTGCCGTGGCTGCGGCTCGTCCGCCTGCCCGAGCAGCGCGACCGGAGCTTTGCGGCGAAGGTTTCGTGCTTCAACGCGGGGATGCAGGCGCTCGAGGACCTGTCGTTCGAGATCATCGGCAACCTCGACGCCGACATTTCCTTCGACGCCGACTACTTCGCGTTCCTGCTCGGGAAATTCTCGGACAACCCGCGGCTCGGCGTCGCGGGGACGCCGTTTGTCGAAGGCGGCGCCCACTACGACTACAGCTTCACCAACATCGAGCACGTCTCCGGCGCGTGCCAGCTGTTCCGCCGCGAGTGCTTCGAAACGATCGGCGGATACGTGCCCATCAAGGGTGGCGGCATCGACTGGACCGCGGTGACGACCGCACGCATGCGCGGGTGGCAGACGCGCACCTTCACCGAGAAGACGTGCCTGCACCACCGGCCGATGGGGACCGGCGGCTCGGCGAGCAAGATTCGCGGCCTGTTTCGTCACGGGCAGAAGGACTACTACCTGGGCGGGCACGGGCTCTGGCAGATGTTCCGCAGCGTGTATCAGATGACGCGGCCGCCCTATCTGCTCGGCGGGCTCGCGCTGCTCGGCGGCTACGGGTGGGCGCTCGCCCGCGGCGTGGAGCGGCCGGTGTCGGCGGAGCTCGTGCGGTTCCACCAGGGCGAACAAATGGCGCGGCTGCGCGGCGTATTCGCGCGGCCCGCGCGCTGAAGGAGTTGCACCAACCATGACGGGACCGCTGCGCGCAGGCCAACCCCGGTTCGACCCGGCGACGCTCGACGACAACGGCCGTGCGATCCACGGCAGCCTTCGCGCCGTCGAGGCGTGGGTGGAGAACCACCACTACAAGGCGTACGAGCCGTTCGACGGCCTGTCGTCACCGCTGCGCCGGCTGGCCTGCGGCAACCTGCTCCTCGAGCGACTCTTCATGCAGGCCGTTCGTCAGAGCCCGATCAACATCCGTCCGCTCGTCGGCATCAAGCCGCTGCCGTCGACCAAGGGACGGGGCTACATGGCCGCGGGCTACCTCACGCTCTATCGCATGACGGGCGATGCCGTCTACCGGGCCAAGGCGATCGACTGCCTGGACTGGCTGCGCGGACACCGCTCGTCGAAGTTCCACGAGTATTCCTGGGCGAACCACTTCGATTTCGCGAGCCGCGGCGGCCGTTACAGCAAGGACGAATCGATCATCGTCTGGACCGCGCTCATCGGGCACGCGTTCATCGACGGCTACGAATGCACCCGCATCCCGCAGTATCTCGGCGTGGCCGAGAGCGCGTGCCGCTGGATCCTGGCGCTGCCGCGCGAGCGGACCGGCAGCGGCACCTGCCTGAGCTATCACGCGATCGGACAGAGCTCGATCCACAACGCCAACATGCTCGGCGCCGGTTTCCTGGGCCGCATGTGGCAGCTGACAGGCAACCCGCAATACCGCACGGTTGCCGCGGAGGCGATGGAATACAGCTGTTCGCGCCAGCGCCCGGACGGCTCGTGGTGGTACGCGGAAGACCCGAAGTTCCACTGGATCGACGGCTTCCACACCGGCTACAACCTCGATAGCCTCAAGCACTACATCGCGGGCACCGGCGACGAGACCTACACGCCGGCCATGATGAAGGGCCTCGAGTACTACAAGAGGCATTTCTTCGGCGAGGACGGCTGCCCGGCCTACTACCACAATCGCGTCCAGCCGATCGACAGCCAGTGCGCCGCACAGGCGATCGAGACGCTGGCCAACTTTGCGGCGGCCGACGCGGAAAGCCTCGAGCTCGCGCAGCGCGTCGCGCTCTGGACCATCCGCAACATGCAGGACGCGGACGGGCACTTCTATTACCGCTGCTATCCGTTGATGAAAGCCCGTGCGCCGATGCTGCACTGGGCGCAGGCGACAACCTACCGCGGCCTTGCCCTCCTGCTGTCGCGGCTCTCGGCGATCGAACCCGCGTCGCGAAGGAACTAGATGAAAGAGATCACCATCCGGGGCCGCAAGACCGTCATCCCGTCGCTTCGCGCCGGCGACAACCTCGTCATCGTCAAGGGGAGCGCGCTGCGGATCGCCGAGGTCTTCGACGAGTACTGGGTCGAGGCGAAGCGGCTGCCGGACCCGAGCGAGGTCATCGCGCTCTGCCGGGGCGGCTCGACCCACGCCGACCTGTTCACCTTCGCGCAGCGCGTGCCCGACACGGAGCCGCGCCACGCCTTCCACCACGAGTGGGACAACATCGCGGCGATTCCGCTGACGACCTACGACCACTGGCTCGCCAAGCAGGTCACGTCCGCGACACGCCGGAACATCCGCGGCGCCGAGAACCGCGGCGTCGTCATCCGGGCCTGCGAGTACGACGAGGCCTACGTCCGCGGGATCATGGCGATCTACAACGAGTCGCCGATTCGCCAGGGCCGCCGGTTCTGGCACTACGGGAAGCCGTTCGAAGCCGTCCGGGACGAGAACGGCACCTACGCCGAGCGCGCCACGTTTCTCGGCGCCTACATCGACGGCGAGATGGTCGGCTACCTGAAGATGGTGTGGGACGAGCAGACCGCCGCGATCATGCAGATCATGTCGAAGCTGAGCGTCTACGACAAGCGGCCGAACAACGGCCTGATGGCCGAAGCGGTTCGCCAGGCGTGCGCCCGCGGCGTGCAGCACCTGCTCTACGAAAGCTTCGTCTACGGCAACAAGACCCAGAGCTCGCTGACCGACTTCAAGCGAAGCAACGGATTCGTCCGCGTCGACGTGCCGCGCTACTACGTGCCGCTGACGTGGAAGGGCGCGGCCGCGCTGCGCCTCGGACTCCACCGTGACCAGAAGGATCGCCTTCCGGCGTGGCTGCGTACCAGATGGCCCGAGCTGCGCGCGAACATGTACCGGCGGATGTACCGGTCGCAGGCGGCTCCGGCACAAGCGCGATAAAGACTCCGTCAACCTTCCCAGTGCCTGGCATCTTCGGACTCATTCTCAAGCACGGCGGCCGGAACGCCGTCACGCGTCAGCAGGACACGCTGAACATCATGGCGGCGGCCATGCAGTACGAGACGTTCTATGCGTGGCACCGCTTCGATTCGGCCGCGCTCGGCATCTCCGCCGGATGGGTCGGACCCGTCGACGATGCGGAGGCGCACGCTCCGTGGCGTGACGAGGAGTTCGGCCTGACGATGTTGACCGCCGGCGACCCTCAGCTGGACGGCGTCGTCGGACGCCCGACCGCGGTCACGGCCCGCGGCTGGCTCGGAGGGGTGGCCGCGATCCGGCGGCACTCACGCTCCATCCCGGCCGCGATGCGCGGCCTGTTTGCCGGGTTCGTCGTCGACGAGCGGCGACGCGAGAGCGTGCTGTTCACGGATCGGTTCGGCTTCGAACGGCTGTTCGTCTACGAAGGGCCGGACGCGTTCTACTTTTCCTCGGAGGCGAAGGCCATTCTGGCCGCCGCGCCGGCGACACGCGAGTTCGATCCCGACGGCCTGGCGCAGTTCCTGGCGTGCGGATCCACGCTCGGCACGCGCTCGCTCTTCCGCGGGATCCGCGTGCTGCCGGGCGGCACGATGCTGACGTTCGACCACGAGTCGAAAGCGCACCCGGACCGGTATTTCGAACGCAGCGAATGGGAACAGCTCGAGCCGCTGCCGGAGCCCGCCTGGCGCGAAGCCGTCGCCGCCGCTCTCGATCGCGCGGTCGAGCGCGATGCGGCGCAGGCGCGACGCTCTGCCGTCTCGCTGACCGGCGGGCTCGACTCTCGCATCATCATGGCGTCGCTCGACCCAGTGCCAGGGGCAATCCCCTGCTACACCTTCGGCAGCATGTACCGCGATACCTATGACGTGCGGGCCGCCAGGACGGTGGCGGGCCTCTGCGGCCAGCGGCACCAGTCGCTCGTGCTCGACGACGCGTTTCTGGCCAACCTCGGCGAGCACTTCGACAAGGCGGTCATGATCGCCGACGGAGGGCTCGGGCTGTCGGGCGCCGCGGAGCTGTACGTGAACACGCTGGCCAGACGTGTGGCACCCGTGCGGGTGACCGGCAACTACGGCGGCGAGCTGCTTCGCGGGATCCGTGCCTTCAAGAGCACGATGCCGCGCGGCGACTTCCTGTCGCCCGCCATGGCCGACCGGGTGCGCGCGGCGATTCACGCCTTCTCGAAGGCGGCCGACGTGCAGCCGCTCTCCTTCACCCTGTTCCTGCAGGCGCCGGCCGGGTTCTCACGCTACGCGCTGGAGCGCTCGCAGGTGGCGGTCCGCTCGCCGTTCCTGGACGACGAGTTCGTTCAACTCCTCTACCGCCGCCCCGTGAATGCCGGCGATCCGTCCACGCACCTGATCGCACGCCGGCGGCCGGACCTGCTCACCATTCCGACCGACCGCGGGCTGCTCGGCCGCGGCGGGCCGCTCGTGCGCCAGACGCGCTGGCTCTATCGCGAGGGTCTGTTCAAGGCCGAGTACTGGACCGGCCGCGCCGCCTCCGCGTGGGTCGCGAGAATGGCCGGCCGTGGCGCGGCGTCGATCGTCGAACGGGCGTTCCTCGGACGGCACAAGTTCGTGCACGCGCGCCCCTGGCTGCGCGGCACGCTCGGGCAGTACATGCGCGACGTGCTGTTTGCCGAGGAGACGCTGTATCAGCTCGGCGCCTTCGTCGACGTGCCGAAGGTCGGCGCGATGCTGATGAGCGATGTGAGCGGCAGCTCGGATCATTCCGACGAACTGGACCGCGTCGTGACCGCCGCGGCCGCCGCCCGGGTGCTGTTCCGGCCGCGCACCGCATCCGACCGTCAGAACGCCGCCGGCCGTCCCGCGAGGGTGTGCATCGCATGACGCTACTTGCCCATCCGTCGATCGCCGTTCCCTCCACCGAGGAAACCGTGCGCGCCGCCGCGGTGACCGCGAACCGCGCGCGCAACGACGTCCTCGACTTCGTCAAGGGAAGCCTCGTGCTCTTCATGGTCCTGTATCACTGGACCAACTACTTCATCGTCCTCGACTGGGACGTCTACCGCTATCTGCGGTTCCTGACGCCGTCGTTCATCTTCATCACCGGCTTCCTGATTTCGCAGGTCTACCTGGCGAAGTATTCGCCGGCAGACCCGCGGCTGCACAAGCGGCTCCTCGTCCGCGGCGCGAAGATCCTCGCGCTCTTCACCGTGCTGAACCTCGTTGCCAATCTCGTCATCAAGCAGGACTACGACGGCACGCAACTGGGCGTCACGGCGTTCTTCTCGAACCTGTATCCGATCTACGTGCTCGGCAACGGGAAGGCCGCGTTCGACGTGCTGGTGCCCATCAGCTATTTCCTGCTGCTGTCGCCGGTCCTGCTGGTCCTCTCCGGCCGGCTGCGCTTCTCGCTCCAGGCCGCGGGCATCGCGGCCATCGCGGTCACCCTGGGTCTCTATTACCTCGACGGCGTCAGAAGCCTGAACCTCGAGCTCGTCGCGATTGCGATCTTCGGGCTGGGCGTGGGCGTGCTTCCGCTGGCGCAGATCGAGCAGCTGGTCCGGCAGCCGGTGCTGTTGGCGATCGCCTACGCCGGCTATCTCGCGGCGATCACGCGCTGGAACATCCCGTTTCCGCTGCAGGTGGTGGGCGTCTGCCTCACGCTGCTCCTGATTTACGCGACGGGCGTCAGGGCCGGCGCCAACGGATGGGTGCAGCGCCGCGTCATCGAGCTCGGCAAGTATTCGCTCTTCGCCTACATCCTGCACATCTTCCTGTTACAGGGGCTGCGCCGCGGTCTGCGCGGTTTCAGCCTGCAGGGGTCCGAGCTCGCGATTCCGTTCGCGCTCGCGCTGGTGGCGACCGTCCTCGGCGTGTCGTTGCTGACCTTTGCCCGCAACCGCTCCGGAGCCGCCGATCGCGCCTACCGGGTGATCTTCACCTAGCGAAACGATCCTTCGTGTCACCACAGATCGCCCTGCTCGCTGCCTACGGCCTGATTGGCTGGCTGTTGCGGCGCGACGTCAAGCGCCGGACCGGCGTCTCGCACGCCGTCTGGATTGTCGCGATGTGGTTCGCGATCTTTGCCTCGCGCCCGTTTTCGAGCTGGTTCCAGGGGCAGCAGGCGCAAACGGCCGAGTCGTACCTGGAGGGCAGCCCGCTCGACGCGATGATGTTCTTCGGCCTGATTCTCGCCGGCGCGGCCGTGCTGGTGCGGCGCAGCGTCCGGTTCGGACCGATCGTGGCCGCGAACAAGTGGGTGTTCCTCTTCTTCGGCTACTGCGCCATCAGCGTCGTCTGGTCCGACTACCCGTTTGTCGCCTTCAAGCGCTGGTTCAAGGATTTCGGCAACGTAGTCATGGTGCTGGTCCTGCTGACGGAGCAGGCGCCCATCGAGGCGATCAAGGCGTCATTCGTCCGCTGCGCGAGCGTGCTCGTCCCGCTGTCGTTCGCCTTCATCCGCTACATCCCGGAGCTCGGACGCACCTACACGGGGTGGAATCGGAACGACCTGATGTATGTCGGCGTCGCCACGCACAAGAACACCCTCGGCGCGCTGCTGTTGATCTCCTGCGTGTTCCTCTACTGGGACCTGACGACGCGGCCGGCGGCGCCGAAGAAATGGGCGTGGCTGGTGGACCGCGCCGACGCCATGATCGTCTTCCTGATGGCGTTCTGGCTGCTGCTCATCGCCGACAGCGCGACCTCGCTCTTGTGCACGTTCCTGTCCATCGGGCTGTATACGGCGACGGCGCTGGCGCCCGTCAAGCGGCGCCTCGGGAAAGTCGAGGTCTATGCGATCGTCGGCGGCGCCCTGTGGTTCACGCTCGACTCCACCCTCGGGATCTCGGAAATGATCGTCGGCAGCCTCGGGCGCGACATGACGCTGACGTCGCGCACCGGTGCCTGGGACATCGTCCTCGCCAGCGACATCAACCCGCTGGTCGGCGCCGGGTTCAAGAGCTTCTGGGCGGGCGAGCGCATGGTGAAGCTCTGGATGGTGCTCCCGCACATCGTCCAGGCGCACAACGGCTACGTCGAGACGTACCTGAACGGCGGCATCATCGGCGTGACGCTGCTCGTCGGGATGCTGCTCGTCGGCTTCTACACGATCAAGAAGCAGCTGGTCACGGGCGACGATTTCTCGCGCATCCGGCTCGCGCTCTGGGTCATCGCGCTCGTCTACAACTTCTCCGAGGCGGCGTTCAACCAGTTGAGCCTGTTGTGGTGCGTGACGCTCCTCGTCATCGTGGAGGGTCCTGCCCGGCTCCAGGCCGCGGCGATCGCTGCCCCTGCCTCGGCCGCCGCCGCCCGTGTCCCCCGCGTGAGCCGGTGGAACGGCGGCCAGGCGGCTCCTTCACCCGGGTTCGTCTATCAGCACCGCGCCACACGGCTCGGTACACCCACGCAAAGCAGGTAACCTGTGATGTACAACGTTGAAGCTGGTTCGTCTCCATCCATGGTCGATGCCGTTCCGCTTTCGCAGCGCGATGCCGGGAGCACGCCGGTGACGAAGTCACCGGCAGCGAAGCGGCGCTGGCTCACGTTCCTCCCCGCCGCGACGAAAGACCAGTCGAAGGACACGGGGATGGCACTGGTCCTGATCTGCCTGTTGCTGCTGCTCACGCGCAAGCAGGGGATCTACCTCTACGCCGCGCTGGCGCTGCACGTCGTCAACATGACCGCGCCGCAGCTGTTCCGGCCGGCGGCGGCCGTCTGGTTCGCGCTGTCGCACCTGCTGGGCAGCGTGATGTCGCGGATCCTCCTGACGGCGGTCTTCTTCGTCGTCGTGACACCGCTCGGGTGGTTCCGCCGCGTGGTGATGCGCGCGGACACCCTGCAGCTGCAGGGGTTCAAACAGTCCCGCGACTCGGTCATGCACACGCGGAATCACACGTTCACCGGCAAAGACATCGAACACCCGTTTTGATCTGACTGGAGCAGCGTCCATGGACTTTCTGAAAGATCTCCTCGGCTTTTTCGGCGCGCGCAAGAAGTTCTGGCTCCTTCCGCTCGTCGTCGTCCTGCTCGGTTTCGGCGTGCTCATCGTGCTGACGAGCGGCTCCGCGATCGCGCTGTTCATCTACACGCTGTTCTAGCAGGAGGGATTCGACCGGCGTCGACGCGCGCCGCCCGGCGCGCGGGGGTGTGAGGTCTATCGAGGTGTTATGAAACAGGCGATTCTCGGCATATCCGCGTTCTACCACGACAGCGCGGCCGCGCTCCTCATCGACGGCGAGGTGGTCGCCGCCGCCCAGGAAGAGCGGTTCACGAGGCGGCGGCACGATCCCGCCTTCCCGATCCACGCCGCACGGTACGTCCTCGAGGAAGCGGGGCTGAAGTACGGGGAGCTCGAAGCCGTGGCGTTCTACGACAAGCCGTTCCTGAAGTTCGAGCGGCTGCTCGAGACCTACCACGCCTTCGCGCCGAAAGGCGTCGTCAGCTTCTCGTCGGCGATTCCGGTGTGGATCAAGGACAAGTTGTTCATGAAGCGGATGCTGCGCGAAGAGCTCGCGCAGCTCGGCGAGGGCGACGTGACGATCGCCTTTCCCGAGCACCATCTCTCGCACGCGGCGAGCGCCTTCTATCCTTCGCGGTTCAACGACGCGGCCATCCTGACCGTGGACGGCGTCGGCGAATGGGCAACGGCGACGATCGGCCACGGCCACGACCGCGACATCACGCTGCTCCGCGAGCTGCGCTTTCCGCATTCGGTGGGCCTGCTCTACTCCGCTTTCACCTACTACACGGGCTTCCGGGTGAACAGCGGCGAGTACAAGCTGATGGGCCTGGCGCCCTACGGCAATCCCGACTCGCCGCAGACGCATGAATTCGTCGCCAAGATCACGAGCGACCTCGTCGACATCCGCGAGGACGGGTCCATCCTGCTCAACATGGACTACTTCGACTATGCGACCGGACTGCGCATGGTCAACGAGCACAAGTGGGAGCAGTTGTTCGGCCTGCCCGTGCGGAAGGGCGAATCGGACATCGACCAGGCCTACATGAACATGGCGCTCGCCATCCAGCAGGTGACCGAGGACATCGTGCTGAAGCTCGCGCGCTCGGCCAGGGAGCTGACGGGGAGCCCGAACCTCACCCTCGCGGGCGGCGTCGCGCTGAACTGCGTCGCCAACGGCAAGATTCTCAAGTCGGGCCTGTTCGACGACATCTGGATCCAGCCTGCCGCCGGAGACGCGGGCGGGGCGCTCGGCGCGGCGTACGCCGTGTGGCACGTGCGCGACCGTCAGCGCCGGCGGATCCCCTCCGGCTTCGACGCGATGCGTGGATCGCTGCTCGGCCCGTCCTTCTCCGATCGCGAGATCCAGCGCACGATCAACCGCTACGACGCCGTCGCGGAGCATTACGACGACTTCACCGACCTCGCCGGCGACGTCGCCAGCCGGCTCGCCGAAGGGAAGGTCGTCGGCTGGTTCCAGGGACGGATGGAGTTCGGGCCGCGCGCGCTCGGCGGGCGCAGCATCCTCGGCGACGCGCGCAATCCCGAGATGCAGAAGAAGATGAACCTCAAGATCAAGTATCGCGAGGGATTCCGCCCGTTCGCACCCACCGTGCTCGAGGAGGACGTCGACAAGCACTTCGAGCTCGATCGCCCGTCGCCCTACATGCTGCTCGTCGTGCCCGTCCGCGAAGAGAAACGGACGCCGTTGCCGGCCGACTACAACGATCGCGCGCTCTATGAGCGGCTCTATTTCCTCCGCTCCGACCTGCCCGCGATCACGCACGTCGACTATTCGGCGCGCATCCAGACGGTCAACGAAGAGGTGAACCCGCGCTACTGGCAGCTCCTGCAGGAGTTCAAGCGGCTCACGGGCTACGGCGTGCTGGTCAACACCAGCTTCAACGTCCGCGGCGAGCCGATTGTCTGCACCCCCGAGGATGCGTATCGCTGTTTCATGCGCACCGAGATGGATTGCCTCGTCATCGGCAATTACCTCCTGGACAAGGAGCACCAGCCGGCGTTCGCCGAGACCGACGACTGGCGCACCGAGTTCGCGCTCGACTGAACGGGGGACTGTCGTGCGTCTGAAAACGGCGGCTGCAAACGGACTCGTCCTGCTCGTCTCGCTGGCGGCGGCGGTCCTGCTCTGCGAGGCGGGGGCCCGGTTGTTCCTCGATCCTGCCGACTACGTGTCCGTGACCACCGAGCGCGACGACATCCTGGGGATCCGGATCGCGCCGGGTTCGCCCGGGTTCGACAAATGGGGGTTCCGCAATCGAAGCGTCCCCTCCTCCGCGTCCGTCGTGGCGCTCGGCGATTCGCATACCTACGGCAACAACGCCACCATGGCCGACTCGTGGCCGTACGTGATGGCGCACGACACGGGACTGAGCGTCTACAACCTGGCACTCGGCGGCTACGGCCCGAACCAGTATTACCAGCTGCTGCAGACGCGCGCGCTGAAGCTGCATCCGCGCTGGGTGATCGTCGGCCTCTACATGGGCGACGATTTCGAGAACGCGTTCACGATGACCTACGGGAAGCCGCACTGGTCATTCCTCCGCCAGGGGACGTTCTCGAACGTGGACGCGGACATCTGGGAAGCGCCGCCGGACAACACGTCGACGAGCGCAAGCGTCCGCAATTGGCTGTCGCAGCACAGCATCGTGTATCGCCTCGTCGTGCACGGTCCCGTGCTCGGCGCGCTGAAGGGCTCGATTCAGGTCGGGCGCGCAGCGTCCGGGCAGGATGAATTCACGACCACCCTCGACGTGCCGGCGGCGCACATCCAGGAGGCGTTCCGGCCGAGGGCCATCCGTGACCGGCTGGATCAGAACAGCGCCCCCGTTCGCGAGGGGATGCGGGTGACGATGGACCTGCTCCAGCGCATGAACGATCTCTGCAAGGAGAGCGGCGCCAGAATGGCCCTCGTCATCATCCCGACCAAGGAGATGGTGTTCGCGGACTTCCTGCTGCGGGACCCGGCGCGGCACCTGGGCGGCGTCATCAAGGAGTCGGTGAACAGCGAGACACAGGCGCGCGCACGGCTGTTCGAGTTCCTCGACCACGCCGGCATCCCGCGCATCGACACGCTCGAGGCGTTGCGGCACGACGTGTCCAACCAGCTCTACACCCACAGCGATCGCGACATGCATCCGGGCCGCAACGGCTACCACGTGATTGGCGACACCGTCGCGCGCTTCCTCGAGGGCGCCGACCGCCAGGCCCGCCGTCAGCAGTGACCACACCATCCGTCCGGGACCGCATCTCGGTCTGCATCTGTACGTTCCGCCGGCCGGCGCTGCTCGATCGGCTGCTTCGCGCGCTCGAACGGCAGATCGCCGGCGAGGCCTTCACCTTCGACGTCATCGTCGTTGACAACGACGCCGGGCGCACGGCGGAGTCAACCGCCGTGGCCGCCGGGCAGCGCGGCATCATCGACGTCCGTTACGATTGCGAGCCCGAGCAGAACATCTCCCTCACCCGCAATCGCGCGGTGCGCAACGCGACGGGAAACCTCATCGCCTTCATCGACGACGACGAAGCGCCGGTGCCAGGCTGGCTGGCGGCGCTGCACGGGACGCTGACAGCCTGCGCCGCGGACGGCGTCCTCGGCCCGGTCATCCCGGAGTTCGCGCCCGGCACGCCCGAGTGGATTCAACGGGGCCCGTTCTTCCACAGGCGCCGGCTGGCGACGGGAACGGCGATTTCCGCGAAGGATGCGCGCACGGGCAACCTGCTGCTCGACCGCGCGATCTTTGCCGACGGCGAGCCGTGGTTCGATCCCGCGTTCGGGCGGACGGGCGGCGAGGACAGCGACTTCTTCTGGCGCCAGTCCCGCACCGGTCGGCGGTTCGTCTGGTGTGACGAGGCGGCCGCCTACGAGGTGGTTCCCCCGGAACGCTGCACGGCGTCCTACCACGTGAAGCGGTACCTCCGGTCGGGGACGCTGGACGGTGAGCGGATGCGTGCCGGGCGCCTCGCCTCGCAGGGCGCCATCGTGCGCAACGCGGTCATCTTCTGCGGATGCGCTGCCGTCGCGCCGTTCACGCTGGTGCTGCGGAAGCACATCTCCACGCGGGTCTTTCAGAAGCTCGCCTACTGCAGCGGCATCCTGACCGCGTATTACGGGTTCTCGCTCCTCCGCTACCGGGACTAAGTGCTGGGCCTCCTCAAACGTCTGTTCTCCGTCGGGGTGTCGATCGGCTACGTCGCGGTCCGCGACACGATGCGCGCGGCCGCCCGCCTGGTCAACCCCGAGCAGCCACCCGCGCCGCCGGTGGTGCTGACGTATCACGCCCTGCAGGAACGCGACGTCACGCGATTCGAGGCGCAGATGCGGCACCTGCGCCGGCGGGCGACGCCGGTCTTCGCCGACGACGAGCGGCCGCTCAACGGACGGCCAGTGGTCGCGGTGACCTTCGACGACGCGTTCCAGAGCGTGTACGAGCACGCCTTGCCCGTGCTCGCGCGGCAGCGCATCCCCGCGACGATCTTCGTCCCCACCGGATACATGGGTACGTCGCCTCGATGGATTCCCGTCGCGGCGAGAAACGGCGGGCGCGGGCGCGTGATGTCGCCCGAAACGCTCGCGGCGCTCGACGCGCGCTGGGTCAGGGTCGGCTCGCACACGGTGACGCACCCGCACCTGGCGGAGTTGCCGCCACACACGATCCATTCGGAGCTCGCGGCCTCGAAGTCGTACCTCGAGCGTCTCCAGGGCGCTCCAGTACGCATGCTGTCGCTGCCGTACGGGTCGTGTTCCTCGAGCGTGCTCGAGGAGGCGAAGACGGCCGGCTACAACCGCGTCTTCGCCAACGTACCGGTGATTGAATCGCGGCGCGACGAAGCGTTCGTCCTGATCGGGCGCATCAACGTGACGCCGGAAGACTGGCCGCTCGAATTCGAGCTCAAGGCGCGTGGCGCGTACGACTGGCTGTCGGTGGCCATTCCCGCCAAGCGCGCCCTCACAAGCCTGATGAGGCATACCCGTTCATGATTCGACCCCTGACGAGTGGTTATTCCGTTGAGGCCGGCGCCATCGCCGACGAGCGATGGTTCGAGCTGACGCGGACGTTTGCGGACGCCAACCTGTACCAGCTGTGGCAGTCAGGCGTCGCGCCGCGCGCGTTTCCGGGCGTCGGCCGGCTCGTCCTCGTCAAGGACGGAGCGGTCGTCGCGGCTGCCGAGACGAGGCTGTTCACGCTGCCCTTCACGGACATCGGCATCGCGTACCTGCGGTGGGGACCGATGTGGCGGCGCAGCGGCGTCGCGGGTGACCTCGATCACTTCCGGCAGGCGCTGCGCGCGCTCCGCAACGAGTACGTTGGCAGGCGCGGAATGATTCTCCGGCTCAATCCACGCCTGTTCGTGGAGGAGGACGCCGCGTGCGAGCGGATCCTGACCGAGGAAGGATTCTCGGCGCCGGGTTCATCGGCACAGCCCGAGAAGACGCTCGTCATGGATCTCTCGCCGTCGCTCGAGGAGCTGCGGGCCTCCCTCGACAAGAAATGGCGTAACTGCCTCAGCAAGGCCGAGCGCGGTGGCTTGACATTGACCGTCGGGACCGGTCCCGAGCTGTTCACGGAATTCGGCGGCATCTATTCGCAGATGCTCGAGCGGAAGCAGTTCGCCCCGAGCGCCGACCTCGATGCGCACCTGCGCCTGCAGGCGCTGCTGCCCGACAGCCTGAAGATGACGGTCATCATCGCGCGCGCCAACGGCGAGCCGTGTGCGGGCGCCATCGTCAGCGGGATGAACGACACGGCCCTGTACCTCTTCGGCGCCACCAACGAGCTCGGGATGCGGACGTCTGGTTCGTATCTCGTTCAATGGGAGGCGGTCAAGCTGCTGCGCGAGGGCGGCGTGCGCGAGTACGACCTGCACGGCATCAACGCCGCAGCGAACCCGGGCACGTACACCTTCAAGAAGGGCCTGGCCGGCCGTGACGGGCGCGAAGTGACGTTCGCCGGCCGGCGCCAGGCCCTCGACCCCTCCATCGTCAGCTCCTTCCTGCTGCTTGGCGAGAAGGCTCGCGCAGCGCTCCGCAGCGCGCGTGGCGGCCACTGGCGGACGCTCGCCGGCGCGTGGCTCGCCAGCCCGACCCCACCTCGCGCCTAGCATCCGCGGTCCCTGCAGCGCACGCCGAGCGGAACAAAGTCGCGGCGGGAGGAGACTTTCCCGCGCGAAGCGGCGAAGCACGCACCCGTATCGTGGTGAGTTTCTTGCTTCGTTCGCGTGTCATCCAGGCCTTTTTTCAGCGGAAAAACCAGCAATGAATCTGTATGCCGGTCTCGGCGGTGTGGCCCGTAACGCGTGCGTCACGCTGTGTACGGACGATCGAATCCTGGGCATCTGCGAACAGGAGCGCGTCACCCGCGTGCGGGGCGCCGGCTTCAACAGGACCGGCCTGCCCGACGAGGCGCTCGACGAGCTGCTGCGGCGCTCGGGACGCCAGCGCCGCGACGTGAGCCTCTACGCGGTGGCCGAGGCGCTCTCGCCGGCCGCGGCCCTCGAACCGGCACGGCTCGATCATCACTTTGCGCACGCCTGCTCCGCATTCCTCCCTTCAGCATTCGAGCGCGCGACGATCGTCGTCTGCGACCACGAAGCGCCGCACGTCAGCGTCTGGGAGGGCGACGGAACGTCGGTGACGAGGGTGGACTGGCCGTGGACCGGTCCCGGTTTCGCCGACCTGCTCAGCGGATGCGCGGAGGTCTTCGGGTTCGTGTCGGCCGGCCGCGAGCAGCGCCTCGAGGCGCTGGCGCGGCTCAATCCCGGCGGCCGCGACGAGCGGCTCGAAGGATTGTTCGTCCTCGACGGAGATCGGCTGCATTTCCAGAACGGCTGGCAGACACGGATTCGCGGCCGCATCGGTCCGGGCGCGTCCGTCGATGCCGCGGCGACGGTGGCCGGCACGCTGCAGGCGCAGATCGCCGATCTCCTCGTCGAATTCCTCGCGCGGGTCAAGGCGCATCTGCCCGGCAGCACGCGGCTCTGCGTCGGAGGGAGCCTCTTCTACAACAGCAGCATCAACTCGAGGGTGAAGCGCGGCGCCGGCTTCGACGACGTGTTCGTGCCGATCAACCCGGGCAACGCGGGACTGTCGATCGGCACGGGCTTCCACGCGAGCGATCATGGGCGCCAGCCCGTTACACCGTTCCTTGGCCCGTCCTACGGTCCGGAAGAGATCAAGGGAACGCTCGACAACTGCAAGCTGCGCTACCAATGGGCCTCCGATGCCGAAGCGATTGCCATCGCAGTCGATTCGCTGCAGCGCGGCCGTCTCGTCGCCTGGTTCGACGGCCCGATGGAGTGGGGCCCGCGCGCACTCGGCGCACGCTCGATCCTGGCGAACCCGTTCTCGCCGTACGTGCTCGAGAACCTGAATCGCTTCCTGAAACAGCGGGAGCCGTGGCGCGGCTACGCCCTCAGCGGCCTCGACGCGTCCGTGCGCGAGCATTTCGACGGTCCGCCCTCGTCGCCGTACATGGAGTGCGACTTCACGCCGCGCGATCGCGGCCGGTTCCGTCACGTGCTGCCAGGTCCGCACGCCGACGTCCGCGTGCACACCGTCGGCGACGCCGAGCCGCCGCGGTTCCGCCGGCTGCTCCAGGCCTTCGGCGAAGCGACGGGCGTTCCCATTCTCGTCAACACGTCGTTCAACGGATTCAGCGAGCCGATCGTGTGCAGTCCGCGCGACGCCGTGCGGGTGTTCTATGGGTCGGGCGTCGACACCCTGGTTCTTGGCGAGTTTGTCGTCACCAAGTAGGACGGCGGGCCGGAGCGGCCTTCTGCTGGCGTGCGGCACGCTCTTCATCTGCGTGGCCACGCTCTGGCCCTTTACGTTCGAGTTCCGGCCGATCGACTGGCGGCAGTTCGTCGGCGCGTTCGCCGTCGAGCCCAGCACCCTGCTGGACCTGCCGCGCAACATCTTCCTGTTCGTCCCCTTCGGCATGGGCGTCGCGTGGTTGCTGGACGCCCGCGGGATGCCGCAACGCGTGAGCCTTGCGTTGACGGCCGCCGCCGGGTTGGCGATGACCGTCTCGGTGGAATCGCTCCAGGTATTCCTTCCCGGCCGCACACCCAACGTGTCGGACATATGGAGCAACGCCGGCGGCGCCATCGCAGGTGTGGCGGTCCTTCGTGCCGCGCCGCGCGCGTTCGCGTGGCTGCGAGCGATCGCAGTCCGCGTCCCGTCGCTGACGGCCGCGGCGATGGTCGGTGTCAACGTCGCGCTCGCCGTCATCACCTCCTGGGTGCTCGCGAGCGGGGTCGTCAGTCAGCCCTTCGGAACGACGACGCCTGCCATCGTCGACGGCGAAGGCGTTTCCTCCGGCGCCCTCCGCGATGTCGTCGTCTTCAACCGTGCGGCGAGCCCGGACGAGAGGCGGCAGTTGCTCGACGACCAGGTCCCCAGCGGATTGCGCGATTCGCTTGTTGCCACACAGGGGGATGCTGGCGCCGCCCCGACGCAGCGAGGCCGCCTCGACTCGTCGTTCACGCTTGCGTTGACGCTCGACCGCGTCGACCGCGCCCCGGCCGGCCGCGCGCCGATGCTCGCGATCGCCGGCGCCGATGCCACGCAGCACCTCGCGATCGCCCAGGACGAGACGCGCATGGCGCTGCGGTGGCGTTCGCGCTTCGACCGGGAAGGCGCGATGCGCACGGAACTCGAGTTCCCCGGCGCCCTCGACCCGACGACGCGGCCGCGCCGAATCGTGATCAGCGTGCGCGGCGTGACGGCGTCGATTCGCACCAGCGACGGCGCGGGTGACGGAGACATCCTGCTTGGCCCGGAGGCCACGCTGTCGGCTTTGCTTCGGGAGTCGGATTACTGGCCGTTGACGCTCCGGCACACCGCGTTCTGGCGAGCCCTCGTCACATTTGGCGGTATCGTGTTCGCGGTCCCGGCCCTTCTGCTCGGCGCGGCGCTTCGCCGGCGCCACGCCGGCGTTGCGGCCACGTGCGGCATCGTGCTGCCGGCGCTCTGCTGCGAGGCTGTCGTTGCGATCCACGGCGCGTATGCGCTGCGAGCGGCCGCCATCCTGACCGGCATCGCCGTGACGGCGGCGGGCTTCGCCGCGGGCAGGCTCGTGTCTCGCCGCTGTGGGCTCGACGACTGGACCGAGGTGCGGGCTACCAGCGTGGCGGCGCTCACCTCCGCGCGCCGTCAGTCGACCGCGTAGGTGTTCAGCTCGGGCACCGGTTCGAGCAGGAGCGGCCTGGCGTGAAGATACGCGGTGGTGCGCCGCTTCTGATCGATGTCGCGGTAGACGCGCTCGACCTGTTCGGCCGTGAACCCGAGCTGCGCGGCGACCTCCGATGCCGGCAATCCGTGATTCTTTCCCCACAGGATGAGATCGAGCTGCGAGTAGTGAACCGAGAAGTAGAAGTCCTGCTGTGACTGCTCGAGGCTGTAGGTATCGGTCGTCGGCTCGCGGTTGAGAATCTCCTCGGTGACCCCCAGGTGCCGCGCGAGCGCGTAGGTCTGGGTCTTGTAGAGACTGGCGATCGGCTTGACATCGGCCGCGCCGTCGCCAAGCTTCACGAAGAACCCCTGGTCGTACTCGAGCCGGTTCGGCGTGCCCGCGACGGCATAGACCAGCCGATCCGCGTGGTAGTACTCCATGACCTTGCGGCACCGCTGCTTGAAGTTCGTCGCCGCCACGATCTGCAGGTAGGCGTCGGCGGTCAGGCGGATGCGGCGCTGCTCACCCCCGCCGCGCGGCTCGATGACGACGTAGAAGAAGTTCAGCACGTCGGTCCCGAGCCGGTCGCCGTGCATCACGATCTTCCAGCGCTCCTCGCCGGTGAACTCCGGGTACACCGAACGCACGGCTTCGTCGCGCGCGGCGTAGCACCCCGCGGCAGCCAGCATCGGGGCGATGTCGTGCACGAGGAAGGTGATCCCGAGCGCGTTCGCAAGGTCCTGCCCGAGCCTCGTGCTCTCGGGACTCGAGTCGCGCTCCGGCAGCATCAGCCCGAACACGCGCCTCGGGCCGAACGCCCGCACGGCCAGCGCCGCCACGCACGCCGAATCGATCCCGCCTGAAATCGCGACGACGAGACCGCGTCGCCGCAGCTTCCGTTCCACCGCCTCCCGCAATGCCGACGACAGGCGTGCCGCCGTCTCTTCCAGGTCGAGCGTGATGGCGGCTTTCAAATCGATCGGATGTGCCAACTATGCCTCGGGTACGCAGTCTGCGGTCTCGGCCAGCCGCCGCGCCCTCTCCTGCAGCTCGGAGCGGCGCAGCTTTCCGGCCGGCGATTTCGGAAGTTCGTCGAGGCGAACAAGGCGCCGGGGCACCTTGTAGGCGGGAAGCTGCTCCGCACAATGACGCCGCAGCGCGGCGTCGTCCGCCGGCGTCGAGAGAACGACGAACGCCCAGACGGCTTCCCCCGTCAGCTCGTCCGGCGCGCCGACGACGCACGCGTCGGCGACTGCCGGATGCGCCTTCAGCCGTCCCTCGACTTCTTCCGGCGCGAATCGATAGCCCGCGACCTTGAGCATCAAGCGTTTCCGCCCGACGTGGAAGAAGTACCCGTCCGCGTCGCGGCGAGCCAGGTCACCGGTCCACAACCAGCCGTCCCGGAGAATGTCCCGCGTATCCTCGGCGGCGTCAAGGTAGCCCAGGCAGACATTCTCGCCACGGGCGATCAGATTTCCCACCACGTTCACGCCGGCGTCGCCGCCTTCGTCGTCGACGACGCGCAGCTCGACGCCGGGGATGGCGACCCCGATCGAATCCGCCTTCTCCTCGAATCGCTCGGGCGGAAGATACGCGAGCCGGGCGGTCGCCTCGGTCTGTCCGTACATCACGAAGAATTGCGCCGGGGCAACGGCGTCGCGCACCCAGCGGCGGATGTCGGTGGCCAACGCGCCGCCGGCGACGGTCACGTAGCGGAGTGACGGCATCGGTACGCTGCGCGGATCGCACTTGCGGTGGAGCAGCTCGAATGTCAGCGGCACCCCTGCAAAGCCGGTGCAGTTCTGCGAGCCGATAGCCTCGAGCACGACGCGCGGGTACATGAAACGCGCGTCGAACAGGATGGAGCCGCCGCACCACAGGTGCGTGTTGAGGAGCGAGCGCCCGTAGCTGTACGAGAGCGGAAGAATCGACATCACACGATCGGCCGGCGTGAGCTTCAGGTACTCGACGATCGATTCCGTGTTGGCCGCGATGTTCCGGTAGGTCAGCAACACCCCGCGCGGCTCGCCGCTGCTCGCCGACGTGAACAGGATCAACGCCACCTGGTCGAGCGATCGCGCTGGACCTGACTCCCCGTCCGCAACCCGGTCGTCGACGTCCGGCTCCAGCGTGAAGGCTTCCAGCGTCTCGACATTGGCAGGCTTCGGGACCGAAGTCGCGGCGCCGGCCATCCACACGGCCTTCCACGCCAGGGACGGCGCGTCGAGCGCGGCAAGGTCCCGCGCATGCACGAACGCGTGGCGCGCCCTGGTCGCGCGCGCGATCTTGCCGATGAAATCGGGACCGTTGTCGCGGTTCACTTCGACGAGGCATGCCCCGGCACGCTGGATGGCGAATCCGGCGACCACCGAAGCCACCCCCGCGCGCAGCAGGTTCAGTACGTAGTCACCAGGTCCGACGCCCCGGCTCCGCAGGGTCGCGGCGACGCGCGCGATATGCGCTGCCAGTTCGCGGTAGGTGATCCATTCAGACGGCGAACCGACGGCCGGAACGTCGGGCGCGACGCGCGCCCACTCCCGGATGCGCTCATCGAGGAATCGTGACATCTTCCGGCGCCGCTGTTCCCGCGTTGCACGCGTCGCGGCTGACAATCCGCACCGCGCCGACGGCCGAGTGGCTCGGCGCGTCGGCGCGCATCACCTGCCCATCGAGCAACTGGACGGACGCGATGGCCATGAGCGCCATGCTGTCGGATTCGCTCGCCGGGCTCGACCGCGCCGCGAGCTTGTCGTGGAGACGCTTCACCTTGATCGGATCGAATACCCCGACCGCCCGCAGCGATTCCGGGTTGAGCGCCTCGCTCACCCATTCCGGCGCGCCGGGCCCCGTGAGCGTTTCCGCAATCGGCGCGCGGTACGGCTTTTTGGGACGACCGACGACGTCCCTCGGCACCAGGGGTCGAGCGACTTCCTTCAGCACGTGCTTCTCGCTCAGCACGCGCATCTTCACGCTGTCCGGCAGGCGCGCGGCCAGCTCGACGACACGGTAATCGAGGAACGGGAAGCGCCCTTCCACCGAGTTCCCCATCAGCATGCGATCCCCCTGCGCCGAGAGCAAATACCCCGCGAGCAGCGTGTGCATTTCGAGGTACTGCGCGCGCGCCAGCACCCTCCAACCGGTAAACCCCGCCGGCGCGCCGGCAAGCAGCGCCTGCATCGGGTCGTACGCAGCCGTGGCTTCGATGAAGCCGGGGGTAAAGAACCGCCAGATGCGGCTGGTGGACGTCCAGCGAAGCAGATGGGAGAAGCCAGCCTGACCGGGATCGTCGAGCCCGATGCCGTAAAATCCGCGAAGCAGGGTCGCGTTCAGGTCGGACAGCCCCAGGTACGGATACAGGCGCTGCAGCGGCAGGTGCCGCCAGGTCGATTGCGGATTCCGCGCCCAGAATTGCCGGATCTTCGTTTCCTGGTACAGCTGATATCCCCAGAAGCACTCGTCGGCGCCTTCCCCGGTCAGCACGACCTTCGTGTCGTGCGAGCGCACGAGCCGGCTGAGCGCCAGCAGCGGCGCGGGGGCCGAGCGGACCACCGGCTGTTCCGCGAGGCGCACCATCTCTGGAATCAGCGTCCCGATGCAGGCGTCGTCGGCGAGCAGTTCGTGATGGTCGGTGCCAAGCGCCGAGGCGACCGATCGCTGGAATCCACTTTCGTCGTAGCGCGACTGCGAAAACGCCACCGAGAAGGTCGCGAGGCGTGAGTGTGCCGACCGCAGGCGGCGCTGTGCGAGCGCGCAGATCAGAGTGCTGTCGAGGCCGCCCGACAGGTAGGCCGCGACGGGCACATCGGCTCGCAACCGCAGGCGGACGGCGTCGTCCAGTAATTCCGCGACCGCGTCGCGCGCTCGCGCCGGCGTCATGGAGTGGTCCACGTTGGCGTCGGAGAGGTCGAGCGTCCAGTAGCGGTTCACGCGAACGCGATTGTCGACGACCGTCGCGTTGCACCCCGGCGGCAGCGCCGTCACGCCCGTAAAGCTCGTACGCGGCGCGACCGGCGCCCAGAGCGAGGTGGCCTCCTTGATCGCCAGCGGATCGAGGGACGGCCGCACGAACCCGCCGGCAAACAGCGCCTTGGCTTCGGATGCGAACGCCACGCCCGCGGAGGTCTGCGTGTAATACAGCGGACGCACGCCCACCCGATCGCGCGACAGGTGCAGCGTGCGCGAACGCGGATCCCAGAGCCCGAACGCCCACTGCCCGTTGAACCGTTCCACGCAGCGCATGCCCCAGCGGAGGTAAGCCGCGAGGATGACCTCGGTGTCGCTGTGAGTTCGGAACGGGTACGGGTCCAGTTCGCGGCGAAGCTCGATGTAGTTGAAGATTTCGCCGTTGAACACGACGAGCGCGCCGGTCTCCGGATCGCGCATCGGCTGCTGGCCGCCGGCGAGATCGACAATCGACAGGCGGGCATGTCCGAACGCAACGCCGTCGGCGACCACCGCGCGCTGCGCGTCGGGACCCCTGTGCGAGAGCACCGCGACCATCGACGTCAGCCGGTGGCGGGCGGTGTGGCCCCCCTCATCGACTCCCGGACGGACGGTAAATCCCGCGATGCCGCACATGCTTCAGGATAGCCCGGCAGAGCATGGTTAGCCTCGCCCGCCGAGCTGGAACGCGCGGGCTGCCCCGCCCGACGCTCAAAAGCTGGCGCGGCTTACGTCACAACGCGGCGAGCAGGACTCCGGCGCTGAGGACGCCGACGACGTAGCTCAGGGGATCGCGAAGGGCCTCCACCAGCGGGTCGTCGTGTGTGTCGCGCCGGCCGGCTCGAAACCAGGTGCGGCTCAACCAGTACAGCAGCAACGGACAGAGGAACCACAACACCTGCGGCCTGTGATAAAGCGCCGAGACCTCCGGGGCGTTCACGTAGAGGGCGAGCACGAGCACCGCCATGTAACCGGCGGTGGTGCCGACGCTGTGCATCCACAGACCGTCCTGCGGCGTGTATCCGCGACCTGGGATGGCCCCGGCGTTGGCGGTCACTTCTATGTACCGCTTCACGAACGCAAGGCTCAGGAAGAGAAACATCGCGAACGCCAGCAACCAGGTCGACAGTGGAATCCAGGCTGCTATGGCGCCCGCCAGCAGCCGGACGACGTAGAGCGCAGCGAGCACGAACACGTCCGCGACCGGCTCGCGCTTGACTCGCGTCGAGTACGCCATCGCCACCGCGATATACAGCGACACCACGAGCATGACCGCCCACGAAATGGCGGCCGCAGCGATCGTGAGCGACGCCGCGACGAGCACGAGGCTCAGAACGAAGCCTGTGGGAATCGACAGCTCACCGGCCGCGAACGGACGCTGTCGCTTGCGGGGATGGCGGCGGTCCGCGTGAATGTCGAGCATGTCGTTGGCGACATATATCCCGGAGGCACACAAACAGAACGCAACCGCGGTCAGCAGCGTCGACCGGAATGCGGCAGCGTCGAAGAGACGGTGTGCGGCGACGAGCGGGACGAATATCAGCAGGTTCTTGACCCACTGATAGGGCCGGATGACGCGCAGGATCGGACGCAGACGCGGAGGCTGCTTCACGAGCACGGACTCGATCGGCGTATGCCGCGCGACCCGCTCGAGCAGACGCATGGGCGCGGCGACGATGATCGCCCGGCCAGCGGCGACCCATGACGGCTCGTCGACCCAGTCGTTTCCGAGGTAATCGAAGCCGCGTTCTCCGAATCGTTCCGCCAATTGCGCTGCCTTTACGGAACCACGCAGGTTCCGCTGGCCGTCACTGGCGAGGACGTCCGAAAAACATCCAAGGTGCGTCGCAACCGCCCGCGCATGAATTTCGTCGGCGGCGGTCGCCAGTACCAAGGCTCTTCCCTCGGAGCGGGAACGCTCGAGATACGCGAGAACTTCCGGGCGATACGGAAGCGTGTCCGGGTCCGGTATCACGTGGGTCGCGATTTGGCGCTTGAGATGGGCGCGGCCGCGCAGCAGCCATACGGGCAGCCACAGCAGCGCCCAGGGAGCCGTCTTGCACAGGAGGAGCACGGACTCCCACATGACATCCGCGGCAATCAGCGTCCCATCCAGATCGACGCAGACGGTGGACCGTTCTCCGAGTGCGAACGCAGGGCGATTCACGCCGCTCAGCGGTGCAAATCGCAAGCCCAGCCGTAGTGTCTCGAAGCGGCGGTCCGGGCACGGAAGTCCGCCAGAGCGACGACAAGAGTTCTCTATCGGGGCGCTGTCGCGGCGGGCCTTCGCCTCTTCACGAATTCAGGCGCTTCCTTGAGGCACGTGCCCAGAATTGCAAACGACTGCAGCAGTGCGCGCATGCCGGTCTTCCGGATCGTGCCCTCGTCGTTGCCGACGTCCCGATACCCGTTCTCGTCGGCGGTGACGCTCTCCCAATTCCGGAACAACCGGCCCCAGACGCTGCCAAGCGCCTGGCGCATGATGCGCTTCGCATACATCGGATACCAGAAGCTGTCGTGATACATCACGCTCGCGGCATACGCCCAGGGGGCGAGCACGGTCTTCAATGACCACTCGATGGGCCGCTTCATCGGGCCCCAGTAGATCTTGTGCTGCATGCGCGAGGCGAACGTCATCTTCTTGAACGGCCCCACGAAATGCCAGTTCTCCGACCCTGCTGCCTGATCCCCGACGATCTCGATGTCCCGCGGATCGCCGCAGCCGAGACCCAGATCGTGAGCCATGCGAATGAACTTGATCGAGAGCGGGTCGAACCCCATCAACCTGGCGGCCACCGCATCGATCGCCACCTGGTCGGCGCTCGCCAGGATCACGTTCTTGACGTAGGGCACCATGCAGCGCGGGCCGGGACCGTCCCCCGCAAAGGTGCCATCCATGACTGCGAAGACGCCGCGATGGATCCGCTGCTGAATCATCAGCAGGTCGACGAGCGTTTCGTGGATCACCGGATGCGTCCAGTGGCGGTGCTCGTTCAGAAGCCCGCCGAAGGCGTTCTTCATCGCGCCGGTCGTCGTCGTGAAGACGTGCGTCTTGACGGTCGGCAGGTGGATGATGTTCTCGCCGATGAAGCGCCGCGGGATCATGAACCCCTTGGGGTAGACGTCGTTCAGGCACGTGAACTTCTTCGTCAGATCGCCGACGGCGTCGCGGATGTTGATTCACTCTTCGCTCTCGTAGATGTGGATGTTCCGCAGCCCGTGCGCGTCGATGACGTTGACCTGCTTGTTCTCGCGTTCGCCGAGGCGCGCGTCGATGACCACGGTGCGGTTGTGGCACGCATGGATCAGCGAGGGATCGTAGCCGTCACGTTTCAGGCTGCGGATGACCCCTTCGAGCTGCCACGGCGTCGTCGAGCTGCCGGGAAAGAAGAAGTGCCAGGAGATGTTCACCTTCAGCGCGGTATCGGCGTCCCTGGCGATGACATCCTGGTATCCCGCCAGGTTCATGACCGCGTGATAGTCCTTGAGCACCGTCGCGGGCGTCGTACGAAGAATGGCAACGCGGGACCTGGGCATTCGTGCAATCACCTATTTTTCTCTTCGGGCCCATCGGTCCGCGGGGATAGGGGCTGCGATCAGCTGGTAGCCACGTACCCCGTCGACAGGCTGGTGGCCCCAAGCACGGTCTTCCGCGCGGCCATCACAATCGTCAGGGCCACGGCGGTGGTCACAATCAGCGGCGGAAGCTGGAGATCGAAATACCTGACAAACAGGTGCGATCGGCCGCCGCTGAGGATGAGCACCAGCAACGGAAGCACCATCCAGCTGGATCTCAGGCGATAGGCGAGCAGAGCGAGCGGCGTGTAGATCACGAGATCGTACGCATGCAGGGGCATCAATGCTCCCGCGACAGCCATGACAATGCTCGCCTGCCACAGCGGATCGTGCAGTACCGCAGACGCCAGGTGGCGTCGGCGCATCACTGTCAGCACGATGAGGAGGACGATGGCCAGAAGAGGTCCCACCGTCATGACCAGCGGCTCCGGCAGGTACTGCGCCGCCAACGCGGGAATATTGAAGTACTGGTCAGGCTGGTTGAATTCGAGTTGCGAGTGAAGCGTCATGACGCGCGACAGGTCCGCATGCACGTGCTCGAGCCCCGATGGCAACATCGACACCACCGCCACGCCACCCGCTGCGAGCGCGGCCAGGCTTATCCCCCTGTGACCGCCATTCAAGAAAATGTAGAGAAGCGGGAGTAATCCGAGCTGTGGTTTAAGCGATGCGAGATACCCGAAGACGATCAGCCATCCCACTCTTCGGTGATGCCACGCCCAGAACGCTCCGACGACACCGAGGAGCGGCACGATCGTGAGCTGGCCCTGAAAGATCGACTGACGCACGGCCACGTTCAAGGTCGCCACCGCGAGAAACACCCACACCGCGGGCGTAGTCGCCAGAAGCCGACGGACGTCACCGGTCAGAAGCTTGATCGAGAACACGCACGCGCCCACGTACGCGAGCACGTTGACGCCATCCCAGAGCCGCGAGGCAACGGGCCAGGGCAACATCCCCAGTAACGCCGCGATCGGACCCCAGTGCGGCGGGTAGACGAACGGCATTGGCTGCACGATGTCGGCGACTGGTCGCACGGCAGCCCACTCGGCATTCCACCGTTCGAACTCGTACGGCGACAAGCCGGACAGCCACGTCCGGCCGGCCGCGTACAGGAACGACGAGTCATTCCAGCCGCGGATGAACGTTCCAATCGGCCAGAACGCATATAAACCCGCGACGGTGGCAAGGCCTATGGCGAGCGGCCAGCGCCACCGTTCGAGACGACCGCGAAGTGCGAGCCACGCCGTCTTCGGCGCACGAGGGAGCGGAGCGTTCGCGGCCGCCCCGCCCGGACCCGCGAAGACACTCATCGGGTGCCTGTCAACGCGCAACGGCTTCCGCCACGGTCGCCTGGACCGGATGCGGTCGTGAGTCCAATCGCTTTGCCACTCGTCTGGCGGTCCAGTCGGAGCCGCAGGCGAACCGCATCATCGGGCCGAAGCTGTTCGCGGAAGCCGCGCCCACGAAGTAGAGGCCAGTGACCGACGACTCGAAGTTCGGCGAGAGGATGGGCGTGGAGTTTACGGCGCGGATGCTCGACACGAGGTCCTCGCTGAGGAACCCCAAACGTCGGAGGTCCACCCGGTACCCGGTCGCGGCGATGACGTGATCCGTCGCATGGACGGTCGTGCCCGCATCACTGGATAGCGTCAGCGATACGCGATTGCCCGCGGCTTCCGCGGCGACGACGTGGTGTCCGAGCAGCGTCGGAACCTTGCCGACGAACCGGTCTTTCATCGGCCACCCTGCGGCCGGGCCGTTATGTTTCGTGACGATGCCGAGACGCATCGCCTGCGGAAGACGATGGAAGGCCCACGGCGCGTGCGTGTAGAAGAACGACCGCCAGCCTGGTCCTATCGTCGAGGAAGGATGCCGCAGCTCATCCCAGAACGAGCGCCCTTCAGGCGCAGGCGGATCCGCGAACCTCAATGCCTTCCGGCGCGCGACGAGAGTGACGCGCGCGCCGCCGTCATGAAGGAGAGCCGAGATGTCGATCGCAGACGCCCCACCGCCGATGACGGTCACCTCACGCCCTCGAAACCCGCTGAGATCGCTGTGTGCGGACGCATGAGAGACGAGCGCCGGCGACAGCCCGTCGAGCATCGGGGGCGTGTACGCAAAATGTGTGATCCCGACCGCGAGAACGACCTGCTGTGCCCGCGCCTCGCTCTGATCGTCGAACCAGAGATGGAAACCGTTCGCGTCGCGTTCGAGTCGCGTGAGCTGCTTCTGTTCGAGCTCCGGCACCAGGCGTCGCTGAAACGCGAGCCCGTAGGCCCTGAACGTGTCGAGGCTGACGGGGATGCGAGTGTCGTCGTACTTGGTGCCGATCGTTTCGCAAAAGCGCTTCAACGTCAGTGCCGCCGCCGGATCGGACAGGTTCGACGCAAAACCGTCAGACTTGAGCGTCATCCCGTCCGGCATCCGCTCGCGCCAGACCTGCATGGGGGTTCCGAAAATCCGGAAGTCGATTCCGGCCGCCTTGAGGTGCGTCGCGAGCGAGAGTCCGTACGGACCTGCACCGACGACCGCTACTTCTGATGAACCAGTCATGATGAATTCCTAGAGAAGCTGTTCAAACCGCGCCTTCTTACGAGGAGTGGACGGGCGCGGCGCATTCGGTCGCGCCATCATCGCCGTCCAGAGTCTGTGCGTCATCGTTTCTTCCGTGGCGGTGCGCAGCAGCGACGCCTCGCTCCACGGGACGTCATGAAACCCGCTGGTCAGGAACGCGCTCTCGGAGTCCCGCAGCCATTCCTGCGGGAACAGCGCGATCACGTCGTTGGTCGTGGCCGCGGGCCGAACCCGGCTCACCGTCCCGGTGAGCGCCGCCAGCAGCGCCCGTGGCAGATCGCGCCCGTTGTCGAGCGGCAGGTGTCCCATCTGCGTCGCGCGCGGGTTCAATTCGATGAGATAGGCGAAGCCACTGTGGTCCTCGATCATGAAATCGAAGCCGACCAGTCCCGAGAGGCCGAGCGCCGACACGATCTTCTCCACCGCCGTGGTCATTTCGCTGTTGTCGATCAATTGCACGACGCTCGCAGGTCCGTGGGGTTCGGTCGTGCGGAGCACGGCCGCCGACACGCTCGCCAGCACCTTTCCCTGCCAGCACGCCACCGTGACGTTGGCGTCTTGTCCGCGGATGAAACGCTGCGTGTTGATCACGCCGTGCGTCCGCTGGACACACGGAAGGATGTAGTTGCCATCGCGGTTCACGACGAAACGCTTAATGGCACGCGCCGCGGAGGGAGGCGCGTGCAGCGCCTGCCAGGCGGCGGCGGCTTCAACCGGCGTTTCGGCGATGCGCACGCCGCGCCCGCCGCACGTCGCGTCGGCTTTGAGCACCGTCGGCACGCCCTGCTCGCGAACCCAGGCGTTGAGATCGGCAACGGTTGCGGTCACTGACGTCAACGGCACCCTGACGCCATGGCGTTGCGCGAGGGTCATCAGGCTCGACCGGGCGCCGACGACATCGAACGCGGACGCAGATCCGAGCGAACGCACCAGCAGCGCGCAGGTCGCGTCACCTGCGGGCGTTCCCTCCCGGGCCGCGCGCTCGTGCAGGCGATGCAGGCAGATCGTCGCCAGGTCGTCGCACGGGATCAACAGGTCGGGACGCGATCGTTCGATCGCCCGCGCGATCGAATGCACCGGGCGCAACGGACGAAAACGATGGATTGCCGACACGGCGCCCGTCCTCGAGACCGGATGGTCGTGCGGACAGACGGCTTCGACGTCACAGTCCAGCGCGCCAAACGCCATCGCCAGACGCGCCGTCGCGAACCACCGCGAGGTGGAAACGAGAAGAATTCGGGGTTTCATTCGGAAAGGCGCGGCCCTCTATTTTTGTGGCGCCCCCGCGGCGACACAGAGGTCCGCAACAGGGCGTCGATTTAGTACGTATGTATGAACGTGCTGTCCGGGTGCAAGCGTGGTGCCCGGGGCTCGGCCCCGCGGCGGGTCCAAGTGAGGGTCCAGAGCGAGGGATCGGCCGGCAGTGTCGAATCGTGAACGGAAAAGGACTCTGGAAAGCAGACCTTTGTCGGCGTCGAGCGGCCAAGCGGGCGAAAGTGGGGCGGAAAGGCTAAGGCTCCGTCCGCACAGGGGTGCGGACGGAGGTCAAGGAATGCCGCCTAGTTCGGGATGATCCGGAGGTTCTGCGGCGCTGCCGGCGGCGCCGGGGCTCCGCCCACCGTCAACGGGTGCGGATAGGGATACGGCGTGAAGTACAGCGTCCACGTGTTGGTCGCCGTGCACTTGAACAACTGGCCGTCGGGACCCGCGTGCCTGCTGTTCCACTCGCCGGAATCGGTCGCCCAGTACGCGACGCCCGTCGTGCACGTCGCCGGCCGGGTCGCCAGCGTTCCTCGCCCCACGCCGGAGGTCCCGGTGAACGACGCGCCCTGGATGTAGTAGTCGCGATTCGCCACCAGGTGAATCGGATTGTTGCCGGGCGCGGCCAGGCACGACGGCGAGCCGCAATCGTTGTCGAGCGTGGTGGTGAACTGGCTGCCTGCCCGCAGGTTGTTGAAGAAGTACGCCGGCAGCGCGGTCTGCGCAAACGGCTGCCCCGGGGCCCACGTGGTGGTATCGCCGCCGCGCCCAATCTGGTCGCGACAGGCGTAGCCCTTCAGCCCCGCGCTGTTCTGATCCCAGTTGCTGGAGCCGTTGCAGGCGCCCACTCCGCCGCCGGGGTCGCCCATGCTGCGCACGTTGTCGAGCAGCACCGTGGTCCCGTAGTCGGTCGACGCCGTGTTGTCGAACGCGACGCCGCTCCCTCCACGGATGAACATGACCGGGTAGAAGCTGCTGCCACTCTTCGTGTAGGAGTTCCCGTAGACCTCCCAGCGCCGGACGGCGCGGTTGGGCCCCTGGACGGAGTGAATCTCGAGACCCGTGCCGTGGCCGCTGTGTGTGTTGAAGCGCCACACCCAGCGCGCCGCGTAGTTGCCGTCCGCGAAATTCTGGAAGCCCGACGTCGGCGTCGACGTGAACGAGTTGTCCTCGACGTAGACGACGTCGGTGAAGTCACCGAGGGTCGTCGGCTGGCTCCAGAGCGCGTGCTGCGTGTTGCCGTCGGCGAGACTGAAATTCGTGCCGTTGAAATGAATGGAAAAGTTCACGAACGTGTTGTTGTCGATCACGCCCGTCGGATGCTTCGCGGCCGGGCCGTCGCCGGACACGTCGATGATCGACCACGTCGTGCCTGGCGCATTGAACTTGTTGTGATCGATCCTGAACACCTTGCCGTTGGTCACCGGTCCGTGAACGGTGAGGAACCGGTCGCTCGTGGCGCTCCAGTTGAACTCGAACCCCGTCAAGCGCTGGTTCGACGCGTTGGTCATCGCCCAGCAGTTCACGCTGCCGCAGGCAATCACGGTGTTGCCGATGCCCGCACCGGCGACGGTGATGTCTTTGTTGGTCGATGGGAAATTCAGCGTGCCGGCCCACGTCGCCGACCCCGCGGGCACGCAGACGATAGCACCCGAGGCGGCGGAATTGATCGCGTTCTGCACTGCTGCCAGCGTGGCGTTCGCTGCGGTCGCCGTGCAGGTCACCGTTGACGACTGGGCCCGGCCGTGTGCAACCCACAGGATAAGGAGGCACACGGCGGCGCCCACCAGTGCCAGCCCTCGACTTCTCATAGCGCTCTCTCCAGTATGGGGGGTCGTTCCGACTCCAGCAGTTTGGCGAGCCGGCCTGAAAGCGGTGGCAATACCGGTGCCCGCTTGGCGGTTCTCGATAAAATACTGGTGAGCAATACGTTAGGGCGGCAATCGCCGTTTGCAGCCGGGTGAGTGCATGACATTTTTCGCTGTGAGCGCGACTCTTCGTACCTTTCCGTCAAATATCGATACATTTCACGCGGTCCCGGCCGCATCTGAACCGGCGCGCCGCAGCCAGATTTCGCGCCAGTACGGAAAGATGCTCCTCGGGCAGAACTTTCGGTACTTGGCGTAACACGCCTGGCACGTCACGCCGTCGAGCTGAATGCACTCGTTTTTCATGTGCATCATCCTGCCGGTCTTCTCGTCGATGATGCGGTTGACGCGCTGCAGTACCCGATAGGTCCCGCCGCAGAACGGCACCATCTCGCCGTCGAAGACCATGCCGCGGTTGTGCCCCTTCTGATCGATCGTCTCCAGGATTTCCTGGTACGGGCGCACCTGGACGAGCTCGCCCACCTGCAGCCCCAACTGAGCCGAAGGCGTTTTCGTCCCCGCCGGGACGCGGCCCGTACGGGACGGATACGGCGTCATTCCGCGCCAGGCCTGAACCGTGTCGTAGGTCCAGCGCACCGCGGAACCGAGGCCAAGGCCGGCGTTCGCAACCGCTTCGCACACCGAATACATCGCCGAGGCGATCATCTGCGTCAGGCTGACGTTGCCCGACGTCCAGTCCTCGATGTACTGCCGCAGGTCGTGCGACGCCAGCGGCGTCGTTGCGGCGGCAATCTGCGTCGATTGACAGACGAACCTCGGCTCTTCGGCTGGCTGGTCCGGCTGTCGCGTGCCGGCCCACACTACCCTTTCTGTTTCCGGTGTTCCTTCTGGCGGCAGGATGGGCTGTGCGCCCGGCGCCGCGGCGCGGACATCATCGGCCGGGTCAGCCTTCTTCAGCCAGGCATCTTTCCAGAACATCAAGCATCCAGCCTGGCAGCCGCCGTGAGCGCTGCCGTCGCACCGGACGCCGTCGAGATGAACCGCCGCGGCCATTCGCCTGCCTTGGAGTCCGTTCGGCGGGTCGCACGTCTTGTGCGCGCGCCTGAACACGGGAAGACGCTGACCGCAGAACTGCAGCATCTCCGGCATGAACGGCAGCCCGTCGAGCTGCCCGTTCCCGTCCAGCGTGGAAAGAATTTCCTCCCTGCTGCGTACCTCGACCCATTCACCCGCGGTGAATTCAGAGCTCTTCCACATGCGATTCATCTACCCTACCCGCGGTCATACGGCCACCGACGCTTCCGCTGCACCGGTCGCGAGCTCGCGCAGGCGGCGTACCCGATCGTTCATGGGCGCGGGGGCCGGCAGTCCCACGACTTCGAAGATCCGTTTCCAGCGATACACCCAGTCGTGGCGCAGCAGCGCTTCGGTCGCGTTCCGCTGGCTTATCCTCAGCATCCGTTGCGGGTCCGACGCCAGCTGCGACAGCACGTCGACGACGTCGGATCCGTCCGGGGCTACTTCCACGACCGCGTCGGGCCAGCCGAAGCGCTCGCGGAACGACGGGCACGCGGCCGTCTGGCCAATCATCACCGCACCCGCCGCCGACCCCTCGTAGTAGCGATAGCCGATCTCGACCTGTCCCTGCGTCTCTCCGGGCATGTCGACCTTGCCGGGTGCGACGACGAAGAAGCGGCTGCGCTTCGCCATTCTCGCCAGCAGGTCGCGGTGTTCGCGATGATCGAGCGGCTCCAGATCCGATCCGCGCACCGTATCGTGGACGTAGAACCATCCGCGCTCCGCGGCCGCCTGGCGTAACGCGAGATGGAGCCGATCGTTGGTCCGGCCGATGCGATAGATATCGACTACGCGATCGGCAAGCTGGGGATACGGGCTGAAACGCAGGGTGTCGACGGCGCCGCCAATCCAGTGGCATTGCCGCCCGAGTGCGGACGAAACGGGCCCGACACTGCCCGCGCAGCCGAGGAACACATGGTCGAACTGGTTGAGCGCGTGCAGCCAGTACTCGCTGTGCGGGAGGTCCCCGACCCAGAGCTCGTCAAGCCAGCAGACGCTGGTGCGGCATCGATCCTTCCACCCGTCGATCGCGTTGTACGCCAGGAGATCCCAGTAGTTCTGGCAAACGGCCACGAACACGTCGTAGTCGCGCGTTACCGGCACGCGCCCGAGTCCGGGATTCATGAAGACGAGGCGCCGCGTCACGTCGCGGTACATCAGGCGCCGCTGCCATCGCTCCCGCCGCCAGAACCCCGCTCCGGGGCGCGGCTCGAGGCACACGAGATCCACGTCGGCGACGTCCGCGAGGACGTCCTGCGCTTCGTACAGTCCCAACTGGAACGCACGCCGCCTGAACGCCCGCGTCGACGGCATGAGCACACTCGGTCCGGAGCGGTCCGTTGACGACGACGGGTGCCGGTGCGCCTTGCCGTGCGGTGCCATCACCGTCCGAGCCTGGTCCTGTCTTGTTTGAATTCCGACAAACACGCTCCACCTGCCGTTGCGAGTTGCCTGCCGCTTTGCGGCAGATCACCGTTCGCGCCGCCGACGCCGTCAAGACGACACGCAAGTGCAAGACGGCGCGTGACTTACAACGCCGAACGGGCATGCCGGTTCGCCGGCGCGAGGCGTGCGGCGAGGCGGTTTTCACGCCCATTAGTCACCTGCGCGGGAGACTTCGCGCACTCCGGACGCGTTCCGCGCACCGCGCTATCATCGCGACGGATGCTTCGCTACGCGGCCGCCGCAGCGGTCCGGGGTTTCCTCGTCATCGTCCTCGTGGCGGCAGCCGCCCTGGCGGTCCCCGCATCGCGCTCGGCGCTCCTGGCCTCGTACGGACGATTCCTGGCCGCGGACGACCCGGTTCAACCGGCCGACATCATCGTCGTCGCCATCGACGCCGACGGTGCGGGCGTGCTAGAGGCCGCGGATCTCGTCCACAGCGGCGTTGCCAACCGGGTCGCGATCTTCACGGATCCGCCCGACCCCGACATCGACCAGGAGTTCATTCGCCGCGGCGTGCCGTACGAAGATGCGGCCGCCCGGTCGGCGCGCCAGCTCGCGGCGCTCGGCATCGGACACGTCGAACGGATTCCCCGCGCGGTGGCCGGCACCGAAGACGAAGGGGCCGTGCTGCCCGGGTGGTGCGACGAGCATCGGTTCCGGACGGTGGTCGTCGTCGCGATGACCGATCACTGCCGGCGGATTCGGCGCGTCATGCGCCGCGCCATGCGGGACCATTCCACTCGCGTGCTGGTGCACGGAGCGCACTATTCGCCGTTCAATCCCGATCGCTGGTGGCTCAGTCGCGGCAGCCTGCGCACGGGCATCATCGAAATGGAAAAGCTGATGCTCGACTTCGCGCGGCACCCGCTGTCGTAACGGTCAGCGCCTCAATTGCACTGCGCCGGCAGCCCCCGACCGCCTACGCCGGCGGCCGGTGCCGGCATGCTCCGGCGCCGCCACGCGATCGATCCCGCGGCGCCCGACGCGAGGCAGATCGCCGTGAGCAGCGCCACCGCGGCGCTCCGCTCACCGGTCACGATCGCGCTCCCCAGCATGCCGAGGCCGATCCAGAGCAGCTTCTGCCACTGATAACTGTCGCAGCGTTTCGCGAGCTGCCGTCGCTCGGCCCAGATCGTCTTCGTTCCCTCCGTGAAGGGAATCACCATGCGGACGATCAACGGCACCACGCGCAGCGTCGCCAGCGCGGCGAGGAGGAACAGCGGCAGCGTCCAGCCCGGCGCGGCATCGCCGGCGAGCCGCGCCCACAGCGGCAGGACGGCAGACCCGAACGCCAGCCGGCTCACCTGCGCCGACGGGGATTCATCCAGTGCAACGAACAGCCGGTCGCGGTACGGTACGTCCATCAGATCAGAGAGGCAAAGCGAGGTGAAAGATACCCGCGCACGAGCACCCTCGTCGTTCTGAGCGGCGCGTGCACGCGGAGGATCGCGATGACGATGAGCAGGTAGAGGACGCAATAGGCCGCACCAACGGTCAGCGCGCGCACGAGCGGGTGCGTGCCGGCGAGAAACGTCGACGAGGCGAAGAGCATCACACCGGCGGCAGAGAGCGAGGCCAGCAGCTGGCGCCACACCGCCGCGATGACGTCCGTCGCCCCAATCTCGAGCGGCCGGCCCGCATACGCGATGGCGGGCACGAACAGGATGAACATCGCCGCGACGTAGGCCACCGCGACGCCCATCGGACCGAACGGCAGGCCGCAGAACAGGGCGGCGAACTGCACCGACGTCGCGAACAGGCCCCACTTCATCCACCGGTCGCTGCGCCCGGCCGTCACGTGCAGCCACCCGAGCGTCCGTTCCACGCTGTGCGGGATGCCGCGAAACGCGAGCACCGTGAGGAGCAGGCCGGCGCTCGCCCATTTCGCGCCGAGCAGCACCACGACGACGTCACGGCTCGTCACCGCGAGCAGGCCGAAAGCGGGCATCGCATAGAACGCGACGGTCGAAAGCGCCTTGCTCCACGCCCGCTTGAGCTCGTCGAGATCGTCGCGCAGCTTGCTGAGGCTCGCGACGGCGACGCTGTGCAGCGGAAACACCAGGACGTCGAGCAGGTTGTCGTAGATGAAGAGCGCGTTTTGATACTGGCCGAGGCCGGCCGGGCCGCTGCGGTAGCCGATCGCGATGCGGTCGCCGGATCGGCCGCCGAAGTCGGTCATGCAGTAGCCGGTGATGTTGAGGCCGAACTTCACGCTCTCTCTGACGCCGGGCGAGACATCAGGCTTGCCGGGCAGCCACCGGCATTGCAGCCAGACGCCCGCGGACACGAACACGGGCGTCGCAATGGGCCGGACCACGAGCGCCCAGTACTCGGCCCCGGACAGCGCGATGGCGATGGCGAGCGCCGCGCTCAGCACGTTGGCCACGACCTCGATGATCGCGAGCTCGTGGAACATCATCACGCGCCGCATCAGCGCATAGTGCTGGACCGACAGCGCGCACGCGATGAAGGTCACCGATGACGTGAAGGCGATCGTCGCCAGCCGTGGCTCGTGATAGAAGCGCGCGATGAGGGGACCGCACGCCGCCGTCAGGAGCGCGAACCCGCCGCCGACCAGGAGCGTCAGCCAGAACAGCGCGCTGACCTCGCCGCGGGTGATGCGGTGCCGCTGCACGATCGAGTCGCGCGTGCCGAGATCGACCAGCGACGGCGCGAACCCGGTGAACGCGGTCACCATGCTGACGAGGCCGTAATCTTCCGGCGACAGCAGGCGCGCGAGGAACAGGACCGAGCCGATCTGCACGAACGCGTTGATGCCGCGCGCGACGATCGACACCGCCCCGCCGCGCAGCGACTTCGCCGCGTGGTCCTCCGGCGGCTTGTTGTCCTCGAAATACGTGGTGACGTGACGGGTGTTCACAATTCGGATCCGCTGGAGACCGCCGCGCGTACCGCGGCGTGCCCGGGTGGGAGCAAACGTCCGTCCGCCGGGCCTGGCGGCCATAACCTCAATCGCATCAAGAGCCTGGGGTGAAATCCGGGAAATCCCCGGCGCCAATGTCTCCTTCGACGCCGACTTTGTTCGTCGCCGCGAAGGACTTGCGACGGCCCGGGTGCAATCGAGCCCCGCGGGGTGGTTCGAAACACACCAGGAGACCGGCGGTGTGGCGCCGGCCTCCCAGTGTCGAAACGCGAAGGGCCGCTACGAACCCGCCGCGTTACTGCAGGAACTTCAGGTCGACTGCTCCCGACTCGTAGTCGGCATTGATATTCTTGACCACGTCGTTGATCTGCTGCATCGTCACGCCAGCCGGGACCGGGTCGCCACCGAGCACCTTGTTGGCGAGCGCCAGCACCTGGTTCACCGTCTGTCCGGCAAGCGGGCCCGCAACGACCTTCAGCGTGCCGAGGCCGAACCGCGTAATGGCCTTGTTCGAGAAGTCGACGTTCAGCTGCAGCGCCATCACCTGGCCTGCGAGCTGCCCGATCATCTTGTGGTGGCCGAACTTGCCGGCGTGCTTCGGCTTCCACAGCGAAATCGGATCGACGTAGCTCTTGGTCAGCGCCGCCACCGGACCGCCCTGCGGCAGGAACGTCTGGATGACGTCGGCGCCGGTCATCGTGATCGAGTACCGGCCGACGACGTCCGGAATCCCGATGACGACCTCACCCGTGGGATAGACAGTCGCGAAGTTGTCGGCGAGCAGCTTCGCGGCGTTCCCGTTCTTCGGCTTGGCTCCCCATGCCGCCTGGATGTAGGTCGCGTAGTTGCCGGTCGGAACGGCGAAGAACGCGAAGTTCACGCCCGACACGATGCCGCCGGTCGGCACGGTCACGATACGCGAGGCGGCCGCCGCCGAGGTAAAGCCCGTTGGCGGCGTCACGTCGACCTGATTGTCGCCGCCGCAGACGTACGGGAACGCATAGATGCCGTTGGCGTCGCTCGTCGTCGACTTGACCGGCAGCCCGGTCTTGGTCAGCGTGACCGCCGCGCCGGGCAGCCCCGGTTCGCCCGCATCCAGCAGATTGTTGTGATTGATGTCGTTCCAGACGCGCCCGTTGACGAGGCCCGTGCACTGCGCCAGTCCGGCAACCTTCTGGATGCCGCCCGCCACGCCCTTGGCAGCGCCGTTGAACGCACCCGCGGCGAAGCTGCCCGAGAAGCTTGCGCTCGTGACGTCCACGCCCATGTCGAATGCGTTGTTATCGAAACGGTTGTTGCCAAGCGCGGCGCCCGCGAGCAACCCGCCGGTGATCTGAACCCTGAAGTTGAACCGCGCGGTCGTGGCGTCCACGTACTGCGAGCCCATTTCCACGACCTTACCGGTCAGCAGCGTGCCGTTCGCGTCGAGGTCGATGACCTCGCCAAACCCGCTCGGGCAGTTCGGATATACCGAAACGCCGTCGGAGCACGCGAAGTGCGACAGGATCACGTGGCCCCTGAAGGTCAGGTCGGTATTGGTGCCGCCGACCAGCGCGCCCGTGTAGCTGTCCACGCGAACCTTGGTGACGAAGTTTCCGCACTCGATCGGCTGGGTCACGACGCCACCCTCGTCTGGAACCCCGCACGGCGAGGTCGACAATGGTTCGTCGGACGCCTGGCCGACGTTGACCGCCTGATACCAGTACGGGGCGTTCGGGAAGGTGATCCACTGGGGAAACGCCTGGATCGTCAGGTAGGTGCCGTCGTACGTCGTTTTGCCCTGAACATATTCCGGATGGTCGCCTGTGCCGACATCCCGCTTGGTCATCTCGATGAACGGAAGCGCGTACGTCCAGCTACCCGCGGGGAGGAGTGATGGATGCGTCGGGGGCGGGAAGTCGAGCAACTGCGCGTAGCTGGCCGTCGCGCACAGCAACAGCGTCAGGAGCCCGCCGCCAACGGCCCGGGCTATCCGAGAACGATCAAAGGTAACTAGCATCTGTAGCGTCCCTCGCAAAAGTGAAAGTCGCCCGCGGTGGCCTTGCACCAACACCGCGGAGTTGTCTGCCTATTGGTCGAGTGTGTTTATGGTCGAGCTGGGAACTGGGCAGGGCAATTCCTGCACCGCGGGCATTTCCAAGCGATTTACTGCCGAACTGTGAAGTGCACCTATCGAAGACGCTTAGCGAGCGAACTTTTGTAGGTGGGTGGTGCGACTAGGCTTATTGGCGCCGCCCCGGGCGCGGCCTTGGGCCGGAACGCCTGATGGGGACTTACCCCATCAGGCCTTAAATCTCGATTCTGTGGCTCTGTCCTCGTCGAACTACGAGAGGCGGACGGCCACCAGACCACGCCGGGCGTGGGTGGTAGCACCCAGCAGGCCGGCCGCGGCAACCATCATGAGCAGGAGCGCCGACGGTTCAGGCGTGCCCTGTGCCGGCGGATCGCCTCTCAGCTCGGACGTGCCCGAGCTGCTCGTGAACCCGGTCGCGAACGTGCCCATGAACCCGGTTCCAGCCGACAGCTGCAGGTCGAGCGGCTTGGTGTCCGCGAAGATGCTCGGGACGTAGCTGCCCGTCGCCGGACCGAACAGGAATTCCATCGCGCCGCCCTGGACCGCGTTGTACGCGAACCCGAGGAGGCTCGCGGTATACAGCAGCGGCGCCGCCGCGCTGCCGATGGTCAGCGTGCCCGCGGAGGCCACGCCGGTCTTGTCAATCGTCGCCGTCAACTTGAAGTTCGTAGTGATGTTCTGCTGTCCGGTGCCGGTATCCAGCGTCAACGCCCACCCGGTGGCCGACAACGCGCCGGATGTCGCGTTGTAGGTGGTCGTGATGAACCCCGACATGATGTCGGGATACGGATCGATGTTGACCCCCAGCGGACCGGCCTGGCTGACCGAACTCACCCCCAGGATCAGGAACGCCGCCAGAACCAGCATCCTCAACGCCCTGACTTTCCCTCGCCTCTTGATCATGACGATCTCCACGTAAACTTTCTGGCCCGATAGCTATCCCGCGCACCCGGCGCTTTCAAATCTGTCCGTGACCTCAGCAAGACCTGCACCGGTTACGCGGCGCGATCGTGGGGCGACGTTTTACTCGGGATTTCAGTGATCTTTGTCAACGGGCCGCCGTGGTGGGCCCACGACGTCAAACTGCACGCGGACTTTTGTCTCAAAGCCCCGCGGGCGGCTTCCCTGCGGAAGACTTCTTCGGCCCCACTCAAACGGCCTGCGGACGCTCTTCTCGAGCGGCCAGGGACCGCCGTCCGCGCTTGGCCACGGCCAGGATGGCGTCGGCCAGCTTTTCGCTGTCGTGGCGAACGTGGTCGCTGCCGGTGTCGAGCAGGTCGGCCTCGATGACCCTGGCGCCGAGCGAGGCGCGGACCCCGCCGTCGAACTCAATCCACTGAGCGCCCTCCCGGCGGTAGCGGGCGAGCTGTTCCTCGGTGGGTCTGGCCGTGTTCACGAGGACGTAATCGAACAGGTCGTGGCCCGTGTGCTCCCGCAGCACGCGGAGATGGTCCGCGATCGACATGCCGTCGGTCTCGCCGGGCTGCGTCATCAGGTTCGCTACGCACACCCGGACGCCGCCGACCGCCGCCAGCGTGGACGCGACCCCGTCAACCAGCAGGTTCGGCAGCACGCTCGTGTACAGGCTTCCCGGGCCGACCACGATGACGTCGGCGTTGATCAGCGCGCGAAGGGCGTCCGGCCAGGGCCTGACCGGGCGCGCGAGGCTCAGGCGCCTGATGGCCGCCGGATGGGTGGCGATCAGCGTCTCTCCTTCGACCGTCTCCCCGTTGGCCAGTTCGGCGCGCAGGGTGACGTCCTCGCACGTCGACGGAAAGACACGCCCGCAGGCGCCGAGCATCCGCGCCATTTCGTCGATGGCGACGGCAAAACTGCCCGTCATGCGCGTCAGCGCCGCGAGCATCAGGTTTCCGATGGCATGGCCACTCAGGTTCGTGCCGTCATCGAAGCGATGGTCGAGGAGCTGGCCGAACGCCGCGTCCGACGAGAGCGCCGCCAGGCAGTTGCGCACGTCGCCGGGAGGAAGCACGCCGAGATCCCGCCGCAGCCGGCCGGAGCTGCCCCCGTCATCGGTCACCGTGACGATGGCGCTCAGGCGATCGGAGCCCGGTCCTGCATGCCCGCCGGCCGCAGTGCGCCGCACCGCCGCCGCGAGCCCCCGAAGAACAACCGGCAGGCCGGTTCCGCCACCGAACGCGACGACGCGAGGGATGGCGGGGGCACGTCCAACTGGCGCGCGCAGGAGGCGTGGCGAAGGGAGCGCCGCCACCGCCGGAGGCGCGCTGCTGTCCATGCCCCCACCAACTGAATGTGCCATCGAGAGATCTGAGGTGAGGCAAGCACGGTGCCACGAGAAACGCCCGCTGGCGCGCAGTGGCCGTTCCGAAGCAGCCGCAGGTGGACGTCCCGCGAAGACATAAATCCGCTGTGAGGGCGACTCTTTGCGCGACGACGACCTGCGACTCGCAATATTCCCAACGAAACCGCCTGATTTGCGCGTGCTGCGCGTGTCGCGGATGGCGGCGTCCTTGCTCCGATCACTGGCACCAAAGATCACGCGTGGCTGCCAAACCGTACGTCACAGATCCGGACGCGCTCGCCGGCGACACCGCGTCGCCGGGCGACGAGATGATGCAGTTGATTCGCGAGCTCTACCCGATTTGCCGCAGCATCACCGGCGAAGGGGTGCGCGAGTCGCTGCGGCTCCTCGCCCGCGAGATCCCGCTGCACGTCCGCGAGGTCCCGACCGGCACCCGTGTGCTCGACTGGGAGGTCCCGCGCGAGTGGAACATCCGCGACGCGTGGATCAAGACGGTCCGCGGCGATCGCATCATCGACTTCAAGGCGCACAACCTGCACGTCATGAGCTACAGCCTGCCGGTGCGCGGCCGCGTGTCGCTGCAGCAGCTGCGGCGCCACCTGCACTCGCTGCCGGACCATCCGGACTGGATTCCGTACCGCACGTCGTACTACGCGGAGGACTGGGGCTTCTGCGTCACGCAGCGCCAGTACGAGGCGCTCACCGAGCCCGAATACGAGGTCTGCATCGACGCCGACCTGCAGGACGGCGCGATGACCTACGCCGAATGCTTCCTGCCGGGCAGGAGCGACACCGAGGTGCTCATCTCGGCGCACGTATGCCACCCGTCGCTGGCCAACGACAACCTGTCGGGGATTGCCGTCGCGGCGCAGCTGGCGCGCTACGTGGCGATGAAGCGCCGGCGCTACTCGTACCGGTTCCTCTTCGCGCCGGGAACGATCGGCGCCATCACGTGGCTGGCGCAGCATGACGCGTGGGTCGGCCGCATCGCGCACGGCATCGTGCTCGCCGGCGTGGGCGACCCGGGACCGGTCACCTACAAGGCGTCACGGCGCGGCAACACGGAAATCGACCGGACGATGGCGCACGTGCTGCGCCACCGGAAGGGCGAGCACCGGCTCGAAGCGTTCTCGCCCTACGGGCACGACGAGCGGCAGTACTGCTCGCCGGGCTTCGATCTCGCGGTGGGGTGCTTCATGCGTTCGCCCTGGGGCAGCTACCCCGAGTACCACACGTCCGCCGATTCGCCCGACTTCGTGACGCGCGAGAGCCTCGAGGATTCGCTCGAGACGTGCGTCGCGGCCATCGAGGTGCTCGAGGGGAACGCGGCGTATGTCAACCAGCGGCCGAAGGGGGAACCGCAGCTTGGCCGCTACGGTCTCTACGGCCGCACCGGCGGTAGTGCAGACGTCAACATGGCAATGCTCTGGGTGCTCAATTTGAGCGACGGCCGCCACACGCTCCTCGACATCGCGGAGCGCGCGCAGCTGTCGTTTGCGACGGTCCGCCGTGCCGCCGACGCCTTGCAGGACGCTGACCTGCTGGCCGAGGCGCCCGGCTTGACGACAACGGATGCTGCCGCGGGCGCGGCGGCGGTGAGGGGGTAAGGTGAGGCGATGCGAGTACTGGTAACGGGACACAACGGATTCATCGGGTCGGTGATGGTCGACGTGCTGGCGCGGGCCGGCCACGAGGTCGTGGGACTCGACACGTATCTGTTCGAGGCCTGCACGTTCGGCCCGGAACGCCGGCAGGTGCCGTCGATGCGCGGCGACGTGCGCGACGTCGAGATAGGCGACCTGGTGGGCTTCGACGCGGTCATCCACCTCGCGGCGCTCTCCAACGATCCGCTGGGCAACCTGAATCCGCAGGTCACCTACGACATCAACCACCTCGCCTCCGTCCGGCTCGCGTGGCTGTCGCGCGAGGCCGGGGTGAAGCGCTTCCTGTTCGCGTCGTCGTGCAGCCTCTACGGCGTCGCCGGCGACGATGGATTGCTGACGGAGGAGGCCGATTTCAACCCGGTGACGCCCTACGGCGAGTCGAAGGTGCTCGTCGAGCGTGACGTGTCGCGCCTGGCCACGCACTCCTTCAGCCCGGTCTTCCTGAGAAACGCCACCGCCTACGGCATGTCGCCGCGTCTCCGCGCCGACATCGTCGTCAACAGCCTGGTCGGCTACGCGGTGACGACGGGCGAGATTTTCATCCAGAGCGACGGCACGCCGTGGCGGCCGCTCGTGCACGTCGAGGACATCTCGGACGCCTTCCTCGCCGCGCTCGAGGCGCCGCGCGACCTCGTGCACAACCGCGCGTTCAACGTCGGCCGGACGCAGGAGAACTACCAGATCCGGCAGATCGCGGACATGGTCAAGGAGATCGTCCCCGGCAGCCGCGTCACCTATGCCGAGGACGGCGGCCCCGACCCGCGCTGCTACCGCGTGAACTGCGACGAGATCGCGTGGACGCTGCCCGCGTTCCGTCCGCGGTGGACGGTGCGCGACGGCGTCAAGCAGCTCTACGAGGCGTACCGGAACCACAACCTGACGTTCGAGGCGTTCGCCGGCGAGCACTCGCAGTACCTGCGCATCAAGCACCTGCAGCGGCTGACGAGGGCCGGCCAGATCGACAACCACCTGCGCTGGACGGCGCCGCAGCTGTCGGGGCCGGCGCTGCGTCAGACGTCGTCCGTCGCGGTCTATCCCTCGCTGGGGCACGCATGAAAGTCGTTCTCTTCTGCGGCGGGCTCGGGATGCGCATCCGCGACAACGAGAACGTCCCGAAGCCGATGATCACGATCGGCTACCGGCCGGTCATGTGGCACTTGATGAAGTACTACGCCCATTTCGGCATCAAGGACTTCATCCTGTGCCTCGGCTACCGCGCCGACTACATCAAGAACTACTTCCTGACCTACAACGAGTGCCTGTCGAACGACTTCACGCTCTCCGACGGCGGACGGACGCTCGAGCTGCTGAAGAGCGACATCGGCGACTGGCGCATCACGTTCGTCGATACGGGGCTCAACGCGAACATCGGCCAGCGCCTGAAGGCCGTCGAGCGGCATCTCGAGGGTGAAGAGTATTTCCTCGCCAACTACGCCGACGGGTTGAGCGATCTCAACCTGAACGAACAGCTCGATCACTTCTTCTCGCACAAGCGGACGGCGTCGTTCGTCAGCGTGAAGCCGAACCTGTCGTTCCACTTCGTCAACGCCGACGAGCAGGGACGCGTCAAGACCATCGAGAACTTCGGCCGCACGCACCTGCGCATCAACGGCGGGTTCTTCGTCTTCCATCGCGACATCTTCAAGTACATGGGACCGGGCGAAGAGCTCGTGCACGAGCCGTTTCAACGGATGGTCGCGGACGATCAGCTGCTGGCGTACGAGTACGACGGCTTCTGGCAGGCGATGGACACGTTCAAGGATCGCCAGGGGCTGGAAGAGCTCTACGCGGCAGGCCAGGCGCCGTGGGAGCTCTGGAGGGACCTCGACGCGAACGGCGCGCCGGCGCACCTCGACGCGTCCGTCGACGCGGTGCCGCAGCCGGCGAGGCGCGCGACGCTCCAGCGATAGAATCGAGTCGGGTTTGACCTGATGTCCAGCGCCGGCCGTCGTTCGTTGCAGGGCCTCGTGGCGGTCGTGACGGGCGCCAGCAGCGGAATCGGAAAGGCCATCGCCCGCGGCCTGGCCGCCGAAGGCGCGCGCCTCGTGCTCGTGGCGCGCGACGAGCGCCGCCTGCGTGACGCCGCGGCAGACTGGCCGGGCGAGGCGCCGCCGGCGCTGCTGACGGCCGACCTCCTGCAGGAAGCCGAGATCGCCGTCCTGGCGCGCTCGATCATCGAGCGGTTCGGCACCGTGGACGTCCTGGTGCACAGCGCCGGCACGATCGCGCTCGGCCCATTCGGCGCGCTGCCGCTGTCCTCCCTCGACGAGCAGTACCGCCTCAACGTGCGCGCTCCGTTTCAGCTCACGCAGGCGCTGCTGCCGCAACTGGTCGGCGCCCGCGGCCAGGTCGTCTTCGTCAATTCGAGCGCCGGCCTCGTCGCCCGCGCGGGCGTCAGCCAGTACGGCGCGACCAAGCATGCCGCCAGGGCGCTCGCCGACAGCCTGCGCGAGGAAGTGCATCGCGACGGCGTGCGCGTCATCAGCGTGTTTCCAGGCCGGACCGCGACGCCGATGCAGGCCCAGGTGCACGACATGGAGGGGCGCGCCTACGATCCGGACGCCTGTCTTCGCGCCGAGGACGTTGCCTCCGTGGTGCTGAACGCGCTGACGATGCCGGAGTCCGCGGAGGTCAAGGACATCAGCATCCGGCCGATGAAGGAGTAAGCTGGCCCGAATGGTGTTCACGGAGACGGGATTGCCCGGCGCGTACGTGGTGGACATCGAGCCGCGCGCCGACGAGCGCGGCCTGTTCGCGCGGTCGTGGTGCCAGGAGGAGTTCGCGGCGCACGGGCTCGAGACGCGGCTGGTGCAGTGCAGCATTTCCCGCAACACTCTGCGCCACACGCTGCGCGGCATGCATTACCAGGCCGCGCCGCACGCGGAGGTCAAGCTGGTGCGGTGCACCATGGGCGCGATCTACGACGTCATCGTCGATTTACGCGAGGGCTCGCCGACGCGCGGCAGGTACTTCGGCGCCGAGCTCTCGGCCGCCAACCATCGGGCGCTGTACGTGCCGGAGGGGTTCGCTCACGGGTTCCTGACGCTGGTGGACGAATCCGAGGTGTTCTATCAGATGTCGGAGTTCTATCACCCCGACGCGGCGCGGGGCGTCCGGTGGGACGACCCGGCGTTCGGCATCGCGTGGCCGGCGCGCCCCGCCGTGATCTCCGATCGCGACGCCGCGTACCAGGACTTCGACGGCAGCAAGGGAGTGTCCTGAGTGCTCGGATTGCGGCTCGGCGGCGGCAACAGGCCGCTGCGCGAAATTCTCTGTCTCGGCGCCCACTCGGACGACATCGAAATCGGATGCGGCGGTACGGTGCTCGAGCTCGTGGCCGGCAACCCCGGCCTGCGGGTGACGTGGGTCGTGTTCAGCGGGAACGCGGCGCGCGAGGCAGAGGCGCGCCGTGCCAGCCGGCAATTCCTGCGCGGCGCCGGCGTGACGCAGGTGATCACGCGCCAGCAGCGCGATGGCTTCTTCCCGTCGCAGGCCACCGAGATCAAGGAGATCTTCGAGCAGCTGAAGACCACGTGCTCGCCGGACCTGGTCTTGACGCACTACCGTGACGACCGCCACCAGGACCACCGGACGATTTCGGACCTGACCTGGAACACGTTCCGCAATCACCTGGTGCTCGAATACGAGATTCCGAAATACGACGGCGATCTCGCCACGCCGAACGTCTTCGTGCCGGTCGGCCGCCGGCAGGCGCGGCGGAAGGTCAGCGTGCTCCTGTCGGCGTTCAAGAGCCAGGTCGGCCAGCACTGGTTCACGCCGGAGCTGTTCTTCGGATTGATGACGCTGCGCGGAATCGAGTGCTGCGCGGAATCAGGCTATGCGGAGGCGTTTCACAGCCGGAAGGCGATCGTGTCGGTGTCGCAGGCGCCGGCGCGGCGCGGGCGGTGACGGCCGCGGGCCCTCCCCCGTCGAGGGCCCGCGACAGCGTCCTAGAACACTTCCACCTCGGGAATAGGCACCACGAACTGACCGCCCCACTCGCGTATGTAGGCGAGCTGCGCGGCGATCTCGTCCTGCAGGTTCCACGGCAGGATCAGCACGTAGTCAGGGCGCGTTTCCCGGATCCGGTCGGGGGCGAAGATCGGGATGTGCGTGCCCGGCAGAAAGCGTCCGTGCTTGTACGGATTGCGATCGACGGTGTAATCGATGAAGTCGGTGCGGATGCCGCAGTAGTTGAGCAGCGTGTTCCCCTTGCCCGGCGCTCCGTAACCCGCGATGGTGCGCCCCTGCCGCCTGGCCTCGATGAGGAAGGCCAGCAGCTTCCGCTTCGTTTCCTGCACCTGCGCCGAAAAGCGCGCGTAGGTCTCGACGCGGTTGAGGCCGAACTCCTCCTCGTATCGGATGAGCGCCCTCGCGCGTTCGCTCATCGGCGCCGTGCTGTCGATGTGGCAGGCGTAGATGCGCAACGATCCGCCGTGCGTCGTCAGCTCCTCGACGTCGTAGACGCGCAGCCCGTGCGCGTTGAAAATCCGCTGCACCGTGGTCAGCGACAGATAGGAGAAGTGCTCGTGATAGATGGTGTCGAACTGGTTCTGCTCCATCAGCCGGGCCAGGTGCGGGAACTCCATCGTGATCGTCCCGGCGGGCTTGAGCAGCACCTTCATGCCGCCGACGAAATCGTTGATGTCGGGCACGTGGGCGAGCACGTTGTTGCCGACGATCAGGTCGGCGGGCCCGGGATTGCGCGCCAGGTCGGTCGCGGTCTCGACCCCGAAGAATCGGACCACTGTCGGCACGCCCTTGGCGACGGCCACCTTCGCCACGTTGGCCGCCGGCTCGATGCCGAGGACCGGAATGGCCCTGCGCACGAAGTGCTGCAGGAGGTATCCGTCGTTGCTGGCGATCTCGAAGACGCGGCTCCCGGCGTCGAGCGCCAGCCGCGCCGTAATCTGCTCGACGTAGCGCCGGGCGTGTTCGACCCAACTGTCCGAATACGACGAAAAGTAGGCGTATTCCGAGAAGATGTTGTCTGGCGTGACGTATTCGTCGAGTTGCACCAGGAAACACCGCTCGCACAGGAAGGCGTGCAGCGGATAGAACGGCTCCATGTGATTGAGCGCGTGCGCTGGAACAAAACTCTCGCACAGCGGAGACATTCCCAGGTCAACGAACGTGCGAGTGAGCGGCGCCGAGCAGAACCTGCACGTGCGGCCGTTCGCCGGCGTGCCCGTGCCGGTCGTCACCGCGGTCGCTTCACCAGTCGCCTGTTCCAACGAGCTCATAACGTGGAAATTCCTCGAAGAAGATCGGTTAGATCCCGTCGGGAGCAAGGATACGGCCACACGCGACAAGAGGGAGACCTGTCGCGCACTCAGCGACTTATGCCGTTCCCGCGCGATTGCGCGATTGAACGGCGACTGGAAGTCGCGCGTCACGCAGACTAAATTGCCCGGCGGCGGGCAGCACTTTCCGAATTACGTAAGACGGCGACACTCCGGAATTACGTAAAATCAAGTTGACTTTAGTTGCTCTGTCGCGCGACGATGCTTCCCTTCCACGGCAATTCTGAACGCCCGGAATTGTTGTCCTGAGGATCGGGGATCTTCAGGCCGGACGGTATTTTTGCGGTATTTTTGCGGCAGCTCACGACGAGAGAAGCAAATCCATCATGCTGATCCCCCACTGCCTGACCGGCAGCAGCTTGGTAGTGCGCGAGATTGATGACGAGGCGACTCGGATCGCCCCGTTCGATATCAGGGTCCTCATCTCGGGCGAGAGCGGGGTCGGCAAACAGACGCTCGCTCACCTCATTCACGAGCGCAGTCCACGGGCCGATCGTCCGTTGGGGACGATCGATTGCGGGACGATTGCCGACTCGACGTTCGAGTCCGAATGGCTGGCGCCGCTGTCGGCGGCCGGAGGCACGCTGTTCCTGCGCAATGCCGAGGACATGAGCGCGCGGAAGCAGGCGACGCTGTACCGCTTCCTCGACGCCGCCTATGATGCCGACGGGTCGCCGATGGGCCGGCTGTCGGGCCGTCCGCGCCTGCGGGTGCTCGCAGGGTCGCGGGCCAACCTCTTCGAGGCCGTCGAGGCGGGAACCTTCAGGCACGACCTGTTCTACCGGTTGAACACGGTCCATCTGCGCATTCCGCCGCTGCGCGAACGGGCCGAGGATATTCCGGTCCTGTTCGAGCACTTCGTCCACCAGCTCTCGGACGCACGGCAGTGCGCCCTTCCCCGCATCGCCGCCGAGACTCGCCAGGCGCTGCTGGCCTACTCGTGGCCCGACAACGTCCGCGAACTGAAGCAGGTTGCGGATCGGCTGGTGCAGAAGGGGGGCGACCCCCAGGGCGAAGGGCGAATGCTCGCGAGGCAGGTGCAGTTCGAGAGCGTCCGCGCGAAAAAACGGTCCCTCCGCGCATTTCCGGCGGACGTCACGGTGATTGTGACGCCGCGGCCGCGCCCTGGAGCGCGGTCGCGGACGACCACGTAAGACCCCGCTTCAGATCCTTACTTCGGATCGAACGCCGCGTCGCTCGCCGAGCCGCCGCCGGGCAGGCGGAACCGCCGGACGAGGGCGCCCGACGCCGGATCGACCCCCGCCACGCCCGACTCGTCAGCCGACGGGATGTACCAGAGCAGCCGCGCATCCGACCGATCGCTTCGCGCCATCGACACGTCCACGAGCCGGACGAGGCGAACGTTGGCCGCCTGGTCGATGATGCCGACGCGATCGGGCGACTCCTCCAGCATGACGACGACGTGCCCGTCGGAGGAGGTCCGTAACGTGGCCGGCTCGTTGCCGGCACCGAGATCGACCGCCCTCGTCAGCGCGTGGCGCTCGAGGTCGATGAAGAGAATCGCGTTCTTCGCCGGGACCGAGACGAGCGCCGTGCGCGCGTCCGGCTCAAGCGTCAGGTCACCGACCACCTCGGCGATCGGCATGACCCACACCCAGCGGCCCGTCGCGGCGTCAATTGCGGCGAGGGCGTTCTGCGACACATCGTCGCCGCGGCTCAACGCGTAGACGAGCTGCCCCGCCGCATCAGGGATGGCCGCCAGAATCGCGGTGCCCGGCCGCCCGGCCGCGAACCGCGCGACCAGCTGGTCGGTCGCCGTGTCGATCACGTCGACCACGTTGCTGCCGCGCTCGGAGACGAACACCCGGCTGCCGTCGGCGGTCTGCGTCAGCCGATGCGGCTTCCGTCCCGATGGCGCCGGCAGCGAGACGACTCCGGCGCGCGTCATCGTCGCCTTGTCGATCACCGATACCGTGTCGCTGTCCTGGTCCGCGACGTAAATCCTGCTGCCACCGACCGGCGCCGCGATGGCCACCGGTCTCGCGCCGACCGGGATGGTCGCCAGCACGTCGCCGGTCGCGGCATCGAACGCGGTGACCATGTGCGCTGACGCGCTCGTCACCCACAGCGTCCCCTCGGCCGCCGATTCCGGCGCCGCAGGCGCGGTACGCCAGTTGTCGCCGGGCGCCGCCGCCGGCATCGCGGATGTAGTCACCGTCGTCGGGCTGCCGAGCGATGACACCGCGCCCGTCGTGATCGCGAACGCAGGCGACGGCGCGCTGCGTGCGTTGCCGCCCGCCGCCTCAGCGGTCACGGTGGCAATGTAGGTCCCGTTCGGCAGCGACGCCAGCGTCGCCGAGATGTCCGCGGCGTACTCGCCGTTGACCACCGACGGCTTGCCGAGGTCCGCATTCGCCACCGGCGCCGCCGTGTTCACGTTGACGCCGTCGGTGAAGATCTCGAGCACGTAGCGGCTGACAATCGAGTCGTCGGACGAGGGCGTGAACATCGCGGTTCCCGACGAACTACTGTCGACGGTGACCGTCACCGGCGCCGACGTGGACGAGGCCCCGTTGTTGTCGACCGCGGTCACGACGAACGAATACGCGCCCGCCGCGCCGGCCGTCCAATCGACGGTGAATGGAGCCGCCGTGCGGGAGCCAATCAGCGTCGACCCGCAATAGAAATCCACGCGCGCGACGGTGCCATCACCATCGGTGACCGACGCCGACACGGTAATCGTCGCGGGCGCCTGCATGACGGCGCCGTCCATCGGCGAAAGCATGGTGATCGACGGCGGCCCGTTCGCCGCCGCGATGCTGACGCCGACGGCGGCAGACATCCCGACGTTCCCGACCGCGTCGCGTGCCTGCGCCTGCAGCGAGTGCGGACCTGCCGCGAACGCCGCCGTGTTCCAGCTGATGCCGTACGGCGCCGTCGTGTCCGAGCCGATGGACGTGCCATCGACGAGGAACGTGACGGAGGCGACGCCGACGTTGTCGGACGCGTTCGCCGTAATCGTCACGCTGCCGCTCACCTGCGCGCCCGCGATCGGCGACGAGATGACCGCCGACGGCGGCGTCGTGTCGGAGCTCGGCGGCGGCAGCGGCGCGACCTCGAGGGGCGACCCGATCGGCGTCGTCATGTCCGATTGAATGTCCGCCGCGGTCAGCGCGATGTCGTAGACGCGGACTTCGTCGATCGTGCCCGCGAAATTCTGTCCACCGCCGCTGTCGCCACCAATCTGCAGCGGTCCGTTCGAGGTGTTGATGCTTCCCGTCCGCGACGCGCTGGAGACCTGGACACCGTTGACATACATCCTGAGCGTCGCCCCGTCGTAGGTCGCCGCCAGGTGCGTCCACGTGTTGACGGGAATCGCCGACGCACCGTAGACGTTGCCCGGCGCGAAGGTACCGCCCGCCGCCGGCCGCGCCGAGCTCGTGGACATCCCCTCGAGGTAGTAATCGTCGTTGCCCTTGTAGATGACGTCGCGCCACTGGGCGTTCACCGTCGTCGGCTTCACCCACGCCTCGAGCGTCATCGCGCTCGTCAGCCGCAGCGATGCCGTGCTCGGGATATTGACGAGCGCGTTCGTCCCGTTGAAGACGAGCGCGCCGCCCAGCCGGCCGGCGGGCGTCCAGCTCGCGTTCCTGATCTTTCCGTCGTTGTTGCCGCTCGACGCGTCCTGGGCCACGCTGCCGGCGCCCTCGTCGAACGAATACGCCGCCACGAGACCCTGGCCGGGTTGCGGCGCGGGCGAGGGCGACGGCGACACCACGCTGGCGATTGCGGTGACATCGCTCGCCGAGCTGTTCGCTGTATTGCTCTCGCCGCCGCCGCTGACGGTCGCCGTATTGGTCACCGAGGACGGCGCGGACGTCGAGACGTTCACGGTGACGGTGACGGTGGGATAGCTGGCGCCGGAGGCCAATGCATCGCCGCGGGTGCACGTCAGGCTCGACACGGTGCAGGTCCATCCGGAGGCGGCGATTCCCGCCGCCGTCAGGCCGGCCGGGAGGTAATCACGCAGCGTCACCGTACCGCTCGTCGCGCCCGCGCCGTTGTTCCTGACCGTGAGCGTGTACGCGCCGGTCTGGCCCTGCGTGAAGCTGCCGACGTGTGTCTTGGTGAGCGTCAGGTCGGCGGGCGATGTCGGCGCCGGAGCTGGCGCGGGCGTCTGCCCGCCAGCGCCGATGGGCGTGGTCATGTCCGCGCGAATCTGCGCTTCGCTGATCGCGGTGCTGTAGATGCGCACCTCGTCGATCGCGCCCGCGAAATACTGTCCGGCGCCGCTGTCGCCGCCGATCTGCAGCGGACCGCCCGAAACCGCGATACGCGCGACTCGCGGCGTGCTCGACGCGAGCGTGCCGTTGACGTACAGCTTCAGCGTTGCGCCGTCGTAGGTCGCCGCCAGATGGGTCCACGCGTTGACGGGAATCGCCGACGAACCGTAGACGTTGTCCGGCGCGAACGTGCCGCCCGCCGCCGGCCGCGCCGAGCTCGTCGACGTCGCCTCGAGGTAGTAGTCGTCGCTGCCCTTGTAGATCACGTCGCGCCACAGCGAGTCGACGGCCGTCGGCTTCACCCATGCTTCGAGCGTCATCGCCGCGCTGAGGCGCAGCGACGTCGTGCCCGGAACCGTGACGAGCGCACTCGACCCGTTGAACACCAGCGCGCCGCCAAGCCGGCCCGCGGTCGTCCATGTCGCGTTGCTGACCGTGCCGCCGTTGCCGCTGCCCGACGCGTCCCTGACGGAGGTGCCGCTCCCCTCGTCGAACGAGTACGCGGCCACGAGGCCTTGCGCCGACGCGAGCGGCGCGGTGAGATGTGCGGCGCCGATCACCGTGACGCCGATCAGAAGGATTCGCGGCGCCACGCTGACGCCGAACGAGGTGCGCACGACCGACTTCCTTTTCCGGGGGGAAAGGCGCAGACAGGTGCGTCTACTCGATCGGTCGCATCGGCAAGGGGGGTGCCACGAACGCGATCGCGCGAAGGAGCCAGGCCCGAACGGCCGTCAACTCACTGTGAATTCACACGGTCGCACGCGCTGGCGTATCGCTCGCAACAGGCATGACGAAGAGGAGCCGCCCGGAGGGAATGACGAAATCGCGCCCCGCTGCCACAGAAGTGTCCCCGCGGGAGGGCGCGCAGCGGCGATCAATTCAGGGAATCGACGAACCTGCGCCAGACGTCGTCATGCTGTTGGTCGCCGGCCTCGACTTCCGCGCCGCACCACCATCGAGACGTGCCGCCGGCGGCCACACGGGCCCATATCGGGTGAATGGCCACGACACCGACGCTGGGAATCGCGACCGCGGCAATCGTGAGAAGGGCTTCGTCGGGCGCGCCTGTCAACTCGAGACGGAGACCGCCGTAGCTGACGTCGATCACCCTGGCCTCGTCGCCGCTGACGCCGACGCACATGTCCGCGTGCTTGCGCGGCCACCGGCGCGCGACCGTTGACGAGGCCTGCTGCGGCGCATCCCGCAGCAGCCGATCGACGACGGCGGCAAGCGCCGTGTCGTCGAGCGGCCGCGTCAGGTAGATCGCGCCGGCGCTGGCCGCCTCCCGTTCCAGAACAGGGTCGTAGGTATCGTCGATGACGACCGAAGGCGTCTCGGGCGTGGAGCGGAGCACCAGCTGAATGCCGTTGTACGCCCCGAGCTTGACCGCCGTGACGAGGAGATCGGGCGGGGCAAGGGCCATCCGCTGCTTCGCCTCCTGGAACGAGGAGACCGTGGTGGCGAAGTTACCCGTTCCCGTCGTGAGGACACGTTCGACGGCTTCCCGTGATGGCGGCGCGGGATCGACGATGAGCAGGCGAAAGGGCATCCCAGAGCGTCTTCGCTAGCGATTCCGTGTCCCTCGAATCGTGACGGAGGAGCAAAGATCGATGATGAGAAAATGCCGCCAAAAATGGCGAATTCTCATGATACTGAGCAAGCGGAATGCCGCTTTTGTCGTGCAGCGCGGGGCGGAAAACGAGAGGGGTGGGCGAAAGTCCTGCTTAGGCCGCGACAATTCTCAAGCTTTTGACGATGCAGCTACGTGAAAACCGCCGGCGCGGCGACTTCCCGGGGCGTCGAATACCGCGCTGCGGGCGCACGCAGACGTGCACGGGACGAAACCCGTGTACGTCTGACGTAAGAGAGTTGTGAAGTGCGGGCTAGGCGGTGCGTCCGGCCGAACCGGCTGCGGCGACGGGCGGCCGGCGCTCGCGCGCGGCGCCTGCGGCGGCCTGCTCCGGGCGGACAAAGGGCGGCTTCATCATCCGGAAGCTCTGGAACACTTCGTGGCACTGGAACTTCCGCAGGAAGTTGAGGAACCGGCGGTAGTCCTGCGGCGGCATGTTGAACGCCTGCACCAGCTGCTTGTAGCTGCCGCGCGTGTGTTCGAGCCCCATGCGGACGATGAGACGAAGGTCGCGGCGCGTCAGGTCGCGCGCCATGAACGGCTCGCAGACTTCCGGCCAGAAGGAGGCGCCGTTCAGCAGGCGATCGAACAGCACCTCGTGAATCGGCGGCTCGACCGGCTGCACGGCGACGGCCGCGGGGCGCGCGCGATGCCGGGGCTGCACGAGCATCTCGAGCTCCGCGTCGGCCCGCGACTTCAGCACGAGCCGCTCGGTGACGTTGCGCAGCTCGCGGACGTTGCCCGGCCAGTCGTAATCGGTGAGCGAGGCGACGGCGTCCAGCCCGAGCTGCGGCAGCGGCCGGCCATGCTTTTCCGCGAACATCTTGAGGAAGTAGTCGAGCAGCAGCGCGACGTCGTCGCGGCGCTCGCGCAGCGGTGGCACCTCGATGTGCACGACGTTGAGCCGGTAGAAGAGGTCCTCGCGGAACGTCTTCTCGCCCACCTGTTCGAGCAGGTTGCGATGCGTCGCGGTGATGACGCGGACGTTGACCGTCTGCGCGTGCCGATCGCAGCCGACGCGCTGAATCTCGCCGGTTTCGAGGAACCGCAGGAGCAGCGCCTGCATCCGCAACGTCATCTCGCCGATTTCGTCGAGGAAGACCGTTCCGCCGCTCGCGCTTTCGAGCAGCCCGCGCTTGTCGCGCCACGCGTCGGTGAAGCTGCCCTTCACGTGACCGAACAGCTCGGATTCGAGGAGCGAGTCGGGCACACCGGCGCAATTGATGGTGACCAGCGGGCCGCGCGCGCGGTGACTGCGCTCGTGAACCATGCGCGCGACGATCTCCTTGCCGACGCCGCTCTCGCCGGTGATCAGCACCTTGGCGTTCGAGCGGGCCGCGCATTCGATTTCTTCTCTGACCTGGCGTATCCCGAGACTGCTACCAATGAGGACCGCCGGTTTATCGCTCATGATGCCTCTGCCTGTTAACGACGTTGGGGGAAGGCGCCGGGGACAAAGTCCGACGCCGAGGCGATATTGTCTAGCTAAAAGCTCTTCGGTGCAGTAGTTTTTTTGCGTTTGCGCGGTCTTTTTTTAGCTAAAAACCGGACTTTCGCCCGATTCTCGGGTACCACTTTTGGTCGCCGGTGTGCGGGTTCCTTGTGGCAATAGACCGAACTCGCGTGTCCTGCGTCACTTAAGAGGGGTCACCACCACAGGCGCCTGTGTGTCGCCCGTGCTCATTCGAATCCGCAGCCGCACACTCGCAGCGGCCGCCTGCCGATGGTCACTGCGGCACCTGCCCTGTAGCCGATGAAACCGCGCCCCGCGACCGGTGAATCGCGTTCCTCGCGTCCGCCTTCAACGCCAAGCCGCAGTCCGCGCACGAGGCGAACGCCGATCCCCGCGCCGACGAAGCCGTAGGTATCCGCGTACCTGCCGTCGGGCACGCCAGGCGCGGGATCGTGAAGCATACGCTCGCCCTCGAGCCGAAGATCGACGTCCCACGCGCTCGTCAGCTGCGCACGCAGGTCGGCGACGGCGCCCGTACGCACGTAGTCCGGAAACCGCGTGTCGAAGGAGAAATCGATGTCACGCAGGGCGGTGATCAGGATGCGCGTGCGGCTGCCGAGCCTGAGGTCCTCGTCGAGCGACGCGACCAAGCCTCGATAGTCGGCGATGGCCGTTCCGACCGCGTCGAGCCGGATGTACCCGAGACGGAGGCTCCCGTTCGCGCGATCGCCCGCGTGGTGGAGGATTCCGGTCTGCAGGCGCACGATGTCCGCGTTGCGCTGTGGCGCGAAGCGGAATCGCTCGGTGGCGACGTTCACCTGGACGATTGCGTTGAGGCCGGTGGTGAGCGTCTGCCGTCCCTCGATGGTGGTCGAGAGCACCCGGCGGTTCAGCAGCTCCTGCAGGTTCGCGCCGAGGAATATCTCCTCCGGATCGAACCCGTAGTCGTTGCGGCCGAACGCGAGCGACGCGACCGTGCGTTCGGCGACACGCGCATCGACGCCGACCTGAATGCCCGACGCGAGTTGATCCGTTCGTAAATCGATCTCGTGGTTGATGCGCCGGCGCCCGCCGTCGACGACTCCCCTCGCCCATGGCGTCAGGCGGCCCACCGCGACCTCGAGGTTGCCGTCGGCGCTCATGTCGAGGCTGCGCTCGTCCGAGTACTTGTCGAAATAGAGGTACCGGCCGCGCGCGCTCCCTTCGCCGCGCACCGGGTCGGCGTCGAGCGTCACCACCGTCTCCGGTTCGAGGATGAACGCGGTGTCGCGCTTCGCGTCCGACGCTTCGTTGAACACGTTCCCGTCCACGCCGCCGTTCATCAATGCCACCGACGGCGTGACGCCCACGGGACCGGCATAGAACGCCGCCGGCTCGGCGAACCGTCCGCCGAGCTCCGGCGAGAGCGTGCGCATCCGGAGGGTGACGGTCTGGGCCGGCATGACGGGCGTCAGCCGCGTCGTGCCGGTTGCGACGATGCGGCCCGTCGAGTCGACGACCTGCACGCGATAGGTGGCCAGTGGCAGGTCGGTGAACATGAACGAGCCGTCCGCTGCAGGATCCGTCGTGACGGTGAGGTTGGCGCTGACCGCGCGAACCTGCAGGCCGGCGGGCGGCGGCCCGTTCGAGGCGCGTACCGTGCCGTCGATGGTCCCGGTCAGATCCTGCGCGGCTACGGCGACGTTCAACGCTGCGGCGAGCAGCGCCACTGCGAACAAGCGGGTCGGCATCACGCCGCTAATGTAACCCGCTTCACTGCGCTGCAAACAGGGAATGAGAAAGGCGGGGCGCGTCCGGGGCGTCAATCGAGCGAGTCGACGAACCTGCGCCACGCGTCGGAGGCATGCTCGTCGGCCGCGTCGATCTCGGCGCCGCACCACCAGCGCCCGACGGCGCCGCCGCCGCGCGCCCACACGGGATGAACGGGCAGGCAGCCAAGCTGCGGGATGTCGATGGTGGCGAGGCGCGAGAGCGGATGGTCGATCGTCCCGATCTCCAGGCGCAGGCCGCCGTAGCTGACGTCGACGACGTTCGCGTCGTTGTTGCCGACGCGCGCGCGCACCTTCACCTGCTTCCGCGGCCAGCGCCGCACCACGCGTGACGACTGTGGCAGCGAGCTTTCGGCGAGCAGTTCCTCGACGAGCGCGAGAAACCGCGCCTGCTCCACCGGCAGCTTCACATACGTCGCGCCGGCGCTCGTCGCTTCTTCCTCGAGCACGGGATCGTCCTCGGTGTGCACGACGATCGCCTGCGTGTGGGGATGATGGGACTGCGCCCGCAGCACCAGATGGATGCCGTTATGGGACCCGAGCTTGACCGCGGTGATGAGCAAGTCGGGCGGCGCGTAGACGAGCCGCTCTTCCGCCGCGTCGAACTCGGCCACCGACGTCACCATGTTTCCCGCAGTGCTCAGCATGCGGTCCATGGCGGCCCGGGCCGCCGCATCCGTCTCCACAACCAGAAGGCGAAAGGGCATTTTGGGAGCCGTAGTTTGAACAGAGATGAGCAAGGAGGATGCCTGAGGCGCACCTCAGCGATCGTGCGGGTTCCTGACGCGGATCACGTGGCGCTCGCCACGGTCGCCTGCGGAATAGTCGTCTCGATCACCATCGTGTCATCGGCCGACACGGGTCAACCGGCGGCGTGCAGCTGATGAACGTGTGCACCTGGGCGCCCCCGGTGCGCCCGTGACGCACGATCTGCACGAATTCATGAGGAGGCCGCAGTGGAATCGACGGCCGGGCCCGCGGTCCCGGAGGACAGCCGTTACGGCCGGTTCAGCCGACCGGGACCTGCGTCGTCCGATACCAGGCCACCGTTCGCGCCAGCCCGTCCTCGAAGCTGACGATCGGCTGGTATCCGAGGATGCGCCGCGCCTTCGAAATGTCGGCCTGCGAGTCCTTGACGTCGCCGGCGCGCGGCGGCGCGTACTTCGGCGACATCTGCGCGCCGACCAGGTCGCGAATGTTGTTGAAGAGCGCGTTGAGCGAAATCCTGGCGCCGGTCGCCACGTTGATCACTTCCCCACTCGCGCCGTCGGCCGTGCACGCGCGTAGGACGCCGTCGACGACGTTGGCGACGTAGGTGAAGTCGCGCGTGTGTTCGCCGTCCCCGAAGATGGTCGGCTGCCGTCCCTCGCAGAGCATGCTGATGAAGAGCGAGATCACCCCGGAGTACGGAGACGACGGATCCTGCCGCGGGCCGAAGACGTTGAAGTAGCGGATCGTCACGGTCTCGAGGCCGTACAGCGCGGTGAACATCCGGCAGTACTGCTCCGCCACGAGCTTCTGCAGCGCGTACGGCGACAGCGGCGCCGTCGGCATCGTCTCCACTTTCGGCAGCGTCGGCGTGTCGCCGTACGCGGACGAGGACCCCGCGTAGACGAGGCGCTTCACGCCGGCGTCGCGCGCGGCGACCAGGACGTTCAGCGACGCGTCGATGTTCGCGCGGTTCGACGTGATCGGATCCTCGACGGATCGCGGGACCGAGGGGATCGCTGCCTGGTGCAGGACGTAGTCCATCCCGGTCACGGCGCGGCGGGCCACCTCGAGGTCCGCGAGATCGCCTTCGACGAGCTCCACCGCCTTCAGGTGCGCGAGGTTCTGCCGCTTGCCGGTCGCGAAGTTATCGACGACGCGGACGCGCTCGCCGCGATCGACGAGCTCTTCGACCAGGTGGGAACCGATGAACCCTGCGCCGCCGGTTACGAGGTAATTCGCCATCTCGCCGCCCGAACTGAGCAAAAAGTCTGCCCGTCAGTAATCGTACGCGATAATGCCGGGTCGCAGTCAGCCAGACGATCGCCCGCCTTCGCGCCTTTGGCGCTACGGCGAGGCAAGCCCATCAGCGCGGGGATGCCTTCAGCATCCCATCGCGGGGCCTGCCTCGCCGTAGCCTGAAGATCGGAGGCGGGAGGAAAGTCCGAACTCCATAGGGCAGTGCGCCGGGTAACGCCCGGGCAGGGCAACCTGACGGAAAGTGGCACAGAAAAAATACCGCTTCGGGAAACCGGAGTAAGGGTGAAAAGGTGCGGTAAGAGCGCACCGCGCCGACGGCAACGCCGGTGGCAGGCAAAACCCCGCACGGAGCAAGACCAAATAGGGTGGCGCGATGAGGACTGCCCGTCCCAGGCCACCGGGTAGGTCGCTGGAGTCCGCGAGCAATCGCGGATCGAGAGGAATGATCGTTACGCCGAAGCCCGCCGCGGCGCGCCGCAAGGCGCGTCGACGACGGGTGGAGGTGGACAGAATTCGGCTTACCGGCTGACTGCGACACTTCAAAAAAATCCCAAAATGGGATTTGCGATTTATCCGTCCACTTCCTGTTTGATCCCGTACTGTTCGAGCTTCTTGTAGAGATTGCTGCGCGGCGTGTCGAGCGCTTCGGCCGTCTTCGAGATGTTCCAGTTGTTCTCGCGCAGCTTCTCGACGAGGAACGCGCGCTCGGCGGCCTCCTTGAACTCGCGCAGCGTGCCCGGCGGCGGCGTCGGCGCCATCTGCGGCGCGCCCTCGGGCCGTCCGGGGGCTGCCGGCCCGCTCTCCGCCACCGCCGGCTGGCGCACGGGCGCCGATTCGCCGCGCACTTCCGCCGGCAGGTCTTCGGCACGGATCAGGTCGCCGGGCGCCATGATCATCAGCCGCTCGACCGTGTTGCGCAGCTCGCGGATGTTGCCGCGCCAGCGGTACCGCTGCAGCGCCTCCAGCGCCCGCGGGTCGAAGCGCTTCGGCTTCAGGTTGTGCTCCTCGCTCGTCCTCTTCGCGAAGTGCTGCACGAGCAGCGGGATGTCCTCGCGGCGCTCGCGCAGCGGCGGTACCTGGATCGGGATGACGTTGAGCCGGAAGAAGAGATCCTCGCGGAACTCGCCGCGCGCGATCGCCTCCTCGAGGTCCTTGTTGGTCGCCGCGATGACGCGCACGTCCACCTTGATCGTGCGCGCCGAACCGAGCCGCTCGACCTCCTGCTCCTGAAGCACGCGCAGCACCTTGGCCTGCGTCTTCGGGCTCATGTCGCCGACTTCGTCGAGGAAGATGGTCCCGCGATCGGCCTGCTCGAACTTGCCGATCTGCTTTTCCGTCGCGCCCGTGAACGACCCCTTCTCGTGGCCGAACAGCTCCGATTCGATCAGCTCCTCGGGAATGGCAGCGCAGTTCACCTGGATGAATCGCTGCCCCGCCCGCGGGCTGTTGCGGTGAATCGTCCGCGCCACCAGCTCCTTGCCGACGCCGCTTTCGCCGAGCAGCATCACCGTCGCGTTGGTCGGCGCCGCGCGCTGCACGGCCTCGAGCACGCGGCGCAGCGCGGGACTGCCGCCAACGATCTCGTACTTCTATTCCATCGCGAGCTTCAGCTCGCGGTTCTCCTGCCGCAGCGAGCGCAGCTCGAGCCCTTTCTGCACCGTCACCAGCACGCGTTCGCTCGTGAACGGCTTCTCGATGAAATCGAAGGCGCCGAGCCGGGTCGCCTGCATGGCGTCGGTGATGGTGCCGTGGCCGGAGATCATCGCGACCGGCAGCGATTCGTCGATCTTGCGGATTTCGGCCAGCGTTTCCAGGCCGTTGGTCCCCGGCATCTTGATGTCGAGGACCACCATGTCCGGCGGGTCGCGCTTCACCTGCGTGATGCCGTCGGGACCGGACGCGGCGCCGGTGAATTCGTAGTGCTCGTACTCGAGGATCATCCGCAGGGAGTCGCGGATGGCGGCCTCGTCATCGATGACGAGAATGCGCGGTTTCACTTACTCGATCTTGACCGTGTGGAGCGCACGCGAGTCGCTCTCCGGCTTGTAGATGTAGAGCGCGAGGATATCGCCCGCCTTCGCGTTGGCGGTCAGCCGCCGATAGTCCTCGACCGATCGCACCGGGTGCCGGTTGATCTCGAGCAGCACGTGGCCGCGCTCAACGTCGGCGTCGAAGGCGGGGCTCATGGGCTCGACGCGCGAGATGATGACGCCCTCCATCCCGTCCGGGAGCTTGAACCGCTGCGCGAAATCGCGATCGAGCTCGCGCACCGACAGGCCGAGCGCCGGTCCGCGCTGGCTCGACGGCTGCGGCGCCGGATAGTCGTCGTCGGCCGGACGCCGTTCGCGCAGCGGACGCTCGGCGAGCTTCACGGCGACGTTGACCGGATGGTTGTCGCGGACGATCTGCAGCGACGCGACCGTGCCGGGCTGCCGCGCCGCGATCAGCTGAATGAGCTGGTCGTTGCCGCTGACCGCCTTGCCGTCGACCGCGATGATGAGGTCGTAGGTGCGGATGCCCGCCCGCGCGCCCGGCGAGCCAGGCGTCACGTCCTGCACGAGCGCGCCGTCGCTGTTGCTCAACCCGAGCGACCGCTGCAGGTCGGGGTCCACGTCACGCAGCGCAAGGCCGATGTAGCCGCGCGAGACGTGCCCCTTGTCGCGCAGCTGCGGAAGGATGGCGCGCGCCTGGTTGATCGGAACGGCAAAGCCGATATTCGCGGCGCGCGAGCTGATGGCCGCGTTGATGCCGATCACTTCGCCGCGCGCGTTGATCAGCGGGCCGCCGCTGTTGCCGAAGTTGATTGCCGCGTCGGTCTGGATGTAGCGGTCGAGCGAGCTGTCGAACAGCTTGCGCCCGATGTAGCTGACGACGCCGACCGTCACCGTATGCTCGTAGGCGAGCGGGTTGCCAATGGCGACCACCCACTCGCCGACACGCAACGTGTCCGAGTCGCCGAGCGCCGCGTACGGCAGGGGCCGCGTCGCTTCCACCTTGATGAGCGCGATGTCGGTGTCGGGGTCGGAGCCGACACGGGTCGCGTGCAGGTTCCGCCCGTCCGTCAGGCGCACCATGATGCGATCGGCGCCGTCGACGACATGGTGGTTCGTCAGGATAAGGCCGCTGGCGTCGATGATGAACCCGGTGCCGGCGCCGCGCCGCGGTCCTTGCGGGTCCCGCTGGCCCGGCCGGTCGAACAGCTCCGGCCCGTCAGGAACCGGCAGGCCGCCGAAGCGGCGGCTGCGGGCGGTCCCGCGGGACGTCGCGTCGATGTTCACCACGGCGGGGTTGAGCCGCTCGGCCACGTCCGCGAACGAGGTCACCGCCGACGACATCCCGGCCGCCACGCGGGTCCGTACAGGCAGTTGCGGCGCGCTCGGCGCGGAGATGGCAAACTGCGGGGTCATCGAACCCGCCACGACCAGGCCGATGAGAAAGGCGATGGTTGCCGTCAGGCAGACGGTCACCAGGACGAATCGACGGGTCACCTCCCCATTATCACGCTACTTGATCAACTCCAGGAAGGCCGCCTCGTCCAGGATGGGGACCCCCACGGTCCGGGCCTTGTCGGCCTTGCTGCCCGGCTCGTTTCCCACAATGACACCCGCTGTTTTTTTGCTGACCGAGCTCGAGACCTTGGCGCCCAGCCGCTCGAGCGCGGCCGTGGCCTGTTCGCGGGACATGCCGGCCAGCGTGCCGGTGATGACATACGTCCTGCCGGTCAGGGGGCCCGGTGTCTCGGCGCCCGCCCGCTGGTCCTCCGGCACCTCCATGTTCACGCCGGCCGCGCGGAGGCGGTCGATGAGCTGCCGGTTCCGCGGCTCGTCCAGCCAGCTGCGCACCGAATCGGCGAGCACCGGCCCGACTTCCGGCGTCCCCTGCAGCCGCTCGGTCGTCGCGGCGCACAACGCGTCCATCGACCCGAATGCGCGCGCGAGGACCTGCGAGGCGCGTTCCCCGACGTGACGGATGCCGAGTCCGTAGATCAGCCGCCACATCTCGTTCGAACGGCTCTTCTCGACCTGCGCCATCACCTTGGCCGCCGATTTCTTGCCCATGCGCTCGAGCGACTCGAGCTTCTCCGCCGTCAATGCGTACACGTCGGCGTAGTCGTGCACGAGGCCGGCGGCAATCACCTGGGCGATCAGCGATTCGCCCAGCCCCTCGATGTTCATCGCGGCGCGCGAGGCGAAGTGTTCGAGGCCGCGCTGCAGCTTGGCCGGGCACGACGTGTTCCCGCATCGCCAGACGGCTTCCTCTTCCTCCCGATGCAGCGTGCTGCCGCAGCGCGGGCAGACGGTCGGCATGACCCACGGCTTCGAATCGGCGGGCCGCTTGCCCAGAATCGGCCCGACGACGCGCGGGATGACGTCGCCCGCCTTCTCGACGATGACCCAGTCGCCCTCGCGGATGTCCTTGCGGGCGATGTCGTCGGCGTTGTGCAGCGTCGCCATCGACACGGTCGAACCCGACACGAAGACAGGGTCGAGCGTCGCGAACGGCGTCACCGCGCCCGTCCGCCCCACGTTCACCTCGATGCTCTTGAGGAGCGTCGTCTTCTGCTCGGCGGGGAACTTGAAGGCGATCGCCCACCGCGGGAACTTGCTCGTCGTGCCGAGGCGGGCGCGCAGGTCGATGCGATCGAGCTTGATCACCACGCCGTCGGTGTCGAAGTCGAGCGCGCGCCGCTTCTCTTCCCATGCGCGGCAGAACTCGACGAGCGCGTCGACGCCCTGGCACCGCTGCCAGTGCGGCTCGACTGGGAGGCCCCATGCCTTGAGCGCTTCGAGCGTCGCCGCGTGCGTCGCGAGGCGGACCTGAAGGTCCGCCTCTACGTTCGGATCGTTCTCGTCCGTCCGCAGCGGCGGATCATCCGCTCGTAGAGGCGGACCTTCCGCTCGTAGAGGCGGGCCTTCAGGTCCGCCTACGAGCTGATACATCCACGCGCTCAGCCCGCGCTTCGCGACGAGCGCCGGATCGAGATTTCTCATCGTCCCCGCCGCCGCGTTGCGCGGGTTGGCGAACAGCGGCTCGCCGGCGTCGGCCTTCTCCTTGTTGATCCGCTCGAAAACCTTGCGAGGGAGGTAGACCTCCCCTCGGACTTCGATGCGGCCGGCACCCTCGGCGGCGCGGCGCGGCTCTTTGGAGTTCGCGGATCGAAGCTTCAGCGGGATCGCGCGAATCGTCCGGACGTTCGACGTGACCTCCTCGCCGCGGACACCGTCGCCGCGCGTCGCGCCACGCACGAGCGTCCCGTTCTCGTAGGTGAGCGCCAGGCTGAGCCCGTCGATCTTCAGCTCGGCGACGTAATCGACCTGCTCCACCGGCTCCCCGGCGGCGGCGAGGCCGCGCCGCACCCGCGCGTCGAACTCACGCAGCTCGTCTTCGGAGTACGCGTTGTCGAGGCTGAGCATCGGCTCGGCGTGTTCGACGGTCTCGAAGCCGGCGGCCGGGCGGCCGCTGACGCGCTGCGTCGGCGAATCGGACGTGACGAGATCGGGATTCTCGGCCTCGAGGCGCTCGAGCTCCTGCATGAGCGCGTCGAATTCGGCGTCGGCGAGCTCGGGATCGTTGAGGACGTAGTAACGCTCTTCGTGGTAGCGAATCTCGCGCCGGAGCTCGGCAATTCGTTCAGCCGGATTCATCGACGCTCTGTGTCTCTGCGTCTCTGTGGCTTGTGATCAGTGAACGTCGGTCCCTAACGATCCCGCGACAGGACGTAATCAGGCAGGTACATCAACGCGTCGCGCTCGGCGCTGGCCGGGAAGATCTGCAGCGCGGCCTTCGCCCGCTCGACGAACTCGGTCGCGACGCGCTGCGCGTAGTCGATCGAGCGGTGCTGCGCGAGCAGGTTGCGCAGCTCGCGCCACTCGTCCATCGACGCGTCGCGCTCCTTGACGATCTTGCGGATGAGGACCTCCGCCCGCGCGTCGCCGCTGGCCAGCAGGTGGATGACCGGCAGCGTCATCTTCCCCTCGCGCAGGTCGCCGCCCACGGGCTTGCCGAGCGCGTCCTCTTCGCCCGTGAAATCGAGCAGGTCGTCGACGAGCTGGAACGCCATGCCGATGTTGAGGCCGTAGTCCCAGAGCGCGTCTTCCTGTTCGGTGTTGGTCCCCGGCCCGAGCATGCCGCCGATGCGCGCGCTGCCGGCGAACAGGTACGCCGTTTTGCGGCGGATGATCTCGAAATGCTCGTCCTCCGACAGGTCGACGATGCCGTTCTTGGTCAGCTGGTAGAGCTCGCCCTCGATCATGCGCAGCGTAACTTCGCAGAGCAGGCGGATGAAATCGAGGCTGTCGCGCGACAGCGCCATCGACATCGACTTGATGTAGAGGAAGTCGCCGAGGAGCACCGTGACGTCGCTCCCCCAGCGCGAGTGCACGGCCTGCCGGCCGCGGCGCATCTCGGATTCGTCGATGATGTCGTCGTGCACGAGCGTCGCCGTGTGGACGAACTCGATCACCGACGCGAAGAGCGGAGCGTGCTCGCCGGTGTAGCCGCTCATCCGCGCCGACATCAACAGCACCGCGGGCCTGATGCGCTTACCGCCGCCCTGCTGGATGTAGTGGCCGATGGTCGGAATCAGCGGCACCTGCGATTCGAGGTGGCGTACGAACTCGCGTTCGACCTTCTCGAGGTCGCCGCGAATCGGCTCGAACATCTGCGCGAGAACGACGGATGAAGGTTTCTGCGCGGTAGGGCCCAAGCCCGACCATCATATCGCGAGTCACGGCTTGAACAGTTTCTCGAAGTTCGCCCGCGCCGCCTGACCGATCTCGTCCGGGGCCGCACCGCGCAGCTCCGCGATCGTCTCCGCGACGCGCACGACGTGCGCGGGCTCGTTCCGCTTGCCGCGAAACGGCGCGGGCGCGAGAAACGGGCTGTCGGTTTCGATGAGGAGCCGCTCGAGCGGCACCATCTTCGCCACCTCCTTCAGCTCGAGCGCGCGCGGAAAGGTGACGATGCCGGCAAGCGAGATGTGAAAGCCGAGCTCGAGCGCGCGCTGCGCCATCGCGCGGTCGCCCGTGAAACAGTGAAACACGCCGCCCGTGTCGCGCGCGCGCTCTTCGTCGAGGATGCGGAACGTGTCGTCTTCCGCCTCGCGCGTGTGAATGATGATGGGCAGGCGGCGCTGCGCCGCAAGGCGGATCTGCTCGCGAAACACCTGCTGCTGGACCTCGCGCGGCGCGAAGTCGTAATGGTAGTCGAGGCCGATCTCGCCAAGCCCTCTCGTCAGCGGCTGCGCGTCGATGACCCCGCCGACGCGCGCCGCCGCATCCGCCGGGTTTCCCGCGAACTTGCCCGCCGCGTGCGGATGCACGCCGACCGAGAACCGCACCGCATCCCACTGCGCGGCCACCGTTCTCCCCTGCTCGATCTCCGGCTCGTCATCGGCGGCCAGGATGACGAGCGCGTGCGCGAGCTTCGCGTCCCTGGCACGCTCGATGACCGCCGCAAGGTCGTCGACGAACTCGGGGCCCGCGATGTGACAGTGGGAGTCGATCACCTGACTCTCGCCCCGGGCGGCACCTCCTGGTCGAAGGCCACCAGGATCGGCTTGCCGCCGTCCACGCTGGCCGCGAGCACCATCCCGTTCGACTCGATGCCCATCAACTTCGCCGGCTTGAGGTTGAAGACGACGGCGATGGTGCGGCCGACCAGCTGCTCGGGCTGGTAGGCCTCGGCGATCCCGGCGACGATCGTCCGCTGCTCGGTGCCGACGTCCACCTTCATCTTCACGAGCTTCTTCGATTTCGGCACCGCCTCCGCCTCGAGGACCTTCGCCACGCGGAGCTCCACCTTCATGAACTCGTCGATCGAGATGCGGTTGTCTTCCGCGGGCGTCACGCCCGCGCCGACGGCTTGCGTCGCACCAGGCGCGGCCGGTTCGCCCGCCTGCACGCGCGGCGCTTCGGCGGGCTTGCCGGCGCCGCCAATGGGCTTCTCATCCACACGCTTCTCCTCTGATCGCGGCCACAGGGCCGCGTCCTTCACCAGTTCGCGAACGCCTCCGTTCCGCCACACGCTGTCGCGATCGAGCCGCAGTTCGTGCAATGCCGTCACATCTCCAACGCGCCGGCGGATCTCGGTACAGGACGAGGGCATGATCGGCGTCAGCAGGACGGCGGCGAGGCGAATCGCCTCCGCCGCGTCGAACAGGACCTGCGTGAGTCGATCGCCCGCGGACGGATCTTTGGCCAGCTTCCACGGTGCCGTCTCGGCGAGGTGCAGATTCGTCGCATCGATCAGCCGAAAGGCCGACGCAGCCGCTTCGTGCAGGGCGAACGCGTCCATCGCCTGCCGATACGTCCGCACCACTTCACCAGACAACTCGCGAAGACGCGCCGACGTCTCGCCGGCCGGCGCGACCCGGCCCTCGCGGTACTGATGCGCCATCGCCGTCACCCGGCTCACCAGGTTGCCGAAGTTGTTCGCGAGATCGACGTTGTAGCGCTCCTCGTACCGCTCCCACGTGAAGTCGCCGTCGCCGCCGTAGGAGATCTCCTTGACGAGGTACAGTCGCAGCGGATCCGGACCGAACTTGGCGGCGACATCCGAGGGATCGAGGCTGGTGCCGAGCGACTTGCTCATCCGCTGGCCGCCGAAGTTCACCCACCCGTGCCCGAACACCTGTTTCGGCAGCGGCAGCTCCGCGCTCATCAGCATGGCGGGCCAGACGACGGTGTGGAACCGCGTGATGTCCTTGCCGACGATATGCAGATCCGCGGGCCACCATGTCTTGAACAGCGCTTCGTCGGTTCCGTAGCCGACGCCGGCGGCGTAGCAGATCAGCGCGTCGAACCAGACATAGATGACGTTCTCCGGCGCAAACGGCAGCGGAATGCCCCACAACTGCCCCGCGCGGCTGACCGAAATGTCTTCGAGGCCGCTCTCGAGCAGCTTGAGGATTTCGTTGCGCCGCACGTCGGGCTCGAGAAATTCCGGGTGTTCGGCAAAATGCGCGAGCAGGCGGTCGCGATACTTCGACAGGCGGAAGAAGTAGTTCTTCTCGCGCAGCCACTCGGGGGTGAGCGTCGGGTGCAGCGGACACTTCCCGTCGACGAGGTCCTTCTCCTGCTTGAAGGCCTCGCAGGAAACGCAGTACCACCCTTCGTAGAAGCCCTCGTAGATGTCGCCCTTGGCGAAGGCGTTCTGCGCCAGCTTCTGCACCGCCGTCTTGTGGCGCGGCTGCGTCGTGCGGATGAAATCGTCGAAGGCGATATCGAGCTGTTTCCAGACGGAGCGGAACTCCTGCTCCATCGAATCGCAGTAGGCGAGCGGATCCATCCCGCGCTCGACGGCACGCTTGTAGACGTTCTGCGAGTGCTCGTCGTTGCCCATCAGCAGGTGCGTGTCGAAGCCGGCGAGCCGCTTGTAGCGGGCGATGACGTCGGCGGTGATCTTCTCGTACGCAGTCCCGAGGTGCGGGCGGTTGTTGACGTAGTCGATGGCGGTGGTGAGGTAGAAACGCATCAATGATGGAAGGCCTTGATGGCCGCGGCCTGGATCTCCTTGATTGGACGCCCGTGCTGGTTCGCGAGATGCACGCAGTCCTCGAATTCCGGCGCGGCGTTGAGAATCTCCCCGTTGCGGCGCGCAATCTTGAACCGCACCGGTCCGAATGGCGTCGTCACCGTGTGCGTCTCGCGGTCGAGGCATTCGCGCGCCATCTCGCGATGGCGAACCCCAATCGTCGTCGTCTCGCGGAAGATCGTGGACGTCAGCACCTCCCGCAGCGGCGGCGGCGCGATGACCGACAGCAGCGTGCCCGGCCTGTTCTTCTTCATCTGGATCGGCGTGTAGAACACGTCGAGCGCGCCGGCCGCCAGCAGCTTGTCCATCAGGACGCCGAAGATCTGCGGGTTCATGTCGTCGATCTCCGCCTCGATCACGACGACGGTGTGCGACGGCGCGGCCCTGTCCGCCTCCCCGATCAGCACCCGCAGCACGTTCGGCGTGTCGTCGAAACTGCGCGCGCCGGCGCCGTAGCCGATGTTCGCGATCGTCATCGCCGGGATGCCGCCGAACTCGGTCGCATACGACGTGACGAGCAGCGCGCCCGTCGGCGTGACCATCTCCGCCCGCTGCGTCCCCGAGTAGATGGGCGCGCCTTCGAGCAGCCTGATCGTCGCGGGCGCCGGTACCGGATAGAGACCGTGAGACGACCGGATCGTCCCGCTCCCTACGTTGATCGGCGATGCCACGATGCGATCCGCGCCGACGAGCTCCAGCGCGTGCACGGTGCTCACGATGTCGACGATCGAGTCGAGCGCACCCACCTCGTGCAGGTGCACCTGCTCCGGCGGCGTACCGTGGATGGTGCCTTCGACGTCGCCGAGCCGGGCAAAGAGCGCCTTGGCGCGGTCCTTGCCAGCGGCGCTCAGTCGCGAGCCGTCGATGAGAGAGTAGATTTCCGGCAGCGTGCGGTGCACGTGCGCTTCGGTGGCGACTGCGCCGCCGCCGCCGTGGTGGTGATGGGGGTGGCCGTCGCCGGCATCCTCGCCGCGCACCTGGAATTTCGTCGCGCCGATCCCCGCACGCTGCACACGCTCGGTCCAGACCGCGTTCCGATCGATCGACAGGCTGCCCAGGGCGCGGCGGACCTCCTCGAGCGGCACGCCCGCGTCGATCAGCGCGCCGACGATCATGTCGCCGGACGCGCCCGAAAAGCAGTCGAAGTACAGGACCTTCACGACCGTCCATCTTACCCGACGCGCCCGGCCAGGCTTCCCGCTTCGACGAGCGAGTAGTAGCGCTGCTCCGAGAGAATGAGGTGATCGATGACGTCGATGCCCATGATGTCGCCGGCGCGAATCATCCTGCTCGTCAGCTGGAGGTCGTCGTTGCTCGGCGTCGGATCGCCGGACGGGTGGTTGTGGAACAGCACGATCGCCGCGGCCGACGCCGCCGTCGCCTCGCGGAAGACCTCGCGCGGATGGACGACCGTCGAGTCGAGGCCGCCAATCGACACGAGCTTGACGCGAATCACCCGGTGCTTCGTGTCCAGCATGACGATGCCGAACTGCTCGACGGCGGCGGCGCCGTACTGCGGCAGCAGGTAGGAGGCGAGTTGCTGCGGTGTCCGGTACTGCGGCCGTTCGAGCGCGCTGCGCACGAGCGTCCGCCGTCCTAGCTCGACCGCCGCGACCACCTGCGACGCGCGCGCCGGTCCGACGCCGCTCACGCACAGTTGGTCGGGCGCCAGCCGCAACAGTCCATGCAGCCCGCCGGCGCGCTCGAGCAGGCGATTGGCCAGCTCCAGCGCTCCGTGCGAGCGCGACCCGCTGCCGAGGACGATGGCCACGAGCTCGTTGTCGCCGAGCGCGGTGACCCCCAGCCGCTGCAGCTTTTCACGCGGCCGATCGTGCTTCGCGACTTCTTTCATAGCGATATACTCGAATTCCCATGACCCCTCGACGTTGCCCGGGGCGAGCCCTGCGGTTGCCCGCGTGCATCGTTGCCGCGCTCCTCGTGACGGCCTGCGGCGACCCTCCGAACAAAGAGATGGATCAGGCGCAGGGCGCCATCGACGCGGCGCGGGCGGCGGGCGCCGATCGGTACGCAACCAGTGAGTACACCGCCGCGACCGACGCGCTGAAACGCGCGCAGGACGCGGTGGGGCAGCGAGACTACCGGCAGGCGCTCAACGAGGCGCTCGACAGCCGCGAGCACGCCCAGAACGCCGCGCGCGAAGCGGCCGACACCCGCGCGCAGCTGCGCGGCGAGGTCGAACGCGACATGGCGCAGATCGCCGCCCTGATCGCCGAAGCCAATACGCGTCTCGCGGCGGCGACCCGGTCCCGCGCCCCCCGGCGCGTGCTCGATGGTCCGCGAACCGATCTGGCAGCCGTGGACGAGAGCGTGCAAAAGGCGGGCGCGGCGATGCGCGCCGACGACTATCTCGCCGCACGCACGGCATTGCAGGGAGTTAAGGAGAAAATCGAGGAGGCGATGCGGGCGCTCGGAACGCCCGCAGTGCAATCTTCGCGACGTGCCCGCTAGTCCAAGTACGCAGTCCCTTCAAACACGACTTCGGCCCAGCCGGTGAGATAGATTCCCTCCTCGCGCCATTCGACGCGCTGGGTGCCGCCCGGTGCGATCACGTCCACCTCACGCGCGGCGCCGCCGTGGGCGGCGGCCGCCACGGCGGACGCCGACGATCCGGTGCCCGAGGACTTCGTTGGACCTACGCCCCGCTCCCAGATCAGGATGCGGACGCGATCGCGCGATTCGACCTGCGCGAATTCGACGTTGGTGCCGGCCGGAAACATCGCGTGCGTGGACAACGCCGGGCCGAATCGATTGAATCGCTCCTGGTCCGGCAGCGGGCCGAGCACCACGCATTGCGGGTTGCCGACCGACATCAGCGACGCGGTCACGCGCTCACCGAGCACCGGGATCTCCAGCTGACGGACGTCCGCGGGTGGCCCCAGCGCCGCTCGGAAGGTGTGGCGGGCCCCATCGACGGCCTGGAGCTCCAGTGTCTTGGTGCCCGCCGACGTATCGACGGTCACGACGGCGCCACTGGCGAGGTTCTGCCTGGTGGCAACGAGCGCCGCCAGGCACCTCAGGCCGTTCCCCGACAACTCGGCCCGTCCGCCGTCAGCGTTGAACAGCCGCATCGTCGCGCCGCGCTCGCGGAGCTCGAACAGGATCAGGCCGTCCCCGCCGACGCCCGTATGGCGCGCACACAGGCTCCGTGCGAGCTGTGACGCATCACCGGGGGCGGCAGCCGCGTCGGCGAGCAGAAAATCGTTGCCGTAGGCGTGCGCCTTGGCGACGCGCAGCGCGCTGGTCACGGCACCTGGAACGCGGTGAAGGCGTAGGTGAACCCGGCCGTGAACCCGATGCCGGGGTCGTCGTTGGTGGCGCCCAGCAGCAGCCCGGCATCCCCTCGCCAACCGCCCGCGGTGTAGCGAAGACCCAGGCGCACGATGCTTCGCGATTCGGTGCCCGGCAGCGGACCGCCGGAGCGCGTGCTGGCGCGGCCGTTCGCTTCGCCCACGACCTCCGCCGCGTTGGTGATCGCGCGCGCGAACGACAACCCGTAGGTCACGACGTCGTTCTGCCGGTTCCCGTTGGTAGGATCGCCCAGGATGCCCAGGCCGATGTTGCCGACGATGCGAACCGACTGCGTGGTCTTTCCGACGAGGATCGACGCGAGAAAGTCAGTCGTGTCGAGACCGAGGCCGCTCTCGTTGCCGGCATTCGGCAGCTTTGTGGCGAAGCGGAACCCGAACGCCGGCCGCGACGTGCCTTCGGGCGCAATGCGAATCTTCGCCCCGATCATCAGGTCGTCGGCATCCGATGTCGATGATCCCGTCGCGGTGACCAGATCGGAGAGGGGTGCGGGCCGCCTGGCCTTGATGTCCAGCCGCGAGAACGACGCTTGATCGATCTGGATCTCGGCGATCGAGCTGACGCCGATGCTCAGCCCGAAGATTGGCAGGCGCAGCAGGTTCCCCTGCAGCCCGGAGACGGGATACACCACGTCATCGTCGTATTCGACGCCGCCTTCGAGCAGCAGGCGCCCGGCGCCGATTGTCTCGGGATCCTCGGTGACGAGCGGCCGCTGCTGCGCCAACGCGCTGCTGGCGGCGAGGGAAATCATCATGCTGATGAGAGCTGTCCGCATCGTCAACCCGACGTCAGAACTGCCGTTTGCTGTCGATCAGGATGGTCACCGGGCCGTCGTTCACCAGCTCGACGCGCATCATGGCCTGGAATTCGCCCGTGGCTACGGGCAGTTGAGTCGCGCGTAATTCTCTCACGACGCTTTCGTACAGCGCGCGGGCGTGGTCCGGCGGCGCGGCGGCGTCGAAGGCCGGGCGCCTGCCCTTGCGGATGTCGCCGAACAGCGTGAACTGGGAGACGACGAGGACGCTGCCGGCCACGTCGACGACAGAGCGATCCATGTGGCGGCCGGACTCGCCCTCGAACACGCGGATCTCACGAATCTTTGCCGCGAGGTAGGCCACGTCCTCCGGGCCGTCCTCACGCCCGATGCCGAGCAGCACGACGAGGCCACGGCCGATCTCACCCACAATTCGGCTCGAGGGATCCTCGATGCGGACGCGCGCCTCGGTGACGCGCTGAACGACCGCCCGCACGCTACTGCCGGATTTGAAGAAGGTTTGGCGCGGCCTCGTCCGCGAGCCGCAGTGCCGCGCTGTCGCGCAGCTCGCCGCTCGGATTGAGCCGCGTGTCGAGCAGGTGCCTGGGCATCACGTTCGCCAGCGCCTTCAGCATCGACTGCTTGACGCCGGCATGTTCCTGCTCGAGGTCGAGGATCAACCGCTTGACCCGCTGCCGCTGCAGGCTGAGATCGCCGCAGGCGGGACAGCAGCAGCCGATGATCGGCAGCTCGCGCGCCTTCGTGTACGCGCGCGCTTCGGCCTCCTCGACATAGACGAGCGGCCGGATGACGACGTGCTCGCCGTTGTCGGACACGAGGCGCGCCGGCATCGCCTTGAGCGCCCCGGCGAAGAACAGGTTCAGCAGCAGCGTCTCGATGAAGTCGTCGAGATGGTGGCCGAGCGCGATCTTGGTGGCGCCGACTTCGGTGGCAATTCGATAGAGCACCCCGCGGCGCAGCCGCGCGCAGAGCGAGCAGGGCGTCGCGTTCGCCTCGAGCAGGTCGTCCATCACCTCGCCAATCGCGGTGTGCTCGATGCGGTACTCCCACCCGCGCTCGCGGCAGGTCTTCGCGATGACGTCGTGCTTGAACTCCTTGTACCCGGAATCGACATTGACCGCGACGAGCGAGAAGTCGATTGGCGCGCGCTGGCGCAGCTCGTCGAGAATCTGCAGCAGCGCCCAGCTGTCCTTGCCGCCCGACAGGCCGACCATGACGCGGTCGCCGTCTTCAATGAGGTTGAAGTCCTTGATCGCCTTCGTGGTCTTCTTCGCGACACGTGCTTCGAGGGGACTGCGGTAGCCCATGACTACGAGTGTAACCCTGACCCGCGGATTTCCGCGATGTCGTAGAGATGCGGCGTCGGCGCGTTGGGATCGATCGCCTCGCGCATCAGGCGACGGAGCTGCACGAGGTCGGCGACGACGCGAAATGTTCGACTGAGGTTGTACTTCGATCGTCCGTGTTGCCGCGCACGATGGTTGACCTCGACCTCCGCGACGCGGCCGCCAAGCTGGCTGGCGATCGCCGGCAGATAGCGGTGCATGCCGGGCCGCAGCTTCAGCGGCTTGACTACCTCTGCGCGATAGACCTTGAGCGAGCAGCCGTTGTCGTGCAGCCGTACGCCGGTGATGACGCCCAGCAGCCAGTTCGCGATCGCCGACGGCAGATGGCGCGTCATGAAGCTGTCCTGCCGCTGGCGCCGCCATCCCGAGACGATGTCCTTCCGGCGCGCCAGCGCGAGCATCCCCGGAATGTCGCGCGGATCGTTCTGCAGGTCGCCGTCGAGGGTGACGATGTACTGACCGCGCGCCGCCGAGAACCCGGCGGCGAACGCCGCCGTCTGGCCAAAGTTGCGCGTGAAGCGGATCGCCTTCACCTTCGGATCCTGTGCCTGGACCATCGCCAGCTGCTCGAACGTGCCGTCGCCGCTGCCGTCGTCTATGAGAATCACCTCGTACGAGACGCCGAGCTGATCGAGAACGTCCGCGAGCTCGCGGTGCAGCGGGACGACGTTCCGCTCCTCGTCGCGAAGAGGAATGACGACGGAGATGTCAGGATCGGGCACGCGAAGATCGGTTGAACAGCCACCAGCCGAGGGCGGCGGCGACGATGATGCCGGCGACCCAGATCGCGATGACGCGGCCACGGGTGCGCATCAACTCCAGCGCCACGTCGCCGTAGCGGATGGCCAGCGCGCCAATCACAAGATAGCGCAGGCCGCGCGCCACGGCGATCGAGAGCACGAACGGCAGCGGGCGCACCTCCGCGAGGCCGGCCATCAGCACGAACAGCTTGAACGGCGCCGGCGGCGGCAGGATGGCCGGCACCATCAGCGCGAGGACCCCTCGACGCCGATAGAGCTCCAGCGCACGCTCCGTGTGGCCGGCGTGCAGCCGCTTGGCGAGAAACGCCTCACCCCCCCGTTCGGCGATCACATAGAGAACGTAGCAGCCTGCCACCGAGCCGAGCGTCGCCATCGCCACGTAGTACGGCATCAGCGCCTTGTTGCGGACGACCATCAGGACGACGAGCAGGTCGTTGATCTGCGGCAGCGAGATGAACGAGGAGTCCAGGAAGGCGACGACGAAGAGGCCCGGGCCGCCCAGTGACAGCGCCAGCCCGTAGACCCATTTGATGAACGACTGCACCTATTCGCGTTATGCTGACCGGCGGAACGTGATTATATCGCTTGCCCCGAGCGAGCGGAGCGAGTCGAGGGGCGCGGACTCGAGCCGCTCGACGAGGCTCCCAGGAATTCTCGCGTTGCTTGCGACTGTCGCCGGCGCCGCGGCCTGGATCGTGTTCTTCCGGCGCGGCCTCGTCCTCAGCCATTACGACGCCAGAGCGCACCTCGTTGTCGCGAGGCGGGTGTTCGACAACCTGACGCCCGGGTGGCAGCAGATCGGGGCGGTGTGGCTCCCGCTGCCGCACTTGATCGACCTCTTGCCCGCGCAGGTGAATTTCTTCTACCGCACCGGGCTGTTTGCGTCGCTCGTGTCAATCGCGTGCCTCGCGATCTCGACCGGCGCGGCGGCCCGGCTGATTCTCCGCACGACCGGATCGGCGGCCGGCGCCTGCATCTGCGCGGCGCTGCTCGTGCTGAACCCGAACCTGCTCTACCTCCACACGACGCCGATGACGGAGCCGCTGCTGCTGGCGATGACGGCGCTCGCCGTGCTCTGGCTCGTCGAGTGGGTCGAATCCAATCGCGACACGGTGCCGCCGAGACTCGCCGCCGTCCTGTTTGCGGCGATGTGGACCCGCTACGAGGCCTGGCCGGTGATTGCCGCGGCGGTCACCGCGGCCGCGTATGCGACGTGGCGCCGCGGCGGTTCGTTCGCCACGCTCGTGCGGCGCGGCGGTCGCCTGGCCATCTGGCCGGCGCTCGCCGTGGTCATCTTCCTCGTCAACAGCCGCATCACGGTGGGCGCCTGGTTTGTAAGCGAAGGCTTCTACGTTCCCGATCCCACCTACGCGCATCAGCCGCTCAGGACGCTGCTCGGCGTCTGGTGGGGCACGCATCGGCTGAGCGGCTACTTCATCGAAGCCGTTGCGCTCGCGGGCGCCGGTGCGATCGCGTGGCGCGCACTGGCCCGCAAGGAAGACTCGTCGCTGATGGTGACGCTGGCGCTCTTTGCCACGGCCGCCGTCCCGATCGTCGCCTTCTACGACGGACACCCGTATCGCATCCGCTACATGATTCCGCTCGTCGCGGCATGCGCGCTGTTTTGCGGATTCGCCGTCGGCATGATCGGGGGGGTCCGGCGGGTCCGAAAGGACCCGCCCTACGATCGGAGCAGGCCGGGTCCTTTCGGACCCGGCGCGATCGTCGCGGTGATCCTGCTTGCATCCCTCTTCGTCGAATCTCCACCGTGGAACCTGCAGGCGCCGATGCTGGTCGAGGCGCAGTGGGACCGTGGCGCGAGCATCGGCCGGCGCGACGTCACCGCCTGCCTGGCGCGCGACTACACCGGCGACAAGGTGCTGGCGAGCATGGGCTCGCTCGCGCATTACATGCAGGAGCTCTCGAACAACGGCTTCGCAATCGCGGATTTCATCAACGAGGGGAACGGCGACATCTGGAACCTCGCGCTGCAGACCGGTCCCGCGCCGCACGCCGGCTGGATGCTCGTCGAGGAAGTGGCCGAGGGGGGCGACGTGCTCGCCGCGCACGTCCGCCGCGACCCGGCGTTCACGCGCGGCATGACGCGCGTGTGTGAAGGCGGCGGCGTGGCACTCTACAAGCGCGCGTCTACCGCGCGAAACGCATCCCTAAGGTAAAGAGGTAGGACCAGCCGCCGAGATCGAGCTTCGTGCCCGCAAACGGCGGCCCCAGGGCGGCCTCCGCCGCCTGGTACCGGATCTCGAACCCCGTGGCCACCGAATCGCCGGCGAAGCGAATCCCGCCGAGTGCGAGCGGCCCCGTCTTGGTGCCCGACGCCGCGTACGAATTGTTGAAGATGCTGCTGTCGCGCGAGTCCACGAACTGGCCGGACTCGCTGTAACGCCAGTTGATCACGCCTAGGCCGCCGCCAAGATACGGCTGGAAGCCGCGGTCCTGGCTGAGCGGCAGCACGCGGAACGTCAGCGCCGCCGGCACCGTGCGCAGCCGCAGGTCCTGCGCGATCTCCGACCCGTTCGCATTGACCAGACGCGAGTACACCGTCGGGACCGTCTTGCGGGTGAAGGCGACGCCGGCGCCCGCCTCGATGTAGCGGCCGACCGGGAACAGCCACTCGCCGCCGATCGACGCGCCGTTGAAGTCTTTGACGGCGAATTCGAGGAAGTTGCGGTTCGCGCTGAGGACGTCGCCGGCGACGCGCGCGTCCTGTCCGCGCGGGGTGAAATAGCCGAGCGACACGTTGAACGTCTGCTGGGCGGATGCGGGTGGCGCGAACCACGCGAACGAGGGGCAGACCACGACCAAAGCCAACAAGAATCGGCGCGACATCGTTTCGACCTCCGTGAGGGGGCGGATCTGACGACCCGCTCCCCTACCGACAGCAACGGGGGTGCCAGTCAGCTCTGCCGTCTTTTGGCCCGTTCCTCCCGGAACGCGGCGATCGTATCGACCACTTCTCCGTGCACATGGCCGTTGGAGGCGATGAGGTGCGCGGCCGCCGGATCGAACCGCGCGCCGTCCATCCCGGACACCTCGCCGCCCGCCTCCTCGACGATCAAGGCGCCCGCGGCCACGTCCCACGGCTTCAGGTGCTGCTCCCAGAAGCCCTCGAACCGCCCGGCGGCGACGTAACACAGGTCGAGGGCCGCCGACCCGAGCCTTCGCACCGCCCGCGCCCGGCCGAGGAAATAGCCGAAGAGCGCCACCAGGTCGCTGCTTTCCTCGTGCACCGAATAGGGGAAGCCGGTGACCAGAAGCGCGTCGATCAGCGTTGATGTCTGTGAGACCCGCAGCGCCCGGCCGTTCAGGTACGAGCCTTCCCCGCGTTCGGCGGTGAACAGCTCGCGGCGTGTCGGGTCGTAGATGGCGGCGACGTCGGCACGGCCGTCGATTTCGAGCGCCAGTGAGGAGCAGTAAATGGGCAGGCCGTGCGTGTAGTTCGTGGTGCCGTCGAGCGGGTCGAAGACCCAGCGGAAGCGCGAGGCGGCGCCGCCGGGCGAAGAGCCCCCCATCTCCTCGGCAAGGATGTCGTGATCGGGAAACCGCTCGGCGATCGTCTCGCGGCACATCCGCTCGCAGGCGAGATCCACCTCGGTGACGAGGTCGATGCTTCCCTTCTTGTCGACGCGGAAGCCGGACTCCTGCCCCGCGCGCTGGATGTCGCCGGCGCGCAGCACGATCTCCACGGCTGTCGCGAGGTAGAGGGGATCAGGCAAGCGTCGACTGGTGCACGCGCTTGACCATGCGGACTTCCATGCCGCCGTCCTCCGCGCGCTGGAACGTCATTTCGTCCATGAAGCTGCGCATGAGGAAGATGCCGCGGCCGTTGGCCTTGAGGAGGTTCTCGGGCGCGAGCGGATTGGCGAGCGACGCGGGATCGAAGCCGCAGCCTTCGTCGCGGACGCGAACCGCCAGGCCCGGGCCGCCGCCGTCCTGCAGCGAGGTGAACTCGACGTGCACGCGCTTGCGGACGTCGCTGCAGTTGCCATGCGTAATCGCGTTGATCACCGACTCGCGGACGGCGACGCTGACCCAGTGAATCGAGTCATCGTCGAGCCCCACCATGCGCGCGATGTGGTCGCTGACCATCTGCACGAAGTCGAGCATGCCGAGCGAGCTGTGGAAGTCGAGGCGGACGCTGTTGCCGCTGGTCATCGGCCCTGATCGGAATTATAACTGTGACATGTCCTCGACATTCGCCGTCACGGTGCAGCCGGCCGCGAGCATGCGCGGCCGCGTCCGGCCACCGGGCGACAAGTCGATCTCGCATCGCTACGCGATGCTGGCCGCCATCGCGGACGGCCCGTCCATGATTCACGGCTACTCGACCGGCGCCGACTGCGCCTCGACGCTCGGCTGCCTGCGGGCGCTCGGCGTGCCGATCGAGCAGGTGCGGCGCGACCGCGCCACCGGCATCCAGCTCGAGGTCCTCGGCGTCCAGATCCGCGGGCTGCAGCCCTCCTCCACCATGCTCGACGCGGGCAATTCGGGCAGCACGATGCGCATGCTCGCCGGCATCCTGGCGGCCCACCCGTTCCGGACCGGCATGACCGGCGACAGCTCCCTGCGGCGGCGGCCGATGCGCCGCATCATCGTGCCGCTCGAGCGCATGGGCGCGCGCATCACGGCCGAGGAGGGGCGCCCGCCGCTGACCATTGACGGGACCGATCACCTCAGCGGCATCGATTTCCAGCCCGACGTCCCGAGCGCGCAAGTCAAGAGCGCGGTGCTGTTTGCGGGGCTTCACGCCGACGGGATCACCCGCGTGGTCGAGCCGCTGCCGACGCGCGACCACAGCGAACGCGCGCTTGAGGCGTTCGGCGCGCAGGTCCTGCGGGCCGGCACGTCGGTGGCCATCCGTGGCGGCCAGCGGCTGATCGGCGGGACGTTTCACGTGCCCGGCGACATCTCGTCGGCGGCATTCTGGATGGTCGCCGCCGCGGCGCTGCCCGGTTCCGACGTCACGATCGAGCACGTCGGGCTCAATCCGTCGCGCACCGGCATCATCGCCATCCTGCAGCGGATGGGGGCGCAGATCGAGACGGCCGTCGCCAATCCGAACGGCAGCGAGCCGGTCGGCACCATCCACGTTCGCCACGGGGACCTGCGCCCGGCCGAGATCGTGCCGTCGGACGTTCCCGGCATGATCGACGAGCTGCCGGTCCTCGCCGCGCTGGCCACGCACGGGGGCGAACTGAGCGTCAGCGGCGCGCAGGAGCTGCGCGTCAAGGAGAGCGACCGGATCTCCGCGCTCGCGGAAGGTCTGCGGCTGATGGGCGCCGACATCGACGAGCAGCCGGACGGCTTTCACGTCCGCGGCCGCCGGCGGCTTCGCGGCGGCGAGGTGGACGCGAAGAACGACCATCGCCTCGCGATGGCCTTTGCCATCGCGGCGCTCGGGGCGACGGGGGCGACCGTCATCCACGACGCCGGCGCCGCCGGCGTCTCCTATCCCGAATTCTTCACCGTGCTCGAGTCACTGCGGGCGTGAAGGTCGACAAGTTGTATCTGGTGGGCTTCATGGGCGCGGGCAAGACGAGCGTGGCGCGGGCGCTGGGGCGCCGCATCGGGTGGCGCGTCGAGGACATCGATCACCGCATCGAGGCGCGCGAGCGCCAGCGGGTGGCGGAGATTTTCGCGCGCCAGGGCGAGCCGTACTTCCGCAGCGTCGAGCGGAGCGTGCTGCAGGAGCTGCTGCCGCAGCGCCAGCTGATTGTCGCGACCGGAGGCGGCACGTTCGTCGACCCGGAGAACCGCGCGGCGATGCTCGCCGACGGCGCGGTCGCGTGGCTCGACGTGCCGCTCGAGCGCGTCATCGAGCGGGTGCCGCCCGACGGCCGGCGTCCGCTCGCCTCCGATCGCACGCAGATGGAACAGCTCTATGCGCGCCGCGGCGCCGCGTACAGCCAGGCGCACATCCGCATCGACGCCGGGCGTCCGATTCCGGAAATCGTCGAACGCATCCTGGACTGGATTGGGTTTTGAAGTATCTCGTCATCAGCGACATCCACGCCAATCTCGAGGCGCTCGACGCGGTGCTCGCCGCCGCGGGGCCCTGCGACCACGCGCTCGTGCTCGGCGACCTCGTCGGCTACGGAGCGGACCCCAACGCGGTGATCGACCGCGTGCGCGGACTTCCCGCGGCGACATTCATTCGTGGCAACCACGACAAGGTCGGCGCCGGCCTCGAGAACACCGACGGCTTCAATTACCTCGCGCGCCACGCCATCGAGTGGACGGCGAACGCGCTGACGCCGGACCACCACTCCTGGCTCGCCGCCCTTCCCCAGGGCCCCGTTGTCGTCGACGACCTCGTCGAGATCTGCCACGGGACGCCGTTCGACGAGGACGTCTACATCTTCGACGACCTCGATGCGATGCGCGCACTGCACGTCGCGCGGCGGCCGCTCTGCCTCTTCGGGCACACGCACGTCGTCGCGGCGTTCCATCTCGCGGGCGAGGCGCGCAGCGTCGGTCACCTGCGCTCGGCGCAGATCGCCATTCCCACCGACGGCAACGCGCGATACCTCGTCAACTGCGGCGCCGTCGGGCAGCCGCGCGACGGCGACCCGCGCGCCGCCTTCGGCCTCCTCGACACCGTGACACGCACGCTGTCGCTCGTGCGCGTCGAGTACGACATCGGCACCGCGCAGGCGAAGATCGTGGGCGCGGGGCT
>Ga0134127_10000107_pt1 | contig 111963 bp, 104 predicted proteins | sample KB31753_FD_96459 | JGI IMG/M metagenome (GOLD analysis project Ga0134127, IMG submission 96459) | Terrestrial soil microbial communities with excess Nitrogen fertilizer from Kellogg Biological Station, Michigan, USA - KB3-175-3 | ecosystem: Environmental > Terrestrial > Soil > Unclassified ... | reverse complement strand
TCACAACATCACTTATTGAGTCCGATGGCCGTGGTGGGTTTTCGAAAAATCCTTCCCCACTGTGCGGCCGCCTGGGCAATATCCTTTCACTCTTCTTTGTGGTACTGTACTTCCGCTGCCGAAGATGCGCCTTTCGGCAGGGGCTAAAACTTCGCGGGGGATCCATGGCAACTGCAGCCGTCCAGGTTCGTCGAGGTGTGTTTCATTTCCGAATTAAATATGTCGTCTTTACCGTCGTCGGGCTGATGATCGCGTATGTCATCCACCACAACGAGAGCTTCCTTTGGCACCCTCACGCTCCAGTTTGGCAGCATTATGAAGGCTTCAAGTGGTATCTGTTGCCACATGGACTGGCCGGTGCGTGCGCTATTTTGCTCGGTCCGATGCAGTTCTCTGACCGCCTCCGCCAGCGCTTCACCAAACTCCATCGTGTTCTGGGTAGGTTTTATGTCGTGGGCGCGCTGATTGTTTCGCCGCTGGGCGTGTATCTTCAATACTTCGACGAACGCATTGGCGGCACGCGCTCGTTCACGCTAGCAGCCGTAGCTGATGCCGCGCTGTTAATGATCACGACCGGCGTAGCATTTGTCTTCATCCGCCAGAGAAAGATTCAGCAACACCGTCAGTGGATGACGCGGAGCTTTGCAGTTGCCATCGTCTTTCTTGAGGTTCGGGTCATTACCGGGCTTAGCGGATGGGACAACAATCCAGTCGCCATTGAAACCACCGTATGGATGTGTGTAGCCTTTGCGCTTCTGGTTGGAGATATTGCTTTACAGGTTCAGGAATACCTGCGCACGCGGCCAGGCGTCAGGGTACAAGCAGCCGCGCGCTGAGCAAACAGCGTCTTGGTAAATCTCAAGAGTTGACTTCCGAATAACCGATCAGACCTCAAAGCTGGTGGCATACTTGCGCATAGAATCTTTGGTTGAAGGGTTGAAAGAGGAACTCGCATGTATGCTGCTGTTCTGCACACCATTGGAACAGTCCCTCGATACGAAGAATTCCCCGAGCCAGTCATTGAGAACACAAACGGTGAAGCGATCGTCTATGTTCACGCCGCATCGCTTAAGCCGATTGACAAGCAACTGGCCAGTGGATCGCATTACGCAAGTCCGCGCAAGCTCCCCTGCGTCTGTGGCTCGGATGGGGTCGGGCATCTTGATGACGGGCAACGGGTCTTCTTCGGTGGGCCTCGACCGCCCCACGGTGCCATGGCGCAGCGTACGGTTGTGCCACGCGCGTTCACTTTCCCAGTTCCGGAGAACCTGGACGACGAAACTGCCGCGGCTATGCCCAACCCTGGCATCTCGGCTTGGCTTTCCCTGACCTACCGAGCAAAGGTGGTACCGGGTGAAAACGTTCTCATTCTTGGGGCGACGGGCGTAACTGGCAACCTCGCGGTAAAGATCGCGAAGCTTCTTGGGGCTGCTCGGGTCGTTGCGGCGGGTCGCAATCCACAAGCCCTGGACCGACTTCATAATCTGGGCGCCGACGCGACCATTTCCTTGGCTCTGCCCACGGCTGAACTGAGCGAGGCCTTTGCGCGGGAAGCTGGTCAATCTGGATTCCAAGTCGTGATCGATTACGTGTGGGGCCAACCAGCAGAGGCGTTTCTGACGGCTATAACCCGAAGAGAATTTGTGACTGTCCAATCCGAAACCCGCTTTGTTCAGGTTGGGGAGAGCGCTGCGCCGAGCATCTCGCTTCCAGCCGCCGTCTTGCGCAGTACTGCCCTGACAATTCTGGGTACTGCAGGGATTCCATCTCGCGACGTTCTGGTCGAAGCCTTCCAGCAAGTGATGGCATACGCCGCAAAAGGGGACCTTCAGATAGACACGGAAAAGGTTCCGCTTGCACAAATTGAGAAGGCTTGGCAGCGCGACCAACCGGGGCGCCGTTTGGTGGTCACGACCTAACAGGCAGCCTCATGCAGCAGTCGCCGGATTCGTGATGATCCGTAGCTTAGCGTCCATAAGTGCGGATGATTTTAGTTCAATCTACGTCGTTTGCTAATGCAAAGACCGTGCGTGGGTTGAAGCTGATGCTTTTGTGCAAATGGAAGGCCACGACAACCCTATTCACTTAGCATTGCTCGAAGTGTTTCGGCATCTTGATTCACATTCAAAAGAAATGCAAGACCCGTTGCACTACGATTTTCAGCTGGTTCAGGGCGAAGAACGTACCAGAGCCACAGCAGAGCGCATATGTTAAATCCGACCCCTCGGAAGAATGTCGCTGCAACGAGCCCCGGCCGGCTCAGTAGTTGCATCTCCAGTATGTTTATCGATGTGGTTATACCGAAACCAAGCACAACACCAGCATGCAGGCGTCTCCAGGAAATCCCCACCGTGAAACTAAGCACCAACATGAAAAGGAGTAAGCCTACTTCAAGGAAATCCTGGGCAAACCACAGATTCATGAGTACCCTCCGGACAGCAACTTGCGAACCCATAGGCGTGACAGCCGCCAATACAGTGGAAAAAATGACGAGAACGGCCAAAACATTCTTAGAGATGGGTGCTAGACGAGTTGCCAAGGCCGATTGGGGAGGGGTTAGCTTCCTAAACACTTCATACAAAACTGCAAGCTCCAGAGGAAATGATATGCCGGTCATAAGGATGGCCAACCATGCCCAGAGTATGTCCGAACAGTCCTGAATGATGAATTGCACTAAGAATTGAAGGAAGTAACACCCGTTCAGCCAAAAAAATATGGGAAATGTTTTCAGACGCTTGTTCAAGAAACCAACGAGCACCAACACGCCACAAAGAAACCCGCCAGAGAACCACAGGCATTGATTGAGGAGGAGCATCCGTCGATCTGAATTGTAAAGCCAGACGTTGCTCCAGGTGCGACCCATAAGGCGCTTGTCCTTGAATCGGCCAGAATTGGGCTGAAGAACGAATCGGCCTTGAGATTAGAGTGTCGCGGAAGAGCTGAAAGGAGCGCATCGAGGGTTGCAAAAGGCCTTGCCTATCGCCGCAGCGGGAGCCAATCGACTGCCGCAGTCAGGCGATCTCATGAGCTTGCGCTTTCCAGTGGCCTGTTTTGCGCAAATTGAGCCCCGGGCGAACCTTTCTTTATTATCTTGATCTAGCCAGTGATCAGGTAATTCATCATTCGTTGATCTTCCCTTAACCGCGTTTTCAGCGGTCTCCCGCTAGTCTCATCACCTCAGGGGTGAACTCAAAGGAGGATCCATCCAGTGATACAACGTCGTCTGCTCCCCCTGATTGCGGTTACGGCTTTGTTGTGTGCCACTGCAGCCCAGGCTGAACCCCACAACTCAAATATCAAACACGTTCTCCTCATCAGTGTCGATGGCATGCACGCCATCGATTTCCTGAACTGCGCGCATGGTTTGACAGGCGTCAACAACGGCGAACCGTACTGCCCAACTTTCGCCGCGCTCGGGCGCACCGGCATTCACTACGTCGCCGCGAGCGCTTCGAAACCGTCGGACTCCTTTCCGGGTCTGATGACCATCGTCTCGGGTGCAACACCGCGCTCTCTGGGCGTCTATTACGATGTGGCGTATGATCGCTCGATCGATGGCCCTGCGATCACGACGGGCAACGGCAATGCTGCAGGCCCGTGCAAACCATATGCGGCCCCAACCGGCTACACAACCGAGTATGAAGAAGGCCTCGACATCGACCAAACACAACTTAATGGGGGCGCGCCCAACGCCAGCTTGACCGATGGAGGTGTCGCTTCCCTTGACCCCAAAAAGATGGATCGCGATCCAGCGAAGGGATGTGCACCCGTATACCCGTGGCAGTTTGTTCGCACAAACACCATTTACGGTGTAATCCACAATGCCGGTGGCTACACTGCATGGTCCGACAAGCATCCCGCCTACTCTTCCGTTGCAGGCCGCGATGGCGTCGGCATACTCGACGATTACTTCTCGCCCGAGATCAACTCAACGGTCATCGGACTTCCGGGACTGTCCACTCCGCTCGGCATGGACTGCTCAAGCATTCCCGACCCATCGCAGACCGGAGCTTGGACCGATAGCTTCCAGAACATTCAGTGCTATGACACGCTGAAAGTGAACGCCATCCTGAACGAAATCGCCGGCAAGAATCACAATGGCGGGCCCGGCAAAGTTCCGATGATATTCGGGATGAATTTTCAGGCGGTTAGCGTCGGACAGAAGCTGATCGAGAAGAACGTCGGCTCCGGCGGGTACCTCGATGCCGCGGCGACACCGAGCGATTTGCTGCTTGGAGAATTGCAATTTGTCGACGCTTCGCTGGCCGAGATGGTGCAGGCACTCAAGAATCAAGGACTTTGGGAGTCAACGATCGTGATCGTTACCGCCAAACACGGGCAATCTCCTATTGATCCCAACCGCTTCTTCCCGATTCCCGGACATAGTGGGACCAACGGGCAATCGCCCGCAACCTTGATTGCCAATCTCTTGCCGATGTCTGAATCGCCTGCGAATCCCAACGGCATAGGGCCAACGGAGGATGACATCTCGTTGCTCTGGCTTGCGGACTCGTCAAACACGTTGTCGGCCGTCGCAACACTTGAAGCCAATGCTGCTCAGGCTGGAATCGGACAAATCTACTACGGTCAGAGTGTCGCTTTGAACTACAACCGGCCGGGCTTGGGCGATGGACGTGATCCGCGCACGCCCGACATCATCGTGACACCCAATGTTGGCGTGATCTATACCGGCAGTTCGAAGAAACAGGAAGAGCACGGCGGCTTCGCGCACGATGATGTCAATGTGGTTCTTGTGGTTTCTGGCGCTGGCATGAAGCCTGGTACTGTCTACAGTGAAGTTGGAACGAATCAAATCGCACCGACTATCCTGCGAGCGCTGGGCCTCGACCCCAACCAACTCGATGGCGTCCGTCTAGAAGGGACGCAGGAATTGCCGGCGTTGCCCTTCTAAGAATGTTCTCCTTTGATTGCGCCGAGTGGGGGCCGCAGCGGCCCCCTTTTGTGCTCGTGGAAGGTGGGCGTTTGCGCTCGTTCAGCTAGGGTCTGCGCCTTGACCCGCAGGCTGCGACTTCAGTCGTCCGGTTGACGCATCTTTCATCTTGGCCCGCCTTTGATCTAATTATTTCTGGTTCTTGGGATTCTCCTTGCGCTGCATCCGGGGCTCACTTTTGGGGTGTGGCGCTTTCCAGATCTGTTAGCGCCTTTGCGTACCTCGGTGTGCTTTCTCGACTAAAAGATAGCGGGACAATGCGTGATAACGCCGTTAGCGGCAGTTATGCCGCGTGGGTTTGATTAGAACCGCGGAGAGCAATACACTCTGAGCGCATTATGAGATCAATTTTCGACCTGACAAAAGGGTTTTGGTCGGATCGCGAACAAGAAGTAAAGACGCTTACGACATCGGAGTCATTATGGGCTCTCAAGAACGGGTGACAAGAACTCTGCTTTCTTGTGGTGTTGTGGCAGGTCCTTTTTTTCTTCTGATTTTTGCCATTCAAGGATTCGCTCGTTCGGAATTTAAGTTTTCGCATACCGAACCCAGCATGCTGAGCCTTGGGCCTTGGGGTTGGGTTCAGATCGCGAATTTTGTGATCGGCGGTCTACTGATAGTGGCTGCGGCAACCGGGGTGCGGAGAGTGCTTCGTACAAGGAAGGGTCGTTTTTGGGGCTCGTTGTTGCTCGGAGTTTTTGGAGTTTGCCAGATAGGTGTCGGCGCATTTGTTACAGATCCAACACGCACCCCGACGAGCATGACCTTTCACGGCACAATGCACCTGGTCTTTGGAGGCGTAGGCTTCACGGCTCTCATGGCCGCCTGTTTCGTATTTGTGCGCACGTTTGCGTCTTTGAGAAAGACTCCTTGGGCTGTATTCTGCGCGCTCACTGGACTTCTTTTTCTGGCTGCATTCTTCAGTGCAGCGAATGCAAGTCGAAGTACAATGAACATTCAATTTTTTCTTAACCTCATATTCGTTCTGGCATGGGTCTGGGTTTCGTCGGTTTCATACCGACTAATGGAATTGCAGACTGCTGCAGGTCCGTGAGTGAGAACGCCTGATTGTCACCCTGATTACTTGCAAGTTGCAATGTAGCCCTGGCGAGGGCTATTGGCTAGATCAGCGAAGCCAAGAATCAATCCGTTCCGGAGACTGATCGCAGTCACATTTGAACCAACACCAAGTCCCACGGTGCCAGGCGGCATAACATTTTCGAACTTGCCATTCTTGTACAAGAATCCTATCGAGCTCCCATCGGCTAACTCGGCACTTCCAACAATGACGCCGGCGTTGCTGACCCCCCATAGCATTGTGGCAATCGCCTTCGGGTAGGTAAGAGTGGTCCATACCCCGTTGTAATAGACGAAGGCGTGATCCGGAATCTGAGTGAAACCAACGACGACACCCTGATCATTGATCCCCGTGGGGAATGTTCCTGAGTTGATGTCTTTGAAGTGCGCGGGAAAGTCGAGCCTGAAACCGTGGCCGTTTGTCCACCGCTTGTAGCCATGGGCAATGCCTGAGTTGTCGCCGTACCAGCCGACGATACTGCCGAAGTCGTTTATGCGGGAAACTACCACCCCCGGGCCGGTGAAGGTCTTCGCACCGATGGCCACGGCTACTGAAGTGACGCTCGTACCACTTAAGATAATTGGACTGTTATTGCCGTCATAACCTATGCTGATTCCTTTGTCGTTGCGGTCGGATAGTGAACTCGTGCCTTTCGGGAAAGTGAATCCCCCATTTTTCCAACGAATGAACCCTGTTTGGAACGCCCCTCCCACCACCGTGCGGAAATCGTTTATTCCAGATGGGAAGAACACGCTATAGCGTGAAAGCGGTGGTGTGAAGAACACCGTCGGAAAGAACGAATAGCTGCAAGAGGCCTGGGGCACTGTTTGGCAGACCGAAACGCCGGTGAGGATACCCAGTGAAAGGAGCATTTTCCAGCAAGATCGAGATAAACCGTACAGCATGCAATCCTCCCTCGATTTTCAGCTGCACTTGGCGCGGCTGACTTGATTAAACCGAATACCCCATCCCGCATACGTGACACGACTATGCGAGCGCATGAATCTCGCGAGAACTGACAACTCTGACAGATAGAAGAAGCTGGATGGCCCCGGGCGGGAAGCTTGAACCAGGTTCAGGGTTATGTCAACTCAGGGCTACAAACCCAGGGCTACAAAGCTTGTCAGGGCGGCAAAGCTGACCTTTGGGGACTAGATCGCCATAGGACCCACTGCGGCCTGGAAACCGCCAGCGGCGCTGGCTCTGTAACAATTGACAGGTGTCAAAGGTTGTTTTCTTCATTTATCCGTTCAGAGTAGGCCCTTCGCAGGTTTTTTTTGGAGTTTCATCCTTTGAACGAGGTCAAGATGGCCGCTGGTGGAGCCTTGCTAGCCGATTGGAAGCAGCACTATCAAACCGCCTTGCTAGAAGCCGACCCGGCGAAACTTTCGAGGCGAATAGCCGACGCCCACGCCGCTATTAAGAGTCGGATCAAAGAGCTAGCCCTTAGTAGCGAAGAGTACTCGGCCATGTTGTCCGCACTGCGATTCTTGCGCATTCTGGAGAACGAAGTTTCGGAACAACGTGAAGCCGTATAACTGTCCCTTAGGTTCTTTCATTGCTTGGACTCGCTCAGCAACTGTTGATAAGCCGTCGAATTGCTCAAGGCGGCCCCACCTCCAGGTACATCTTTTGGGGAATGGACGAACAGGCCAGGTCGGTTCAACATAAGCAGTCAATCCCAGCCACTCCCCAGGGGGACGAGGCAGAGACATGAGATTCCCCCACTTCAAGTCGCGCAAGAGAATCGGATCCCGGAGCATCCAAGACGAAAAAGTCTTCGCCGAAGCGCGTGAACTCGCACAGCGCAGACTCGAAGGGTGCATCGCCGATCTGCAGACTCGTCTTGCCACTATGAACGAGAAGGAAGGTCCGCGTGGGCGGCCGGCCGCTGAGGAAACGATCGCCATTCACGTCCAGGTAAAGAGTGGATCCACGGCAACTCGCTAATCGGCGATAAACTTCATCTCGCTTCGTTGAGACAAAGAAGGCAAATGGAGAGCGCAAAAGGCCCGAGAACGCCTGATTCTGGAGCCTCGCGAGGAAGTGCAACACGTCGGACGCGTGTCATGTTGGGTCGTTAACCGCACCCATGAATAGGATCATATTGCTCTCGTCGTCGCGGATGACGAAGAAAAATGGTCGATCCAAGATCATCCGAAACCTGCGCGACTCGGTCGCGCTTCGCGATAAAAGGGGCATCGCCATCTCTGTTACCGCCGCCGCTTCGGTCCCCTCCTCATTAACTTCCACCACGGATCGATGGATCACCTGACCGATGTAGATGGCTGGAGGAGGAAGTGCCACGCCATTAAACTGCGCCCTCTCAGGATCAAAAGCTTCTGACATGCCCAGGTCCGTGAGAATAGGGGCCAACTTGATGCAGTGCTCGAACTTAAGGCGAGGCATGCCAAGCACGCCTTCTGTTTCACTGAAAGCCCCAATCCAGCGGCCCCACTGCACCGGGGTGAGGGTGCGAAGGAACGCAGAGAGGCCGGACTCCCTCGACGGAAGAAAGATGTACATGCCAACGCGGTTGCCCTGATATGGCAGGCGAAGTGCCTGAAAATTCAACTCCGCGTAATAGCGAAAGAACCCAAATTGCAGCATCAGCGGGACTTTGACAGCGCGATCTCCTGGGGTGATGAATCGTTCTTCGAGGGTGAGAGATTTTTCAAAAGGCGCTCTCCAGAGGCCCTTGAAATAGATGGCATTGAGTGCGACCAGACGATCCCAGGGAGTGAGAGAGTCGATGATTGTGCCAATTTTGCCTCGCGTCTTGTCCGCGACCCAGGCGTTGATGCGGGGAACTGTTGCAGGCCCCTGCAAGGGTAAGGAAACGACCTCGGCGGCATACTTCTCCCGTGCCATGGTCAGGAAGGCGGGAAGCATTCGCAGCTGTTCATCACACCAAAGGGAATTTGCTATGGCAAGTTCGAGGCCGGGACCGGAGATGGCAAGCGCCTCTTTGAGAAACCGTTGACAACCCTCCGGATCTTCCGCGATTTCGAGGACCTTGGCCATGGCCTCGCGGGTTTCCCCAGTGGCTCCTTCCCAGACCGTCATCAGGGACAACATCACGCTGAAGGGCGAGCAGAACACGTTCGAGGTATTGTTTGCGCGAACCAGTTCACGAAAAAGCTTGAAGGCGAAGCGGTCTGGCAGAAATGGTTCTGCCTCAGTGATAGCTCCGAAAGAGCCCGGGGGATGGGAGTGCCGCTTAAAGGGCCAGATCAAGACCAGTCTTCCTTCCGTCGAGGATCGAACCCGCGGGGATTATATCCCGAGCGCCGACAAAAATCAGCAGCGACAGTCGCGTTGGATATCGCCAGCACGACAACGAGTCGCCGAGCAAGCAATCGTCTCAGGCGACTGAAAAAGGGGCGCGACTGCGAAATGGCCTGACCTAGGTCAGCGCACCTGGCCAAGCTCGACGTACAATCGCATTGATCGAGAACCAGCCAGGCCTCGAAAATTGTTAAAGTGTGGGCAGGGTGGAAACGATGATTGCGCGGCATTGGCGGGGCTGGACAACCGTTGAACATGCAGAGGCTTACGAGAACCTTCTTAAAAACCATGTGCTGCCGCAGCTAAGGGCGATCGAGGGTTATAAGGGCGGCTATGTATTGCGCCTCGACGGAACACGGGAAGTCGAGTTCGTCACTGTAAATTTCTTTGATTCGATGGAAGCGGTGACGCGTTTTGCCGGTCCGGACTACCAGGTTCCTGTTTTCGAACCTGAGGCGAAGGAACTTCTGTCCAGATCTGAGCCTATTGCGAACCACTACGAAGTTCGGGCAGCGCAGTAGGCAAGTAGGTAAATCTCATCGCGAGCCTCAAGACTCGAAGGCGATAAAATAAACCGGGATCTACGGATGTTGACCAAAGCCATACTTTTCGAACGGACACTTTGACTATGGAGAGAGCCCAAATAGATGCTCCCTACAGCCTCACGACCGACCAAATCAACTTCTACCGCGATAACGGCTATGTACATCTTCATAATGTCCTGCCACCTGTTTTGTTGGAGGCCTTCCGCCCCCACATCGGCGAAACCGTAGACAAAGTGACGGCCGGGCGTCGCCTTCCGATCGAGGAACGATCTACCTACGATAGAGCCTTCTTGCAGGCCATGAATCTTTGGACCATCAACGACCATATTCGACAGTTTGTGTTCGGGAAACGCCTAGCTCGAATCGCGACTGGGTTGATGGGTTGCGAGGGAGTGCGGATCTATCATGATCAGGCTCTATATAAAGAGCCTGGTGGCGGATTTACTCCGTGGCACGCTGACCAATATTACTGGCCAGTTTCAAATGACAACACGATTACCGCGTGGATTCCGCTGCAAGATACACCCCTTGAGATGGGGCCGCTGGCCTTTTGTCCTAAGAGCCATCGATTTCGATCAGGTCGAGAGCTTGAAATCAGTGACGAATCGGAGTTGAGTTTGAAAGAGAAGTTAGCGAGATTTGGCCTCGCCGAAGAAGCTTTTGATCTGGGGGACGTGAGCTTTCATTCCGGCTGGACCTTTCATCGCGCGGGGGCCAACAAAACCAGTCGCATGCGAGAGGTCATAACGGTTATTTATATCGATATGGATATTAAGCTCGTGAAGCCCAAGAACAAGGACCAGGTCAACGATACTCAGTGGTGGTGCCCCGGTGTAGAGATCGGGGAGGTGATTGCTTCTCCCTTGAATCCCATACTCTACAGCAGCCGGCCAGAATGACAGCGCGCCGACATTCTCGTGCAAATATTGAATCCGCTTGTCGCGCCCGACAAATGCAGGCCAGGTGCGTGCTCTCGGTCGAGAGCGGCATACGAATTGACGAACCCTAGTCGGCTGCCATCTCCTGAATCTGGCATTGCCTGCCAGCTTCGAGAGGCGGCGTTGCATCTTCGTTTTCGCGCGCTTCGTCGCGTAACTGCGCTTCCAGTGCCGCCAATTGTGCCTCAATGTCCTCGGTAGCCTTGCGTTTACGGATGACCTCTTCACGATAACGCCGCAGGAAATAGTCGATGGTCTCGACCCGGATTCTGATCGAACCGGTCGGCTTGTTCTCATCAAGATCTTTGAAGCAAAAATACGGCGTGCCCGATTGCTCGATGATTCCCTCAACCACGCCATAAATCGGCGCGTCATGTCCGCACTTGAAGTTCGAGATCTCGAGCGCCACCAGATTGGGATGACGTGCGGTGAATTTGGCCGCCCAGATCTTGTGGTTTGTGCTGCATGAATAGGAGTTCTTCCAGGCATCACTAATGTCCAGCGGGCTGCTGATCACGCCCCCACGCACTTCCTCGCCAAAAAGACGCTCCAGCATGTCTTCATCGAGCGGCAATGTGTTTTGAGAGAAGATGGGATACCCGAGCTTTTGGAACTCATCGAGAATCTCATGATTGAGCCCGGGATCGTGGTGGTAGGGACGCCCGAGCATGACGATCCCGATGCGGTCCTCACGCTCCAGTTGGTCGAGCACCTGACGCGCGCGACGGCGAATGCTGGTCTCGTAATCTCCAAGCGCCTTGAATCCAGCTTCCACGGCGCGATCGTGTTCCGCTTCCGACAGGCCCAGCACCGCCTGCCACGCCTGCAGCATTTGATAAGAGAACAGCTTCCGGTCCGCGAAGTTGAGGACCGGGTCAATGTATTTCACGCCGTTCTCTGCGAAAACGTCATTTTCTTTGGTGAATGCCGCCTTCACCGTCTCCGGCGTCGCGGTCACGGTCGGGCACGCATTCGCGCCTTGCAGCTTCACCAGCGGAGAGTGCAGCACGTCGTACATGGGGAAGAAGATGGCATTGAGGGGCTTCTTGCGATGCTTTTCCTGGATCAGGTTGTAGACATGCGAGATTCCGATCTTCGCCGGGAAGCACGGGTCAATAGCCCCGCGGCTCGCCCCCGCGCGGTACAACTCGGAACTGGTGTAGTCCGAATAAATGATGTTTTCGGGCTGCACGCCCAGGCTCTCGAAGTACGCGTTAAATAAGGGCGCGTAGGTGTAGATATTCAACACCCGCGGAATGCCGATGCGAATCTTGCCGCGGTTTTCCACGAGTGCGCGCCGCTCTTTCGCCCCTTTGCTCCAGTGACCCAGGAATCCCGCGGTCGGAAGCGGGTCAGCAATGTTCTTCGCGTTCGTCGGCCGGAAAACCTCCTTGGAAGCGTAGTCGACGAAGTTGGGGTACTGATCGCGAATCTTGTCAAGGCCCGCCTTGATATCCTTCATCTCGTTGACATCTTCGACCAGCCCTTTTTCGCAGGTTGCAATGATCAGGCGCTGCTCGCCCTTCATGAGCGGAACTTTGGTGATCTTCTGGATGGGAATGAATTCCTTCGCAGGCTCGGTGCGCACGTCGATGAAAGTGCGCAGGCAATTGTTCTTGCAGAAATTGCAGCGCGTGGACTCGTTGCGGGTTGAGCGGTACTCGATTCGACGTACCGCGTCGAGACCGATGAACGTGGTCTGCTGACCGTCTCGCCAAAGTCGTAGCGCTTCCTCTGCGGCGCCAATCGCACCCGACTCACCGCAGTGCTCGTGAACAATGATTTCCGGCTGCTTACCGGCGGCGCGGAAACTGTTGCGAATGAAGTCGACTTCCGCCTTTACGACAGCGAGATTGTTCTGCGTTCCGCCCTGCAGAACAAAGCGCGTGCCGAGCGCAGCCAGGTTCGGAATGCTTGCCACATAAAGAAATACGTTCTTGGGCAGCACCGCCGCTAGTCCGGCGAGGATCTCCTGCGCCTGCCAACCTTGCCGCTGGAAGTTGACGATGTCCGACTGCATGAAGACGGCGCAACCATAGCCAAACACGGGCATCGCTTGCGCAGAGAACGCCAGATCCGCGTATTTGTTCACGTCGATGCCAAAGCCCTCGGCCGTGGACTGCAGGAAATACCCGTTCCCTGCCGAGCACTGGGTGTTGAGCTTAAAGTCCTTCACGCGCCCGTTATGCAGGATGATGATCTTGATGTCTTGCCCTCCGACATCTACGATCACGTGCGGGTCGTCGTAGAATTTGAGCGCCGATTGGGTGTGCGCTACCGTCTCGACCAGCGCGACATCTGCCTTGAGAACATCTTTCAGAATGTCCTTTGCATAGCCGGTGGTCGCTACTCCCAGGACTTCCATCTTTGCGCCCTGCGCCTCCACCTCGTGGCGCAGGTTCTCGAACATATCGATCGTGTCCTGGATGGGGTTTCCGTTCGAGAGCTGATAGGATTTGCACAGAATCTTGCCATCTTCGCTCAGCAGAACTGCTTTGGTGGAGGTAGAACCTCCGTCAATTCCGACGAATCCCCCAACCGTGCCTCCACTCGCAAAGACTGCGGGGGCAAATTTCTTGCGTTTGTACGCTTCCCTGAACGTATCAAGCTCAACAGGATTTTCGACCAGACCCTTGCCGCCGGACTTTGCTTTTTCTTCCTGCCGCCCATACTCGATGTAGTGCACCAGTTGGTCGTAGCCGCGGTAGCAGCCAATGCAATCGTCCTCGGCGCGGCCGAACTCAATGGCCCCGAGAGCAGCAAAGTATTGTGCATTCTGGGGGACCTTGATCAGCTCCTCCGGTTTAGCACCATCCGGGATTTGGACCTTGCGCTCCTTCCACATGCGCGGAATATTCGCTTGCCACGCCTCTCGCATGCCGCGAACAAAGCTGTTGGGGCCGCCCAGCAAGAGCACATGCGGGCGCAGGGTATTGCCGCGCGTGAGCACGCTTAAATTCTGTAGAACAATCGCCTCGAATAACGACGCCATCAGCTCATCGGGTGGTGTACCCACCTTCTGCAAGCTGTTGATGTCGGTCTCCGCAAAGACGCCGCACTTTCCGGCAACCTTGTGGAGTTTGATTCCCTGATAGCCCTGATTGCCAAGCTGCACAGCAGGGATCTTCAGTTTCGCATTGATCTTGTCGATCACCGCGCCCGTCCCTCCGGCGCACTTGTCGTTCATGGAGGGAATCTTTTTCTTGCGGCCGGTCTCTTCGTCGTCCTTGAAGACGATAATCTTCGCGTCCTGGCCCCCCAACTCGATGACCGAATACACTTCGGGGTGCAACTTCTCAACCGCGAGGGAAACTGCCGTCACTTCCTGTACAAACTTGGCGCCGATCTGGTCGGCGATCGATCCGCCGCCTGACCCGGTCAGGAACATGCGCGTGTTATGGCGGTTGAGGCCGACATCGGCGTGCATGCGCTTCAGGAATTCGAGCGTCTTCTCCGGCTGCTTGGTTTCGTGGCGCTGGTAATCCTGCCAGAGCACCCTATCACTCGCGGCCTCGACAACAACAGCTTTGACCGTCGTCGAACCTACATCGAGGCCGACCATGAACTTGGTTTCATGGTCATGCGGCTTGTGCGTGTCCTTGACCTTCGGGACGCTGGGGACTGGTGGTTCCAAAGGTGCAATCTGGACCAAGGTGGGACCCTTATGATCGTGCATTCAACCTCACTTGCACTGAAGGCTATAAAGCCGCAGCACACGGGATATCGTCTTCTCGACGTTCTAATATTCGGTCTCTGGCAGTAATCGGTCTTAATCGCCCGAGGTCGCGGCTACGGTTTGCTGCACTCGAACCCGCGAGCGTTTCCAGAAACGCGTGTCCTTGTCGATACGGCTGCTGACATGCAGCACAAACTGCGCCGCTGTCCCCGCAACCCCTTCCTGATGCGGTACGTGGTAAAACGGCCGTTTGAGCTCCGGGTGTTCATCGATGTACTCGCGAATCTGCGCCATGGTTTTGCCTGTCGATTTCAGGCATTGCTCAAACTCGGCTTTGGCTTTAACCTTCGCCTCGCCAAGTGCCATCTGGACGCGGCTGTGCGCATTGACCTCACCCTCGCCGGAGGTTTCGATCGGCAGGAAGATCATGTCCTTGAACTTGTTGATGACTGCCGATTGCACTCCGTCAGACTGCGACGACGGCATGCAACCGAATGGCTTGAGCGCCAGCACCATGTGGCAGAGCTTGTGGATTGAGTAGTAGACGTTCTTGCCGACTTCGAGGTGTCCCTCCCCTCCGCGTGCGAACTGGTTGTAAAACGGGTGCGCCACTCGCGCGAGTTCATCCTGCGGGGCGAGATGGTGCGTGATCCCTCCGAGCTTTTCGGCGGTGCGATGGTAGAAGAAATTCCACATCCGCTGTCCCGCGCCAATGCCCCAGAGTTTCTTGCGTAAGCCGATGTAATTGGCAAAATGTTTCTTGAATTCGTACCATTCTGGATTGCCGTACGGACGATTCACTGGCCACTTCGCTTTGGCGTGCGCTTTGGCCTGATACATCAGATATGCAACCCAGGTTGCGATCGGCTCGACCAAGACCTGCGCGCCTTCCTGCTCCAGAAACTCAAACATGTGGAAGTTTCCATCACCCTCTGTGGTTTGCGCCCAGAACTCGCCGGTGATCTTCACCATCGGTCTTACCCGCGTGCGGTCCACTTCAATGGAATTCATCTTCTCGCGCGCACTCTGCAGGGCATGGAGATAGTCCTCCCCCCCCATATGCTCATGCCATTTGCCAAACACGTTGAATGTGTTACGGAGGACCTTATTGTTTTTGACCTTGGGCTTGAGCCACTGCGGTGCGCTCCGCTCGATCTCAAACGCTTTGCGGTTGCGCAGGTCTGTGCAGAGCCCATTAACCATTTCCTGGAACACACGATCCGTTTCGCCTTTGTTCACCTCATAGGGGCGAATCTGATAGATGAGGTCGTTGATCACATCACCGAGATGCAGGGCATTCAGCATTCCGAATCCAAAATCAATGGTGAACTTCAGACCTGGCTCGCCCGACGCGGCTTTGATGCCATCACTGTCTTTGAACAGCAACACGCGAAAGCCATCGAAACCTGAGTTCTTGAGCGCAAAACGATATTCGGCCTCGTACATACCAAAGCGGCACGGGCCGCAAGAGCCGGCGGTAAAAAAGACGTAGTTGTCCAAAATCTGCTGCCGCGGAATGCCTTCTTTCTCAAGGAACTGTAAGTACTGAACCAGATTGCCGACCGTGAAGTAGGTCGGATTGCACTGGCCGTTGTTCCCGTACTCTTTCCCGATCTGAAAGGCAGCAACATCGGGGACCGGGAGCCTCTCGCAGCGATAGCCGCAACCCTGGAAAATGGCGCGAATCAGTTCTTCATGCTTCCAGGTAAAGCCACCAAAGAGGATCGTCGTGTGCGGGCGCTGCTCAGCGGTGAAGGCCCGCTCTATTGGACGATGAAAGTGCTCGGGTTGATCAAGCCCCGCGATCTTGCGCAGGCGAACGCGTTCCGCTTCTAAGCGTTTCTTGATCTCAGTGTCATTTTCAATCTGGACAAAATTTGTCGCCATTTCTTCCTCCGGCGCTGGTCTGTAGAAGTAAGTTCATGCAAGAACCCGCTGCGATGGAGATAACCGCAATTCGCAGGCTTGCAGGCACCGCGTTGACATGGGTTGGGGTACGGATGTTCGGCGCGAAGCGATATCTGCAGGGACGCAGAACAAGGCTAGACAAAGGGAGGAGGTCCCGATCACATCGAGCCTACAAACAAACAGCATCCGAACTCCAACAAGGCTAGGAGGTTCGAAGTCTTACACCGGCGGAACTGCGTCGAGGAAGTTCCGGGGGCGCCGGATTGCAAATGGCCCTTTGATGCGCAATTCGTGAACTGAGGAGCTACGTTCGCGCTGCCGCTGCCCCACGACCTCTGACAGCGACTCAGGGATACTTTTTAGCACATCAACGCGCTCCGGTTCAAGGAGCGCAGACGATCAAACGGCAAACGATTACCTGGAACAGTGCGGCAGAGACACTGGTTTCTCCTGCGCAGCCACACAACCCTCTACTCACGTCTCACCGGCGCACGCATCCGTTCGAATCCAGCTACACTGCTCAGTTGTAACAAGGCGTGCTCCATCTCATCGCGTTTTCTGTGCCATAGCGTGATGTCGAGACCTACTTCAAACTAAGTACCCCATTTCCCTGCTTCTAGTCTCGCGCCAGGGCCGCAACCGCTTCGTGCTCCAGATCCATGTAGGCTTCCGCACTTACATCCACTACCACTCCAAAAATCGTGCCATCCGTAAAAGTTCCAGGGCTCTCATACTCCTCGCTAACCTTGTCGGCGCTATCGAAACCGATGCACAACCCGTCGCCACAGAGTGTGAAGTGCCCGACTTGTGCTCGCATCGGGCCTTCCGCCACGACCTTGCCATCAACATAGAGCCGAGTTGTGCCGAGAGACTCGCCAAACCTTCCAGTCTTCTCTCGCGTAAACGAAACGCCAAGGGCATGTTTACCGGGCGCCAGCACCCCAGAGGGAAACCTCTGTTCCGGCTTAATTCCCAGGAAGTTGTACACGTAGTACAGGCTTCGATCCTTAATAAAGAGTGCGTGCCCACCAAAGCGAGAGCCGTGGGCGAAGATAACGCCGTGCGTGTCTGAGGTTATCTCCACATCGGCGATGATCTTGTAAGATCGGCCTCGAATATTGACCGCAGAGGTCTCGGGCACCGGCGTGGTACCCGCATAATACACATAACGGTGGCGCCGAGGCTCCTCGAGTGGATGCTGAATCGATAGGAGTTCGAGCGGAGTGCGATCATCAAGCGGCAACACAAAATTCCTGTCCGCCTCTTCGAACCATGCGGCGATCAGAGCTTTGAGCTTATCTGGATGCTGGGCGGCAAGGTTCTTCGATTCGGAACGGTCAACATCTACGTGGTACAACTCCCATTTATCTTTGTCGAAGTTGCCCGCTCCGCTCAGAGGCGCGTGCATTGCCGCTGCTTTCCATCCGCTTTCCCAGATGCCTCGTGTGCCAAGCATCGCGTAGTACTGACGCTTCTTTTGGGTCGGAGCACTCGCATTGGCGAATGTGTATCGCATCGAAACTCCGCTAAGCGGATACTGCTCGACCCCTCGGTAAACCTTCGGCATCTCGAGATCAATGACGTCCAGAATCGTGGGCACGATGTCGGTTACGTGATGATACTGGTGCCGCACCTCTCCCTTCGCCGGAATACCTTTTGGCCAATGGATCACAAGGGGATCGCAGGTACCACCGGAATATTGTGAGTAGCGCTTGAACATTTGGAAGGGCGTGCTGAATGCCACAGCCCAGCCGGTGGGGTAGTGATTGTAAGTGTCGGGACTACCTAATACGTCAAGCAGCTTGAGATTTTCGGATAGATCGTCGGGATACCCGTTAAAGTACTTGTTTTCGTTTACCGAGCCATTGGGGCTGCCTTCGCCGGATGCACCGTTATCGGCGCAGTAGAAGATCAGCGTATTGTCGAGTTGGCCGCTTCTCTCCAGGTATTCAACGATCCGGCCCACCTGAGCGTCTGTGTATTCGGAGAAGCCAGCATAAACTTCTGCCATTCGCGAAAAGAGTTTTTTCTCGTCTGCTTTTAACGTGTTCCACGGTTTAACGGCATCGCCCAGGACGGTTTCGGCCACTTCCCCGGGCATGGGATTGATGGGCGTCAGCCCTGTTCCCTGGGGGAGTAAATCCTTAGCGATCATGCGCGGCAACACCCACTCGCGATACGCCTCGTAACCATCATCAAACTTGCCTTTGTAGCGGTTGGCATAGTCCAAGGGGCTATGATGAGGCGCGTGATTCGCGCCTGGGCAAAACCACATGAACCAAGGCTTGGAGGGATTGGTTGACTGCTGGTCGAGCAACATCTTGAGCGCCTGATCGGCAAGATCCTTTGAGAGGTGATAACCCTCCTCGGGCCTAGATGGCTGATCGATGAATGTGTTGTCTTCGACCAAGTCGGGGTACCAATTGTTGGTTTCGCCGCCCAGGAAACCATAGAAACGGTCAAATCCTTTTTGGAGCGGCCACTCTGACCTGCTCGCCCCGCTGGCAATGTCTTCGGTAGGAACGTTATGATTTTTTCCCAACCAGAAAGTGCTATAACCATTCTCCTGAAGCACCTGGCCGATAGTTGCACACTCAGCTGGCAGGCGGCCAGCGGCACCGGGAAATCCGTCGGACGCTTCTGTGATGGACGCGCAGCGGTTCATGTGGTGATTGCGCCCGGTGAGAAAGCAGGACCGTGAAGGTGAGCACAATGCAGTGGTGTGCCACTGCGAGTACATGAGACCGTTGTCGGCCAATTTTTGCAGCGTGGGCATGTTGATGCGGCCACCGAATGGGGACCACGCCGCAAGGCCCGTATCGTCATACAGTACGATCAGGATATTGGGAGCACCAGCGGGCGCACGCTTGAGCGTGTAGGGCGCCCAATCGGGCTTAGAATCACGGACGTCGAGCTTAACGATTCCTTTGAACGCCGTAGTCATTGACAATCTCCTAAGCGCGAGGTTTGCTGAAACCTCGCGACTCACACAGCCATAGTGGTGAGTTGCGCTGGGACGCCTGCGCCCGACGCGCGACGCTTCGCGGCCTGTTGCCCACGATCGATATTGGATTTCGGATGCCCGTTTCGAAAAACTGGCAATAGTTACAGTGGGGATCTATCAAGTGCCCCCGGTGCCGCGGGCTGAGTAAGTGAGCCAGATCGGAATTCTTATCGACAGGCGAACTGCCCTGACCCTGCCATTCCCCCCTTGACGCTTGTTGGCGCTTCGGGTGCACCGCTTGCAGACTACCCTGAGACGATGGACGAAGCCACCAAACAACAGTGGATGGAACTCTGCGCCCGGGTTGAGGTGTGCGATTGCCCGGAGGAATTGACAAGGTTGGCCAACGGCATCGTGACCATTCTCATAAGGGAGGGACGCCGACTCGAGCGGCGCAGCGAGAAGGAGTCCCCTCCGCATTCTGGACTGCCTGACGCCTGAAAAATGATGGCGAAGTGGCAGCCTTTTTTAACTGACTTTCTCCTCTCGATCGCGCGTTCGGAAGGCGGCTTCTCCAGCGCCGGACACCTCGACCCACTTCGGATCGGGCGAGGCCTCGGCATCGTAGTTGTCGTGCCAGTTCCACCACTTGTATGGCGGCGTCTGCGGGTAACCCTCTGGCGAATCCTCCCAAGTTTCTTGACGGCCAAGCGGGGTAATATCGAGGTAGCTCCAGATGGTCCCCATGGCCTCGTCTCCGCGATTGTTAATGAAATATGTGCGGAACACCTTCTGGCCGTCGCGGAAGAACACGTTGTGCCCGTGCCATTCATCGACTCCAAAGTCTTTGTCGAAGCTGTCGAGAATGGTGTACCAAGGCATCTTCCAGCCCATCCGCTCCTTCAGGCGCGCGATATCCACCTGCGGGGCGCGTGAGGCGTAGGCCAGGGTGGTGTCACGAGCGTTCAGATGCGCCAGATGGCCGACCTGATCGGCGCCAAGAGAGCAGCCCCGGCAGGCGTGGTCGGGCCAGCCAAACACCCCGGGCTCGAAAAAGGCGCGATAGACGATCAACTGCCTGCGGCCCTCGAACAGGTCGAGCAGGGTAACCTTGCCCCGGGGCCCGTCGAATTCGTAGGTCTTCTCCACTGGTATCCAGGGCATCCGTCGCCGCTCGGCGGCCAGGGCATCACGGGAGCGCGTGAATGCCTTCTCCTTCAAAAGCAGCCGCTGCCGCGCTTCCTCCCAGTCCTGCTGCGACACCATCGAGGGCGTTTTGATCGCGATTTGCCCTTTCAGGTGCTGCGTGTCTCTCTCGTTGCGTGTTGGCATGTCATTTCTCCTTTATTTTCTGAAGCAGGCCGAGACCATTTGCATCAAGTATTTCTCTGTAGCTGGCCGATGCACATCGCCAGAGCTCCTCCCGTGGATTCGACTCCCTCGACGACCAGTCTTTGTTGCCCTGCAGAGTTCGGCGGGTATGATCTCAAACTGCTTCTATTTAGGTGACGGACGAGGCGTGCTGATTTCTACCGAGGGGGGAAAAAAGAAAAACAGATTGCCCGTTCGAGAACAACTTCCCAGCTCGCATTGCATATCTCTCATTTGTAGCGCCCGTGAATTTTCAACTTCCATGGGCTATTTTTTCAAGCGTTTACCGCCTTAGAGGTTCTGAGATACTCATCTGGAGGAAATCGTGCGTCATGCTGGTCGACTACGATGCCTGGCAGCACGTTGGCTGTTTGCCACTATCACAGCCGCCCCCCAACTCTTTTATGTGCAGCCGGGATTAAAGTTCGGGAGATGGAATTTGAGCTGACTCTACCGTGAAGGGCTTGAGAAATTGTCGGGCGATTTCTGGTTCGGCAGGAATAGGATGGCCAATCGGAGATCAGTTGAGACTCTCCCTGACTGTTACAGAGCAATCGAATGCGAGTCGTGCCCGGCCTGTACTGTCAAATCACCACATTCTCATCGCGGTGATGCCGGCCAGTCTGAGCGGGATTTCTCATATTCTGACCCTGGCCTAAAGCGCTGCTGTCAAAAGTGACAGGGGGCGAACATTGGCACGGCATTATAGCGTTGTAGAAAAATGACTCCTCATCGAGCGAAAGCACTTCTCTCTGCCAATGGCAAATTTTCTTGATGGGACCCGAGAGGCAAGACTGGACAGAATGGAAATCGTTTAAAAAAAGAGTTATTTTGCGTTTGAGAAATAGTGCTGTAATACAGTTTTCAATGACAAACAGAGCCATGGAATCCGTCGGCAGCATTTTTCACGACGCCTTCACCGCAAGCCCGATCGGGATCGTAATCGAGAACCTTGACGGGCAACCGCTTTTCGTGAACCCCGCCTTTTGTTCGATGTTGGGGTTCACGGAGGAGGAGCTGTGTAACAAGCACTGCGTCGATTTCTCTCCTGCGGAGGATGCGGCCAAGGATTGGACCCTCTTCCAGCAGTTGCGAGCAGGATTAATCGATCACTACCACCTCGACAAGCGTTACTTTCGGCGGGACGGATCCTTGGTGTGGGGACGCTTGAGCATTTCTTTGTTGAATGGTCATCCCTCCCCCCTTGTGCTAGCAATGGTGGAGGACATTACTGAGAAGAAAAAAGCCGAAGACGCATTGCGTGACAGTGAGGAGCGACTGCGATTGGCACAACAAGCCGCCCGCATGGGGGCTTTTGAAGTAGACATTCCATCGGGAGTAACCACTTGGGAACAGGAATTGGAGGCACTTTACGGTCTACCGCCCGGTGGCTTTGCTGGAACGCAGACGGCTTTTGAAAAGCTCGTCCATCCCGACGACCTCGCAGCCGTAAAGGGCCTTGTCGAAAAGGCTCTAAAGAGCGGGAAACCCACAAAAGGAGAGTGGCGGACGGTTTGGCCCGACGGAAGCGTGCATTGGATTGGGGGACGCTGGCAGGTATTCATGGATGAAGCCAACCAGCCTTTACGGATGGTTGGCGTCAATATCGATATTGCGGAGCGCAAGGCCGCCGAAGAAGAACTAAAGAAGTCGGAGGAAAAGTTCTCCAAAGCCTTCCGCTCTAGTCCCATGCTCCTTGCTCTGACCAGCGCACGGGATTATCGCTATCTCGATGTCAATGAGACGTTTGAGCGTGCAACGGGTTGGCGTCGAGATGAGATCATTGGCCGCACGATCTTCGATGTTGGCATCTGGGCTGAACCGAACGAGAGAATCCGATTTGCCGAGCGCCTTCTGACCGAAGGTTCGGTTCGTGATTTGGAGATTCGCTTCCGCCGAAAAGATGGTTCAGAGAGAGTCGGTTTGGGTTCGGCAGAATTGATTGATCTCGGGAACGAACCTTTCATTCTCTCGGTGATTGCCGACATCACGGAGAGGAAGCACGCTGAGGATCTATGGAAGATCTTCGTCAAGAATGTACCGGCTCAGGTGGCCATGCTCGACCGGGAAATGCGCTACATACAAGCAAGCGACCGTTGGTGTTCAGATTACTCGCTTGATGCGTCGCAGTTGATTGGGCGTTCCCATTACGAAGTATTCCCAGACGTCTCTCCTACGTGGAAAGAAATGCATAGCCGAGCCCTTGAGGGAGAAATTTTGCGAGCGGAAGAAGATCGCTGGGACCGCGCGGATGGCACCACGATGTGGGTTCGATGGGAAATTCGGCCTTGGACGACATCCAACGGGGATATAGGCGGCATTGTGATCTTTGCGGAGGATATTACCCGCCGCAAACAGATGGAAGAGGCCCTCTCAGGAATGAGTCGAAAACTAATCGAGTCGCAAGAACAGGAACGTGCGCGGATTGCCAGGGAACTTCACGACGACATCTGTCAACGACTGGCAATGCTCGCGGTGGACCTGGAGCGCCTCCAAACGGCATATCCCGACGCACGGAGCGGTGTGAAGGCACTGCAAGAGCGAACCGGGGACATCGCCAGTGACGTGCAGGCACTTTCTCACGACTTGCATTCCTCGAAACTGGACTACTTGGGAGTCATTGCAGGTATAAGAAGCTGGTGCCGGGAATTCGGCGATCGGCAAAACATCAAAATCGACTTCCGAAGCCAGGTTTCTACCATTCTGGCGATGGAGGTTGGACTGTGTCTTCTCAGAGTAGTCCAGGAGTCTCTCCACAACATCGTTAAGCATAGCGGGGTGAAGCGAGCTGAAGTGCTTCTAACCGAAGCATCAGGCGAAGTCCGTCTCGCGGTTAAGGACTCAGGGATCGGGTTCGATGCTGAATCAGCGAAGCAGTCTACAGGGGTTGGCCTCATCAGCATGCGAGAGCGCGTTCGCCTGGTGAATGGGACCATGTCGGTCGACAGCAAACCTATGCGCGGAACCATCATCCGCGTTTGTGTGCCGGTTAAATCACAACAGCTTGCCGATAAGCTCGCGGTTTGAATAGTCCCGGCTCGGAGTCTTCCTCGTACGCTCACCCTTGAAGGCAGGCAGGGAGTCGCCAACCAGGCTTTGGCTCATGAAATGGGTGCCCTCAAGCACGGCCCTCATGGCGGGAAGAAGGTCGGTAGCTGCAGCCGACTTAAGGACGTAACCGTCTCCGGTCGTAAGTGCTTCTTCTGCAATATCGTGCGACCGATTCTCGGAAAGGAAAAGAATTTTAGACGTCGGCGAGATGGTTCTGATCCGTCGAGCAGCCGCTATGCCGTTCAACAAAGGAAGGCCGATATCCAAAAATACGAGGTCTGGTCGATGTTTCTCGGCTTGAATAGTGGCTTCTAAGCCGTCCGCAGCTTCCGCTACCCTTACCATTCCCAACTCGTCCCTCACAGACTCGCATACAATTTCTCGCCATTCTTCGAAATCATCCACCACGAGAACACAAAAACATTCCTTCACGACTGCGATCCCCCCTCGATAGGAACCCGCGCCAGCACATTTAGTTTTGGGCTAAGAATCGTGCATCAGCAGCGAACTGGAAATCTGTGCCCGAGTCTGAGCCATCACCCCCAGATTCGCAATACCGTAGAACTGGTAGACGTACTGGTCAATGGCTCGGGGAATAGGGGAAAAAGCGAGATTCCTGTTGAAAAACCGGCGACAACTCCGGCTAAGGCAAATCCCCAAGGGGTGTCCAGAATGGCGCCTCTTGCCCGCGACGGATCCCCAGGCGAATGGTTGATCTGAATCCCTGTGACTCTAGGGTTCGATGAGGGGAATTTGCGATGAGAGCTGGATATCGATCATGTTGTTGATTCGTCGATCCATTTGGAAGAACAGTGCGGTTTTCCCGCCAGAAACCACCTGACGGAACTTAGGCCAATACCTGAGTCTGAGGTTCGAGCCGGACTGATCCAACCCTACCAATCCCTTGACATAGTCCTCAGCCTGTTGATCCGTTATGTGGCCGTAGTCTTGGGCATATTTCTTGATCAACGCATATTTTCGATCGTTAAGTTTTACTGTTTCGGTGGTGTATTCATCGTAGATGGGCCAAAACTTCTCCGCTTCTGTACTGGTCAAGCTCATGTTAGCGGCAATGACCTTCTTTTTCTCGGCCCGCAGATCTTTCCGCATCAAGTCTATTTGTTGATCGGAGATAACGGCACCTTCTTGAGAAGGGTGAGTTGCTGGCGCTTCAGTCGACTTTTGTGCGTAGGATGGGCTTGTCACAATGTGGAATGTGAAAGCACAAAGAAGCGCAAGCCCCAAGGCCGTTTTCATCACGTTCACTCCTTACACTCGGAAACACGAGCAAGCAGCTTTCGAAAGTTGCAGCCTGCAACAGAAAAGGTGCTCTATTCCCCGCCAAGAAGGAACTGATACTTTCGACAGGGGCTGCGAACCTGGTGAGGCGGATGGGGAAAACTACCTGCGGCGTCCTCCCCCGCGCATTCCCCCCATGGAACCGCTGAAGCTTTGGGATCGCTGTTGACCGATCGATCGTGCCTGCTGTTGTTGCTGAAGGTCCGCCTGCGGTTTGCTTGTGGTTTGCCATCCACTCCCGCTGTTTTGCGACCAACTGCCGTTTTGCCGGTCGTAGCGGTACACACTGCCATCTTTTCCGGCGTAGACATTGTTTCCACCAGTAGCTATCGCCCCACCGGTATTCGTGTTGTAAGCGACGCCTCCGCGGCCAGCCACGCCCTGTCCGGTGTAGATATTTCCGGCATAGCCGGCACCGGCGCCGGCCACAACACCCGTTGTCGGATTGTAGGCGGCCGCCCCACGTCCAGCGACGGTGTTACCCGTGTAGATGTTCGTATTTGTGCCGCGACCGGCGACACCTACGGTTCCGCGCTGAGCGTTCTGAAATGTTGCGCGAGATCCGGCGCCGTAGTTCCCGGTATAAGGATTTGCCCAGGCCGCGCGAGTCCCGGCATAGGCGGTGTTGCCCCATCGGCCATAAACGTTGGTGCTTGCATACCCGCCCCACCCATAGCCCCATGCGGGTCCCCAACAGCAGGCGCCGTAGTAACCCCACGGTCCCCACCATGGATACGCGTAATAAGGATATCCGTAGCCATAGCTAACTCCGATCGTCAGGCTCCATCCGCCTCCCATGCTCCAGGTTGAGGCTACGCCAACGCCGTATGTATACGGCGCGCCGTACCAGTAGGTTCCTATATAAGGAGGATAGTAATAGCCGGTGCCGTAAACGACCGTCGTCGTAGAAGATGACACTACTGTTCCGTAGTAGCCAGGGGTGTAGCCGACGTACACGGCTTCTGGTGTTGAGCGGTACACCTTGACATAAGTAACGTAGTGCAAGGGCGCGCTGGGCGGAATCGAATAGATCACGTCCGGAACATTGCTTGCAACCACCCATGGCCCTGTAGGGGAAGGTCCAACGAACCACACGGCGTTCTCAACGGCGTAGTAATTCTTGTCTGCAACCCGTATGACTGGCGTCGCGGTGTTTACGGCATATTCCAACTGCGTACCTTCAATATTCTTGAATTGCGGCTCTCCATCGTAGTCGACTTTGATGTGCGCCTCCGTGCGTGTGATGGCAGCCGTCTGGGGAATCGAATTAGCAATGAGTGCTTCCTTCGCGGGAGGCGTTCCGTGCACTGACGCGAGCACTCCTGCCTTGAGACTACCTTCAGGAATTTTGGCAAATCCTTCCGGCAGGCTCTTCCCGTCTACAAATCGCCAAGTGCCATTTTCAAGCGACATCGAACTGAACCAGCGCCCAGACAGAAGAACGTAGTAGGTTTGAGTCCCCGGATCACGAAAGATATTGCCGTTGGTGTTTTTGACGTATTCCAGATGTGCCTCAGGGATGGAATCGAACTTCGGCGGGCCCTCCGTGTTCAGCAATTCTGCTGGCGTCAGGCTCACGTAAACTTCCGGGATTTTGTTCTCCTTCTTTGCTTTTTTGAGCGAAGGCGGAGTCTCGCCCTGGGGTGCATTTCTTTCTTGCTGTTCGCGAATCGCTTTGGTGATTTCCTTCATGTCATCGGGAACTTTCGAAGAGTAAGACCAAGGTCCAGCGGTCAAGTCTGGAGTCTCCAGCCAACCATCCATGACGTTTAGGTAATACTTGTCCTTCTTGGTATCGAGGAAAATTACGCTCTTGGTGTTTAGCACCCGTTGCAACTCAGTGCCTCCCACGTCTTTAAATCGCGGAGATCCATCAATCAGGATCAGGATGGAAGGCTTGGTCGCGAAGATCACCTTGGGGGGATCGTTGTTGACGGCCAACCCCTTGATGTCCGCCAATTTCGACTCGCTTGCGACCAGAGCCGCTTCGAGGCGATCAAGGGCGATAACCCTCGACTTCCCGGGCAACTTGCTTTGAAGGAATTCTCTATACTCCGCATCTTTGGATTGCATGGCCGGCAACTTGAGATCAGTGATTTCAAAATTGTCCAGAGTGACTTGTCGATTGACCTTGTCAACTTCTGTCTGCGCGGTGAACCAGACAACGCCATACCTTGGCGACTGGTTTTCACCCACAATCACGGAGAGGGCTGCGTAGGCTCGGATTTGGTCCCCGCCCCAACTCTCAAGTTGCGGCTGGTAAATCGAGATCGTCTCTTTTCCGTGGGGGATCTTTCGTGGCCAGGAAGTGTCGGTGGGCGGCGGAACCTCACTCTTGGCGGGGGTTACCGAGGGATTCGCGTTTTGCGTTTGGACATGTGAGCTTGGCGCATCAGGGAGAGATTCAGGATTATTCACCTGCCCCAAGATAAAAACGGAGGTAAAGGAGAATGCGCTCAGTAGCAGGAAAGCGATTGGTGCGAAAACTCCAGTTCGAGGACACACGGGTTCACCCAGGTAGGAACAGTTAAACCTATCGGCCAGCTGTCATTAACTGGCACTGTTGACAGCCAGCTTCTTCTAACGGCCGACAACCGGTTCGCAAGTTGGCTTCGAACCTGCTTTGGATTTCTCGTGTTTCCCTGCGATCGCTCGTCCTATATCTGGCAGATATTCCTTAAGGATGCCGAACCCCGCATTGCTCGCCATGGTGAGTCCAAAACTGATCGCGCCATTGGCCGCTGAACTCTCACTCGCAGGCTGCCACAATCTCGAAAGGAAGGCGCCTGCTGCAACGCCCCCCACCTGCGACCAGGAGAACGCGCGACGGCCGTCGTCATGCCGGGCGAGCACGCCGCTTTCTAGCGCATAGCGAGTTCGACTCCAAACACCAGTTCGGCCGGAATTGAAGTATCGGTTGTCCTCATGCAAAACGCTGCTAATCCCGAATGTAACCGTTCGCTGGATCGTGTATTGCCCCTCAATGTTCAAGAGTCGCTTCCCGTAGCCGGCCGCACCCTGACCCCATTCGTGAGGTTTGTCATTCCATTGATCGATTCCTGCTGAAAACCCGGCCTTCAGAAAACCAATCGGATTCACCATGGTTTTCAAATAGATGTTTCTGCGCTCGGGAAATGTTAGGGGGCGAAAGTCACCCGCAGTATCGGTGCCCGCCATGTTCAAGTAGTTAAACAAGTGATTAATGCTCCGCGAGAAGCTGGATTTCGCGGGCGGCGTGCTCTCGGGGTTCCCCTGGCCGTGTGCAAAGGGTTGCGGGCTGATCGCGAGGAGGAGAATGTACAAGAATGGCGACCATCGTGAGTTTCGCGCAAGAAGATCTTCCAGTGGTGTACTCGAGGGACTCACGATCTTCTACTCTCGCCGCCCGCAGATGGCCTTGCAGTTGGCAGACGCTAACCGGCGAGGAGATGTGCCATGCTCAGCGGATCCAGAATATCCGGGGAGACACCAATCAGCCCAAAATCGTGAGACCAGGCTTCTGTTATTTCAGACACTCGCAGCGCCGTATGCCAATCTGAGGCATGCAGCTCCATTCACGATTTTTCCTTCACCTTAGGGGGAAAGTTCTTCATGAGCTTATTGACGGTTTTTGTCAGGTTCTTTTGTTGCTTCTCAGGCTTAGCGTCTGTGTCAATGGTTTTTGTGGCCAAGCCTCGCCAAACCAGGTCATGCTGAGCGGAATCGTACATGTCAATCACCAGTTGTCCAACGTAGATCGTATTCGTCTGACCCGTGGTCATTCCGGTTCCACCCGCACCATACCATCCCCCGCCATACCACCCAGGACCATATCCCCAACCTGAATTATAGGAAGTGAACTCTTTCTCCTGCCCGATACCCGCTTGATACCCGACGTACAGGTTTGCGCTGTCGTCTTCAACTTTCGTGAGGCCCTTCGCCGCCAACTCCGTATCGACTGCGGCTTTGATTTGTTTTTCCAGGAGATCGTTGGGTTTCGTCGCATCTTTCAAAACTACCCACTTGTAGGTCTTAAATTTCGAGAAATCCGCCTGCTTATCGAAGTTGTAGCGGACCTCTTGGCCATACGAAGCAGTGATCGCCAAGAACACTGCTACTGCACAGAAAAGCAGTCCTTTGAGTCTATACATGCCACCCTCCATCAGAGCCTGTCGGCTGCGCCCAGCGAAACCACCGCGTCGCGCCTGTTCGCAGTTCGTACCACAAGAGTAGCCATGTAAATCCAAATCGTAACTGGCAGGAGTAACAGGGACTCTCGTCAGGACTGAGTTTTTTGACAGTCGACCCTGCCTTGAGCTACATGCGACATTTCCTATGGCAAAGAATTACGGTGACCCATCGTCGAAGCGGCAACTGCGTTACCAGCACTTTCTAGCGTCTTGGCCTGCGCCGCAAGTGCTTGGATGCAGCCAAAAGAGCGGTGGTACTCACCATGTTTGGAGGCACACCATGATGTCAGGATTGAAGATTCTTGTTGTCATCGCACTCTGCGCAACTATCTCGCCATTCGCATCTGCAGACGACAAGGGAAGCACCGAGAAGGAGCGCGTGAAAGAGGCAGGCGAGACGTTGAAGCAGATCCTCGATATGCCCGACAAGGGTATCCCAAAGAGCGTGCTGAATGGCTCAAAGTGCGTAATCGTGTTGCCGTCGGTGAAGAAATTGGCGGTCGGTATCGGAGGAACGTACGGACGAGGCGTGATGAGTTGCCGCACCGGGTCGGATTACAAGGGCCCCTGGAGCGCTCCAATCATGATGGCCTCTAGCGGCGGCAACATCGGCTTTCAAATCGGCGGTGAGGCAACGGATTTTGTGATTATTGTGATGAACGATCAGGGTGCAAAATCGCTGCTGAACAACAAGGTGAAGCTCGGCGCTGACGCGAGTATCGCCGCGGGTCCAGTAGGTCGGACGGCCGAGGCATCCACGAATGCCAGCATGCAGGCGCAAATGCTTTCCTATTCCCGTTCGCGCGGAGTGTTCGGAGGGATAGCGCTTTCGGGTGCAACCTTGCGCCCAGATTCGAGCGCAAACGAAAATCTGTACGGGCAAAAAGTCTCTGCTGAAGACATCATCGCGGGCAAGGTACAAATGCCTGCGGAAGCAGGTCAACTGATTCAGGATTTGGAACGGGGCTCGCAGTCCGCTCAAAAATGACTGACGTTGAAGAGCGTGGAATACCTCATGCTGCCAAAAATCACAATGATCATGCTGCTCGGGGCTTTCGCTCTCGGCCAAGCCTCTCCATCACAGTACCAGGTGGGTACGATCATGAAGGTGGTACCGCACCGAGCGTCTTCTGGCCAAGGCGTCCAAAGCAACCCTGAACCGTACGACATCTCGATAAAAGTAGGCAATACGATGTATGTGGTGCTTTACACGCCCCCGCCGGGCGTTAATTCAACGCCCTACACCGTGGGCCTGCAACCCATGGTCTTGGTTAAGGAGGATACCCTCGTATTTAACAGCAGGCTTACCGGGAGTACTGAATTGCCAATCCTTAGCCGCGAGGAACTCCCGGCGAGTAACGGGTTGGACTGGTCGAAGGCGCCCAGTCAATATTTCAGCATGAAGATGCAACACTTGACACAGGTGTTGAACCTGAGCGAAGAACAGCAAAAAAGCATCAAGCCGATCCTCGAGCAAGAGTCCGGGGAATTGAGCTACCTATGGAACAACCCTGCGATTTCGCAGCGAGAAAAGCTGGACCGTCTTGAGAAGACGGTGCGGGCCTCGGACCAAAAGATCATCCCTCGCCTCTCGCAAGAACAGCGCGAGAAACTGCAGGAGTTGCGCAAGGAACAGAAGGAAGAGTTAAGACAACGCCTCAAACAGAACGAGCAGGAATCAGCTCATTAGCTTACCCAAGTGGCCATTCTCAAACCGCTTTTCAGCTCAATCGGGGTCAATTCTCCCCTGATATGTACCCATTTTTGTAATAGGGTCGAAGCCGCGCCCTGCCGGTTTGGGAATTCACCTGAACCCGGAGTTTTCGCCACCGACTCGATGGACCTTTGTTGGGTCGATAACCAAGGACATATTCATATCGTATGGCGCGGCTGATTTCCCCCGCGGCCTCCGGAAGCTTGGCGCGGCTGTTCACGGTAAGGGTGCGTCCGCCGGTCAAGTTGGTAATTCCCTCCAGCCATTTCTTCCCTAGTCTCTCTTCCAAAGTGTTGAAGAAAAAGGTCTCGAACAAGCCGATGGCATAGATCTCGACGTCGGACTCACGCACGACATTCTTGATTTCACGCATGGTGTAGCGGCTGTTGTTATCGCCTCCGTCGGAAATAATAAGGATAGCCTTGCGCTTGAAACGCGCCGCTCGCAACTGAGACTCGGCAAGGTAGATGGCATCGAGCATTGCCGTTGTATGTCCAGGCTCGATCGAAGTCAACTTGGCTTCCAAGTCGTCGATTGATTCCGAAGCCCCGGCCATCAGAAGGCGTGGGCGATCCGAGAACGCAATGCCAAAATATTCATCTTGCGGATCAGCATTCCTCAAAAACTCAGTGATCGCAGCTCGCTCCATCTCAATCTTATCGGTCATACTCCTGCTCACATCGATGAGCAACGCGATGGAAGCCGGCCCAGCGTCCTCTGAAAAATATTGAATCGCTTGCGGCTGGTCATCTTCGAAAAGAGCAAAATCTTCCTTCGCTAGGTTCCGTACGGAATGATTCATGTGATCGGCAACCCTTACTGGGACGAGAACCACATCTACATTGACCTTTAAACGAGTAAGAAGGCCTTGGGTTCCTGCTGTGGAGCCTCCGGCAGGAGGTACGCTGGATATTCTGGGAACAACGTGTACGTCCGTGTCGGACTGCGCTTGGGTGAACCGATTACCGAACCCGGTCAAAGCGAAACAAAGGAACGAACCGAGGATTAGCTTAGTTCCTGTACTTGGTTTCATGGCAAACGAGCATCTCAGGAAGCGGTACGAATATCCTCCAACCGCGGGGTTCTGTCAACAATTTGTTGGTCCTGTAAGTTCTGACAGGTCATTGCGGCGGGGAAGCAAACTACTGTGAACTTGGCCCTCAGGAGACGTTCTACACCCACAAAAAAAGGTTGCATAAAGGGAAGTCATGCGAAATGCGAAAGCCAGTACCTATCGATTCACCAATCCGCGACAAAAAGAAGACGAGGTCGAAGGCGCCTGAAAAGGCAAGCCACTGCCCAGAACTGTCCATAGTTCTCGGCGGTCCGGTATATGATTTCTATCTCCGTTTCGGGCTGGCGGCACCGCCTCTCCAGCTCGTGCGTCGAAGGATCATAGCGGTTTCTCTCCTGTGCTGGCTTCCCCTTCTGTCGCTCTCTGCCGCTTCCGGGACCGCAATCGCCGGGGTACCGGTCCCCTTCTTGAAGGATGCCGAAGCACAGATCAGATTTCTGATAACCATCCCCCTATTACTGGTTGGCGAGCTGTTCGTCCATCAGAGACTCATCCCCATCGTTCAACAGTTCTTAGATCGCAAGATCGTTTGGGATGAGGACAGACAGCGTTTTGAAGAGATCATTTCATCCACAATCCGTTTGAGGAATTCTGCCGTCCTTGAGGTTCTACTGTTGGTGCTCACGTTTGCGTCATCTCACTGGTTTTGGAAGGAACGTTTTGCCTTGGCAACATCGAGCTGGTATGCGATCGGATCCGGCGGAGAAACGCACCTCACCCCAGCCGGCGTCGTGTACGGCTACTTGAGTCTCCCGATTTTTCGGTTCATCCTCTTCCGCTGGTATCTCAGAATTCTTCTTTGGTATCAATTCTTGTGGCGCGTGAGCAGGCTACCGCTCCATCTCAATCTATTCCACCCCGATCGGGCCGGAGGATTAGGTTTCTTGCAGGGCAGCGGGACCGCCTTTCTACCCTTCCTGCTCGCTCATAGCACTCTTCTTGCCGGCTTTGTGGCGGATCGGATTTGGCATAGCGGTGCAAGCCTGCCCGAGTTCAAGATGCAGATTGCAGGTTCCTTGTTCGTCCTGCTTATTCTGGTGCTCGCACCTCTAACTTTCTTTGCGTGGCATTTGGAGGAAGGACGACGAACCGCTCTCCGAGAGTACGGGATTCTCGCTAGCCGCTATGTAAACAAGTTTCACTCCAGATGGATACAGCACGCGCCGGAAGAGCCCCTGTTGCTTCTAGGCACACCTGACATCCAGTCGCTGGCCGACCTAGGCAATGCCTACGGCGTAGTAAGTACGATTCGCATTGCTCCACTCAACAAAGAGATGATTCTCCGCCTCGTGCTTTGGTTGGTCGTGCCGATCCTGCCGCTTACTCTCACTATGGTTCCCCTCTCGCGAATCATTGACTGGTTTCTAAAGCTCGTCCTTTAGGGCACCCAGGAAGGCTCTCTCAGATCGACAGGCTCAGGAAATGATCAGGAGCACTTGGACTAGAGTTGCGCAAGGTTGATGGGGATGGAAATCCACGGTGACCAATTGATTCAACGTGAACTGATGGGTCTGGTCGTCGCAAAACGCGATGGTGGTGGACGTTCCGACTTGTAGAAATGTCACCATCGTCACTTCTACCGTCCCGCCTGTGCCATTCGCGACGGTTGTGAGTTGTACGATCGAAATTGTTCCCTGCACGGTTGCGGGCACGATCGCTCCGCCAATGAAGAACACTCCGCAACTAGTGGTCAAGGAAAGGGTCAAGGCCGCCAACGCGACTGAAATGATTGATCTCGCGGGAAGGTGCTTCATCGAATCCATCCCCATTGTCAGCTTTCTGAGACCGTCGTCACCTGCGCTTTATGACAGCTCTTTACCTTGGTGTTTCCCTACTCTTTGTTGTGCGCGTGCCGTGGTCTATAAGCTCAGGTGTCAGGGAATGGGGGCTTCCCTTGCTACACGTGTGTCATCGAATTCGCCGATTCCGAACAAACTGGCAGAAATAGCAGTGGGAAAACACTCCCTTCGGCCTTATGCCATGAGTAGCTTCCGTATCCTCACGTTGGGGTAGATCTCGTTTGACCTGCATTGAAGGGTCGACGGGCCAGAGTCATGCAAGCACACTCTGGGATGGGTGGATCTCATGCGACACCAAATCGGCTTCGTGGTGTGCTTATCGTTTCTAGCGTTCCAATTCACCTCGGCGCAGGTGACTCCTCAAAACAGAGAGTTGGTGGTGAACGGCAAGTCTGGCGAAGCAACAACCGTCCAGATTAACGGGCGAACGTATGTTGATCTGGAGACGCTCACCCGCATTGCCAATGGCTCATTGGGCTTCAGGGGGAATCAAGTCACTCTGGTGCTTCCTGGCACCGACCAGGATGCCTCGACGGCCACTGCGCCGGCGGGGCAACCAACCGGCCTTACGCAAAACTTCAGGTCCGCCGCAATCGAAACCCTGGCCCAGATGCGCGAATGGGCCAGCGCGATGGGAAATGCAGTTCAACATGGGTATCCCATAACCGACAACTGGGCCGCAGACTACCGGGCCAAAGCCGCGGCCAGTTTAGGCCAGGCAAGCGCCTCGGCATCAAGCGATTCAGATCACAACCTTCTGCAGTTGCTCACGAACGAGTTCCAGAACGTCGAAGCCTGGAGCAATGAGTTGCTGAAAGCCAGAGAGAACATGGATACGGCAAAATATTCCATGTCGAGCGACGCTCTTCGCAATGAGCCCCTCTCTCAAAAGATCATCCAATGCGGCCGTTCCCTGGCAAGCATGTTAGGTAGAGCGGAGTTTGCGGACGAGCCAACCTGCCACTGAGATGAGGCTCGATCACTGCGTGCCAGGTTCGATTTGTCGAACTGACGGCCTGGGGCTATCCCGCTGCCCCAATCAAGATGTAAAGAAATACGCTATCACTTATGCCAGTGGCCTAGTAGAAGAGGGAAATGCAAACATACCTGCCTATCTCGTGCTAGAGCGAACCAGTTCACCCCCAACAACCCTCTATCTGCAAGGAGACCACAATGACCAAACCTCAAGAGGTGTTCCTGCTGCTCCTAAGTAACGCTCGGCATGGCACCGAGCGTGCAGCAAAGATATATCACGAGATCAGCCAAAAATCACAAATCCCGGAAGTAAGAGAGGTACTGCAGGCGCGATCATTTGTCGCAGAAAAGACCCTGGAACGCTGGATGAGTGCTTCAAATTGATTGGTGCTCACCCGGTAAAAACGGATGGTCGTCTCGAAGATGTCTTCCTGCAAGACTTCCGGAGAGAGCTAAATGACATTCAATCGCCTGGAGCAAGGGCTCTCTATATTCTCGCCAAGGCGAGCCACTTGCAAAACCTTAGGACAGCCGAGTACGTCGCCCTTACTGCGGCTGCTGACATAACAGGCCACCACAGTATCGGCGTGCTGCTCGAAAGCTGCCTGGCGGACCATCTTGCGTTTGTTGAACGAACTCGACGAATGATCAGGAACGCATTAACCGAGAGAGTCACTGAACGACTCGCTGCTTGAACCGCTCTTCATCTGTGCCACTCGTACGACGCAGCTCTGCTAATCCGGAATTCCCGGAGACTGCATGAGTTGCCAGTCCCCCACCTATAACAAGTACCAGTTGTCGCTACCCGATTGACAGGTACAACATTTCACCTGTCTGGCAATTGTTACGTGTGATTCGCGTTGCTCGATTCTTGCTACGTGGATATGCCTGTGCTCTCGCTTCAGACACCGCTGGACGTTCAAAGTAACCACCAAGGAGTCCCTTGTGACTGCAAACTCTGAAACACGCGCATCGACAAGATCTTCAGGAAACTATCAGTTCCTAAAGAATTTGCGTTCCTTGATTTACAGCCTCGTGTTGATTGCCCTCGGACTTCTTTTCCGATCAGAGTCAAGTGCCCAGGCAATACCCGAGAGCAGCGCGGATATTACGGCTAGCGGCATCGCGGCTGTTACCGTCGAGGCGGCGTTGTCTGATGCCATAACCGCCGGCCCGGACAACGATCAGGGAACGGTCACAAACAGCTCCCCCGCTGATTCCAACAGTCCACTATGGAGTGCCGAGCTGGCACTTCCTCCTGACACAGCGCATTCCAATGAGGCGGCTCCATCCGCACCCGCTCCGCAACAAGCACCGGCGGCGGAAAAGAAACCAGAGTTTGAGATTTACGGCTTTGCAATGTTGGACATGGGATATAACGGCGGCCAGATAGATCCGGACTGGTTCGACACAGTGCGCCCCACAAAGCTCCCTGCATTTCGCAACGAATTCGGCAGCGATGGAAACTTCTTCACCGGCGTCCGTCAGTCTCGCTTCGGAGTGAAGAGCTCTGTGCCTACTCAGTATGGGGATTTCAAAGCGGTCTTTGAATTTGAAATGTTTGGCGTAGGGGTGGACGCGGGTCAAACGACCATTCGCTTACGGCACGCCTACGGAGAACTCGGCCAATTTGTCGCCGGTCAGACGTGGAGCCCTTTCATGGACCCGGATGTCTTTCCTAATTCAATAGAGTACTGGGGTCCGAATGGAATGGTGTTCTTTCGCAACGTGCAATTCCGTTGGCAGCCGATTCACAACGGAAACAAGCAGGTCATGATAGCGCTCGAACGCCCCGGAGCTAGCGCCGACCTAGGGAGTGTTGCGGACCGCGACATTCTTCAGGGTGTCAGCTTTCATTTCCCCGCACCGGATGTGTCCGCACGCGTCCGCTATGGCGGTGAACGAACCTATATCCAATTCGCAGGCATGCTTCGCTACATCTCGTGGAACGATAACGCCCCAACCGCCCTAACCAATCTAACCGGCCACACATTTGGGTGGGGTGCGCACGTAAGTTCGAATATCGGCATAGGGGCCAAGGATACTTTCCGGTGGAGTGCGATTTACGGTCACGGGGTTGAGAACTACATGAACGATGCTCCGGTCGACATTGCGCCAAAGATTACTACGAACCCGCATAGACCACTGACTGGCGACCCCCTGCCTGTGCTTGGAATCGTCGCCTTCTATGACAAGTACTGGAGCGAGCGGTGGAGTACGAGCATTGGCTATTCGCTGGTCAACATCGACTGTGTCCCTTTACAGCTGCCCGACTCGTTTCGACGGGGTCAATATGGGCTTGTCAACTTGCTGTTTTACCCGGTTAAGAACGCCATGATGGGCGCCGAGTTCCAATGGGGCCGTCGACAAAACTTTGCCGATGGGTGGATCTACGACGACTACCGAGTTCAATTCTCAGCGAGATACAACTTTTCGTTCAAGTTTGGAGGCAATAAGTGATCGTTACCGGACTAGACACAACTATAACAAGTCGTAGCTCTTGCACCTACTCACGAGGGTTCAGGGTAGTTATTGTCGCATTTCTGCTTACATTACTAACCGCTTTCATCTCCAGCCACGGGTGGGGTCAATCACAGGCGTCTCCCACAACACCCCCACGAGTCGAGAAGGACCTCCTAGGAGAGAAGGAGATCCCAGGTGATGCCTACTATGGAGTACAGACGGCAAGGGCATTAGAGAACTTCCAATTGTCCGGAGTGCTCATCAACCACTACCCGGGCTTCGTGGAAGCATGGGCAATCGTCAAATTGGCAGCAGCACGAGCTAACACCGATGTCGGCGCCATGAAACCGGATCGACTTGCGGCAATTGAGAAAGCCGCTCAGGAGATTCTCGCGGGTAAGTATCACGACCAATTCCTTGTCGACTGGTATCAGGGTGGAGCTGGCACTTCTACCAATATGAACGCTAACGAGGTAATGGCCAATGTAGGCCTCGAGGCTACAGGTCACAGCAAGGGCCAATATCAATTTCTTGAGCCGCACGATGACCTGAATATGTCGCAATCCACGAACGATTCTTATCCAACCGCGATCAAAGTAGCCATAATTCTGCGGAACGACAAATTGATTGAAGAGCTCAAAAAGCTATCGGCATCTTTTCGGGCCAAGGGCCAGGCGTATCTGGAGATCGTCAAGATGGGGCGTACTGAAATGCAGGACGCGGTCCCCATGACAGTCGGTCAGGAGTTCCACGCTTTTGCAGCATCGCTCGACGGAGAGATACAAGAACTGCAGGAGGCGGAGAAGTCGCTGTATGCCGTCAACATGGGGGCGACCGCTATCGGCACTGGCATCAACGCTCCCAAGGGCTATCCGGAGAAGTGCGCCCAACACCTGGCGAAACTTACTAAGAAGCCGATCGTGCCCGCTTCAGACATGCTCGCTGCCACTTGGGACCAGCAGGGATTCGTTGTCTATTCTGCCGCCCTAAAAAGCTTGGCCATCAAGCTTTCAAAAATCTCAAGCGATCTCATCTTGCTCACATCCGGTCCACGTGCAGGACTCTCGGAAATCAACCTGCCCGCATTGCAGCCTGGTTCGTCCATCATGCCGGGCAAAGTTAATCCAGTTGTTCCTGAGGTGATGAACTTAGTCGCCTTCCGCGTGATGGGGAATGATTACGTCACTACCCTGGCAGCTCACAGTGGACAGCTGCAACTGAATGCGTATGAACCCGTCGAGGGCCTCTCGATTCTGGAGTCCCAACACCTGCTCTTTCACACATCGATGCTCTTCAGGACAAAGTGCATCGACGGCATCACCGTGAACGAGAAGGTGTTGGCACATTACATGGAAACGACCGTTGGTATTGTCACAGCTCTCAATCCCATCATTGGCTATGAGAAGGCCACCGAACTGGCGAACGAAGCATACAAGAGCGGAAAAGGCATTCTGGAAATCATTCGGGAAAAGAAAATTCTAAGCGAGGAACAGATTCGAGAGTTACTCGACCCGGTCAAGCTGACTAACCTGGACAAGGCGAAATATACGACCAAGTAGCCCATACCCGAGCATGGGACAAAGGAGTTATCGATGAAAAGGACTTATCGCAGTTGGATTGTCGTTGTTTTGGTACTCGCGGCCTATCAAAGCGCGTTCGCCCAAGGGAATAAACCGAACGTTGTAATTCTCGCGACTGGTGGCACGATTGCGGGGGCAGCGGCGTCGGGTACGCAATCAGCCTATAAATCGGGCGCAGTCACAATCGACGCAATGGTGGCTGCCGTCTCGGGCATCAGCGATCTAGCCAACATCAAAGGGGAACAAATCTCGAATGTTGGATCACAGGATATGTCGTTTGACATCATGCTGAAACTTGCCAAGCGCATCAATGAGTTGGCGACTCAGCCTGATGTTGCCGGCATCGTGATCACCCACGGTACCGACACGATGGAAGAAACGGCTTACTTCCTGAATCTCACCGCGAAGACTGACAAGCCGGTGGTCATGGTCGGCTCCATGCGGCCTTCGACGGCTGTCAGTGCCGATGGCCCGCTGAATCTCTATAACGCCGTCGCTGTTGCGGCCGATCCGAACGCAAAGGGCCGCGGAGTGCTGGTTGTCATGAATGATTGGATCCATGGGGCGCACTCACTAACCAAAACCAGCACTACGGACGTTCAGACTTTCATGTCGCCTTTGCGTGGTTTAGTGGGTGTTGCGGCCTACGGCAAGAACGACTTTTATAACAATCCGCAATGGAAACACACCACATCCAGCGAGTTCGACGTTTCCGGGGTTAGCAAGATGCCGCGAGTGGACATCATTTTTGGTTGCGCAGACATGTCGCCCGACCTTATTGACGCGAGTGTGAACAATGGGGCTAAGGGGATTGTCATCGCTGGCGTCGGAAACGGCAACATGAACGAGGCCTCGGTGAAGGCGGCAGCCAACGCGGTAAAGAAAGGGGTTGTCGTGGTCCGCAGTAGCCGCGTTGCCACCGGGCTGGTAGGACGCAATGTTGAAATCAAGGACGACGACCTCGGCTTCATTGCCTCCGATGAGTTGAACCCGCAGAAATCGCGGATACTACTCTCCTTGGCACTACTGAAGTCACACACTCCAGAACAAATCCAGCAGATGTTTCGCACCTATTAAGGATGGAGACGGCGCGTGAACGAGAAACACAAAGCGGCCACAAAGACGCTGCTTCTCCTAGTAGCAACCATCGCCGTGGCTGTTGCCCCTAGAACTGCTGCAGCGCAAACACAAGACGGGACGCCCGCTGATCCCAGTCCAGACCAAAACCAAGACGCGACTGGCTCCTCTACACCTTCTACCCTTGAAAACACGGTTGAAGCGGGCATCTCGGAAGAAGCGCCGAGGCGGAAGCTTGTTCATTGGAATGAATATCACGGGCCCTACTTCACAATACGAGCGGGCGCTGGTTTTTTGGTCGATATCGCAGGATATTCCCAAGACAACGAAAGCAAGCAGCAGATCTCTCTTTCCCCGGGATACAAAGTCCGAGACTTTCGTTTTATCCTCGGCGGCAAGTTATTCCCCGAATGGAAACGCCAAGTGACATGGTGCGCAGGAATCATGTACGATGCGCCGACCAACTCCTGGCTCATTCGTCAAACCGGCGTCATGATTGCGGTTCCCGAGCTCTGGGGCCATTTTTTTATCGGACGCGCCAAAGAAGGGTTCTCTCTCCTGAAAGTGATGACGGGATATGACGGATGGACCATGGAGAGACAGACGATTAGCGACGCTACCATCCCGATACTCGCGGACGGAATAAAGTGGCTAGGCTCGACCCCCAATCATCGTTTCCTGTGGAACCTTGGATACTTCAACGATATTTTCTCGAAGGGGCAGTCATTCTCTTCGTATTCAAGTCAGGAAGTTGCACGACTCATCTGGCTTCCAATTCATTCAGAGGAAACCGGCAAGTTGCTCCACATTGGAGCCAGCGTGCGCTACGGAAAGCCCACTGAGGGTAAACTTCAACTCCGATCTCGCCCGGAAGTGTTTCTCCCGCCCTATTTTGTCGATACCGGCAAATTCCAAGCACGGAGTACGTTTATGGCGGGATACGAAGTGTATTACCGGCCGCGCAATTGGATGTTCGGCAGCGAATACTGGTTTCTAAAGGCCGATTCCCCTTCAACGCGCCATCCCGTATTCCACGGTGGAGATGTAGTCGCAAGTTGGCTTATCACCAAGGAAATCCGCACTTACAACACAGTGGGGGGATTTTTTAGAGCGGTATCTCCATCGAGGCCGGTGTTCCAAGGTGGTCCTGGTGCATGGGAACTTGTGTCGCGACTCTCTTACATTGACCTCGACGGTGGAACCCTACGAGGAGGAAAGTTCGGCAGATTCACGGAGCAGCTCAATTGGTATCTATCCGATAACGTCCGGTTGGAATTTAACTATGGTTATGGGCAATTAGATCGATTCAATCTTAGGGGTAACACACATTTTTTTCAGAGCCGTATTCAATTGCAGCTCTGAAACTTGAAGGCACTGCCCGAAGCAGGGCAGAGATAAACAGGAGGTTTACATGAAAACGGGGCCTGTCAAACGCAATCTTGCCCTTATGCTGGCGGGCATTCTGACGTGGGCTAGTTCAGGGCCCGCCCAAACCGCAACCGAACGCAGTCCCGTTGCACCCACCCGTGAACAAGTGCAGGCCGTTGTCACACAGGCCTACGAAAAATTCAAGAACGACAATGGCGGGAAGAACGCCGACTACATCCCCGTCCTGGCCCAGGTGGACTCAAAGCTGTTCGGCATTGCAGCCGTAAGTACGGATGGGCAGGTGGTTACCGCCGGCGACGTAGACCACGCCTTCTCCATTCAGTCAATTTCAAAGGTTTTCAGCTTGGCGTTGGCCATGGATGAACTCGGAGCCGACCAAGTGTTTTCCAAGATCGGTTCAGAGCCGACCGGAAGGCCCTTCAACTCGGTTGAGGCAGTGGCAGGTATGCCAAGCCACACCGGAAATCCCTTCGTGAACGCCGGTGCCATTGCCACTGTCAGCTTGATCCAAGCCCCGAATGAGGATGCAAAGTGGCAAAAGATCCTCGACTTCTACAGCAAGGCGGCTGGAGAAAAACTATCGCTCTTAGAAGATGTCTATAAGTCCGAGGCAGCAACGAACACAGGAAATCGGGCGCTCGCTGCACTCCTTCTGAAATACGAGCGGATCTATGCCGATCCTCTCCAGTCAGTGGATGTTTACACCAAGCAGTGCTCGGTCGGTGTGACTGCCAAGGAACTCGCCGTGATGGGGGCAACGTTGGCCAACAACGGCCGTAATCCGCTGACGCACGAACAGGTAATCAAGGCCGAAAACGTCCCCGAAGTCCTGGCCACGATGATAATGGCCGGGTTGTATGACGGCTCAGGGGGGTGGGCATGGCACGTAGGATTGCCTGCCAAGAGCGGCGTGGGCGGTGGCATTGTCGCTGTGGTTCCGGGCAAGGGAGCCATCGCGGTATTCGCCCCGCCGCTCGATGAAGCGGGCAACAGCGTAAAAGCCCAAAAGTCGATCGCCTATGTTGCGAACGAGCTTGGCATAAACCTTTTCTCTCCGCGTTCGGTAGGTCTGAAATGAGTTCATGTCTCGGCGTCATGAAGGCGGGAGTCTCTTAGGAGGTGATTGCAGAATCACGGGCCAGGCACCTCGCAGGTTTTACGGCTAAGCCTGGCCAGTTTGATCTCGGCAATCGTCCGCAAGTGCCCATGGGCAAATCCACCGCACCGTGCCTTATGCCCAGGTCACTTCGGATACACTCAAGACGATTTGATCTTTTGGTCTAAAACGAACCCGGTAGTGGTTGATAAATAGCGCGCCCGGAATTTTACTCGGGTCTTGCCGATTTGTGTGCGCAACCTCTATTGAGGAACCCTATGCAGTTACGCAATTTCCGCCCAACGATCGTGGTTGCCTGTCTTCTACTGACCGCGCCCCTGGCAAGCACACAGTCCAGCGGCTATGAGCTCAACGATGCTCACTTTCACCTAACGAATTACATTCAACAGGGCACCGAAATCCACGATTTTCTCAAGATCATGGGCAACAAAGTCGGCCGGGTTGCCCTGTTCGGCATTCCCCTGCAGCAACAATGGTCCTATCGCTCGGATGGCGATCGAGCTCCGACCTACTACCTGAATACCGATGCCCCCTTGTACTACTACTCCTTCACCGACGCGTGGATTGCCATGGCCTACAAGTCTCTCGCAAAGGACGAGCAAGCACGATTTGATCCCATGATCACGGGGTTCAACCCCAGCGACATGTATGCGGTGGACCACATCCGCAGGGTGCTTCAGACTTTCCCAGGCGTGTTCACTGGAATCGGAGAATTCAGCATTCACAAGGAGTTTGTGTCCGCAAAGATCGCCGGCGAGGTAGCTAGCCTGCGGGACCGGGCTTTGGATCGCATCCTGGACTTCGCCGGCGAGGTAGGACTGGTCGTGCTAATTCACAACGATATGGACGTCCCCTTCGCAAAGGAAGGCTCTCAACCTGCGTATCTGGACGAAATGAGAGCCCTTTTCAAGCGACACCCCAATACGACCATCATCTGGGCCCATACCGGGATGGGACGCGTAGTCCGCCCCATCAAGAACCATGCGGCACATCTTGCAGAGATTTTGGAAGACCCCGCCTTTCATAACGTTTACTTCGACATTTCCTGGGACGAGGTCGCGAAGTACATCATCGCCACGCCGGAAGCAACCAGGACTGCCGCGGCATTAATCAATCGCTACCCTGATCGTTTCCTTTTCGGAACAGACGATGTAGCTCCCAAGGACCAAAATGAGTATCTGAAGACCTACGTGCTCTACGATCCCCTCTGGAAGCTGCTCACACCGGAAGCCTCGGAGAAGGTTCGCAAAAACAACTACGAACGTCTCTTCGATCAAGCTCGGGTCCAGGTACGCTCTTGGGAACGGACCCATCTCCAAGAGCGTGCGATGCCAGCCACCGCCCCGTAATCGCCCAACACCACGAGTATCGTGTTCTCCGGCTTCCGAAGACCTCTGCTGACACAAGCTTGCTTCAGGGATCCAACTGAAAAATTCCCAGCTGCTAGTTTTGCCAGATTTCCTGCTTCCATGAATTCGATATGTTGAGGACGAAAACGTTGGAGGACTACATGAACCTTAACTTTACGAAAGCTTTGCATACCATTGCCGGCGGCTTCGTTTTCCTCTGTCTTTTCTTAGCGCCAGCCGCCGGGCAGAACTTTGAAATCACCCCGCATGTTGGCGGTCAAATCAACGGAGGCCTTGACCTCTCCACGTCCATCTTTCATCGGATCGAGGTAGGAAACAGTCTGAACTACGGCGTGACGGTAGGCGCTCTGCTTGGGGAACACTACGGGCTCGAATTCCAGTGGAACAAAACCGATGCCGAAACGCGAGCCCAACCGATCGGGGCCGTCCAGAGCATTAAAGTGTTCAACTTGAGTCAGAATCAATACATGGCCAATTTTGTGGCCCACCTCACGGACCGAGAGGCGAAGATGAGGCCGTTCTTCTTTTTCGGGCTCGGGGCAAGTGCACTCGACCCGGATCGGGGCGGGGTAAAAGGAGCGACCAGGTTTGCGTTTTCCTTAGGCGGGGGAGCGAAATACAACCTCAGCAAGCATTTTGGGTTGCGAGGACAGATAAAATGGGCTCCGACCTATATCACAACAACCAATGGGGGATACTGGTGCGATCCGTTCTGGGGTGGTTGCTGGCTGGTTGGAAACGACCACTATCTGCATGAGTTCGACATAACTGGCGGCTTTACCGTGCGCTTCTAACCGGATGCTGCCCATAACCGACACTCGGAGCCGGTTCACCGTCTCGGAAGCGTCCTCCGAGCGGCAAGGCATTCGCGGTAATCGCTGGCTGAATCGAGGTATTCTATCTCTGCCCAAACGTAGCAATCGCCTATATGCACTGCGTGGCCGCCAACGCTGGACGGCGGCCTAACGTTTTTCTCGCCCCCCAATCCAGATAAAAACAAACGTGAGATCCATGAAATAACCTGGCGAATATTCGCTAATTTTGTTTGCCGAAACATGGGACCACCTCGCGGGCGTCAAGGCAACACTACTCCCCAGTGATGTCTGATCGCGTCCTGTTTGAGGGGTTATGGAGGCGAGACGACCTTCTCACGAATGGCGAATCTGACGAGATCCGAATTGGACTTCAGTCCGAATTCCTCCATAATCCGGTATTTGTGGAATGCAACCGTACGCGGGGTAAGGTGCAATACCTCAGCGGTTTCGCGCATCGTTCGGCCCTCGGCAAGCAAGTGCAGCACCTCTTTTTGTCTTGGTGTGAGTTGCTTCGAATGTTCGGCCCTCGGATCGCGCACGAACTCGTCCATCAACTTTTGGGCTATCCGTGGCGTGACGTAAGACTTGCCCTTCAGGACTTCGTGAACCGCTTTAATGAGCTCGGATCCCGCCGACTTTTTCAATAAGTAGGCTGACGCCCACTGTCTCAAAGCCTCGCGGGCAACATCCGGATCTTCATTCATTGTGAGTACGATGAGCCTGGTGCGAGGCATAAGCTTCTTTAGCTCACGCCCGGCATTCATTCCGCTCAGGAGAGGCATGCCGATGTCGAGAATCACCACATCAGGCTTGGATTCGACAGCCGCGTGAAGCAGAGTCTCACCGTCGGAAACGGTGCCCACCACATCGACTTCTGGTTCCAGCAGCTTTCGGAATCCTTCCACGACCAACGTGTGGTCATCTGCCAGAAGAATGCGCGGCCGGCTCATCCCTGCCTCCGAACGTTGGGTAGCTACGTCGCCTGCATACCACACGGGACGCGCATGTACAAGTAATGTAGTATGCGCTTGCTGAAGGCAGCCGAGCCACGTTCAAAGCGTACATGTTCAGATGCCCTGTCGACACTGTTAAGAGTTACAGCCATAAAGATTTGGGCAAGAACCACTTGAGAGCCAGGGGTCGTTGCATTCGTTCCTGTGAAACTCACGCGCGGGTTCACCGTTTTTTTACGCTGAGGCAAAAAAACGAAACTCGAGTTCATCTGGTACCACTCTAGTGCCGGAACGCGGTGGCGAACAAAACGAGAATCCCGAAAACGGAGACAACCCCGGCCACTGCTTCGGCAACGGATTTGGGCGGCTCAGGCATTTGAACCGCAAGCGCCTTGATTACACGGCGATGCCCTATGGCCGCTAGCAGAAGCGCGAGCAATCCGATACTCACCATTACCAATGCAAAGATGCGCGGCGACAGCAGGCCGCGATCCACCACTTTACCAGCAGCTTCGAATTCGAAGAACTTGTAAATGGTGAAGCCGAAGCTGATCATGGAAGCGGAAGTTCGCACCCACGCCATGAGCGTGCGTTCGTGCGCAAGCCAGGTTCGATCCAATGCCAACTGTGTCGTATCCGGCCTCGACTCTGGATTGCTCCCCGTCTGCGAGCTCATAGGATTTGGTCCTGCCGTTAGCCCTGGATCGCAACATTCCCTTCAGAACTAGAGCGCCCCGTATAGCTGTCCAGATCGCGTTCCAAGAACAAATTCAGAAAGGTTCGTATTCCCGCGATGGCTGCCAATTGCGCGATTTCGTTCCAGGTGGGCGAGACTGCTGTTCGAACCACGTCGGCGGCGAGTTCGAACTCGAGTCCGAGAACAAGCCATCCCGCAAACCGCAACCAAACCTCTTTGCGGCGGCCAGCGCGGTTGGGAGCGGCTGGAATTGCAAGAACCGCGCCGTAGAGAGCCTCTATCGCTCCAAAGGCGATGATGAGTGCTGCCGCCGACTCGACTCCGAGGGCGATAGAACCAGCAACCGCCTTAAAAACTGATTCCATTCGGTGGCCAGGCTTTGCCTATGGATATTGGACGACCTGATAAACCAGCGTCGTACCCTGATAGAACGGCTTATAGTAGGTTGTGGCGCAGTGGTAAATGACCGCTCCTCCGGATGCGACCGTCGCGCAGCCTCCCGGCAAAGCTGTGATAACACTGCCAACGGCGGGGGCGGCAACAACCGTGGTGGCCGGCTGGCTTGCTGCTGCAACGGCGGCCGTCGTGACGGCTCCGACCGCGGCCCCGGCAGCAAAAGCTCCCCAATTGTTTTCGTAGACGCAACAGCCGCCATAGTACCCACCGTGAACGTTGGTATTCACGTTTACGTTGCGGTTAACGTTTACATTGCTGTTAACATTCGTGTTGCGATTGACGTTGGCGTTGCGATTGACGTTGGCGTTGCGGTTAACGTTTGCAGTATTGTTTACGTTGCCGCTACGGTTGGCGCTGCGATTCTGCAATGCAACATTTGAGGTGGTCCCCGCCCGCGCGACGCGTCCCGGCATCTCCTTCACACAGCTGGCCGCAAGCAAAAGGCAAATCAATGCTGATTTCATATCTATTTCCCCGTCACTTCTTTCAGCAATTCAATCTGTTTCGCATCGGGTGGCTTCTCGAAATTAAAAAAATCCGCTCTGGGCTGCGCCTGTAGGTTCCAGTCAAGGAAATCCACCACCATTCGAGGATGGCCCGGTTTGCTCTTATCGACGACTTGCAGCCTTCGCACTCTCGGATGCTCACCACCGATTACCCAGAGCTGCCACTCAGCATCCGGCTCGGTGAAGGCCAAATGGTGCACCGGCTCGTCGAACAACATGACTTGGCCAACCACGTACCCAGTCATCAGGTCATCAGAAAGGGATTTGTAGGGGTCGCTACTTAGGAAATTTCGAATGGGGATAAAAACGTTCTTCTTTTCCAGGGTTTCCAGAGTGGCATCGATGGTCTTAGCGGCCGGAATGAGCGCGTACAGCTTCTCCTCAGGCGTGTACAGAACCGCATTTCCCGCGTTGTAGTACAGCTGTACATCCTTGCCCCGACCGCGGAAATTTACGCGTAATTGGTCCGGCCTCTGTACCGTGACCTCGCTGAAGTGGAAAAGGGTGACGATCTGTCCGTTGCTCCCCAGGGTTTCACGGCTAACCAGGGCACGAAAGGAAAACGTTTTGGCGCCCTTGAGCGGATCCGTCGCAGCCTTTAAAACCTGCAACGCTAAGGGATCGATGTCCTTTGCAGCTGGAGATTTTGGCGTTCCTGGCTGTTGCGCGTTGGATGTCGACAGCCAAAGCACGGCAAACACAAAAGCGCAAAATCGTGATTTCATAGGATTCTTCTTCGAAGAGATTGGCAACCGTGGAACGAAAGATCCACGATTCTTCCCGCAGTGGTCAATCTTATTTCCTGCATCCACGCTGCCCACTGTCACTGCTGACAGCGCTGGTAAAAATACGCTGTGAGAAAATACCGAACACTGCCAAAAAATACAGTTTTGCTGTACGTTCGTGCGGGGTTAGAATTTGTAGATCTCGGAAGATCGCGTTGAGGAATCAATACACTTGGGGTCTATATGTCGACAACCAGCCGTGCACGGATCCTTATCGCCGATGATCACGTAATGGTCGCGGCGGCGCTGAAACAACTACTCGCAAGCGATTTCGAAGTCTTAGCTACGGTTCACGACGGGAGGTCTCTGGTTCTCGCAGCGCAAACGTTGTCCCCAGATGTAGTTCTCGTCGACGTCAGTATGCCGCTCCTGAATGGCCTCGACGCCGCAGAGCGAATCAAGCGAAGTTCCCCGGTCACAAAAATCATTTACGTCACTGTCAATCATGACCCTGATCTCGCAGCCGAGTCCCTTCGTCGCGGAGCGGATGGCTACATACTCAAAAGCTGCGCGGCTTCCGAGCTCATTTCCGCCATCCACCAGATCTTGCGCGGCGATTGCCACGTTTCCGCGGCCCTCGGCAATGTTTCTGAAAGGCAACCCATGAGTGCCAGCGCGAATTCCTCGGACAAGCTCACGGATCGCCAGATTGATGTTCTGCAACTGCTTGCGGAAGGCCGTTCCATGAAGGAGGTTGCAAGTGTACTCAACCTCACAACGCGAACCGTTGCTTTTCACAAATATCGTTTAATGAGTGGTCTTGGCCTGCGTAACGACGCTGAAATCGTGCAGTACGCGGTTCGAAAGAACATGTTGGCAGCTTGATAGGGAGTGTCCCTATTAGACCTGGGTCGCCGCTGGCGGAGACTCGCGTTTGCCGCTCAGGTTACCAGCGGAGCCCAAATGTTAGCGGCAGGATGTCAGTTGTGACCGTTCTGTGCGAGGCGTGGTGATAACGGATCTCGGTATAGAACTTGAGATTGCCGATTATTTCAATCGTGAAGCCTCCACCAATGTTCCCGCCGAAAGCATCGCTGCTGGTGGAGCCCACGACGGCTCTTGCAGGCCACAACCCGTTAACACATGCACCCCACCAGGACCAAAACCCAGGACAGACCGTTCCCGGCACAAAAACAGGTGCTATGGCCTCACCCGAGCGGTGATACCAACCACCTCCGCCGATTAAGTATGCCCCTGCCAACCCGGGGGTGGGGATTCTTACGATTGCATTCAGCGTCACGGAGTACTCTCTGGCCGAGGCACTTGCAATGCCAAGTTGATCCATTGTGCTCCGCTTAACGGGTAGGTCGTGCCACATGAACTCGCCATTCATGCCGAAAAGGCGGCTGAAATTGGGACCCGCACCAACCACAAAGTTGGCGCCATTATTCACAAAATGCGACGCATCAGAGAGCGGGAATCCAACCCCACCTGCTATGTTGAAATTTAAAGGCGTGAACTCGCCTTGCGCATATGCCTTACCTAAAAGCGAGGCAACTATGGCTACCTTGCCGAGTATTCCGCGATACACGTTCGTCTCCTTACGACTCGTCGATCACCTGCTCACTGCAGAGAAGCTTCACCGACGCCGTTCTCGCTAGGAACTGTCAAGCTTCACAGCCCTGCTGTTTATGGTGACAGTTCACGATCACTTATGGCCGCGCTAGTCTGTGGGCGGCGCGCACAATCTTGATCCCTACGAGGTCTCCATGGCGGTGAGCTTCCCTTCTCTAGAACACAAACGCCTCAATGATGCGCAGGCTGGGCACGTTGCTTGGCGAAAGTGGGGCCCTTATCTAAGCGAAAGGCAATGGGGCACAGTACGTGAGGACTACAGCACGGACGGGAATGCGTGGGAGTACTTTAGCCACGATCAGGCAAGATCGAGAGCCTATCACTGGGGAGAAGATGGTCTGGCTGGCATATCCGATGAAAAACAGCGGCTTTGCTTTGCCCTTGCTCTCTGGAATGGCAATGACCGAATCCTGAAGGAACGACTATTTGGATTGACCAACTCCGAAGGAAACCATGGCGAGGACGTTAAGGAGTATTACTTCTACCTAGACAATACGCCAACCCACTCCTACATGAAATATCTATACAAATATCCCCAGCGCGCCTTCCCTTATGAGGAGTTGATAGCCAGGAATCGGGAGCGAACTCGCCATGACATGGAGTACGAGTTACTCGATACAGGCATATTCGACGAGGACCGTTACTTTGACGTCCTGGTTGAATACGCCAAAGTCAACCCGGAAGAATTACTTATACAAATTAGTGTGAGGAATTGTGGACCGGAAGCCGCCACGGTGCGGGTTCTTCCTACACTGTGGTTTCGAAACACCTGGGCTTGGGCACCAAACACCAAGAAACCCTATCTCAAGCAAGGATATGCCAACGATGGAACACCGGGAGTACTGGCGAGCCATCCAGAATTGGGGCAGATTCAACTTTACGCTGAACGGGACCCGGCCATCCTCTTCACAGAGAATGAGACCAACAACTGGAGACTCTTTCAACAGCCTAACGTGTCTCCCTTCGTCAAGGACGGCATTAACGACTACGTTGTCGAAAGTAGATCAAACACGATTAGCCCCGAAGGAGTAGGCACCAAGTGTGCTGTGGACTATGAGCTGAAGATCCCGGGGGGAGAGCGCGAAGTTTTGCGGCTACGTTTACTGGTGCCACAGCCCGGAAGCTCCGACAATCCACATAAGTTCTTCCAGCACGAATTCTCCTCGATTCTGAATGCGCGCAAGCAGGAAGCGGATGATTTTTACGCCGCGATTACGCCTCCACAACTGGATAAAGACGGGCGTTCCGTAATGCGGCAATCCCTTGCCGGAATGCTCTGGAGCAAGCAGTACTACTTCTTCGATCTGCAGCAGTGGCTTCGGGAGCACAACGTCAGCCCAGGACAATCCTCAGGGACCAGGAATCGCCACTGGTTTCACATGCTCAATGACGACATCATTTCAATGCCGGACAAATGGGAATACCCGTGGTATGCGGCATGGGACCTGGCATTTCACACCCTTGCGCTATTAATGGTTGACCCACAGCTTGCCAAGCGGCAGCTCGAACTCATGTTCGCATCTTTGTACCTCCACCCCAGTGGCCAAATTCCGGCATACGAGTGGAATTTCGGTGACGTGAATCCTCCGGTCCACGCCTGGGCAGCCCTCTCCTTGTACAACCAGGAGAAAGAACTGAGCGGCAAGGGCGACGTTGATTTTCTAAAGCGTGCTTTCGACAAACTTCTGTTTAACTTCTCTTGGTGGGTTAATCGCAAAGACCCAGAAGGTCGCAACGTCTTTGAAGGTGGCTTCTTGGGTTTGGACAACATTGGGGTATTCGATCGGAGCATGCAGCTTCCAACCGGGGGAACACTCGAGCAAGCCGATGGGACGGCATGGATGGCGTTCTTCTGCCAAAATATGCTCGAAATCGCTCTCGAACTCTCTAATTTTCACGACAGCTATCAGGCCGTTGCCACAAAGTTCTGCGAACATTTCCTTTGGATCGCAAGCGCCATGAATCGGATGGGTGACAACACTGACGAGCTCTGGGACGAAGAGGACGGCTTCTTCTACGACCTACTGATGTTTCCTGACGGCAATGCATGCAGGCTCAAGGTACGCTCCATGGTAGGCCTCTTGCCGCTCTGTGCTGCAACCGTGCTCTACCCCAGGCCAGGAATTGCGCATCCCGAGTTCGTTGCTGATATCCGGCGGTTTCTCGAACGCAACTCCAATCTCACAGTCAACATCGCCCCCCCGGAAAAGAAAGGGTTTGGAGGAAGACACCTCCTGGCGATTCTTAATGAAGACAACTTGCGGCGAGTGCTCCGCTATATGCTCGACGAAAATGAATTTTTGAGTGACTTTGGGATCCGATCGCTGTCGCGTTACCACCTGAATCATCCCTATGTTTTCCACGCCGGAGGTCAGGAGTTCCGGGTCGATTATCAGCCAGCGGAATCGAACTCAGGGCTTTTTGGTGGCAATTCGAACTGGCGCGGACCGATCTGGTTTCCCGTCAATATGCTTCTACTTCGCGCCCTCCTCAACTATTACCTCTTTTATGGCGACGATTTCAAAGTCGAATGTCCCACTGGTTCGGGGGTCCATATGACTTTGTTCGAAGTCGCACAGGAGATCAACCGTCGCCTATGCAGCATATTTCTTTGCGATGAGGCACACGATGGCCGGCGCCCCGTGTATGGAGGGAATGAGAGATTCCAGACTGATCCGCTCTGGCGGGACCACATCTTGTTTTATGAATATTTTCATGGAGACAACGGTGCAGGAATAGGAGCCAGCCATCAGACCGGTTGGACGGGTCTAGTCGCCCGGCTCCTCCAACTCTCCGTGGGGCCCAACGCCAAACAACTACTAAACATGCAAAGCAAGCCAGTGCTGGCCAGCGAACGCCTTGCCGCGTAGCGTCAGGGCATAGACTTTGCAGCTGTAGCCTTTCGCATCGGTTTGACGATCCTGGAATCGTGCTGTGATTCCTGACAGTTCATGTCAGGGTTCCCCACCAATATCCTCGCCGCAGTGGCTTAACCAGGAGGGGTCATATGAACCTTGGCAAACGGACATTCGCGGAATTCATTGGGACTTTTTGGCTCGTTTTTGGAGGGTGTGGCAGCGCAGTACTCGCAGCCTCCTTTCCTTCCTTGGGTATTGGGTTTCTCGGAGTCGCACTGGCGTTCGGTTTAACGGTGCTAACCATGGCATATGCGATCGGGCATATCTCGGGAGCTCATCTGAATCCTGCGGTTTCCGCAGGTATGGTGGCAGGGGGACGATTTCCAGCTTCCGAATTCCTTCCTTATGTCGCCGCTCAACTTTCGGGTGCCATCGCGGGCGCAGCGACCTTGTATGTAATCGCCAGGGGCAAAGCCGGATTCGACCTTGGTGCCGGCTTCGCTACGAACGGATATGGAGCGCACTCACCTGGGGGATACAGTCTGCTGTCTTGCTTTGTGGCTGAAGTAGTGTTGACGGCGTTCTTCCTGCTGATCATCTTGGGTTCGACCGATAGTCGTGCTCCACAAAGTTTGGCGCCCCTCGCAATCGGATTCGCTTTGACCCTCATCCACTTGATCGACATACCCATAACGAACGCCTCCGTAAATCCAGCGCGCAGCACCGGTCCCGCAATCTTTGTTGGTGGTTGGGCATTGGCTCAACTTTGGCTCTTTTGGGTTGCGCCGTTTATTGGTGGCATGGTCGGCGGAAGAATTTATCGCTCCTTCTTCAGCGAAGTCGCCACCCATCGCAAGGAGCCGCAGGCAATTCGGCCCGGCGGACACCTGGGAGCTGCTTAGAGCATCGTTCGGCTAATCTTTTAGGCGGGGCTCGAGGGAAAACGAATCGCTGCCCCCGGGAAGATTTTGGCTGTTCTAGTGTCGGGTTGGCCCCAGTTGACCCACTTGCTCCTCATCACTATCTGAGGGGTCGCTCTGAAATGAGCTTGCATTCCCGCCTCGGTTGAGGAGCTGCACCTCAGCGCGGCGATTCTTCTCCCGTCCGTTCTGTGTATCATTCGGGGCTACAGGCTTTTCGTCGCCCACCCCAATGGCATAAACCTTGTAAGGGGGCAATTTGTACTTAGTCGAAAGATATCGAACCACCTCTTCCGCGCGACGTTGACTCAGTTCGTAGTTATGCTGTTTATTCCCTAGGCTGTCGCTCCCTCCTTGGACCACCACAATGTAACCTTTCGATCCGGTCAATTGCGCGCCGAGCTGATCCAGCTGCTGCTGTGCCTCTGCACTGAGCCGAGTGCGATCAAAACCAAATTTGACGAGGGTTTGAGCGACTACCTGATAATTGTCAACGTTGGTCACGATGTTTGCCAACGCCGAAGCCTTCGCCTGACAGGTGTTGGCCGTGTCTTTCGCCTGTATCGTCAGAGACCCGGCGGTCGTCGCATTTTCGTCGGCATTTTGCACGTTTGTGTTAGCTGCCGCAATCGATTGCTGGGCGCGCGTATCCACTTCTTTGATCTCTTTGGCGTTGTCGACCGCGCGTTGATCCAGATCAGTCGTCTTGTTCCGCAATGGCGCAACCTGGTTTCGCACATATTGCTTGGTGGCACAACCTGTCCAGCCAACCATGCCTACGGATAGTAGGCAGAAAACCAGAATCCTATTCATCGGCAGCTCCTGAAGCCAGAGGGTAGTCTTGCGCCACACTGGCGTACTTCTGATCTATACGGGCGTTTGTCTACTGTCATCTGTCATTGCTTACAGAAATACTTGGGTGGTCCGGCAACGGTCGAGGATATTGTGCGGTTGGCGTTGGCAACGAAATGACGAAGGCCGCACCGGCTCCAGGCGTGCTCCTCACTTCAATTGAGCCATTGTGTTGATGAACTATGCCATTTACCGTGAACAGTCCTAACCCGGTTCCCTTGCCTGCCGGCTTGGTGCTAAAAAAAGGTTCGAAGATAGCCTCTTGCAAGTGTTGAGGAATACCTACGCCTGTGTCGGCAACAATGAGCGTGATCCAACCCGAATCTTCTTCCTTGGGATGACTTGTTCCTCGTTCCGTCGAGATCGTCAGTTGCCCGCGATCCGGCATCGCGTCCATTGCATTGATGACAAGGTTCGCAAGCATCTGCTCCATCTGCGTGCGATTTGCTCGAATGGTCGGAAGATGCTCGCAGAGGTTCGTCTTGACCTGAAGGGTGTGCCTGAACAGGGGATTCAGTAGTCGCAAGACGGTGTGGACAACGTCATTCATCTGTACGTCTTGCAACTTGGAATCCTGGCTACTGCTAAATTGAAGTAGTCGTCCGATGAGGCTTGAGGCTCTCCTGGTCGCGACTGATATTTCCTTGATTCGCGGACGACAGTCCTCCATCTTGCCGGCCTCTTCGAGCGCAAGTTGTGCGTTCAGCGAAATCGTATCGAGAATCGTGTTGAAGTCGTGGGTTAACCCCGCGGCCAGCGTTCCGAGCGTTTCCAGTCGCTGAAGTTGGGAAGTGGCTTGCCGAAGTTTGACCTCCTTGGTTTGGTCCACGATGATCGCCAAGACTCCTGACAAGCCGGCCACCGAAAACGGATACGCCCAGACGAGTAGCCATTTTGGCTCGCCGTCGGCCAAAATGAGGCGAATTTCCTGGGCTTCGGTTCGATCTCCCTCCAACGCTCGTAGGATGGCAGAGTCTTCTAAAGCGATTTCGTTTCCCAGAGAGTTCTCGAACCGGTAGTTATGCCGCCAATGGCGAAATGTGGGAAGTGTATCTGTGTCGTCTACCCGAAACAGCTCAAGCGCCGGTCGATTGGCGAAGACAATATGCTCTTGCCGGTCTACTACAGCAACGGCAGTTCCTATGTCCTCAAAGATGGTTTGCAGAAGACCTGGGGGTTGTATCCCAAACACGGGCATGTCTTCCTCCAACACGGAAGCTAGCGACCGTATGTTTGCTATTGAAACTGGCAATTCTTGCAGGTAAGGGGAACACCTGACGCTATGGCCCGGTTTACCAGCCACGCCTACAGTACTTTTGACAGTTCTCTGGTTTTCGACTGGGTGCTACACAATAACAACACCTATTCGAAAGGACTCCGCACCCATGACGAAAATTCTCATCGCCGACGATCACGATATTGTAAGGTCTGGGATACGCTCCATTCTTGAGAACGAACCCGGGCTACAGGTTTGTGGAGAGGCAACCGACGGAAATGAAGCGGTCGACCTCACCAGAACACTGAGGCCGGATCTTGTTGTTCTTGATTTCTACATGCCGCGCCGTAACGGATTGGAAGCCGCTCGCCAAATCTTGAGTGATAACCCAATGCAAAAGATCCTTTTCCTTACTGTGGTTGATTCTGAAGAAGCTGCCAGAGAAATCCTGGACGTAGGGGCAAGAGGGTACGTGCTCAAGTCCGATGCCGCCCATGAGCTCGTTGACAGCGTCAATAATTTGATGCGCAATCGGCTCTACTTCACCACGCGCGTCTCGAATATGGTGCTCGAAGGATACCTGAACCCGAACATGATCGCAGACCGCACCCCATCCACGCTGACCTCGCGAGAGCGAGAAATTGTCCAGCTTATAGCCGAGGGTTACGTTACCAAGGAAGTTGCAAGCATGTTAGGAGTAAGCGTGAAAACCGCTGAAACTCACCGTAGCAACATCATGCGAAAGCTCAAAATCCACTCGGTAGCCGAGCTCGTTCTCTATGCCGTTCGGAATAATATCGTGCAAAACGCATCGTCCAGCTGGTGGCACGCCACTGCGGCTTAGAGCTGCCCTTCGCCTACGACTCGACGTTGGAGATGCGTTTTGGTCGGATTGCTGGTTTACTTGCGTCGAAGAAAAGTGTAGCTGACTCCTATGACAAACCTCAGTCGGGTTTGACCAGATTCCACCAAGTGGGTTCTCAAAAGGTCCAGGTTCCCGCGAGCTGCCCAATGAGGGCTGAGGATGTAATCGACTCCCCCGCCGAGCATCCAGCTGTAAGCGTTATCGGAGGCGCTTATTGTGGGTCCCCCTACCTGCGAGACTTCTTGGTTTAAGTGTGTCCCGCCGATCTTGAACTCTGCAAACGGGTTGAGGTCGAACTTCTGCTTCACGTTCTTCGGCGGGAAGTATATTCTGGGTCCAACGAGCCAATTCTGCAAATGGCTCTTTACAGTCACAAGACCGACACTCGTTAACTGAAAAGCGCCTATCGTTGACGTATCTCCCGCATGGTCATATTCGAAGCCGACAGAGACCCTCCGAGTAAACCAAATCGCTGCGCCGAGATTGAACCCGTCCAGGCCGTTATCCCCCGTTGAGTGAATCCAACCACCTGAGAATTCCAGGTTTCCTTTGCTCAAACCACCAGTCGGTGCCTGTGCTGTCTGGCTGGATGCGGGCCCCGCCGCCGCAACGACAACTGCTAATGCCAGTAAACATGCGTACTTCATGTTCCCTCCGGGGCGCTTACTGTGCTGAATAAGCACCACACTGGGTACCTTTGTAAAAGGGATTATTTCTGGAAAAAACTGGCAATTGTGACAGGACAGAAATCTTTGAGTAGGATGGACATAGGGGCAAACGATCTGCCACTAGTGACAGGTGGGTTGGTGCCTAGAGCGTTGTAGGTGGTCGTGAGGTTTGCACGCTGGATAGTGTTAGTTAGATGTCAGAAGAACATGCTTTCTCGTGGCGTACATAGCGCCATTTTCGTAACCTCTGAAGAACCTGCACCAGTACTTTGTTTTGTTCCGCTCGCCAGGCCCGGGCCTTCTGGCTACATTCTGCGATCACATCCTCGGGTGCCAACCGTCTCACGCATTTCATTCCGAGCCTAAGCACAGCCCAATCGTCCAACTGACCGATGACCGGAATGAAGCTGGGTATGAGCTGGATAGGGCTCAGCAAATATGCCACCGCGCAACCCGAAACGATTTTAGCGGGCCAAGGCGAATGTGGATGTTTGAGGATTGCAAACAAAACTTGCGCATCATGTGCAATCGCAAACAATTCTTTTTTCAAATTGTTGCTGGTGGCTAAGAGCCAGCTAGAGATCGGACCAACGGCAGTCGCACCCATCGAGATCCCTACGGCAGTTTGTTCCTTGGATCCGTCCGCTGTTCGTCTCTGCGACACAACAACGAGCGCGGTGACAGGAGAATGGCATTGACCATGGACCCATCGCAAAGGCAGCATTCCTCACCTTGGGGCAGTTTTATCATCACTTTCGGCGGAACGGCAGGACGGATTGTCCACAACCGCGACTCGTTTCCGGTTGAGTAGAACGCCGCTAGTTGGGCCCCCGCGACAGAACTTCGCCGGCTCTTTGTTCTCCTCATCCGATCTCTCCCTCAGGATTGCTTGCGGGTAGTGCTGGATTCCACGTGCCTTTGGACAGCTTTGTGCAAACAACGCTCTCCGCACACTTTCTGGACACCGTACTCTCGCACCATCGCTGGATCTGCGTCCAACGGGATGAAGCAACACCTTACGCCATCCCGCTCCGTCCAGAGTAGAAACCAGTGATCGCCCCCACCCTTCCTGGCGCCGCACTCCGAACAAGAAATCATGTCCAACTTACCCACAAAATGAAGTCCAAGCGTGAACCAAAGAGCGGTTTGCGATGGGCATCCCGGAGCGTCCTGCACCTTGCAAGGTTCAGGCTTGAGGCCAGTTCCAGAGAACTGGTAAAACTGACAGTCGGATTTGGGACGCCAAGCCCGTGAAATTTCCAGGCATGCGCGACGGTGGCTTTACAAAATCACTCTTCCACGCTAGCATTGCGCGGCAGGTTGCGATTTCGGACACTGACATGGAAAGACACAGCTCCGAATCGATGCCGATTTCATCGCCGCTCCCAGACGATCAGTCCACTCTACGATCCCCATCCCTAAATACCATTTTTGCAGCCCTGGCTACAGCGGCTGCTTATTGTGCGGGGACGATTGTAGGCTTCGCGCTGACTCCAGAAGGATCGGAAATCTCCACCTTGTGGCCACCCAATGCGGTGGTGATGGCTGCTTTTCTCTTAACGCGGCCTCGGCAATGGGTGTTCTTGTTGCTTGCCGTTCTTCCTGCTCACTTTGCGATTCAGTTGAGCAGCGGTGTTCCCACCTGGACCACCATGGGATGGTTCATCAGCAACATCAGCGAAGCGCTTTTGGGTGCATTCCTTATTACCAGATTTACTAAGGTGAATCAGCTCTTCAGCTCCATTCGCGGAGTGACAGTCTTCCTATTGTTTGGTTTTTTGATAGCACCGCTGATCACTTCCTTCGAAGATGCCGCGGTGGTGGTTTTAACGCAGCACGGGCAGGCTTACTGGGATCTATGGACTAGCCGTCTGTTCTCCAACATGTTGTCCATTCTGGTTATCGTGCCTCCCATTGTCATTCTCGGAAAAGGCAAGCTAAAGACCCTGCGAGAAACCAGAATCGCCCATTATGCGGAGACTCTACTCCTCATCGCAGGCGTTCTTCTTGTGAGTATCTCAGTGTTTGGGGGAATGTACGTTTCAACGAGCTATGCCCCGGCGTTGGTGTATGCTCCATTGCCTTTTCTGCTATGGGCGGCGGTGCGCCTCGGACCAGGCGGGTTGAGTGGTTCTTTGCTTGTCGTCGCGATCGTTTCGATCGACGCAGCACTTCACGGCCGTGGTCCATTTACCTCTTTGTCCCTACGTGAAAATGTGGTTTATCTACAGATACTTCTCTGTGCAATAACCATCCCGTTGATGTGCCTGGCTGCGATCTTGAGCGAGCGACAGGTGATCCAAACAAGACTGCGGACGACCAATCGCCTTCTGGTCGCGGCTCAGGAACAAGAACGTAACCGAATTGCTCGGGAACTGCATGACGATGTGTCACAACGGCTGGCGTTGCTCGAGATCAGACTCACGCAGGCTAAGGAAGCTGCAGAACCCTCGATAAAGCCCAAGCTGCAGCACATTTCAGAACAGGTGAAGGATCTATCCCGCGTTATCCGTGAGCTCTCTCATGGTTTGTATCCTTCCCTGCTACAGCATCTCGGGCTTGTTCCCGCACTGAAAAAGCTCAGCCGCGAAACCTGTGGCGAAATGTCCATTCAGCTCGACTTGCCACGGGACCCCAAGCCGCTGTCTGCTGAAATTGCGCTCTCGTTGTTTCGGGTGGCGCAGGAAGCCTTAAACAATATCCAAAAGCATAGTCGGGCGCATTCGGTATCCATTGAATTGAAAGAAGAGGTTCACAGAGTGGTGCTTCGCATCGTGGACGACGGTGTAGGCTTCGATGCGAACCAAGCGAGCACGGAGGGACTCGGGTTGAACAGTATGCAGGAGCGAATGGAAGCGATTGGGGGTACGGTCTCAATTACATCCAGCCACTTGGCGGGTACCGCCATCGAAGCCTCGGCTCCCTACCCTTCTACCTTCCCTTCTCAACTGGAGAAGGCGAGTTAAAACCTAAATGCGACTGGTGGAAGCCGTCAGCAAAGGCCGAGCGTTAGGAGTTCGCTCAAATGCCTCCCAGGAAGGCCTGGGGCAAGCTCGACTCACGCAACCTTTCTGGCTTTCCGGGGTGACGATGCGTTCACCAACGGTTTCGGCTCCGGAAATTTCCATGACGCATCCAAGATCTCCGGGTGCGGCCGGTAAAGTCGAACCATACAGTTCCAACCCTTCATGATGGGCAGACAGTTCATCTCGCCAGACCCGCACCCGCCGAATTGAATCGTCACTGAATCATCGGAGTTTCTGCGTGCCGTGATGTTGTTCAACGTATACGCATTGCGATCGTTTGGTTCGAAGTATCCATTGGCGTTATAAACGCTGATCGACCAGAAACCATCAACCGGGACGTCTTTTACAGTGAGTTCGTGGACGGTAGTTCCATCGTTCTTCTCAGGTGTGATGTTCAGATAAAATGCGTCATCCTCCGGATTGCCGCCCCATCCCAGCGCAGTCCCGATGAGGTGTCGAACGGGATCGACCTGATCGCGTGTGCCGAAGGTGCGATGCGTGTCAGGAAGGGTGCTTCCCAGAACCAGCAAGGCATCTCGTATTCTTTTTTGGCTTTTAGGATCCCACTCCGGGACTTCAAAGCGTCCATGGCTTTTCTGCCAGCCTTGTATGCCGTCCTGCAACGTATGTACATCCCTGATGTCATCTGAATCGTTCGGATTTACCAGGATGCGAACCGCAGCCAGCATGTATCGCGTACCGATTCTTTCTTTAGAAAAAGTATAGCTACCAGGATCGTAGAACACCGCAGGCGTGTAATGATCCTCGTCGACAATCTGCAGCGATATGAAACGATCCCCGGCGTCGGGTAATATGATCGTCGTCGGACCAGCGTCGAGATCGAACACGGCGGCTGAGTAGAGCGTATCTCGATTAGCGCGAATGACCGCTTGGGCATCGATTCTCATCGGCTCCCTGCGGTGGTTGAATTTGCCAAAACCACCGTCTTTCAACGCAATCTCCGCAAAATACATGTCCGACTCCGCCCGCTGAAAATTCTCTACGGTGACGGGTACGGTTTGTCGCTTCGATGCTTGTCTCGGCACACTCAGCCTCTGTTCTCGGGAACGGTTCTGCGCGTTGTTTTTTTCATCTGACGAAGCTGCGTCGGCCATTGCTTTCTCCCTCTCCTACCTACAACTACTTAGGTTGATCTGCAGGTGGCCACCGAGATTGAATGGGCGCGCCTGATTTGACGTGGTTTTTCTTCGGAGGATCCGAATATTGGTCGCGCATTTCGGACCTCCCTCGCTGTGATTCCTCACTTGGTTGCATTTGGCCCTCTCGGGTACAGAAGCACAATCTGCATACGTAACTGCCATGTAGGAGAAGGTGTCGAGTCGGGACGCGCGACGTTGTAGTACGCCGACACGGAACCGTTCACCGGTTGGCTACCCACCTTAAAGATCCGTCCGAAACCTGCTCCAAAAGGTACCAGCCAGATGTTGCCGGTGGTTGCAGTCCAGTTCGCACTCAAAATTGGACTAGAAGTCAGGTACCAGCCGTTTTGCAGGTTGTAGTTCACAAAATATTGCAGGCTCATCGTGTTTACATCGCTGCGAGTTGTAAGACCTGCAAAGGACCACAGGTTGCTTACCAGCGCTCCGACAGTCCATTTTCCTGGCTGCAGTAGCACAACCACAGCCGGCCCCGCAGCCCACTTGCCAGTGCCAAGGTTGTCATCGGTGGCGGTTGGAAGGAGGAGAGCTGGGCCCACTCCCCAAATCAGCTTGTGAGGCTTCGCCGGCGAAAGAAAGAATGTCGGCTGAATGTCTCCAAGTCCAAACGTTCCCAGGTGAGCTTGACTGACATCGGGTGAAAGAGCAATGGCGTGATGATCCTCGCAATAAGGTTCCAACTCTCATTGAGCTTCATCGGAATGACAGGTTGAACGTTGAGCGTGCTCTTGTCACGAGCAAAAGGGCCGATATTTAAGTCCGTGTTGTTTTGAAATGGGACGCTAATGAGGCTGGCAACAGGGTTCTGAGTAGCCTTTTGTAGCTCTTCGGTATTCGAATCCGACGGATTAGGTTTTGCCGACTGACGTTCTTGACCGTAAAGAACATGCGTGAGGATGGTCCATCCCAGAATTGAGATCAGGACCAACAGACGCCCCCCTGGGTTTCGAATTTGGTCTCGGTGAAATGCTGCACATGAATGTGGGCCGGCTGTCGCATCAAGACGCGTTCAAGCTTGCTTCTGGAAAGAATTACTAGTTGGAAGCAGCTCGGGAAACTGCGAAAAGTCACAGGTTACGGCCGACTGCATTGCGCAACACTCGGCTGCTCCTCGAGACCACTGGTCGAACTACCAGATGCGCCCACAACTCTGGAGAGCGATAAAGGTTCCTGAACTGTTCCTGAATGTACGACGACAAATCCGCGCGTGAGAAGCAATCAAATGAAGAAGGTACTGAACTCAATCGCTCTGGGGGCGGGCCTTCTGTTTACCGGTTGCGCAGTCCTCGACCAGACTGCCCAAAATTCAAGCAAAGGGAGCGATCCGCCCCAGGATCTGACTGTCGTGAACCACATCGTCTTCATGATGCAAGAGAATGAAGGATTCGATCATTACTTCGGGCAGATAAACAAGTATCGTCAGTCGCTGGGACTCAACCCCGATGTCGACGTCACTCCGGCAAACGCTACCCAACTGGCCTATGACCATTCCACTTCGTTTGCGCCATTTCACATGATCTCGATGTGTACGGAGGATTTGAGTTCGTTCTGGAACGAGAGCCACAACGACTGGAACCACTATGCGCCGACCACTGCGACGCCGTTGATGGACGGTTTTGCCAATTCTGCAGGTGGTAATTCTCGCCACAGCATTCCAACTGGCTTCGACATCAATGGACAACGCGTGATGGGCTACTACGATGAGACCGACCTGCCCTACTACTATTTTATGGCCACCCAATTCGCCATGTCCGACCGGTGGTTTTCTCCGGTGATGTCCAACACACCTGCCAACCGCATGTACTCTCTTGCCGCAACCTCTCGCGGCGTGATCAACAAACCATTGACACAGGTGAATGTTCCTACGATTTTCGATGAACTTCAACAAGCCGGGATTACCTGGAAAAACTACGTGCAAGACTACCCCAAAGGAAGTTCCCTGCGACCATTCCCCGCATATTCGAAATACGTTGGGACAAACATTGTTCCCATGGCGGAATACTTCATCGATTTAGCAAATGGCACATTTCCCCAAGTCGCTTTGATCGAACGGGATTCAAGAAACGGACTGGATGAGCACCCCGGGGGAGGAAACAACGTACAAAAAGGTGCTGCCTACGTCGCGACCCTCATCACCGCGTTGATGAAAAGCAGTGCATGGGAAGATTCGGTCTTCTTCTTAACCTATGACGAGGGGGGCGGATTTTATGACCACGTTCCGCCGGCAGAAACGGTCTCGCCCGACGGGGTTTCTCCGCTGATCCTTCCCAACAACGTTTGCGCCTCCACAAATGGCCCCACGTGCGACTTCGTTTATACGGGTTTTCGGCTGCCCAATATTGTCGTGTCGCCATTCGCTAAGCCACACTATGTTGACCACACGCCCATGGACACAACAGCTATTCTGCGCTTTATCGAGCTTCGCTTTGGATTGCCGGCGCTCACTAAGCGCGATGCAGCTCAACCGGACATCAGTTCTTTCTTTGATTTTGCCGGCAAGCCGAATCTCACTCCCCCGGATGCGCCTCTCCAACCGACCGACGGTCCCTGCTACACAAACTCCTTACCGTAGATCCGAGTGGGGGCGCCACACAGTGGCAGACAAGCATGGACGATGCCTTTTTTGAGGCTCAGCACATCAAAAGGAAAACTCCGCCCCAGCCATCGCCCCGCGTTGAGTTAGGTTAAGACCGATCCGGTCGGTTTTGGACTTGATGTCCAACCGCGAGGCCAGTTGATAACCGCCTTGAAGATTGAAGTATCGGTTAACCCTCACACCGAGTGTTCCATAGGAAGAAATGAAGTTTCCGTAGCCGAAGAAATACATCCCAAGAAGATTCCCCGCCACAAACATGCGTCCAGAGCTAGTCAGGTAATAACGGAAATCCGGACCGGCAACCGGGAGCGGCGCACGAATGGTCGAAGACGAAACCTGAGCGACGTACGATGTTCCATTTAGCGTTTGTGCAGCTGCCTTCAAGGTACCCTTCACATAGAACAGGTCCAGTTGAGCCACAATGCCAAGATGGCCGCGGCGGCGGCGGATAATGTCGTATTGATATCCGGGCATCATTACGTACGTTTCCAGCCTAGCGGAAACCGATAATCCGGCAGCAAAGGTTTGCCCTTGATATGTGACGCTTTGGCTGAGAGAGGTCTGCTTGCTCTGATTGATTGGAAGAAAGCCGAAGTAGAGGTGATTCTTACGAGTAAATTTCCACTCAATCCTACTGGCACCGGTGTGGTAGGAATTGAATTCTGCATCTCGTTGAAGGTCAAATCGCCCCTGGCTTCCGGTGCCATGAAAACTTCCTGAGGGTTGAGAATAGAACCAAAACCCATCGAACCTAAAGCTGTGTGCGTCGAAGTCGCCCTCTTCTTGTGCCGACAGGCAGGCGCCAGACATCGCGACCAGCAACAGCAGAATGCGCGTGCAGTGGCTCAACATCGAACCACGAATGCATGCGTGTTTATGGCTGGTCGACATAGACCTGCTTCTTGAAGGATTGTCAGCGCATGAGCTTTGGGCGCGCAGCTCTAAGCGCAATGCCTTGTCTATTTCATGGGAGTTCTTGCGAGGAGGGCACTGGCAAAAATTGCAGGTGGCGTAGACAGGTTCTCCGACAAGCTTTCACCCTCGGTCACGCCGCCATAGGTCTTTCGTCGCTCGTCGATGGTTCTTTCTTTTGAGTTTTCTTTGAAATGAGCGAAACCAACAAAGTATTAACAATCAGATACAGAACGATAGCTGGCGCGGCGAGTTTCTGATTGGGGAAATTGGTGTGTGCAATCGCCGCCGCAATGCCTGGATGCCGTGACGACGTGGCCAGCGCCAGCACTCGTTTTCGGCTGAGGCCGGGTCCTCCGAGCGAATATCCGAACAGCAGGCCAACGACTGCGAACCCGGCAAAAACCAGCAGCGTACCGTCACCTACTAAGTCAACAACCGTTCGGGAAAACACAAACAAGACCGGTAAGATCCCCAACGCGAGGAGAAGTGAAGCCAACGTCGCGACTAGTTTGGCGATACGCTCGGTGAGCATAGGAAATAGCGCGTGCGCCAAAATCCCGAGCAACGCAGGCCCCAAGACGGTTTTCATGACGAGCGAAGTGACAGCACCAGCGGACATGCGCAGGGGCACCCCGAAGCTCATTTGGAATAATTCCATGGCCGCCGGTATGACCACAATCGAGAGCAGAGCCATCGTGATCAGCAACCCGATCGTGTAGTCTTCTTGGCCTCCTTGCTTCATAGCCTTTTGCGGAAGCAAAGGCGGCACAGGAGACACGGATAGCGCAAGCAATGCAATCCTGACGGCTGGATGCAGATTGATGGAGACCGCGAGCGCAAGAGCGATCAGCGGCATGACAACATTCATGCTAAGAAACGCACGAATCAATGCAGAAGGCTGGCGAAACAGAGAGGTCGCGTCCGCAAAGGTGGCTTTCAACCCGATCGCAAGCACGTTCAAGAAGATGCTGATCTTCAGCAACAACAAGATTGCAGAGAGAAAATTCATTCTTCTCCACGTATCCATCAAAAAATGTAGTTCCTCACAGAACTCGGACGCCCGTCATGGCCTTAGCAGTCGTCAGTGTTGAAGCTGCTGCAGCATTTGTTGCCGCTGCTCTTGCCGTATCTGATCGAACTTCATCTGTTGATCCGGAGTCAGAATTGGGCGGACACTGTCATCCGTGGAATTTCGAATCTCCATCAACCTGGCAACCTTCTCGTTTTTTGGCAGGGTCGGATCCTCCTTGACAGCTTTTGCCTTCGGCGCCTCACGCATTAGGATCGGCAGGATCTTGTCCTTCTGCGATTCGCTAAGATTGAGCTGTTGCGCCATTTGTTGCAGTCGCTGCACTGCTGGGGACGCCGCCCCACCCGGTGAAGGCGGTGCCCCGGGCTGCTGAGCGAAGGCCAGATTGGCGGCAAGAAGTAGGGCAAATATCCAATTCGTCATGTTATCTCCTTAACTCTGTGCGAGGACTCGATGACTCGCCTCTAGGATTCAACTTTCACGCGGCTTTCGGTTGCGAGCTGGGAGTGCCGGTAAATGCGGCCTCCATCTTCTCCATCGCTTGGTCGATGGTGAAGGAGGCAGCTTTCTGGCGCGGCGGAAAATCTTTGAACGTTTTTAGAAACTCCTCCACGATGCCTGTTGCTGCCAACGCAATAAAGTCATGATTCAGGAACCAGTCATAGTAGGTGTTCGATGTGACATCTGCCCGTTCAAACGGATCGGTGCGGAGGTTGAACAGCTTGGGCACTCGCAAAGCAACAAAGGGCTCCGCCCAAATTCGCAGTGTCCCTTCACATCGCTGCTCCATGAAAACGACTTTCCAGTTGTCGAAGCGCAAGGCAACCAGGTTGCCGTCATCGTCGAAGTAGATGAAACCCGCCCGTGGACTTTTTTTCTCTTTCCCGGTGAGATAAGGCAACAAGTTGTAACCATCGATGTGCAACTTGAAACTCTTGTCTCCTGCCTTGTGGCCTTTCTTGAGTTTTTCTACGATGTCTGGCTCGCCCGCCATAGCGAGAAAGGTGGGAAGCCAGTCGTGATGTTGAACGATCTCATTCGAGATCACGCCAGCTGGAATATGGCCCGGCCAACGCACCAGTAGGGGTACGCGGAAAGCACCTTCCCAATTGGTATCTTTCTCACTACGGAAGGGCGTCATGGCACCATCTGGCCACGTGTTCATATGGGGCCCGTTATCGGTGCTGTACATGACAAATGTGTTGTCTTCAACCCCTAGTTCATCGAGCAGATCGAGCACCTCGCCCACGTTCTTGTCATGATCGATCATCGTGTCGTGATAGGGCGATTGCCATCTGCCGGCTTGGCCCAGGCTCGATGGCTTGGTGTGGGTACGGAGATGCATGTGGGTCGTATTCAGCCAGCAGAACCAGGGGTTGCCCGACGAGGTCTGTTTCTTAATCCAGTCCTTGGCCGCGGCAACAAACTCATCATCACAAGTTTCCATCCGCTTCTTTGTGAGCGGTCCAGTATCCTGGATTTTTTGTTTGCCGACACGACCATACCTCTGATCGACCGTGGGATCATCGGTGTCGGTGGCCCAGCAATGGAGAACGCCGCGCGGTGCGAATTTTTCGTTGAATTTGGGGAAATCTTTTTTGGAAGGCCAATCTGGGAGTTCAGGTTCCTCTTCGGCATTCAGGTGATAGAGATTGCCGAAGAATTCATGAAACCCGTGAACCGTCGGCAAGTATTCGTTTCTATCTCCCAGATGATTTTTGCCGAACTGTCCAGTGGCGTATCCCAGCGGCTTCAAAAGTTCCGCTATGGTTGCATCCTCGCCTTTGATACCAACAGTCGCCCCCGGAACGCCGACTTTGGTGAGACCGGTTCGAAAGCCGCTTTGTCCCGTAATGAAAGACGCTCGACCTGCCGTGCAGCTTTGTTCCCCATAGGAATCCGTAAACAACATTCCTTCATCGGCCAATCGGTGTATATTGGGTGTCCGGTAGCCCATCACGCCATGACTGTAACAACTGAGATTCTGAATACCGATATCGTCACCCCAGATAACCAAAATGTTTGGCTTTTTGGACCCTTCGCTAATTCGCGTGGGCATGAACTCTCTCCTTCAAATTCGCGATCAAGACACTGACGGGACGATAGCGCCGCAGGCGCTGTGGATCATCTGTCATATGTGGCAGGCGTTTCGCAATGAACCAGGTACGTAGAATTCTGCCAGCAAGCAATTAGGCTTTCGCTGATTTCTGAGCCTGTCGAGCAAACAACGGTTAGTTCGAGTGGGGCCTAATGATAAGGCGAATTCCTACGTGGCAAGCAGAGGTGTCTATGGGTTGGGCCATCCGCGCTGCCGGGCGATACCGTCGGCAATAGTTTGGTGCGCACAAAAAAGACCCGCCCTTAATAACCTTGCGAGGAATTTTGATATTTGGCATTTGGGGATCGTAGCTTTGCTCACGCTCGATTGGTTTTACATTCCCGCCGCAACAGGACTTTATGGGGTGACGTTCGGAGTACCAGTCTGTGGTCCACTCCCAAACGTTCCCGATCATGTCAAAGAGGCCATAGGCATTGGGGGGGAATTGCCCAACCGGCGCGGTCCGCTCATAGCCGTCAAACATGAGGTTTTGCCAGGGGAATTCCCCTTGCCATGTGTTTGCCATGTATCGCCCGTTGGGACTAAATTCTTCTCCCCAGGCGTAGGTGGCGCCATCGAAGCCTCCCCGAGCGGCAAATTCCCACTCTGCTTCGTTGGGCAGTTCTTTGCCGGCCCAATCCGCGTAAGCCTGCGCGTCTTCGTAGGCGATGTGAACAACTGGGTGTTTCGCGCGATCCACAATGGAATTCTCTGGTCCTTCTGGATGTCGCCAATTGGCTCCAGCCACGTAAGCCCACCAGTTGTAGTGGTTTCGCAGGTCAACGCGCTGTGCTGGCTTAACGAACACGACTGAAGCAGGCTGCAGCATTTCAGGGCGGGCATCCGGATATTCCTCTATATTGGGAGGCCGTTCTGCTACCGTCACATAGTTTGTTGCCTCTACGAAGTTCGAGAACTGTTCGTTTGTGACCGCGTGTTTGTCTATCCAGAAGCCCTCGACGGACGCCCGGTGCACCGGCTGTTCATCCATATAGTGCCTCTCCGAACCCATAATGAATGTTCCGCCAGGGATCCAAATCATGTCATCGTCAGGGTTCGACCTGACGTTCTTAGAATTGAGAGATAAAGCAAGGGCAGATGGCCACATTCTAGTTTTCCGTGCTGCTTTTACCTATTGGTAATGGAATGGAAGACCAGATAAGGCCTCAGTCGCAGAGCGCGTCAGTAGGGGAAGTTAGCTGGGCAACGGAAACAGCTCAGACCCGGTCGTTCCTGCACTACGCGATTAGTTAAAGCTGAATCTTCCTTTGTATAGAACTGTCAAAGTGAACAGTGGCTGAAGGAATGTTGAAAGAAAGCTAGAACCGTCGGAACGTAGGATGTGCATTTATGTGCACGGCAGCGGTTACCAATCTGAAAACCACTCCTTCAGAGCATTCAAGACACTTGGGAAAAAGACTCACCGTGCAAGACTGTCAAATCTTGCGCAGTGCATGACCGTTGGCGTGTGTTGCCTTAGACTCCGGACCAAGGAGTTCGATCCCCCGCTCGGAAAATGTCTGCCATAATCCGCGTCCAACGCCCCGAGGCTTGAGGCCAAGCTCGTTGGCTCCTAGATTGGTGTCGTAGACACAAATTTCTTGCCATCGAGCGCTGCTTGGATCGCCAGCGGTAGGTCACTTTGAAGTTTCTGTTTCAGCACAAAACCGCTAGCTCCGATTCGGAGAGCCTCGGCAATGAAATCGGGTTCGTCGACACAGGTTAGAATCACGATCTTGGTGTTCGAATCCATGGCATTCAATTGCCGTACTACATCAAACCCGTTTAGTTTGGGCAGAATGATGTCGATGATGAGCACATCCGGTTCCAAGCAGACGCTAGCCGCAAATGCTGTCGACCCGTCGTAAACGGTACCGACCATTTCGCAACGCGATGCGATGACGCGTGACACCAGCGCAGGCGTGCCAGCATCTCCGTCGGCCAAAAGCACGCGAGGTTTGTTGCCGGTGTTGAAACTGATTTCGATCACGCTCAGTATTGAACTTGCTTTCGGCGCGTTTGGCAGCCGTCATCTTGTGCAGGCTGTTAATGCTAGCAGCGGCTCCGTATCGGACACCTTGCTGTGGCGCAATGAAAGGAGCGGGCGTCGGGTCACGAACCAGGTACGGGTTAGTCCAGAGGCAGTTTTTCAGGTGCCTCAATACAGACTTTGCCTCTGCGCTTTTGAAGTACCCCGAGTTTTTCCCAGGCGCTGAGAAGGCGGGTGGCAGTGAACAAACCGACGTCCGCTAACTTGCCGAGTTGCTCATTTGTGATTTCAACCTCAACGTGTCCATCGCGAGGGTGGCCGGTGCGATGCGCCACGTCAACCAGGGTGTGTGCTAGCCGTTGTGCAGCTGTCTGTGTGATGAGCGCTTCGTGCCGCTTCGCATAGACTGCGAGATAGTGCAATGCAATTCCGAGCGCATTCTCGGAGAGCCTTGGATAGGCGCGGGCAAGTTGGCGGATCGAAGATCGGGGCCAAGACAATATTTGGCAGGCAGTGATGGCCTCTGCGTTCCCAAGGTACTCGGGTGCGTCGGTAAGCAGGCTCGAGATTCCGAACGCATCTCCATCCGAAAGCCACCAGAGGACCAATTCCTGGCCGCTCTTAGTGATTCGAAAATATTTGACCCGCCCGGTTTGCAACAGGAACAGATGTGATGCCTTCTCCCCACTCCTGATAATTGATTCCCGGCCCTTGATTTCACGCCGAGTTCCTTCCGAAATGATCAATTGACATTGTCTTTCGGGAATTCCCGCGAACAACGGAGACTTGGAAAGGATCATGGAGAGTTCTGCGAAAGGCGCTTCAGAGGCTTGATCTAACACAAGGCGATTAGTGCGCGATGGTTGCATCATTGCTGGAAACCACTGCCCCTTGAATTGAAGTGAGTTCTTGGCGCCATATCTGAAAACTCAAGGCTGTTTTCGCCCGAGGTTCGATGTCGTGGCTACAACCGCTTCAGCCTGCGACGACCAACCCTCCATTGAGCAGCGTCCGCCGTAGGAGGCGCGGACGCTGCTAGTGGACGCGGACTGCTGGGTTCCCCCGCATTGGATGACGGTAGAGAGTTGTTGCTGTTATAGGCTGAGCTCAGGAGGAGAGCAGCAACAAGAACCGTTCCCTGGTTGCGAGAATTCATACAGACGCCCAAGCTACACGTTAGAGGCGCCCTAACCTGAACTGCACTGTCAAATGCGACAGAGCTGGGCTTATATATATGTTGTGCCGGCTCGGCTGCACGCCTAGCCGGCTTTTCTAAGGACCACCTTGGATTGCAGGGGTATGGTCGCCACGATCTCAACTCCATGGTTCTCGGCTGCGAGAATCATAAGGTCTCCATCGAGCGCACGAACTCTTTCACGCATGCTTGCAAGACCCAGCCCAGAAGTCGCCTTGGAAGGTTCAAAACCTCGGCCGTTGTCCCGAATCTTCAATCTCACAGTTGAGTCTTTTCGAGAAAATTGAACCCACACGACTGACGCATGGCTGTGGTGAGCGACGTTATTAAGCGCTTCTTGTGCGACTCGGTAGAGGCAAAGCTGCGCGTCAGAGGGGAGTTCGGGAACGTCCCGAATCTCTTCTACAACCCTAAGATCTCTCTGGCGCAAGTGCAGACACAGCTCCTTGAGCACTGATTGGAGGCCCAAGTGTTGCAACTTTGACGAGTGCAATTGATGCGAGAGTTCGTGGACATCGGTTGCGATCTCATCCATTCCCTGCAACAGGCTCAGGAATTCTGCAGATACGTGACCGGCTGAGCTCGGGAGGTTGTAGATTAAGCGCTCCAAATCGACCATGAGCAACGACAACCTTTGCCCAATGTCATCGTGCAACTCGCGCGCAATGCGTTGTCTCTCCTCTTCCTGTGCGGCGATTAACCGTGAAGGCAATTCGTGCAGGGCCGATTCTGCCTCCTTCAGTTTCTGGTCCGCTTCGTATCGTTCCGTAACATCCTCCAGTAAGGCCAGTACGACAGGCGCGCCAGGGGTTTGGAAGGTCAAGCGGGAGACACTCACTCGGCCCCAGATCCTGCCGCCATCCTTTCTTATGAATTGTTTCTGCAGGTGATAAGTGCCTATCAAACCGCTCTCCAACTCTTTGAGCAGTTCCTGTTCTCCGGCGCAGGTTGCTTCATCGGATAAGCGAGAGGAACTCATGCCGATCATCTCGTTTCGCTCATACCCTAGTATCGAAGACAGTGCCGGATTCACGAACAGCAGCTTGCCTTCTGGGTCTTCGAGCGCGATCCCTATGGGAGCTTGCTCAAACAGCTCGCGAAAGCGCTGCTCAATTGCCTGTTTTTCGAGCGCAAACTTCTGCGCCAATCTGGTCTGTAGGAGTCGGCGACGGTACCAATCCCACAGCAGTGCAACAATGACGACGAATTGGATCAGCAAGAAAAACTTGACCGGAAAGAAAACGATCATGCTGGTATAGATCGGCAATCGCTCTCCGTCCGCCGGAAGGGATGACAACACGGCCGGGCTCTGGACCAGGGGAGCCATATGTACGGCGGACCGCAAGATTTCCCCCTTTAAGCGGGTTCTGATCAAGCCCGCTATTCCACGGAGAATCGCCATTTCCCTTCCGAATTTGGTTCCCGTCATTTGGTTCCCGCCGGCACCCGATGGCACGATGCTGAGACATGCCCCCGGGGCCACAAAGGGGCTTGGTTTAAGACAGCTGTTAGCGTTTCGGCAGTTTACGTCAATTTGATGTCAAAAAACGAGCTCCCACATTCCCCGGAACATTCCCGTCTCGGAGCTGACTGCATCACACGTGCCAGATCACGCTTTTCCCCAAGGCGTTTCAAGCCTAAGGTCTTGGCACTCGACAACGTTCCCCCAGAACGCGTTCGAGTTCGTTACGAAAACACAACAACGGGAACTGGCCAGTGTTCTTACAGAAATCCGTCAAACGTTCCGTTACCACTGTAATGGGCGTTGACCTTTGCGGCGTTGCACCCGAGTTGTCCAATGTTCTACGTTGACTCAGGATGCTGCTCCTTCATCTTTGGGAGCAAATTGATGCAGCAGCGCATGCAAGTTGCGGGAGCTCGATCGGAAAGGGGCTGTTGCCCGACGTGGATGAAAACAAAACCCCGTCAACATCAAATGGGGCCAATAGGCCCATTCGAATCGTGGTCGCAGATGACGTGCCTGAAGTCATCGAGGCTATCCGGCAGAGTCTCCCATCAACCTCCGAAATTGTCTCGAGCGTCGGAGATGGCTGCGCATTGTTGAAATGCGTACTTGAGTTGCAACCAGACTTGGTGATCACCGATATTTCAATGCCGCAAATGACCGGGTTAGAAGCCTTGTGTCAGCTTCGCCGATGTGGGTTCCATGGTCCGGTGATCGTTGTCAGTATCCATGAAGACGAGGACCTCGCTACTATGGCAATAGCCAACGGATGCTCCGCATTCGTTCTCAAATCGCAGCTCGCCCAAGACTTAGGTTTTGCCGTTGAAGAAGCTCTTGCCGGAAGAAAATTCGTTTCCGCTCCCTTCCGTTAGAAAATGCCTGTTAGGCCGCTTCTTTCGTCAGGAAGCGTAGGGTGCGAAGAGCACCATCGATGTCTTCAAATTCTCTCTTGGTCAACGGCTCTTCCTGTTCCGACAACCGCCTGCGAATTGCAGCCTGGGCCACTTCAATTCGACGCAGGACCTTGTGTGGGTCGGTCTCCAAGAGCGCGTCTTTGTACGCATCCCGCCAAGTTTCGCTCATACTGCACCACAAACCTTACGGCCACTAGAAAAGTCAGAAAACTGTAACAACATGAAGTCGCAAGAAAGTGTGCCCATTCCCAACCCGCAACTCCGTTGAATTACTTCCCGTCAGTTCATTGATCGAACGTGGTTCGCTCGGCTCGAACTTCTGTCAGTTCTAACAGTCACACTGTGCATCGAGCCTCGTTTAAAGGAATCGAAGGGTGCGCTAGCGTGCACTTCCGCGCATTCCACGGCCTGCGGGGTTTTTCGGCCATGAAGTTCAGGGGAAGGGATATGAGAGTTTTCATCAACGTCCTTACTTTTGCGGTGTTGGCCACCGCGTCCTGTCTCGCGCGAAACAAGACCGACGTGTTGGTGATGAAGAACGGCGATCGAATGACCTGTGAGATCAAGGGCCTGGAGGCGGGGGTTCTTTATGTCAGCTTCGATTACATCGATGGAACAAGCTCTGTGGATTGGTCGAAAGTTGCCCGCCTGGAAAGCAGTCAACTGTTTCTCGTTAAAACGGGCGACGGTTCTGTGTATACCGGAGCCCTGAAAACTTCTGAGGCGTCGGCGGGGCGGCCCGTAAAAATTCAGATTATTGAAGCTCCTGAGCGCGAGTCCACGCTTGACCGAACGCAGATCGTGCAAATGCTTGCGACCTCTGAAAGGTTCTGGAAGAGATTTAACGGCGCAGTGAACTTCGGCGTGATCTATTCCAAGGGTAATCAATCCACTCAGTACAGCTTGGGATCGCAGACGGAATACGTTCGAGAACGATGGGGTGCTGGGGTCACCTACGATTCCAGCCTGTCATCCAGCAAGGACGTCAATGCTTCAACTCGAAATTCCGTCAACTTCAACTTCTTCCACTTGTTACCGACGAAGAATTGGTTCTATGCCGCGATTGGTGGCTTGCTCCAGAGTTCGGTTCAAGGCATTGTGCTGCAGAGCACGGTTGGCGGCGGCGTGGGTCGCTATCTCAAAAATTCGAACCGCGCAACAATTACGGTTTGGGGAGGCGGAGCATGGCAGAGCACCGACTATCAGCCATTGGGCATACCTCGCGACCAGGAGAATGTTGCCACTGCGTTGATTTACGCTGAAGGGAAGTTTTTCAAGTTCAGCAAGACGAACCTCACCGTGAACGCGATGCTGCTACCGGCTTTGTCAGATCCAGGTCGCATTCGTTTCAATACTAACGCTTCTTACTACGTGAAGCTTCTCCGTGATCTGAAATGGAATGTATCGTTTTATGGTAATTGGGATAACCGCCCTCCGGTTGGGTTTTCAGGCAGCGACTATGGAACAAGTTCAGGGCTCAGCTGGACATTCGGACTGAAATGAGCAAGTGACGTTTTCCTATGGGAGGCGATGTCCGAGGTAACCGGTCCTTAGAAGCGAATCGTTGGCCCGAAAGTTAGGCGGAAATTGTGATGGGTCCCGGAATCCCAGTAGATCTCATCACCGGCATCGACTCGAATGCCAAGCGGTCCTGCGTGAAACCCGATCCCCCCTCCGGGATAGAAGACTCCTTCCGTGAACGTCGGGAGCGAAGATGTCGATGTGGTCACAATGATCGGCGTTCCCGCAACAGTCTGGATGGTTTGTTCGGGTCCATAGCGGTTGGCACCACCCTTAAAGAATAGAAAGAAGCTTCCGCCTGCGGTCTGCAACTTCAAACCACCGTTCATGTGCAGGATGCCAAGCCTGCTATTGGTCAAGGTGGCAGAAGCACTCGACGCAACGAGCACAAAACTTGCGTACTTCACGTCATACGCGGTCTCAAACTCAGCTTGCAAGAATCGGTGCAAGTTGATGTTCACCCGACCGCCGGCACCAAAAGCGTTTTCGGGAAATCCAGGAACGTTGGGTCGGCCGTAGCCAACAAACCCACCGAGCTCGACGTGCTGCGCTGGCAACGGTCGTGCGAATAATGCCGATATAAGGAGCACGGCGATTGGTAGCGACGGGTTGGCAATTCTTTGACTCATCAGGGAAGATTACTTAACTGAGTAACCCTTCGGTTCCATACAGGCTGCAAACGCACGGCGCAGAGCGTCGGTGCCCTGCTGTTGTTGGGCTGCTTGTTGCTCTTGCTCTTCCTTTTTGGCCTGCTTTTTCGCCTGCCGTCTTTTGTGAGCTCCAGCCATTGCGCCTCCGGTAGCTCCGATAGCAGCACCTTGGCCTGCATCTCCTGCGATCGCGCCAATCGCGGCACCGGCAGCAGCGCCTTTTGCGGTTCCCCCTGCTACAGGAGCTCCTTTCTTCTGCGAGGAGGAGTCTTGAGCAGTCTCAGTCGGTGGCTGATTTGCGGCTGCGGACTGTGCCCACTGGAAACACTGCTGTTCCTCAGACTGTTGCTGCTGGGGAGACTGCCCTTTGGCTGGATAAACGAAGACCTGCAGCTGCTTTGCTGGATCTCCGGTATTCGCAGGCGTCGCCTGCCCATTTCCCTGTGGCGGCGTTGTTGTTGAACTTTGCTGCGCAGAAGGCACCTGCGCTCCCTGCGCTGGCGGATTTTCCCCGGAAGTGCCGGCGGCTCCGGACTGTGCTGAAGATAGAAGGGAGGCGCAGACGATCGACAAGCTCACTACACAAATCCAAGACTGTCTCACACGCCCCCCAGGGAACCAACGTCACGGGCACATTCGGCTGCAAATAGATTCGTCCGGTCTGACCCGACTGAGGAAGAGGTTGTGTGTGTAGTCCCCATTTCTTGCGCACGAGAATGGAGGAGGAGATTGCACACAGTTTCGAACCAGACCGGACGAGTCCAAGGTAGCTAAACCGTCCTGACAGGGGACACTGTCAAAAGATGAAGCCACATTGCGCCCAGAAAAGCCGCAGCTACCTACGTCAATGTTGTCAGTTGCCGCTGCAAGGCAACTTGCGCACTTTATGCAGAGGAGTTTGGAGACATTATGACCGCTAAATGCCACTTGCTGATTCTCGCCGCCTTGGTAGGGGGGGTGTTCTCGAGGAACGCCCTGCCTCAAGTGCAAATGTCGGTGAATTACCAATACGCGAATCTGGCGTATCCCGGTGCTCTTTTGACTTTGCCGAACGCAATTAATAACGGCGGGATGGTGGTGGGGTCTTATTTTGACTCGTCCAGCAATCAGCACGGATTTCTGTTTCGCGATGGCAAGTTTCACTCGATTGACGTCCCTGGCGCGACTGCGACAGAAGCAATGGGCATCAACGACTTCGGTGACATTGTCGGCGATTACCAATTACCCGGTCCGTTGAACTTTCACGGCTTCGTCCGTCATCGCGGCGAGTTTTCAAGGCTCGACGACCCGAACGCGGGGTTTGGCACAAAAGCACTCGCAATCAATAACTCTGGAGTAATTGTGGGCAGTTACGACGATGCTCACGGCTATATTTATCGCAATGGTCAGTTCAAGACCTACGACGCACCACAATTGACGGGCGAAACACCGAATACCCAGCTAAACGGAATCAGCAACTTGGGCTGGATTGCCGGCCAAGTGTTCACCGGCGGGATATGGAGAGGCTTCTGGATTGCAGGAGGCGACTTCGGTTTTCTCGAGTCAGCCCGTGGGGTCGACAGCGAAGTTACCGCTATCAATTCTCATGGCGACATTGTGGGTTGCCACGACTCCAACTCGGGCTTCATTTCGTTTGGGCTCGAACGTAAAGAAGCCAAACAAGGCGTTGCCGAGCCATTCCCAAGGCAACATAGACTCGCATCGTGCACGACCGGAATCAACTACGCTCGAGCAATCGTCGGGGTTTATTTCACGGTCAGCAGACCGTACGGATTTCTCGCGGTGCCAACCATTACATTGATCGCGTCCAGACCACTTGACCACTCTGTACAGACCAATCCCGTGAACCTTGTTGCGACCGCTTCTGGAACGCGCGACATTACCCAGATCCAGGTGTGGGTCAACTACAAACAGGTTTTTCACGTGAATGGCAATAACTTGAATACGACGCTCACTCTTCCAACCGGCCCTAATCAGCGTTTGGTTATTCAAGCTGTAGACTCACAACACAGGACTGCGAAGATCGTCGCGAGTGTAACGGTGCAATAGGCGGGAGTTTTAGACAAATCGACGCTACGAAAATATCCGAAGCCTAGGTCCGTTCGAGGTCATGCTTTCAGTTTTTGGTGTCTCCCTGCTTTGGCTCCGCTTCGGGTCGCCCGACTCGCCGCCTCAAGGTTGGAGCTCCTGGCTTCTGGTAGCTGCCATTTCTCCGGTTTTCGTATTGGTTGAGCTGAAATTTCACCTCTTGAAACTCTGATGTATCCACTTTGTACTCCGGCTTGCTTGGCAGGAAGAGCTCGATTTCCTTCGCCATCTTCTGAATTCTTTCCAGACTCCGAGGATGCGTTCTAAATGCCTCCACAACGCGGTTTCGCTTGGGACCGTCGCCACTCCTCACCCGCTCAAAAAACGCAATGAGCGCCTGGGGATCGTAACCAGCTTTGTAGACATATTGAACACCCAGGAAGTCTGCTTCGGATTCGAAGTTCCTGGAATATTTTTGGGTGGCAAAGGGACTAGCGATGGAGAGTCCCTGCAGGGCAGCGTAGCCGATGGGGCCACCAAGTATGGTTAGAGGGAAAGACGCAATGTCCATCCATTCCTTTCGCGTGCGTACGCGAACCGCATGGCACGCTGCAACATGAGCGATCTCGTGAGCCATGATGGCCGCGAGCTCTGCCTCATTATCGGAGGCAAGAATCGCTCCCGAAGTGAGATACAGGTATCCCCCGGGCAAGGCCAGCGCGTTCACTTCATCAGAATCGATGATCTTAATCTTGAAAGCGATGTGAGCGTCCGAGTTCCGCACGATGTTCTGCCCCAAACTGTCAATATAGGCGGTGACGATTGGATCAAGCACAAAGGGGTTCGTGACGTCGATCTGCCTGGCGTATTTCTTTCCCATTTCCGACTGTTGTTCGAGGCTGTACCAATTCCCCAGGCCTCGACCGCAACCAACATTGCGATCGCCTATTTGTTCCACATCCCGGATGCCATGCTCATGTGTCTGCAACGCTTTCTTCGACGGGGGAGCGGCAGGGAGGGGTGTGGCTCCGGTTTGTGCAAAGGTTACGGAAGCCGATTGGAGAGCGAAAAGGACCACTACGATTAACCTGAAGTGCATGGGGGCACCCCGAAAAGCACACAGTGTGCACCCTTAGGCCTATTCGGCGTCGGGGCTTGACTCAACTGCAATTTCTTACAGGTGAACCTCCGATCCTCGATCGAAAATTGCTTTCCGACAAAGGATGCCGCCCCCACGAGATTAGCGAACATGCGCCAATCTAGGGACCCTATGTTTGTGCCGGGACAAATCCATTCACCAGAGGTAATCTTTTTTGGTCGCTGGTCCTCGGGGGTTCCTGAAAATGCTGGAAGGATACTTCTATCGTTCAATGTGCGCGCAGAAACGCCGCGCACTCCTGGCGCGGCACAGGAGTAGCCATGCTCATCGTTTCTTCCGGGAGCAGCGTTTGAAGAAGACAAGGCGGAGCGACTCTTTAGTGTGTACCGAGAATCTCACGCCCCTCGCCTATGAAATTACGACCACCCGGCGGTGGCCTCGCTCTAAACTTAGCGGTCAGCATTACACCTGACGCCGGCTCGGGGTAATGGAAGAACCGGCATCGCGCCAACGGCTCAACTAAGGGAACCAGCCCAGTGGTCTAGTTCCGAGCCGTGAATCGCAGCATGCTCCGCGCATATCCTTCGAAACAGGGGCGTACGCTGCCGGTACGGAAAGCTACCCCAAAGGTACCCACAGAGTGTGTCGACGGAATAAGTACTCAAGAGCCCATCCCATAGATGTTCCAGGCGAACTGCCCCTTCCTCATTACCGCACCTGAGGAGAGTCGCGGCGCATTCTCCGCAGATCGCGACCCGGCCGGAATCCGGGTTGCCACGATTTGCAGCTTCGAGAACCAGGTCATCAAGCACCTTGGCGCAATGAATAGACTCCGGAACTTCCTTAATCATGATTTTGGATAGGACGTCGACAGAATCACGTTCAATAAGTCTGCCAGCCCTTGTCACCACTTCGATATCTACGCCGTTGTTGTTCAATTCCCTATCGACCAGCCTGCGATGAAAGTCAGTCGCGATAATGACCACGAGATGCCCTGTCCTCAAAGCCGCTGTGGCGCTTTGGGCGAATCCATGTGCCAAGGCAGCATCATCTTCATAGAACGCCACTTCATGGCGAATCGCGTTGGACTGGGAAGGCGACAGGACCTCGTCCCCATCCGGACTTGAGTGGTCACCTAACGCCGCGGAATCAGGCCACGACGACACCAAACTGGAGCTGATAAATTGCTGGTTCTCGAGAACCTTGCTAACCGCTGCCAACAACTCGCGGCCCACATCAGATTTAACGAGGTAGCCTAGCGCACCGATCTGAAAAGCCTCCTGCGCTATTTCCCAGGAGCGGTTTTCACTTACGAAAAGGACTCTCGCTTTCGGGGCGCATTCTTCGATGAGTTTCAAAGCTTGAAGGCCGCTCAATTTTGGTAAACCGACATCAAGGAGGATCAGCTCCGGCTGTAGTTCCTGAGCTTTTTGTACGGCGTCCAGGCCGTCCGCTGCCTCGCCAACAACCTGTACGATGTGAGTCCTTTCAAGAAGCGACCGCAATACCTGTCGCCACTCCCCAAAGTCGTCCACGATGAGCGCACGAACCCTAGATCGCGTCACAGGCCCCCTGAGCTGAGAACCTACATCGTTTGTCGTCAGGTGCTTCCTGGGGCTGGCATTCCGGAAGGGAAAGATCTATGACTAAAGCTGAATTCCCTGCCCTGGCATCGAAGAGCCACCCTCAGCTCTCCTAGGACGCACGACGATGCGCAATAATAGCAGGCATGGGCAGCGTATTCTCACAAAATCTCGCCTCCAAGACCCGAAGATTATGGCGTTAGCAGTAGGCCGTCGCGGGCTCAGCCCTGAGCTGGCACCGGAGAATTATTGAGAGACGGCACAGCAGGAAAGCCAATCTTTGGTGGAGTCCCGCGAATCAACAGAATCGAATTCCGGCCTTTTCTCGGCCAGTCTTGCATGTTGCTCTTGCCACAAGGCAATCCGGATTTTCGCGGCGCTCACTTGGCGCTTCGTCATGATCTTCTCAATGCTCCCACGCGCATCTGCTGCGTCGTTCATGTCTTGCATCGCGGCCAGGCTAAACCATTTATAGGCTTCGATGTAGTCGAGCGGTACACCCCGAGCGTTTGCGTACAAGTCCCCCAGGCTAACCTGTGCGAAAGGATTTCCCTTTTCAGCTGAAGCTTTCAACCAACGCGAGCCCTCCGCGAAGTCCTGTTTAACACCTTGGCCTGTGATGTAGAGGTATCCCAGGTTATTTTGTGCTGAAGTGTCCCCTCCTTGTGCTGCAACCGTGAACCACCGAAATCCCTCGCCCGCATCCTTACGAACCCCTTCTCCTCGCACATACATCACGCCGAGTTCATTTTGCGCGCGGGCAAAACCTTGCTGCGCTGCCGCGAGGTGAAATTTGGCCGCACGGCTTAGGTCTCGCTGTAATCCTTGTCCTGTTTGATACATGTATCCAAGCGCGAACTGGGCTGCAGCCAGGCCCTTGCCTGCAGCCCGCCCAAACCATTCAATCGACCGCGAGTTGCTGCGAGTCACTCCCAGTCCAAGGTGGTAGAGCACTCCTAGATCGTTGGCTGCCACCGGGTCCCCCTTCTGGGCCGCTTTGGTATACCAAAGCGCCGCCTGTTCGTAACTTTGAGGTACCCCGCTGCCGAAAGCGTAGGCGTCGCCCAATGCAATCTCTGCCTTGATAAAATTCTGGTCGGCAGACTTTCTGAACCACCTATACGCCTCGGTATCGTTTTTCGGGCCGAGAAGGCCGCCCTGACGGTAAATAGCGCCAACGACAAATTGAGCTTCGGCTTCGCCCGCTTCAGCTCGACGCTGCATATCATCGACCTGCTTCCGCTTGAGGACCATGACCTCGCTGATTCGCGACGTAATGCGCGGAGTAGCTTCGCTTTGAGTGAAAGAAAAAGTCGTGATGGATAGCTGCACTAACAAGATAACCAGTGGCAAAATAGCGACTCTCATGATGAACCCGCTCACCAACTGCTCGAACTCATCAGGAATTTTCGCTACTCAGTAGACCCCCGTCATCTGTCAGAGGTGGCAGTTTTGACGGTTCCAACTGTCAGCCTGGCACCATGGGGCGCTTGCACGGTCGGCTAGGCGAGCAAGAGTGATTCGGTAAGTACTCAACTTCCAGGTATTACAGCAATCATCCGGTTCAGCGGCTCTTCAGTATTCGTCCCCCAGCGGCATAGCTTGGTTGGATGAACACATCCCACCTTGCGATGGCAACCAGTGTGCGCCATTGACATCCAGCGTTAATACGTCGATAGGGCCACCGACATAGTGCGGAACCGCTGCCTTTTCGAACTCCACTAGCTGACGCGCGATTTCTTCGTCCGAATTCCGCGTCATGAACTCTGGATTTTCTCGTTGCCTACGCAAAGCTTGATCGCGCTGTCCCACAATCCAGACTTTTTTCTTCTGTCGATCGCAGTTCCCAGGACACTCCTCTTTGTGTGGAATGAACTTTAAGGACGCCCGACTTTCGCCAACTTGCTGGAGGGCGACCCTAGCAAAGATAGGTACCCCCTGTTCTATCCCGAAAAATACTGCCTCCGCGCATATCTTCTTCCGACACATGTCAATAGTTGATTGGGCTTCGTGCGCCGCTGTTCTCCTCGCCATCTGGTCGGCATGGTGGAGGAAGCTCTCAGCAGCTTGGTTCACCGAGGCTGAGGCGGCCATTGCTTTGCGAGCTATGGCTCGCACCTCAAGCGCGTCTGTATCGACCGAAGATACTGCGAAGTAAATATGGCCGACCTGCATTAGTTTGCAGGCAAGGAAAGGGTGGTAGGTCTGCCAGTCGGAGCTTGCAAACCATAAGCTGTCAGCCGCGACAACAATGTGTTCGGACGTGCGAATGACAACGACGGTCGTTGAAGAACCCGGAACAGACAAAATGAAAAGCGCGAGGGAATTGAAAATGCATCGCTCGAGTCTCTTAAATGGCACGTGGCGAAGGATGGGGCGAGCATCGCAAAAAGCCAACTGTTACTTCTGGCAGCTAGCTCCTTACAAATCCGTCTAGTCACGCGTATCCCAGGACGGGCCTTGTAAGCGATGCACGAATTTGCCTGCCCTACTGCAACAATCCAACGCTGCTGCGCATCTCTGGTATTGCTCAGGACGCTCGATAGGAGCTTCCCCTGTTTCGCAGCAAGCGGCCAAGTCGGAGGTTACACCTGGTTAGGAAAACACATTTGAGACTCATTCTTGCGGCGGCACAACTGATCGCACTTTCGTCAACTCTCGGTGCCCAGGAGGCAGAGTCGACAGGATTGCGTTTTGACCTCAGTTCGTTCCTGGGTTATCGCACGAGCATGAGCTTTCCCATTGAGCCAGAAGTCACGAACGTTGGGCCTCGCGTTGTTGTAGACGCAAGTCCCAGCTACGGGTTTTCCTTCGGTGTACGTCCCCGCGAAGAAGACCTGATTGAAGTGCGGTGGGCGAGGCAGGATTCATATGTACACGCGGAGCAGTTTGTACCCCAGCCCCCTATTCAACGAGTTGTGATTGACCAGTTTCATGGAGATTTCAGCCACGAACCTTTCATCGAAAACTGGCCTTGGCGGGCGAAACCCTTTGTACTTGCCAGTGTCGGTGCCACTCATGTTTCAAGCGCGAAGAATATCAACTTCACGCGCTTCTCGTTCGGAATTGGAGCTGGAATTAGACTCTACCTGAATCGTCATTTCGGCTTTAAGCTCCAGGCGGAATGGCTACCCATTGTCGTGAATCCGGAGGTCGCTTTCGTCTGCGGTGCGGGTTGCATTGTTCGCGTCCGTGCGATTGTGGCTTCTCAGGGTGAAGCCTTCGTTGGGCCAATCTTCCGGTTCTGATCCGCGGTCAGATCAGCGACGCTGGTACTTATGACAGTTTCGAGTCAGAGCTGTGGCGATTGATATTGTTGTCACGAAAGGCGCCGGGTTCTCGTTTCCCCGGTACGGGCATGCATGCTTTGCAAGGTAGCCACAACTAAACTTTTTGTCTGGTTAGCTACGGCACTGATAGCAACAAGCCTCCCGGCCCAAAAAGTAAAGGTCGGATATGACAAAAGCGTAGACTTCTCTCGGTTTTCCACCTACACATGGTCTGACATATCCCCAAGGCCCGCACACCCACTTCTCTGGCAGACGGTTGTGACGGCTGTAGATACTGAGTTGCAAAGTAAAGGCTGGCACAAGCTTGAAAAGGACGGGGATTTAACTTTGATGCCGGAAGGTGGAATCGATTTCAATCTTAGCGGCGCTTCGGGGACACCCATTCTGCCGACTTACAGCGGTCCTCCGCCAGCGATCAACGCCACGATGTGGACAGGAGCAGAAGGTGGCACCAATGTTGCCACCTGGGAATCACAAGGAACTTTAGTTTTGAGCTTCGTGAATCGAACGGACAACAAGATCATCTGGCGTGGCTCGGTCAGCCAGAAGCTCGACAACACTGACAAGGGAAAGTCGCTAGAACTGGCCAGCAAAGCGGTATCGAAACTACTCCGGACCTTCCCCGCAACGAAACAGTAGACGCATCCGGACATCGTTGACTTGGGTATGGTGCAAACGCTAAGCGAAAATACACAAGAAACTTTGATAACTCTGATCACGAAAGGACAGGCGATCACGCTCTTGGGGATCATGGCGATGTTATTGCTAGTCGTGATCCTATCGACCGTACATCTGGGGTACTTGATCGTTGAAGAAATCCGAGAGCCACCTCGCTTTCTCATTCCAGTACAAGGGCTCCTGGAAATCTTCGGCTATTTTCTACTGGTATTGATCGGCGTAGAGTTGCTCGGCTCGAGACATTAAAGACATACTTGAAGAAAGATCTCATTCAAGTGCGAGTGGTGATTGAGGTAGCCTTGATTGCAATGGCTCGAAAGGTGATTACGGAAGAGCCGAAGTTTGTTTCAGGCGTGACCCTCTTCGGAATTGCTGCGTTGATTCTCGCCCTGGGGATCACCTTCTATTTCGAGCGGCAAACCCAGGACGGAAAGACGCAGGCGTGAGAATCCTGCCAAATATAGAGCGTCCCGGAGACCAAAACGCAATGACTAGTCTACAAAGCGCGCTTCAATTGCTGCGCAACGAGCGCGGCCAAAAAACGTCCGACCTCCAACAATTAGACACCGCCATTTCAGCAGTACAACTTTTGACGAGGGCCGGAACCAATTCGCCCAAACGTCGCCCGGGCGCCAAACGTCGCAATATTTCAGCAGCTGCCCGACGTCGCATCGCCGCTGCACAGAAAGCGCGATGGGCGAAGTTCCGCGCCCAGAAGCGCCGTCACCGACTCGGCTCCCGTCAGAAATGAAGCAATGCGACTCACACGGTTGCGCCACCGGATTCAGTAACCGCCATTGGACAATGTGAATACGATCCCCGCTGAAAAATGAAAGTTGCTTTGGTTGCTCGTTTTCGTGAACGGATTGCTGTATCGAGTTAGCAGATAAGCAACCTGCGCGGGGCGAAAAGACACTATCCTGTTGATGGGGATGTCTACACCGCCTCCGAATTCCATCGCAAACGCTTCTGCGGTTGGTGCCTTGGTAATCGCGCAGGTGCCAGCGAAGGGTCCGCATAGCGTTTTGAAAGCATTACCGTAAACATTGGTATGTGCTCCTCCGAATAGAAGATGGGCAAACGGCTGGATCATGTGAGCACGAACCTTGAACTGCGGCCCAATCAGATAAGTGAAGAGATTGCTTTGAACGTTGCCAGTTAGGCCGTTCGGGAAAGTTAAATTGGGGGGGATGTTGAAACCTGTCTTATTGCTGGTATAGCCCTGCAGGTCCAACTTTATGCCTAGGTACTCGTTCCAGTTGTAGCCGATGGACCCTCCGCCCCCATTTAGGCTATGTCCCTTTGTATATGGACCGCTCGGAGCAAACCGAAGGTAGGAATAGTCCGCTCCAATTTCGACCTTTGGCCATTCCTGCGCCCATGTCACAGTGGCCGTCAAAAACATGACGAGAAGCAGGGCACGTGCGTATTTCATTTGCAATCCTCCGCCTGATCTCTGACTTGATGTCTGAGTTCCTGCCAGTTCGCGTCCCCGTAACGATGCTTTGGTGCAACGAGGGGCCGAGAGATGAACTTAGCGTGTTCCTTGTGTTTCGAGCGTAAGAGCGGGCCGCGATGGACAACACTGCCAGAAGTGACAGCCGCCTATGGCCGGGAATGCGGGTCAGCAGGTTGGCTGTAATTTATCGCAGTTCCTGACCACGTTCTTCTTTTGCTAGTTCTGGAAGAGGTTGGGGGGGAAATTGGCGTGTTCAGGGGCTTGAAGAGCAGCAGCCTTCAAAGAGGCGTACTCGTTGAATTTGTAGCGTACATTCTGATCACTTCATCTGGACACTTCCTTAGCTCTGTTTCTTTCGCCAAGGAAACCGACCCCTTAGGCAGTTACTCGTCCGAAGATACTTTCGAGAATCCCTTCCCGAAGATTACCGGACGTACTTCGCCGAGCCGCACCCCTTCGTCAACGCGGTCCTCTCAAGCCAACCCTGCTCCTTCTTTCATCGACCCGCAAGACGGTTCTTCTGCGCTTCCAGTGATTCCCCTGTCCTCTGAGAGTTCAGAAGACCGAGTCCAATGGAAGCCGCTCATGAGGGCTTCGCTGCTCTATTTGGGAGTCATGCACTCGTATCGACTGGCCACCGAACCGGGCACGCGCGCTGGGTTACACAACAGCGTTTTCGGAGGATACTTCAAGGCTTTAGGGGCAATGCATGGATGGTCCGACGGGGATTCCTATTACGAGAACTACTTAGGTCACCCGCTCGAAGGGGCCGTTTCTGGTTACATCTGGGTTCATAACGATCCGCGATATCGAGCTGTGCAGTTCGGAGCTGACCGCGACTATTGGGTGAGTCGATTGCGCGCCTACGCGTTCGCTTGGGCGTTCAGCGAACAGTTCGAGATCGGGTTGATGAGTGAGGCGTCCATCGGACAAATACAGCGCTACTGCTGCGCCTATGGGTTCGTCGACCATGTGATCACGCCCAATGGCGGCCTGATTTGGATGGTGGCGGGCGACGCTGTCGACCGCTACCTTACGGTTCCGATTGAGAACCGGACCCGGAACACTATTCTACGTATTCTCGCTCGTACAATTCTCAATCCCCCACAAACGTTCGCGAACGTAATGATGTTGCAGAAGCCTTGGCACCGAGACAACCGGGGAACCACCCGCCAATACCAGGGACAGATGTACCTACGACCTTCCCAAACTCTTTTTGAGTCCGTAAGCACAGCGGACACTCCATCCGGTTTTGGCATAGTGCCAAAGTTGGAAATAGCTGCATCGGTTCCCAGCCTTCAGCGCTCTGGGAACCTTGGTTGCCTGGGCGGGGGAGCGGTGGCGAGTGTCCGAGCTACTGATTTCTGGCAATGGACCATGGAGGTAAGCGGATGTACGCTCGGCAACTCCCTACCCCAGTATTCCAGTGGCGACTCGCTGACCTTCACGACCGGACCGCAATGGATCGTTCACACTGCCGGCAAATGGAGCCCGCATGCCCATTTTCGAATCGGGGGACAAAAGATTACGCAAGAAAAAGTGGATCCCAAGAAGCGGCAGGAGGTGCTCTCCCAACGTCATGCGGGCACTCAGATCGACCGTGATCTGTTTACGCAGCACTGGGAAGGTACGGGGGTTTCGGTTTCCGTAGGCGGCGGACTCGATATTGCCGTGAATCGAGCCATGGCGCTTCGAGTCGTAAACTTCGAGTACCTACATTCCTGGCTGGGCAAGATAAATGGGACTGACTTCAGTCAAGGTCTGCGTTTCAGCGCCGGCTTAGTATTGCGTCTGGGCTCTTGGTAGGTCCAAAGCTGCAAGCTGGCTAGATCACTCGGTGTGAATTTGGATTCCCAAGAGGAACGAGGGCTCCGAAACACTGTCCGATCCTCTCAAACATCTGGCAAATGGCTTTCAGTCGGTTTCGACCGACCGTTTTGGGTGGTTCAACCCCGTAACGCCCCAGACTGTCACGCAAATATCGCTTGCCGTGAGCCGGGCGTTTGGCTGACTTCCCATGCCGCCCATGCCGTGGCCTTCACTGTTTGAAGGCGAACGATCGCCGGGATACGAAAGAATCCATGTCCATGATGGCTTACGCGCGGGTTGATCATGTCCCCGGACACCGATTTGAATGGTGAAAGCGGGCATCTGGTCGGCCTTTCCATAGAAGGCGATTCCGTCGCATTCTTTGGATTCTTTGAACGCCGCCAAGAATTCATTCATTAGCAGAGTTTCGTGGACGGCGCGCCTGCCTGGGATAAAGGAATTTTGTTGAATATTCCTTTGCAATGCATTTTCTTCCGCGAAGGCATCGACGTCCAAGACCGGTGAAACGCTTTCAACATGCGCAAAGCCGACGGACGGATTCTGCGGCGAAGAGTGCTGTTGATTTCTTTTAGGCGGGCGCGGCATGGTCGTAGTGAGCAGAACCGCGACCAGAAAACACGATACACATGTGGTTTGTGCCATGGATAGCTAGAGCGCTCTGCAAAACAGCAACTAGTGGGATTAGTCGCGATCCTATCCCGCAACTCTGAACCTGTCAATCAAAGGATGAGAATCAAAGGATGAGAAGGGGCGACGGAGCGAATCGAATTCAAAGAGGAGCAAACCGGGATGATAGCGAAGCCGCCTCTTAATGACATGTTGGGGGAGGGAGATAGGCGGCTTCGGCCCCCGTTATGAACGATGTCAAATTTAGGGTTGAACCACGCCTTTTGTCGTTGCCCTCGCGCAAAGATGCCCTACCGGGACTAATTTTAGAGAATGCCAGGCAAAATGATTGCGCAAGTTACGTGAGTTAACAGTTCCCACCCACCGGAGAGGAGTGTACGGTCGTATCGATACAACCCACAGGAACTCAGGCAGCTAAAAGCCTGAGGATTTGAGCCGCTTCGAGGACCTGGGCTCTCACTCACATGGGAAATCCGAAGCGGCTCTTATCGCGTCGGCCCACGGAATTGCTTGGCGCAATCCCGCAATCGTTCGCCAAACTTCCCATCGGTTTATTCAAGCTCTTTTCCCCCCCCGACGCCAACCATCTCTCCTATTGGCACTTTTCCACCTGCTACTTCTACCAGTTCCTTACCAGAGGCGCACCGGACTATCTTTGTCCCGCAATGGATGAGAGTCGCACGCGCAATTCCGACACTGGACCTGCATTCAAGGTAGAAGTCAGGCGGATGCAAACCCTGATTGAGGGCGCATTTTGGGTTGTGGGGATAATTCTATTGGCTTTCTACTTAGGATTCAGAGTTCAGGGCGCAATGTTCTCGCGACTTGCCGTGCGCAGTTTCGAGGACTCGGTGCACTACACACCGATCTCAACCAACGAGCATCGCGACCAACTCCTTGGTATCAATATTGGCCCATGGTCTCAACAGCGGATTGAGGCTTATAAGCAGAGCCTCTCCCGCCACTTCCCACCTCCCTTGGCGATATTGCGGGTGGCAAGGATTGACCTGGAGGTTCCGGTTCTCGATGGAACCGACTCCCTCACGTTGAACCGCGGGGCTGGTTGGATACGGGGGACCACCCGCCCTGAGCAGTGGGGCAACATCGGGATCGCTGGGCACCGAGATGGTTTCTTTCGCAGGCTAAAAGACGTCAATGTGGGGGACACCTTGGCATTGGCGACCAGCACGAGGACAGACATGTTTGTGGTGGACAAGATCCGAGTGGTGAACCCTGACGACGTTACTGTATTACGACCCGGCAGGCCCGCTTTGACCTTGGTGACTTGTTATCCCTTTTATTTCGCGGGCAGTGCCCCTCAACGCTACATCGTCCATGCAGCGTTGACCCATTCCGTATCGCTCAATATGGACTCGCTGGAAAGACCAGCAATCAGGAGGAACCAGAAATGAACTCAAGAAGAGCAGTAGCAATCCATGTGCCCGCGGGAATCATTTTTTGCCTGTTGATTACCATGGGGTTGAGAGCACAAGTAAAAACAAACACGACTACCGCCAGCGGAGAGGCAACGACACAGACGACCGTAGAGCGGGGAGAAGTAGTGTCGGTCAGCGGAAACGACTTAGTGGTCAAGATGGAAGATGGTTCGTTGCGCCACTTCGCCAACGTACCAGAGAGCGCTCGGGTTACCGTGGATGGAAAGGAACTGGGGATTCACGATCTAAAACCGGGGATGAAACTCCAGCGAACTATTGCAACGACAACCACCCCGAAGACGATCACGACCGTCCAAACCGTTACAGGGACCGTGTGGCAAGTGACGCCTCCGAAATCCGTGATCTTGCGACTCGAGGACAACAGCACTCAGCAGTTCACAATTCCAAAAGGACAGAAGTTCACCGTGAACGGTCAGGAAACAGATGCCTTTGGCCTAAGGAAAGGAATGAAGATCTCTGCGACGAAGATCGTCGAAGTGCCCCAGACTGTGGTTGAAGAGCAACGAAAGGTTACAGGTACGATGCCGCCACCGCCTCCACCACCGGCGCCGGATCAGCCAATTCTTGTGGCGGTTGTTGCAGTCCCGGTTCATGCTCCCGTTGCGGCAGCCACCGAGCCCAAGACATTGCCGAAGACGGGCAGTCCGATCCCGCTACTCGGCATTCTTGGGCTCTTGTCCCTGGCAACGGCCTTTGGGCTTCGAAGTACCGGATTCAGTAGGAAATCCTAAAGGCTCACTTGCGGGTATAAAAACCAAACAAGCACTGGGGAACGGGCGGTGCCGTGTCCTCAGGTATGCAGTCGCGTTAGCGATAGGAGCTTGGGGTCGTTTGGAGCTGCCGCAGAAACGGATCACCGATTTTCGTCCGTTGGGGTGAAGCGGCAGTCAGCTATCGAGCCGCACGTTCGCCGGCAGCATAGTACCCACTGCGAGTGCGCACGGTCAGCTCCTTATGACCGCGCGACTTTGCTTCCACTCTGATGCGGCGATATCCGCCGTTTGAGGGGCGATTGCTTGGCTTGTACGCAATCGTGTACTGGCTGCGAATGTCGTGCGCGACCGTTGCGCTAATCTGGTCGACACGGTCCACGGTTTTGGGTGTAAAAGCGATTCCACCCGTTCCTTCCGCAATCGCCTCTAGAGCCTGCCGGGCCCTCTTGGGGCTATCAGAAGCTAGGACACCTATGGCGTACACCGTGGGCCCGTTCTCGCGTTGGAGGAGTTCCACGGTTTGGTGAAGCGATTGACTGCTGACATTGTCTTCCCCATCCGTCACGACAATCAGTATCTTTTTTTGCAGCGGGGATGTTTTCAAGTGGTGCGCCGCTGCGATTAAGGCGTCGTAGAGCGCAGTTCCCCCCCTAGACTGGATTTTCCCCAGGGCCTCTTTCAGCTCCGCGATATCTCCAGTGAAATCCTGGTCCATATGGTAATGATCATTGAAGTTGACCACGAATACCTGATCCTGCCGGTTGCTTGCAAGAATTAGATTCAGGGCTGCCTTATTAACCCGGTCGCGTTTGTCCAGCATGGAACCCGAGTTATCTATGACGATTCCCATCGCTACAGGAACGTCTTCACGCCCGAACGAGGTGATCTCTTGTGCCTTGCCGTCCTCAAACACCTTGAAGTTGCTTCTTTCGAGATCCATCACCTGACGTTTCTTCTTATCCGTGACGGTCGCGTGGAGCGAGACTTCCTCCACTTTTGCTTTGAATAGGAACTTGTCGTCATCGTTCGCGGCTTTGACTTCACGTATTGGTGCGCCGGATAGACTTGAACAATTTGATGGAGCCTTGTTTCCTGTCTTTCCGAGTTGATCTTGCCCGAACAGCTGATTCGTCCACAAAGCTCCGAGCAGTACACAGCCGGTCAAAAGGAAGGTGCCTCTACATGTCATCGCTGCCACTCCGCCCGAAAATTCGCTTCGCAAGGCGAATACAGGGATTCGCCCAAGGAGCAATGCTTTCGGTGCGAGACAATTCTCGGAAAAAATCGTAAGTTCGCCAGCTGATAGGTATTACAGCCCCCGCGTTAACGAGTTGTTGGCGAAAGGCAGCCGCTCCTCGCCAGCGCCCCTCAATTTTGACAGTCGATCCCCCTACTTTCTTGCGAGTAGTTTGAAGATGACAATTCCGTCCGTGAGAGGGCAAGAAGGATCCCATGAAACATCCTGTGGCCTCGCTCTTGTTGCTAGTTCTGACGCTGGTTCCGCAAGTGACTCATGCACAGGAAGAAGCCGACGACAATCCCAAGTTCAACACCAACCTTGGATGGCCAATAAGCACGCCCCTAGGCGCCGCGTCGCGGGTTTCCGGTGTAGGAACTGGCCTGACATACGGTGCTGGATACAATTTCACAAGACGTCATGCATTGGTCGGTGAGTTCCTGTGGGATTGGCTTAATGCGCACGGGAATGGGCACAGTGACCTTTACACGTTTACAGGGAATTATCGATTCGAGCTGCGCGGTCGATTGCTGGGAGGGTATCTGATCGCAGGCGGCGGATGGTATTGGCGAAGATCAAGCATCCCCGACCTGGCGGTGTTCGGCTCATCTTCGACTGCCCTAGGTGCGAGTGGAGGCGCTGGGTTCACGATCAGAGTTAGCGACGCGCCGTACAGGCTCTATTTCGAGTCGCGGTACCACTACGCGCCCACGAAGCCCCTCAACACGCGATTGATTGTCACCACCATAGGAATCCGATATTGAAGCACACCGCACGGTGCGCGCCTTTTCATTCTCGAAATTGGACTATGGGCGTCGATCGATATCCCTGCGAGCTTATGTGGAACGACATAGAACTCACCAGGTTTTCTTCAAAGGGGTGTCGACTGGAACTTGTACCAGTTCCTTCGGGCTCTCTGCCCATGTGTAAATCATCGTGTGTATTCGAGTGCGAACTGATCTCAGCTCAGTGGAAGCTACTGTCTCTGTCGCCAAGCCTGCGGCTGAGGGTCTGCACCGGGAATACGCGCTTGGCATATCATGCGATTCTTACCCGTACTGTGTGCGGCGCTTCTTTTAAGCGGCCGACCCGTCGTTACACAATCACAGGAAACGACAAAAGGAAACGCCGAGGAGCAAAAGGCTGCAAAGCTGTCACCTGACCAGCTCGATTCTCTGGTGGCGCCGATTGCGCTGTATCCAGACCCATTACTGGCCCAAACTTTGGCGGCCTCCACCTACCCTCTTGAAGTCATTCAGCTCCAGCAATGGCTTGTGAAGAATCCCAAACTCAAGGATAAAGAGCTTGCTGACGCCGTGGCGAAGCAGCCCTGGGATCCGAGCATTCAGGCAATGGCGGCTCTTCCGGACGTTGTAAAGCGGCTAGCCGACGACATCCAGTGGACGACGGATCTTGGTAATGCCTTTTTGGCACAACAGAGTGACGTCATGGATGCCGTCCAGCGCATGCGGAAGAAAGCAAAGGACAAAGGCACGCTAAAGTCGAATGAACAACAAAAGGTAGAGACCAAAGTCGTTGAGAACAAGAATGTCATCGTTGTGGAGCAGGCCAATCCGCAAGTCATATACGTGCCTTCATACAATCCTGTCGTGGTGTATGGAGCACCTGTATATGCCTACCCACCGATCTACTACCCGCCGCCAGGCTATTACGCGGCGGGAATGGCGATCTCCTTTGGCATGGGTGTCGCGATGGGAGCAATGTGGAGCGGCGGCTGGGGATGGGGCTGCGGCTGGGGCGGCAACAACGTGCAAATCAACAACTACAACAATTTCAACCGAAGCGCCAATATCAACCGCAGTGCTAACGTCAATCGCAGCGCTCGCAGTAATGTTTCAAATAGAACCAGCAACTGGAGTCATAATCCTCAACATCGCGGTGGGGCCCCCTATCGCGACCGGGCGACCGCAAACCAGTACGGCGGGGCAGCGCGGGGCGAATCGCTTGCTAATCGGCAAGCGAACGCGCGCCAAGAAATCAGCCAACGATCAGCCAACCCATCTGGTTCCCGTAGTGCCGGAGGTACCGACGGCCGCCCTGGCGTAAGCAATAGCGCAACGAGTGGCAGTGGGAGAAGCCGCGATGTATCTGGCGGCTCTGGAAGCCAAGGTGCGTTTGGAAGCCGGGGAGCATACAACGGATCAAGTGCCCGGGCCGCGAGTAGTCGCGGTTCTTCCAGCATGGGAGGGCGGAGCGGCGGTGGGTTCCGCGGAGGTGGGCGGGGACGTAGGTAAGTACCTATCACGGGGAACATGGAGAGAGTTCATGAGTTCCGCAGATGTCAATCAGGGAATTTCCAAACTTCGTCTCACGATCGCAACAATCCTGGCGTGTCTCTGTTTGTCATCACTCGCCCTCGGCCAATCTGACGCGAGCAACAATCCTGCGCTTCCTCATGGTATCCAAACCTTCGATTCCCCTGAGCGTGCCGCAGCGGCGTTGATCGATGCAGCCGACAGATTCGATCTCACTTCTCTCTTCAGGATCTTCGGGCCCAGCAACAAAGATATTGTTCTCACTGGTGAATACCCACTCGACCGTCAGCGCGCCGTCGATTTTGCAGCCGAAGCTCACGCAAACAACACGATCTCACGCGATCCAAAAAACGCAAGCCGCGCATTCCTGCTCGTGGGGATGGGAAGTTGGCCGTTTCCTGTCCCGATTGTAAAAAGCAGTAGGGGATGGTTCTTCGACGCAAGAGCGGGACGGAGAGAACTTCAATACCGGCGTATCGGATACAACGAACTTGCTGCCATTGATGTCTGTCACAACTACGTCGATGCTCAAGACGAGTACGCATTTCGCCCACGCGAGGGCTTCGAGGCTAATCAGTATGCCCAACATATCATCAGTACTTCCGGCAAAAGGGACGGCCTGGCGTGGCAAAATCCTGACGGCAGTTGGGGAGGCCCAATTGGCGAACAAGTGGCACGAGCCATCGAACAAGGGTATGGGGTAGACCTGCTGCCGTATCGCGGGTATTTTTTCAAAATCTTGAAAGGGCAAGGACCTGCAGCTCCCTTGGGCAAACTCGACTTTGTTGTAGACGGGTTAATGATAGGAGGGTTTGCCCTAGCAGCCGCACCAGCTGAATACGGGGTGACCGGCATTAGCACATTCATCGTCAGCCACGATGGAATCGTGTATCAAAAAGATCTCGGCGCAGGATCGCTTGCGGAATTTCAAGCAATGGAGCGCTTCAATCCAGACAGCTCGTGGACGCCAGTCCAGGAACAACCCACCCCCCAGAACTAGCAGTTCAGGAAACTCGGCAGAGAGTTGGTTCGGCTGTCAAATGTGCCAGTTGTTAGTTCTAGCACTGTCAACTGATTATGGAAGCCACTGCGGGGGACTCTCGACGACCGCGCATTAACGTGGAGCGTCATTTTATGTAAAGCACTTGGCGTAACGCCCGCTAAAGCGCCGCAGCGTGAAAAAGTAACTTGCCGCCATGCAGAGTCGCCAGACAAATTGCAGTGCGTCTTTTTTAGGCCATCGGAGCTCTTGAGATGAGCGCACGCGTCCCCCTTTCAGTCGCATTGAGTGTTGCGCTAGCGGTGCCTATTTGTGTAGCTCAAGACTCCGTCAACTCAGACCAGAGAAATACTCCGGAGGCAATTCAAGCTCTCGACAAGCTCATTGAACAGAATGAGCAGGTGGAAAAGCAAAATCAGCAACTTGAAATGCAGAACCAGCAACTGCAAAAGCAAAATCAGGAGTTGCTAGAGCAGATCAAAGTGCTACGCGGCACATTGACGCAATCTGACAATGGAAGCAAGAAGCCGGCCGGCCCCTCCCAAACCGCCGGTGCCAAGCAGGTATCGCAGAAGGCGGAATCCCCCACCCAGGGCAAGAGCGACAACGATGACAAGACGCGATACCCCCAAGCGGCAGAGGGCAATCCTGCCATTTTTGGGGAATTCAACCCCGGACGAGGTTTTACGGTTGGCAGGAGTGAATACGGCGAGCTAAATCTCAGCGGTTATATGGTGGCAAGATTTTTGGACCAGTTGCCAGCAAACCAGTCAGCAACCGATCATTTGGGACGGCCCATCCTTGTGACTCCTCGCAAGGACTTCCAGTTCCATCGAGTCATGTTGTTTTCACAAGGATGGCTGCTCAGCCCCAAATTCCAGTACTCTACTTTTCTTTGGACAGTTCAAGACACAAATCAAGTAGCCGTAGGTGGTGCTCTATATTACAAGTTTGGCGAGTACATGACGCTAGGAGCGGGATGGAATGCCTATCCGGGCACAATGTCTTTGCAGGGTTCGCACCCTTATTGGGAATCCTATGATCGAGTGATGGCCGACGAATTCTTCCGGCCTTACTTTTCGCAAGGTGTGTTCGCCCAGGGGAATCTACTTCCGAGGCTTCAGTATCGATGGATGTTCGGGAACAACAACAGCAATTTGGATGTACCGGCCATCAAACTGGACCGTGATCTTTCCGCGGGCTTCGCCTTGACCTGGCTGCCAACAACTGGTGAATTCGGCCCGCGAGGGGCTTTCGGAGACTACGAGAACCATCAGAACTTCGCTACCCGCTTCAATTTGGCTTACACCTACAGCCCTGAGGACCGCCAGGCGCCAATCGGCTCTTCATCCGGCATCAATACGACCCTGCGTCTCACTGACAGTCTCAACGTATTTGACACGGGTGCTTTGGCAGCCGGAGTAACCGTCGAGAAGGTACATTACCAAATGGTATCCGCCTCCGCCGGGATGAAGTACCACGGCGTTTGGGTTCAGGGAGAAGGGTACGGCAGGAAACTCGACAATTTTGTTGCCGATGGAAAGTTACCAGTCGATGCCGTTCGGGATTTTGGCTTTTACGTTCAGGCCGCAGGTATGGTTGTGCCGAAGAGGTTCGAACTCTACGGTGGTACCTCGTTTATTTTCGGCCAATATGGGCAACCGAAAGAATACATTTTCGGAAGTAACTATTATCCCTGGGACACGCGCAACATCAGGCTCAACAGTCAGTTGATCTACGTAGATCACTCGCCCGTTAGTAGCACTTTCGGATTTTATACCGGACAAACCACCGGACCTATTGTTTCATTTGGCATAACAGCGATGTACTAAGGTTGTGCATTGTAACGGCTGGTCTCGCTGTGCAAACAACTCTCCACGCTCCACAACTCTCCACGCTTTTGACATTGCGTTGTGGAGAGTGCAAGATCCAAAACCCGAAAGCCGCGCCGCTGACGTCCAGCTCTTTAGAACCTTAGATTTCTTCCAGTCTTGCGATGGTCGTCCCCGCCAGCGAATCCATAATTGATTTCCGGAAAAAGCAACCCTGCAGGCCCGTAATCAGGATGATCTTCCGAGCCAGCGGCACCGACCGTAAGGGCCGCGAATTCCCCGGCAAACCGTCTCGGGTTTAGCGCGAGTAAGCAAGGGGAATAGGGGACAGTCTAGGCGATGATCCAGGCCAGCTCCCTTATTGCCGTCGACTGTCAACCTTGCCGGTTTCGATCGACCTCCCACTTGCTTAAGGTGATGGCAATGCGTGGTCGTGACTTTCGTCGCGATTCAAACCTGGAAAGAACAAAAATACATAAATAAATAAGGAGCAGCCATGAACGAACTTATCAGCCAAATTGCACTGAGAACTGGGATCGGCGAAGACAAAGCCCGCCAAGCACTTGAAACCGTTGTGTCTTTCCTGAGAACAAAGTCTCCCGGCCTTGGCGGCCAACTGGACAGCCTGCTGCAGGGAGGGGGCATGGCAGAGAAGGCAGGTGGAGTAACCGAGAAGGTTAAGGAAAGCGTGGCGGGCGTGTTCGGAAAGAAGACGGCGTAAGGCTCCCGTTTTGATGTAGATACCCTTAGTAGATAGTCTGCAGTTTAGAAAATTTGAGTGGTCCCGCTCGAACCATGGGGCCACCATTTTGAGGAGGCTGTCAGACTTGACAGTAGGACCGTCACGGCTGAGTAGCTCACTCTAAGCGAATCGCGGTTTGATTGAAAGGCCGCTCTTCGGGGAGAAGCGGCCTTTCTTGCTTTCATTGGCAAATCGCGGGGTACCAGGCTGTATCTTTACGCAATCCTAAGCGGCTCTTCGCAAACCACTCTCTCCACTCTCTCCCCCGCCTCCCTTGCTTTTACCAACGATGAGACGATACAGCAGGGTTAATATCACAGAACCGCCGATTGCGACGAGAATCGTGTAGATCATTCCGCCCCTGCCCGCGAAGCCGATGGCGCGCATAATCCAACCACCAGCAATGGCCCCAGCGATTCCAATAACCACGTCCATTAAAAAGCCGTGGCCTGGACCACGCATTATCTTTCCGGTCACCCAACCGGCAATGAAACCAACAATGACCCACCACAACAAAGCAACCATATGGCCTCCATCTTGTTACCTAGCGTTCTATGCCATAGGTACCACCCGCACATGACGCGGTGAGCGGTCAACTATGGTTTGGCTACTGTCCTCATCATTCTTTGTCCACGTTTTGTCCACGCCGAGTGCCCAAGTTGGCAACCTCGGTATGTACTCAGGTAATGCTCTGATACTCTCCGCGATTCTTAACGAGCGTGAATGTCTGTGCCCCCACAACTAACTCGTAACTACCGTCCTGAAAGCTATCGTCCCCGTCAAGTACCCTAATCGGCGCTCCAAAGAGTTGAAGTGAATCAAGGGGAACAGGATTCTTGATGGCAAGGACCATACAAATTCTGTGTTCGCCATGTCCTCGGATCAATGCAGGAACAAGCCTTAGCGCTTCAGTAGAACCCATAACACCCTTCGTGACATGTAGAAGCCCGCCTAAGCAAAGAGACAAACCTCAAGAAATTGGCATGTGTAGGCGCTTCCCAAGCCGTTCTGAAGAAGCGGCTGACGGTTCTGATCTCCCGCGGATCATAAGTCAAGTCGCCGAGGATGCAACTGACAAGGATGACAGGCGCGTTAGGCGAATAGAAGGTTCAAACCTCGTTAGTCCAGCTTGAGATGGGTTTTGGACATAGGTAGATGTCGAGTCGGATGAGTGAAGACCACCCTTGCCCCGATCTCAAATAACCAGGAGCTTAGGTTCGGACCCACGAAGTCGCTACCGGACGAGTCGCCGTTCAACTCTGCCTAGAGAGCGCCGAACGAGCGGCGTGATACCCGCACATTCCGTGCACGCCGCCTCCGGGAGGAGTAGAAGCTGAGCAAATGTACAAGTTTCGTGTCGACGTCGAGTACCCACGCCAGCTCGGGCGAAGCACAAATTGCCGGAGATCTGCGGCTCCGCCTGCAATATCCCCACCGACGAGATTGTTGTCGCCACGCTCAAGATCAGCCGGGGCCAGCACTTTCCGAGCTAGGACACAGTCGCGAAACCCGGGAGCGAAGCGCTCTATCTGATTCTCTAGTCGCGGTAGCATGTCCTCCGTCGACCCGTTCGGAACGTGACAATAGGCCCAAGCCGTATGCTTGCCGCTCGGAGCACGTGATCCATCAAACAGGCTCGGCTGGACCAACAGAACGAAGGGCGCGTCAGAATGATGCCCGTTCCGTACCGCGGCTTCCGATTGGGCAATCTGTTCAAAGTCTCCTCCCAGATGTACGGTAGCCGCGCGAGCGCACTCCCCACTCTTCCAGGGAATCCGGGCATTGAGCGCGTAGTCGACTTTGAAGGCGCCGGCCCCGTAGCGAAAGCGTCGCAAGATTCTTTTATAGCTCTCCCTGAGCTCTGCGTCAGCTAGTTTGAGCAGTTGTCGCGGTGTTACATCACAGAGAACCAGATTGCAATCCGATAGTTGTTGCAAGGTATCGATGGGTCTTGATGTGATCACCTTTCCTCCCAATTGTCCCAGATGCAAGCATAGGGAGTCGGTAAGCGACTGAGATCCACCGCGAGCAATTGGCCAACCTACGGCGTGAGCAGAGACGGCCAGCAGTATCCCGAAGGCACCACTCAGGGATTCATCCAGGCTCAGGAATGAATGCGCTGCAAGCCCGGCGAATAACGCACGTGTGCGTTCACTCTGGAAACGGTTCACGATGGACCGAGCTGACCGAAACCCATTCCACCCAAAACGTGCCATCAGCAAAGGGTGCTTTGGCAGCAACGGAACTGGGCCTAATATTTCCCCTGCGAATTCCGGCCATCGTTCAACAAATGGTTGCAGTAGGTCTGTCCATGCTTGGCCGTCGTGATCGAGAGATCGCTTTGCATCTTCAAGACTACGTTCCAGAACAACTGCCGTCCCGTCATCAAGCGGATGGGCAACGGGCGCCAGCGGCTGGATCCACTCTAGTCCATGTTTCTCGAGCGGTACGGAGGAGAAGAACGGGGACCCGGCACCCAATGGAAAAACTGCGGCTCCGAAGTCGTGAAGAAAACCAGGCAAGGTCAGTTCCATGGTGCGTACTGCTCCGCCCGGAGTCGATTGGGCTTCGAACACTTCAACGCTGAGTCCTGCTTGCGCGAGAACGATGGCCGCGGACAGTCCGTTCGGCCCCGAACCGATCACGCAAGCGCTATTCGGCATGAGTCAACGCTCTCATCAAGGTTCTACACCAGTTCTCTCGTAGTGCCGTGAATCTCCGCTCTACTCCCGTGGTGCAACATTCGGCCATTCGGTCACTTGGATGCTCCCGTCAGATTCCCGCTCGAGTGTCGGCGCGTACAAACCAAGAAATTCGCGGCGCCACCAGAGTCGAGTACGACGCTTTTCTGCCATGGTGGTGAACCAGTATTGCCACAGTATTACTCGAATCTGTTTGGGCGGCTCATTCGGGAATGGATTGCTCGCAAACAGGCTTAGCACATATTTATCATTCGCGAGCAGTCGGACGGCGGCATTAGGCACAATCGGATAGTCCCGCCACTGCCCGAGTGATGCGAACCACAGATTCCAGTCGAATCGAGGTTGATAGGGGGCATAAATCCCCGGAGGCTGGTCGAGGGCCTGTGGCTTAAATCGGAACGGATAAGCGAACCAATGTTGTCCGTCGGAAGAACCTTGAAACTCGATTTCGTACCGGCCGCGGGTCATGACCGCGAAAAGCCCATACTGATTTGCGATGCGGAACGGCTCCAAGGCCACCACTGGAACCACGGGTAAGCGGAGACTACGCTCAAACATCAGGATCATTTTCGCCGTGGTTGCATAAAAGATCCAGCTCAGCATCACCGCATTAAAGGAAAGAGAAAGCAGGTCACGAATTCGGCCGATTCCTCCGATCTTCGTTATCGATGACGATTCGACCGGCGTCCCCTTCCCGATCGCATTCGCGAAACTCGCAAACTCCCTTCGCGACAAGCTGATCAAAAAGTCGTCATCGAGCAGCAATATGCCCATGGCGAGAACCAAATAGTTGAGGAATGCATAGTTCGCGGTCAGGATTACAGCGATCTGCCAGGGCGTCACGATCAGGAAGAGCACAATTCGCCATCGTCGTGGTAAGAAGAGCATCCACACCAACCCAAGCTCCATCGCCAGAGTTGCATACACCGTTCCGGCATGGAACCAGTGCGGGAGATGTTGTGCATACCAACCAATCCAAGTGGGTAGTGGTCCATTTTGGTAGTACTCGTCCATGGCCGTAAAGTTTCGCCATTCGGGATCGCCACTCAACAGCTTCACCACGCCGGACTGGAAGTAAATTCGAAACCATTCCCACTGCAGCAAGAACAAGCTGGCCCGTGACACAGGCTGACTCCTCGCCAGACCAGGGCGTAAGCCGGCTGGAGCGAAGAACAAGGATATGAATCCAGCCTCCAACAGCATGCCGTCCGACTGATAACCGGAGAAGTCCTGAGCAGCCGCTACGAAGGAAAGGAAACCGACAAAGCAGAGGGCGAGCATCAGCCGCGGCCAGAAATTGATAATCAGGAACAGTGATGCCAGCAGGCCCACGCAGCAGATCACGATCAACATCCAAGACCCACTTGAAAACCACAGCAGAGTTGGCGCGTACCAGATTCGTTGCCAGTGCCCCAGGCCGCTAGTGACTTCGGCTAAGTAGCGCTGGGCGGAAAGGATTCCGGTTGGACCGATGAGGCCTCTCCCTTGAAAGACTAAAGAGAAGAACGCGGAAAAGTAGATCAAACCAAGGGCGCGCAAGAACATCCAGCGCGGCAGCGTGCGATTTGTTGGTCCATACGCCGGATCAAATGCTGTCCTGATCGCGTACTCAGACCAAGCAAACATGCGAGTGATTATAGTGGCGTTCTTTTGTTTACCAGCTGACAATGTACTTCTTAGAGGACGTACGCTGGACTCTCATCGCGGTGCGAGTACCCGTCGAGCTCGAGGGCTCGGACAGCAGGATTCCCCCGACCCGTGCAATTGCGACCGAGCGGAGCGAGCCAGTTGCCGGTCGGGCGAAATCCAGAGCTGACAAATTCTCGATGCCGTTGATGAATGGGGATATATGATGTGGCCGCGCCCATATGCGTCTGTTCGTCGTATCTACTCACTAGGAGGAAACCATGTCCACTGTGCTTGTGACTGGTTGTAGTTCTGGAATCGGGCTCGAAACAGCGCTCGCGCTAGCAAGAGCGGGGCATTCCGTGTATGCCACGATGCGCAGGCCTGAGAAGGACCAAATATTGCGAGAGACGAGTGAGAGGGAAAACCTCCCAATCTCCATTCTGGCATTGGACGTAGACTCCGATGAATCTGTATCGGCGGCGTTTGCTGCTGTCCGTTCCAAAGCAGGATTCATCGATGGACTGGTGAATAACGCTGGCATTGAACGCCAGGGGTCAATCGAGGAACTGCCCTTCGAAGCCTTCCGCGCCACCATGGAGACAAACTACTTCGGTAGCCTGCGGTGCATTCGCGCATGTTTGCCGGACATGCGAAAACGGCGGAGAGGATGCATTGTGAACATAACTTCCGTTGCCGGGCGAATCGCGACTTCTCCTCTTTCTTCTTACGCAGCGTCGAAGTTCGCGTTGGAAGCTCTGAGTGAGTCCCTCGCTCAAGAGCTGAAACCCTTCAACGTCCGGGTTGCAATCGTCGAGCCTGGAATAATCGACACGCCCATGGCACGTCGCGTCGCAGAGCCCGTAGCGGGCTCGGAATATTCTCATGTCCGGCGCTTTGCGGGTATGTTTGTGGCCGCCTTAGAGACACCTGCGGAGCCCTCTATTGTGGCGAACAAGATCGTCCAGATCATCGAGGGCAATTCGTGGCAACTCCGCTACGCGGTGGGGCCGGATGCACAGCCATTTCTCGATTGGCGTGCATCCATGACCGATGAGGAGTGGGTGAACTGGGGGGCTTTGGATGACAATACTTGGTACGATCGCGTCTCCCGCGATTTCGGGTTGGATGCCCGCCCTAAGGGCCAAAAGCGTTCCGCATAGAGTACGTTCTACCTGGGAGAGAAAATACGAATGCCGCCGAGGAGAGTGCAACCCCGCCAAAGGAGTGCACTAGCGCAGCGGCCTGCACAGAGGATTCAGGCGCTTTGCCCCATCAGAACCTCGAGCTCGCGATCTACCGCCCAGTTGTCGAGCACGCCGCAGTGGGCCGGTAGGGCTTCGATTGCACGGAGCGCCTTACGATTACGAAATACACCAATCACTTCCGCTTTTCGAACCGGGACCCGGGCCAGCGTAGTCGGGTCGTGCTGGATGATCAAATCGGTAATCTCAGGCTGGTCCCGGTTCCAAGTCGCCAACCTTGGGGCAGACTACTCTAGATCTTCGACATGAAAAAGTCTCTTCGCTGGTCAGGCGATCGGACGGCACGAAACCGGAGCGGAGGCGTTCGACGAGAGGCCCCGCGGGTAAGTCATGCTTTCAAGAAGCTTTTGCGCTCGGGGAAAAACTAAAAAATCTGCGCCAGGCGGGACCGGCTAATCTTTGGAGGCCTCTGTGGTTACTTTCGTGTCCACCTCGAGCTAAAGTTTTCCCGGCCGCCGTTCTATCCTTGAAACTACGTTCCCGAGCGAACCGGAGCCCCGTCGCGCGGAAACGTATGCCTGTCTGCAAAGGAGTGTTGAGGGGAAGACAATGAGAATGCCTCGCGTGGGCTCTTGTTGTATAGGATTTCGGGCATTTCGTTACAAGTGGAATCGTCTATTGCTGCTAACGCTTGTTTTTTGCGCCTCTAGAAGTCGCGCATCGAGCGGAGCGGCAATTGGGTCGCAAACACTTCGCACGGTCGCGCACATCCGCCATCTCGCGGCCAATGCGCTCAACCAACGCCCCGAGGTCCGCATCCGGGGGGTCGTAACCTACTACGACCCGATCGTCCCGAATCTGTTCGTGCAGGATTCTTCAGGGGGTATTTGGGTCGATCTACGAAGCACACCGACAATTGCGCCGCAACCCGGTCAACTGATCGATCTGTCGGGCTACGCAGCACCCGGGTTCACTCCCTACATTGATAGACCGAAGTGGAAGGTGCTTGGTACTGGAAAGGTGCCAAAGCCTGTTCCTTTGACATATGAGCAAGCCCGAACCGCTCGCTTCGACAGTCAGTGGGTTGAAATGGAAGGTGTGGTTCGATCCTTCATCCAGCAGGCGGAAGGAGACGTTCTCGTCATCGACGTGGTCACTCCGGGCGGAAACTTCAAAGTGCGTGTACCCGGTTATCATGCTCCGTTCCCAATGGAACTCGTGGATGCGAAGGTTCGCTTTCGTGGCGTGTGCGGTACAGCGTTCAACCGCAGGAATCAAATCGTTGCGATTCACCTTTTTGAGCCAACGCTGAAGGACTCGATGGTCCTGGAGCCTGCCCCACCTGATCCTTTCAATATTCAAGCTACATCGATTGCCGATGTGGGAAGGTTCTCCGCAGACTTGAGCGACCTACATCGGGTGAAAGTGGTGGGGACCGTCACAGCTCGATTCCCGCAGCGTGGACTTTTTCTAATGGACGCAACGGGTGGACTGTACGCAGAAAGTCAGGACGGAAGTCCGGTCGAGCCGGGCGATGAAGTTGAAGTGATTGGCTTCCCAGCGGCTGGCAATTACACACCGGTTCTGAAATCTGCAGCCATTCACCCCCTCCGCAGTCATCACGACCTGGTTGCAGCGAAGATCACTGGACGGATGGCGCTCAAAGGTGGTTTTGACGCGCAGCTAGTGACCATAACCGGCACGGTTCGCGGGTATCACCAACAGTCGGGGGTCTACACGCCGGTGCTCGAATCGGAAGACCACGTAACGTTCCAGGCCGTGTTTCGGGGCCAACTGGCATCAGACTGGTTGGGTTCAATTGGCAGCAAAGCGAGCGTGACGGGTGTTTGTTCGATTAAGGCCGACGATAACGGCAACCCATCAGAATTCCAGATCGTCTTACGCACCCCGGCTGATGGAAAAGTGCTGTCCTCTCCCCCCTGGCTTACAGCTCGCAGAGCCCTGCTGTTGCTGAGCGGTTTCGCCATTCTGATCTTCGTAGTCGCTGCCTGGGTCCTGGTTCTTAGGAGGCGAGTCCGACATCAAACTGAGGTGATCAGGCTGCGCCTAGAAAACGAAGCAGCCTTAGAGGAGCGTTATCGCCGTACTTTCGAGAGAAATCTCACAGGGCTCTATATTGCCAATCGGGATGGAACGATCATCGATTGCAACGACTCTTGCGCTCAAATTCTAGGGTTCGACGGCCGAACCGACTTGCTTGAACATCGAGAAGAGGCGCAAACGATCACCCGTCAGTTCTACAACAATGAAGCTGCTTTGGTTCCCGGCGGAAAGCGAATTGTGAACGCCGAGCACCGATTTCAAAGACGGGACGGCCGTTGGGGGTGGGTACTCAGCAATACGCGTCACGTTCAGCAGAAGAATGAAGGTGAGGACATCATTGAGGGTGGTCTGGTCGACATCACGGATCGCAAGAGCGCCGAAGAACGCGTCAAGTTCCTCGCCTATTACGACTCACTGACGGGAGTGGCTAACCGAACCTTGCTCCAAGACCGGCTCTCCAAAGCCCTCGCCAATGCCAAACGGCATCGGGAAAAGGTGGGGCTCCTGTTCCTCGATCTCGACCGTTTCAAGAACATCAACGACTCACTGGGTCATTCCTATGGCGATATGTTGCTGCAGGAAATCGCAGTACGGCTTCAGGCCTGGGCACGTGAGCAAGATACGGTAGCTCGTCTTGGTGGCGACGAATTCATTGTCGCCCTCGGTTCCATTGAGGATGGGTCTGATGCGGCTGTCGCGGCAGAGAGAATCGCTCGGGCCATCGGAACTGAGTTCCACCTCCACGATCGCGTGTTGAATGTCACCTGCAGCATTGGGATCAGCATATATCCAGACCACGGAGAAGACGTCGAAACGCTGATCAAACATGCCGACGCGGCGATGTATTCCGCCAAAGAGGTGGGCCGCAATACGTTCCGCTTCTTTACTGAAGGCATGAACGCAGAAGTCTCAGAACGCCTCACCCTTGAGAGCAGCCTGCGATCCGCCCTTGAAAAGCAGCAGCTCTACCTGATGTATCAGCCTCAGTTCAGCCTGTCGAGTGGAGCGATCACCTGTTTTGAAGCGCTGGTGCGCTGGAAGCATCCCGAACGTGGCCTGGTACCACCAGAGAAGTTTATTGAAATCGCCGAGAATAGCGGCATGATCGTAGCCATCGGAGAATGGGTTCTCAGGACAGCGTGCAATCAGGCCAAGGAATGGCAGCGAGCAGGCGCAAGGTCCGTGCCGGTTGCGGTCAACGTCTCAGCCGTGCAGTTCCGGCAAGATGGTTTTTGCGCAATGATCAGGAGCGTGCTAAAGGAGACAGGGCTCGAGCCTCGCTTTCTAGAACTTGAACTCACGGAAAGCCTCCTGTTGTCGAACGAAGATGTCATGTTCAAGGTCCTCGGGGAACTTCAACAGATGGGGTTGAGACTGGCGATCGACGATTTCGGAACCGGGTATTCCAGTTTGAATTACCTCAAGCGCCTTCCCGTCAGCAAACTTAAGATCGATCGCAGCTTCATCCAGGATGTCGCTGACGGACCGGATGATGCAGCCATAACTATCGCCATCATCAATATGGCAAAGTGCCTCGACTTAAAAGTCACGGCTGAAGGGGTCGAAACTGAAGCTCAGTTGTCACTGTTACGCAGACATGCTTGTGACGAAGCGCAGGGCTTCTTCTTTGGGGAACCGTTGGAATCAAGTCAAGTCGCCAAAATGCTGCGCAACAAAGGCGCTGTTATGGCTGGCAGGGCAGGTTTCTGACGATGAGCCGCACCGTTTCTTGAAGTCCGCACGGTCTTAAGCAGCGAACGGTCGCCCCTCGGTCCTCACCTCATTGCCGTTGCCGCTCGTGAGTGGGGCCATAAGGATTGCCCAGAAACCGCGAACTGACTCCTCTGCTGCTCACACGTTGTTAGCGCCTATCGAGTGGAAGCAGGGTTGATTTTCTGTTCACTCGTTCCGCAAGGCCACCATAGGCTCTACGCCGGCAGCGCGTCGTGCCGGCACCACTGACGCGAGCAGCGCAGCCGAGGCAAGCGTCAGCACCGCCATCATGAGCATGATTGGATTCCATGGGGTGACGCCGAACAGTTGATTCGTCATTAGCTTGCCAGCGCCAATCGCTGCGGGAACCCCAAGCGCTGTTCCGATGCCTATCAAAAAAAGAGCACTCCCCATGACCATCTTCAAAATCCGCATGCGATCCGCTCCCAGCGCCATCCGAACGCCAATCTCCCCAGTGCGCTGTTGCACGGAGTACGCCATGACTCCGTATAGACCGACCGCAGCCAGGAGCAGCCCCAGCACGCCGAAGAGCGTGGTGAGAGTTGCAATCATTCGCTCTTGCTGGAAGTCTGCGTTCACAACTTTGCTATAAGGGTCTACGCGATAGAGAACTAGATTGGGATCGATGGTCGCGAGCGTTTTGCGCACGCGCTCCTCGATTCCCGGCGGGTTACCCGGCGCCCAAATCACGATGTCGTTCAAATAATGAGACCAGATTTCGCCGCCCACGTATGCGGGATCGTCATACTCCACACTTTGCGCCTCTGGCAGCCAGTACATCGGCCGCACAGGATCCTTGTAGTCGTAGGTCATATAGCGCATGTCTCCCACGACACCAACGATTTCAAACAGGGAGGAATACTTCATCTTGTCGGGCCCGAAATGGAGTCCGATCGGGTTCTGATTCTTGAAGAATCTCTTCGCAAACGCCTCATTGACCACTGCTACTTTTCTGGTCGCTGAGGTATCCTCCTCCGTGATGGGTCGGCCTAATACGATTTTGGCACCCAAAGCATCGAAAAACCCCGGCATTACGCGGACGAATCCCGCCGATGTATCGTCTTTTGCCGCTGGCTCAGGCTGGCCTGCTATCCGAATGCCGTTATTCCAACTATCACCAGACATTGGCGCATAGAGCGAGGTTGCGGCCATTCGCACGCCGGGGATCTGCTGCAAGCGATCGTCGATTTCCCGGAGCATTGGCTCCATTTGCTCCTGCTTGTAATTCCCCAGTTGGGGATCGATCCACGCGATAAAGCGGCCCTGCGTCTCGAATCCGAATTTCTGGTGCTGTAAGTTCCGCAGGCTCTGTCCGAGCAAAGTGGCCGCCGAGAGCAGCACGAGGGACATCGCTGCCTGCGCGATTACCAGTGATCTCTGCGCCCACGAGCGACCGCCCGCCACCGAACGGTTTGCCCCACGAAGCGCCTCGATTGGGTCAGCATGCGAAGTCATCCATGCCGGCGCGATCCCGAAGAGTACCCCAGTTAAAACCGACATGCCCAGCGTGAAGAGCAGCACAGGTAAAGACGGATTCGCGCTGATTGGCACGTAATCGTTGGCACCGCCAGCCTGGAACACGAGATGCAGAATCACCCTTGTTCCGCCATATGCCACACCTATGCCCAATGCCCCACCGATTGCTGCCAGCATGATGCTTTCGACCAAAGACTTGCGAACAAGCCGCTTTCGCGGGGCGCCGAGCGCCAGCCGTATCGAGGTTTGCGCGCGATCCTTCAACCCGCGCGCCAGCATGAGATTCGCCACATTGCCACACGCAACCAGCAGTACACATCCAGCAGCCACTAGGAGAAGCTTCAGTCCATCTTGATACTGATCCCGCAAGGCGGCCACGCCCGCGCCTCCGGGAACAAGATGCAGCGTTTGCTTTTGCCAGAGCTGCTTCTCGCCCGGCTCCATATCGGGAACGTGACTCGCCAGCCAGTCATAAAATTCCACCTTCAGCTTTGCTTCCAGCGATTTGGGATCCACCCCGACGCGGACCCTTCCGATCAAGTCTAGGAAGTTGGTGTTTGGCCGCTTCAGCCGCGCCGTCTCTCCATCGATCAACGGTTCGGCGGTCAGTGGCAGCCAAAAGTCCGGCATGCCCCAACCAGCCAGCTTCGCGCCAAAGAATCCGGGCGCAGCCACACCGATCACCGTGAACGAACGTCCGTTGATTAGATAACCAGCACCGACCACAGAAGGATCGGATCCGTACTTGTCATGCCAGATGCGGTAGCTCATCACCGCGACAGGCTGCGAACCCTCCTCATCGTCCTGGTCGGTCAATAAACGCCCGATCCACGGCTGCACTCCAAATGTTCTGAAAAAATTCCCGGATACATACTCCCCATTGCGTGTGTCCACCGGTGACTTTGATCCCACTCTACGCACGCCAAGGGCCGCATTGCCCGCCTGTAAAGCGGCAAGCTCTTCGAACTCCGGCGTATGGGCACGAAAATGCTTGTACGCTTCCCAAGAGAACAGGGCGAAATCACCGTCTTCTCCCTGTGTGTATCCGCCCCAATTGCAGCAGCGAACCTTGTCTCCGATCCGCCACAGTTGGCCGGGCTTAGCCACCGGCAGTGATTTCAACATCACTTGGTGAACCAAGGTAAAGATTGCTGTCGTGACCCCGATCCCGAGTGCCAGGGTGATCAAACCTGTGGCGGTAAAGCTTGGGGCCTTTCTCAACTGCCGGACAGCGTCACGCAAATCGGTCAGCATTCGTTCCCTCGTATGCAGTTTTGACGTAGCTCAGGCAAATCGGTTATTAGGACGTTCATGGTCATGGTGGTATAAAATTCCGCCGATCTAGAATGGGATCGAGTCTGGCAAACGGTTCCTCTCGCCAAGCACTGACCTCAGGGCCAGTAGATAGCGCTTCAAGAGTTTCAGTCACAATCGGAGAATGGCCATAAATGCGGAAAAAGTTCTGTATTCTCGTATTGCCGATTCTGCTTGCATTCCTTCTTCCCCTCCAGGGACAGCATCCTAAACTGATCGTCGTGGTTATCGTCGATCAAATGCGAGGCGATTATCTCGAACGTTTCGGCGCCTATGAGACGGGTGGACTCCATTTTTTCAACACTCAGGGAGTGAACTTCGTCAACGCAAATTACCAGCACACGCCGACAGAGACATGTGTGGGGCATTCGGTCTTGCTGTCCGGTCGAAATCCCGCCCGTACCGGAATCGTGGCCAATGAGTGGTACGACCGAGGAACTGGGCGAATGACGTACTGCGTGGAAGACGCCAACTCGCCATTGCTAGGTGAAACCGGAACCGCAGTCTCTCCAAAAAACATCTTGGGAGAAAATTTCGCCGATTGGTTGCAGTCGTCCTACCCCGGTGCCCGCGTAATTTCCATTTCTCTAAAAGACCGGTCGGCAATTGCCCTGGCAGGGCATCACCCGCAGGCGGTTTTGTGGTTCTCGCATCAGACCGGCAACTTTACTACCAGCCGCTACTATGGCGATCAAGTCCCCGCCTGGGCCCAGGAATTCAATGGCAGGCACATGGTCGATTCTTATGCGGGCCAGAAATGGGCGCCGCTCCTGGCGAGTGACTCCCCTGCGTACCACACCGGTCAAGTTGATGGGCAATTCCCGCATACCATGCCTAAGGATTCAGGACCAATGCTCAACGACGCGGTCTATGGATCACCGTATGGTGACGAGGTGCTCGAAGCCTTAGCCGAGCATGCAATCAAGGCCAATCATCTGGGAGAGAATCAAGCCGGTGCTCCGGATCTATTGGCGATCGGGTTTTCGTCAAATGATGCGGTCGGACATGCCTATGGGCCCGACAGCCCCGAGATAGCAGACGAGCAGATTCGACTGGATCGAACCTTAGGTCACCTGATGGAGGTTCTCAACCTGCGATTGGGTGCAGACAACATCTTATGGGTGTTGTCGGCTGATCACGGTGTTGAACCCGCTCCCGAAGCTGAATTGCAGCTGAGAGGGAACAAGACGGCTCGGCGCTTGCCGTTTTCTGCAGCGCTGGAATCGATCCAATCACAGCTCAACGCAACTTTCAAAATTACAGGCGAGATGCATTGGTTTGCTCAACAAACCGACACGATGCTGTATTTCGATCGCGCTGAACTCGCGCGGCACAAAATTTCCCTTGCGGCTGCGAGTCGGGCACTGACCAAGCAGGTAAAGAACGTCCCGGGCATCGATGGGTTTTATGATGTGGCTCACTTAAACTCTCCCCTGGGATGGATCGGACCGATTCTTAGAAATAGCGCGTTCCCCACGCGTAGCGGCGACGTTTACTATCTGCCCAGCCAATGGACGTTGTTTTCCTCCAATCCCACCGGAGCATCACACGGAGATCCGTGGCCTTACGACACTCACGTTCCATTAGTGCTAGCGGGGTGGATCGTCAAAGCCGAACGTATTGCAGAAGCGGTTCAGGTGGCCGATCTTGCGCCTACGCTGGCTGACATCACGGGAGTCCATTGGCCAATATCGGAAGCTCTCGATGGAAAATCGAGGAAGGATGTTCTCAAATTGGACCAGAGATACATCAAGCCGAGCTCAACCCAACTTGGCAGGGTGGAATCGGCTCGCGATCCATAGCACCAAGATCGGCAGGACCAAGGTTTCTACTTGCCGTCCATCTGCCTTCACCGTCGGCCGACTCCCAGATGGTGGGGCTGTTCTACCTGAGGCGGGCACAGCTAACCCAGGCCAAGCAAGTCATTAAGTCATTGCATTTCGCGGTCGGAAAACGCGGCCCCACTCTCGGCTGTTAGCACGCCTCGCATCAAGAACCTGAGGGAAGGGGCGAGTTGGCTCGTTCTTCGTCACAGGCTCATTTTGTAATGCCGGAACCGTGATAGCGTTGCGCAGCAAAGTCGACATTTCCTGTCTGAGGGTCTGCACCCGGGCACGAAGTTCGACACGGGCAGTGCGGGCCTCTCTGCGCAATTTTTGCGCTTTAGCATTCGAGGCAACCACGCCAGGTACACGCTTCAATAGCTCGGGACCCCTTATCCACCCCGACGACATGGCTGCGCTTGCCTCGAACTGGGCGGTGAACCGGCAATGCGCACGGTTTTCCCAGCGTTGCGCGGTGCGCGTACCGCAGTGCAGATAATCCGAAATTTCCTTCCAACCGGAGGGAACCATGGGGATTCGCCTCCAATCCGGTCGTTTGAATTCCTTTGCGCAAGAGAATTTGCTATCTGAAGTCCCGAGGAGAGTGCCTGGACGGCTTATTTCGGAACGAACAGCCGGTGTGGGCC
>Ga0134127_10000106_pt1 | contig 112087 bp, 98 predicted proteins | sample KB31753_FD_96459 | JGI IMG/M metagenome (GOLD analysis project Ga0134127, IMG submission 96459) | Terrestrial soil microbial communities with excess Nitrogen fertilizer from Kellogg Biological Station, Michigan, USA - KB3-175-3 | ecosystem: Environmental > Terrestrial > Soil > Unclassified ... | reverse complement strand
CTATCAGAAAGAGCTGACAGAAATCGTACGCATCGACGCAGCCGCAGGCTCGGAAAGGACCAACCGAACGCGAACGCTTGCGGCACGTTCCGCATTGGTTCTTGCGGAACAGCTCTACCGGGACTTTGTAGCTGTGAAGCTGCGACAACCCTTCGAGACCAGCTTGAAGGAGAAACAACAGCGCATGGATGCCACGGTCGATGCCATGAACCGGCTAGTGGAGTACGAAATTGCGGACGTGACGGCGGCTGCGACGTATTACTTGGCGGAAACCTACTTCGATTTCAGTCGCTCGCTGAAGGAGTCGGAGCGTCCGACCGACGTACAGGCCGCAGACCTAGAAAAGTATGAAGCAGATCTTGATGAGACCGCATTTCCGTTCGAGGAAAAAGCCATCAAGGTACATGAGAAAAATATGGAATTGCTGCACGCCGGTGTCCTCGACGAGTGGACTGAGAAGAGTCTCAATAGGCTTGCCGAGCTGATGCCGGGCCGCTACGCGAAAAATGAAGTAAGTAGCGGCTTCCCCGGCGGTATCGATAGTTATGTGTACCGTGCACCGGTTTCGCAGGTCTCCGTGCCTGCGTCGGGGGACACCCAAACGACGACAGGCAAGCCCGACCAGACGACGCAGCACCCGGTACCGATGGCTATGAACGACGGAGAGGGGAAAAATGGAAGTGTGCAATAAGGCCCGACTCATCAAAGCGGTTTGCCGCAGCATACCGTGGCTGGCCCTGTTTCTCACCCTGGGCTGCGCACCTGCTGCCCGGCACGAAAACAACGCATCGACGACGATTAAACCTTTGTTGGCGACGTCGGCCGTCCCCGTTCAGGTCGCGCAGGAGGCTGGCGGCTTCACAATCACGCAGAGCGTACCCGTTACCGACGCGGTGCGCGCCGACTATGAGTCGGCGGTTCGGATGCTGCAGGACGGGCAGTATGAACGCGGCATCGCTTTGTTGCTCAAGGTAACCGAACAGGCGCCCTCATCAACGGCGGCGCACATCGATCTCGGGATTGCATACGCGCACACCGGCGACCTGGACCACGCCGAAGCTAGCCTGAAAAGGGCGCTGGAACTGAATCCAAACCACCCCGCCGCTTACAACGAGCTCGGCCTGGTGCAACGGCGCAAGGGAGAGTTTGCGAAGTCGCGTGCTAGTTATGAGGCAGCCCTGGCGCAGTTCCCCGACTTTCACTATGCCCACAAGAATCTGGCAGTTCTGTGCGACCTATACCTTGGGGACTACAAGTGCGCGCTGGAGCATTACGAAGCGTACAGCCGGCTGGTTCCGAACGACACCGAAGTCGCTAAGTGGATTGCCGACCTGCGCAACCGAGAGAGCCGGAAGGAGAAACCATGAGCCGAGCCTTGATGGTCGTGCTGCTGCTCGCAACAGTCGCGATGGCAGAGAAAAAACCTGGGACCAAACACGTTGCTGGTCCCGCTGCCGTGGAGAAAAAGCCGGCAGAGGTGCGTGGACAAACTGACGATGCCGAGGCAAAGACTACGGCAGCGCCAGTAGAGACGGCAGAACCGCGGCCGGATACAGAAGAGCCCCGAGCAGGCAGTGAAAAGGCAGAGACAGAGGGCCCGAGCGAAGCCACGGCACAGGCACAGACAGACAAAGACGCGAAGCTGATCTCCGTCCCCGGGGGAAAGGCTTTGGGTATGTCCGTTCTGGGTAATCAGGAAGCGCCCACGTCGCTGGTCATCGTTCCTTGGAAAACCTCGGAAGTCGGGCGCTCGCTGAGCGTCTCGCCGATGCTCGACGATTCCAGACAGCCCGTGGATAAGGAAGTGTTCATGCGGGCGCTTCGCTATTACGAGATCAGGTCGGAAACGAAGCCATGAAGCACCTCCTCGTGCGCGGCAGGAGGGTATAGGAGGTTGAGTTCCTAATCGTCGTCGGAGGCAGCCAGGCATCGCCATCTGCTCCCGCGATCTCCATAGCATTCTTACTGAGCCTTCGCGACGCTCCCGCTCCCAGTGTCCACGGTGGTGGTCACCGCGTCGCTCGCTGACGCGTCCCACTGGACGCGGGCGCCCCCGCTCTATTCAGAAGCTTTCCGATCTCATCACCCATTGCCAAGCCACAACTTGGGCAACATCCTGCGCGAGGTTCTTGCCTCCATGCGGCTACCGAGGTAAGGGAGTTCCGGCAGCAAGCCTTTCGAAATCTCGATGAATGTTTTCTTGTCGAACTACGCAGTCTAGGCCCGTATCGCCCCCAGCATCAGCCAAGCTGGCATCTTGGTTAAATGCAGACAGGCCCCGGGTCTGGGAAGCTCGTAGCTATCGTCTTCGTACAGATCCGGCGATGGTATTGATCGGGTTTCCGCATTTGGCTCCCCGATTGTGACTCTCCCTGCCCCAGCTCCTGCTTCCTGGGGTGCTTTCTTCCAAGTTCGTGGCCGCGCACGAAGGTATCAGTCGCGAATGGCTGCGGGTCCCAGCGAAGAATGAGAATGAGTCGTTTAGGTTACCGGAACCCGTGTGCTCTTGTTGTCGGGCGCCTTCTGCTCAACACTACGTGGAGTCGGAAACGCCGTACCAGGCTGCGTGGGGAACGAGAAATGAAAACATTTTGTTTGTCCGTTGCAATTGGCAAAGTTTTGGCGGAGACGGACGCCGCACAGGGACAGACCGAAGAAGCGCAGGCACAGACGGAAGTTTTCTTCGTCCCCGAAGAGCGCGATTCGAGACCTCCATTCTGGCCAACTAGCTCGGCCTTGGCAGCGCCTTCGTCACCTCGATGATGTTCGACGACTCGAGAGAACTAATTCACAAGGAAGTATTGATGCAAATGCTCGGTGATTACGAAATCAGGTCGGAAACGTTGCGACTCGGCGATGTACTGACCAAAACGAACCCGGCGCAGCTCACTACTGCGACGCAAAGGAGGAAGCAATGACGTTTACGGAGCTGTTGAGAAACGTCGGCCTATTCGGTGCCGCCGTGATGTTTTGTCTTGTCGCACTGTCCGTCTTTTCCGTGGCAGTGATTGTCGACAAGCATCGGCGTTTCCGGTTGGCCGCACGCCAGTCAGAGAGTTTCAAGCCCATGTTCACGAAGTTTCTCCATGGGGGAGATGTTCAGGAACTGATCGAGGCCGTAGAGCAGCACCAGAACGCCCATGTGGCGCAGGTGGTCTCAGCCGGCATTCTGGAGTACGACGGCGTGCGCCAGGCCGGCGGCGATCCAGTCGCCTCACTCGAGCTCGTCACGAGCGCACTCAGAGACTCGATTTCCGAAACGCTGATCCAGTTGAAGCGAGGTCTCGGGTTCCTGGCCACCATCGGTTCGACAGCCCCGTTCATCGGCCTCTTTGGCACGGTGGCCGGCATCATCAACGCTTTCCGGAACATCGCGGCCACGGGCTCTGGCGGAATGTCTGTGGTCTCGGGCGGCATCGCCGAGGCCCTGGTGACGACCGCCCTGGGCATCTTCGTCGCGCTCCCCGCGGTGGTCGCTTTTAACCACTTCACCGGCAAGATCGAGGCTTTTCACGTCCAGATGAATCGGGCCTCATCCCAGCTCGTGAACTGCTTGTTCAAAGTGCCCCAGGTCATGGAGCGGGAGCTCCGAGACCCGCAGGTCGTCGAGCAGAAGCTAAAGGTAGCGTTGGAGGCGAAAGCTCATGCGGCTCGGTGAACCAGCGAAGATGCAGGCGGCCATCAACATCACGCCGCTTGTCGACGTAGTGCTCGTGCTGCTGATCATCTTCATGGTGATGGCGCCACAGATGCGGAAGGGACCGGACGTGAACTTGCCGCACACTGCGAAGCCGAGCAGCCAGGGTGACGAGAGAGGCCGGATTCTGGTCTCCATCGACGATGCCGGCAGGCTGTGGATCGATGATCGACAGGTGCCAGCCGAGCAATTCGGCGAAGCCCTGCGCACTGCAGTGGGTGCCGAGACGGATCCCAAAGTCGTGATTCGGGGAGACGCAAAGCTCAACTTCCGCGAGGTCCGGGAGGCCATGGCAGCGATCGAACAGTCGGGTTTTCGCGGGGTAGGTTTGATCGCCAAGCCCGCTGGCACCCGAGGGGAATGACATCATGCATTTCAACACAGGCGATTCCGGCTCCAGTCTGCAGTCCGAGATTAATATCACGCCGCTCGTGGACGTGGTGCTCGTGCTGCTAATCATCTTCATGGTCGTGGTTCCCCTGCTTATGCACGGCTACGACGTCGACATCCCCAAAAGCTCCGCGGGGGCCGCGCAGGCGCAAGAATCGCGGCTGATTCTGAGCATTGAGCCCACGGCCTGTCACATCCTAGGGCCTCCAACTGGGGAAGGACTTCCGGCGGATTGTCGCGTGACCCTAGCTGATCAAAAGATTCCCGCGACCGAATTGCCCGCGCGAGTGGCAGCGATCCTGGCTAACCGGCCGACCGAAAAGCGCGTGCTCTTTTTGGCCGCCGATGACCGCCTGAACTATGAAGGCGTTCTGCGCATTCTCGACCTCGCGAAATCGGGGGTTGAGGATCTGCAAGTCGAATTTATTACGAGCAACTGAGGTGGCTGCTTTGGTGACAACCATGGAAATCGGCAGGCACATGTTCAAAGAATCCGGGGCTCCCTCCACCCGCAGCATGGTGGAGAGCGTAGTGCTCCATGCCCTTGTGCTGGGGTTAGTGATGCTCGTTTCGGCATCACTGCTGCTTCACAGTGCTCCCCCCAAGAAAAAAGAGGTGGACATCGTCTTCTATCGTCCACCAGAGGTTCCCCTTCCGGCGCGCGCAGTCCCGCTTGCTGGAGGGAAAGCAGCGGTTCCACCCGGAACGCCAGCACCCGCACCTAAACCAAGGGTCAATGCTCCGGAAGGTCCGGATGGACCTGGGAAACCGGAACTCCCATCAGGTCCGCGTGAAGGTTTTTCAGCGGAAACACAACCGCCTCAGCCCCAGCCCAACGTGGGAAAAGCCGGCCTCTTGGCATTCAAGGACAAGCTCGCGAGCCTGGCGCAGGACAAGATCGCTCCGCATCTAGGAGCCGATGCACGATACGGTGCCGCCGATGATGCGGGCCGGCCGTCGTCACAGTCCATGTTGGCGACCAATACGCCGGGATCCAGCGGCGGCATCGATGTCGGATCTCTCAACCACAGCGTGGGAGGTGGTGGCGGCAGAGGAGGCGGCGGAGGAGGCGGAGCCGGAGGCAATGGTAGCGGCGGCGCCGGAGGCGGGATCTCGATAGCCCGCGCAACCAGCACAATCGCCTCGATCGGCGGCGGCGGCGACCGACCCAAGGCCCATGGCGGGCCGGGGCCTTCCCGCACCGACGAAGAAATCCAGATCGTGTTCGATCGCTACAAGGCGTCGTTTTATCGGCTTTACAACCGGGAACTGCGCAACAACCCCGCTTTGCAAGGCAAGATGGTGCTCCGCCTGACGATCGAGCCAGACGGCAGCGTGTCGATGTGCTCGCTGCAGTCAACTGATATGAATGCACCCGATCTCGCCACTCAGGTGGTGAACCGCGTCCGGGCAATCAATTTCGGCGCCAAAGAAGGGGTGCAGACCGTGACGATCGTTTATCCGATCGACTTCCTGCCGGCGGCATAAGACCGGTCGGGGAATTGGAATGGGAGCAAACAGGAGGTTTGTCAGAACCTGCAAATTTGATTAATAGATTCCGACGATTTTGAAAAAGGCAAAGCCATTGAAAGATGGCGACGCAAAGTCACCGGTCTAACGGGCCTCAAGCCCCAGGACGGCGGGACCGCCGAAATCCAGCGCACAGCGTGCTGCCTCGGTCCCGATAACGACGAATCGTTTTGTGAGTGGAACGAGGGAGCAGATGATTTCTAACGACATCAACAATGTGAGGCCGCGCGGCAGGTGGATCAAAATCCTGCTGTTCCCCCTGGCGCTGTTGTTGCTGAGCGCCATCCCGGCGCGGGCGCAAAGTTGCGTCGCCATGGGCGGAATGATTGACGGCTTCGTCAACCCTGTTCCTCCCTCGCAGATCCAAATAGACGGCAATTGCACCTTCAGGAATTTTCCGGCTTCCAACCCGCTGACGACCAACATCAGCTTCTTTACCAATCCGGGCAACAACAACGAGAGATGGCTGGTCATCTTCGACAACGTCGACTTCATCGGCAATATGGCCTGCAACGCCGTGCTCGGTAACCATATCTGGTTCGTCAACGGTTCGTTTACCACACTCAGACCGAGTTGCCAGAATCTCTTCATACCGGTAGAGAAGATCGACAAACAGAACCCTGCTGGCCAGACCACCGCCGCGATCGGTGTGCCCTTCACCTACAAGCTCACGATCCCGGTTCTGTTTGACCCTCAAACCGGCACCGTCATCAATAACCAGGGGTCGCCGAATGACTTGCACAGCGTGGTCGTCACGGACGATCTGAATGCGACCGGCGCGGTGCTCAGTTACGTAAGCCACACCGCGTACTGGAAAAGCAGCGGTACTCCGGTCACGCATTCATTCTCTAACGTCGGCGGTGTGCTCACCTTCAGCAACTTTCCGATAATCCCGGCTGGACAGCAAATCGTCATCGATATCACCGTTGTCCTCAAGAATGACCCGGCGAACACCCCCGGCACGCAGTTCTCTAACACCGCGAAGTGGGAATTTGGCAGGCTCATCGACGACATTTTCTATCAACCACTGCCGGGCGAGTGGGGAGTCACGCCGCCAATGACTATCGTCGCCCCCAATCTTGTAATGACGAAGACCGGACCGACAACCATGGCATTGGGGCAATGGGCGCAGTTTGCGCTCGATGTCCAGAATACCGGCTCTGGTGATGCATGGAATGTCACGCTTCTTGATCGCTTCCCCAAGGGCAATAGCGGCGGCACGTGCTCCACGACCCCACAGATACTCAGCGCGCAGGTTTTCCAGGCGGACGGCGTCACACCGGTTGCGGGCAAAGGACCTCTGGTCCCAGGCACGGATTTTTCGATCAGCTATGCAGGTGCACCCACCTGCGAGCTCACACTGACGATGCTCACCGCTGCCGCCACGATCAGCTCGAGTCAACGTCTCATCATCAGCTATCGGACACAGCTCGACACGAACAGCCAAACCGGAGCCCAGCTTACGAACCTAGCGGGTGCCATCCAATGGTCCAATGGCGACAGCAGCATTTCCACACGACAAACCTATACGCACACCCTGACCGACGGAACGCCATCCATCCTCGATTTCCAGGACGCGCACACCATCACGGTGGTGGTCAATGCGCTCAACATCACCAAGCAAGTGAGCGTCGTGGGCGGCGGCGCAGCCTTGCCAGGCGGACAGCTCGACTATCTGGTGCACGTGACAAATGTCTCGACGAACCCGGTCTCTCCAGTCGTGATCACAGATGATCTGAGCACCGCCGGCGCGGGACGCCTCACGTTTGTAAATTCAACCGCAACCATGAACGGCTCCACGTCAGGTGTGACGATCGTGGGTTCATTGCTCACTGCCGACTACTCTGCTGTCCACGGACCGTTGCAGCCCGGACAATCCATCGACGTGCGATTCCGGGTGAACATTGCTTCGGGACTTCCCGCGGGCACGACTCTCACCAACACCGCCGTCGCAACGTGGAACAACCCGCCGCAAACCGCGAGCGCCAGTGTCTCGATCGATGTCGGTGGAGTTCCCGGAGCAGGCAGTTTGAACGGCACTGCATGGCTCGACGCCAACCTCAACAAGGTACCGGACCTCAATGAAACTCGGCTGCAGGGTTGGAGAGTTGGGCTCTATCGCAATGGTGTGCTGGTGCAGTCCGTGGTTACGGATGTGAATGGCGTCTATCGATTCGCTAGCGTGCCGCCCACCGATGGGACAACGGAGCGCTACGAGGTGCAGTTCACCGCGCCGGGCGCGGGCTCAAATACTGCCAAGCTCGGCAAGGCCGACTCGGCCTTTACCAACTGGCTACAGCGCATCACCGCCATCGCCGTGCCCTCCGGCAGCAACCTTCAGAATCTGAATTTACCGATCAACCCAAATGGTGTCGTTTACAACTCAATGACCCGCGCTCCGATTGCGGGCGTGCGGTTGAACATGCTGAGCGCCGGTAGCCGCGCCCTCTTGCCGGCAGCCTGTTTCGACGACCCAGCTCAACAAGGCCAGATCACTCAGACGGGCGGCTACTATCGCTTCGACGTCAATTTTTCGGATCCAGGCTGCTCTAGCGGCGGCAGCTATCTCATTGAGGTAACCGCGCCGACGTCGAGTTACGTGGCAGGTGAGTCGAAACTCATTCCCGCCACTTCGGATGCGGCGAGCGCTCCCTTCTCCGTGCCGGCGTGCGCAGGATCCGCCTTCGATGCACTTCCAGCCATACCTTATTGCGAAGCACAACAATCAGAGTTCGCGCCGCCAGCCTCCGTGCCCGGCGCGAGTACCGGGACACGCTACTTCCTGAATCTCACACTCGACGGCATTGCCGTGCCCGGATCGAGCCAGATCTACAACAACCACATCCCGCTTGACCCGCAACTCGCGGGCACGTTTTCGATCACCAAGACCACGCCCTTGCGCTACGTCACTCGCGGTCAGCTGGTCCCGTACACCATCACCGTCAACAACGTCCTGGGAGCATCCATGCAGGGGGTGCAGATTGTCGATACCTTTCCAGCCGGCTTCCGCTACGTCCCAGGGTCCGCGCGCCTAGATGGTGGACCCGCAGAGCCCACGCTGTCCGGCCGGCAACTGGTGTGGAAGGGTCTCAGCTTTGGCAACTCCGATCACCGCACGATCGTTCTGTTGCTCGCCGTCGGCGCTGGTGTCGGAGAAGGGGAGTTCGTCAATCGCGCCCAAGTCACTGAAGGCGCGACCGGCAAGGCCCTGTCGGGCGAGGCAACGGCAACCGTTCGTGTCGTTCCGGATCAGACCTTCGACTGTACAGACGTAATTGGCAAAGTCTTCGATGACGTGAATCGAAACGGCCAGCAGGATTCCGGCGAGAAAGGCTTGGCCGGCGTGCGGGTCGTGACGGCACAAGGTCTGGCAGCTCTGACGGACCCCTACGGCCGTTTCCACATCACCTGCGCGGTCACGCCGAATGAAGATCGTGGCAGCAATTTCGTGCTGAAGCTCGACGACCGGACCCTACCTACCGGTTATCGGCTGTCGACAGACCAGGTGCAGATCAAGCGGGCCACGCGCGGCAAGGCCCTGAAATTTGATTTCGGAGCCTCGATTTACCGGGTGGTCGCCATTGACCTGTCCGATGCGGCTTTCGAGCCCGGTAAAACGGAGATCCGGCCCCAGTGGCGACCACGTCTCAACCTCCTCCTCGAGGAACTGCGCAAAGCGCCATCGATGCTGCGCCTGTCCTACGTTGCAGATACTGAGGATGCGGCCTTAGTCGATCGGCGCGTGCAAGCGCTCAAGCGGCAGTTGGCCGACGAATGGCATGCGGGCAAAGACAGCTATGTATTGTCCATTGAGCCTGAGGTTTTCTGGCGGCTTGGCGCGCCGGCGAAGCGGCTCGACGTGCATTTACCGGAGAGCAGGTGAACGGCATGAGCATGCAACGCCATCTACTGCTGATTGTTGTGTCCCTGATCATGGCCGTTCCTTCGGCTATCGGTCAGATCAACATGGTGAAGCCGGGTGAGCCGGTGGAGCGGCATCTGTCCAGCGACCAGACCTTCCAGGAATGGTCGCACGACCCGAAGCCGGCCGATGATGTCAAGCGCATCAAGGTCTGCCGTGTGGAGACCGTCTGCAAAATGCGATACAAGGAAGGGCAAACGCCACGGACGCGCGTGAAAAACCTCGTCCTGCCACTGCGGTACGAGGACGAGAACGCTTCGATTTCCGACGTCTTCACAAGACAAGTACGGGAAGCACTCGAGAACTTGCGAAACAAGCATGGTGTGACCGTCCGGTTCATCGGCTACAGCGATGACACCCCACTGACCGGCCGCGACGAGAGCATTTACGGAAGCCAGATAGCGTTGTCTAAAGCAAGCGCGAAACGCGTCGCCTTGGCCATGCAGCAAGCGCTGGGATTGCCCGCGTCGGCAATAGAAAGCGACGGTCGTGGGGCGTCCCACCCCGTTGCCTCGAACGACACGGCACAGGGACGTGCGTTGAATCGCCGCATCGAGGTGGAATTCTGGTACGACGATCCTCTCCAGGAGTTGTCGGAGGAGCCGCAATTGTGCCCGAACGATGTCGAGGAGAAAGTGACTAGGGTTTACGATCCCCCATGGGGCAGCATTCCGCCCCTTGAGCTCGCGAACGGACAGCCGATTATTCCAGCCGGCTACGCGGCGAGCCTGCATCGAGCCCTGACCGATATCGCAGATCGACCAAACCCGCGACTGCGGTTTGTCGGCTATACGAAGAACGAGCGACTCGACCGTCGCACAGCGTCTGTATACGGCGATGACATCGGACTTTCTGCGGCCCGGGCCCGTCGCGCCATGGACACCCTGATGCAAGATTCTCTTTTGTCGGGCGCTCGAGCCGAGCACGAGGGACGTGGCTACGTCCAGTCCGATGATGTCGTGAACACGGGCTTTGTCCAAGGCGAAGAGTCGTTCGTGCGCGTTCAGGTCGTGTACGACGAGCAGTTACCGTTGGACAACTACGAGGGCGTCGATATCACGCGGGTCACCCAGGAGCTTCGCCCGAAGAGTCCGTACGAGCTGAATGTGATGCATATCACCGTCGACGGCAAGCCGATCGATGATCCAGGGCGCAGCTCCTCCGATGTCCAGCGCTGCACTGACGTCGCGCTCGACAGCGCCAACATACACTTCCACTTCGATAATCTCGAGGCGCGGCGACGACTCGGGGTTGCGGCGAATCCAGTTGCCGTGGCGGTAAGCGACAACAGTCCTGACGGATCGATGGTGCACTTCCGGATGTACAGCAACTATGCAAGCTTCATCAAGCGTGCTGAAATCCGAATATTCGATCAGGAGCAGTCCTTACAGGCCGCGCCGATCAGGATCGTCGCCGTCGACGACGCAGGTCTTGCGGAATGGCAGCCGGGAAAAGATATTCTCCCGAGCCCTGCCCGCGAACTCAAATATCTTCTGCGCGCCTACGACTCGAAGGGTAATTTCGACGAAACCGATGCGCGGCCGCTGCGACTCTACCGGGAGCAAGCGCCCAAAGATGTCGCAAAGTCTGAGGAGCCGTCGCAGCGCGAGCTGCTGGCAGCTTACGGCCAGAATGACCTGGTGCGCCAGCAGATACCGCTCGGCAGCGGCACGGTCAAGGTGCAGGGCAACGGCATACCGGCGGGCCACACTGTTTGGGTAGCTGGACATCAGATTCCCGTCGACTCGCAGGGCAACTTTGCCGCGGAAGAGATCCTTCCGACAGGCACACATACTGTCGAAGTCGCGGTTCTCGACGATGCGGGCAACGGCTCATTGTATCTTCGCGATCTGGAATTCAAGCGCAACGACCTGTTCTATGTCGGTGTTGCTGACCTGACGGTGTCCAAGAACAGTTCGAGCGGACCGGCAAAACTGCTGCAAGGCGAGAATGCCTCGCAGCCGTACGATTCTTCATTGGATGGAAGACTGGCATTCTTCGTGAACGGCAAGGTGCGTCAGAACTGGCATTTGACGGCGAGCGCCGATACCCGCGAGGGCCCGGTGAAAGACCTATTCAGCAATTTCCTCGACAAGTCGCCCGATTCGTTATTCCGGCGGATCGACCCCGACTATTATTTCCCGTCTTTCGGCGACGATGGCGTGGTGGAGGAAATGGCGCCGACCATGGGCAAGTTCTTTGTCAAAGCGAGCCGTGGCCAGGATTACGGCATGTGGGGCAATTTTAAAGTCGGTTACCGAGATAACGAACTGGCTCAAGTCGACCGCGGTCTGTACGGAGCCAATGCGCACTACGGCTCCGAACTCACCACCAGCTTCGGCGAGCGACGGATCGCGCTGGACGGTTTCGCTGCCGAACCGGGAACGACACCAAGCTATGAGGAATTCCGCGGAACGGGCGGGTCACTCTACTTCCTGCGCCATCAGGACATTCTGACGGGCTCCGAGAGCGTACGTATCGAAATCCGCGACAAGGCCTCCAGCATTGTCACTGGGGTGGTCAACCTGCGGCCTAATGTGGACTACGACATCGACTACCTGCAGGGCCGGCTGCTGCTTTCGGCGCCGCTCTCTTCGACCGCTACCGACAACTTGCTCGTGCGCAGCAGCGGCTTGAGCGGTGACGAGGCATATCTGGTGGTGCGTTACGAGTACACGCCTGGCTTCGATCAGCTGGACGAAGTGGCCGTTGGGGGACAGGGTGATTACTGGGTTAATGACCACGTGCGGCTCGGCCTGACAGCCAATTCCAACCAGGGCGACGCCGCCAGCAACCTCGGCGCCGCAGACTTGACTTTTCGGAAGAGCACCGAGTCCTGGTTCAAGGTGCAGACGGGCCGCAGCACTGGTCTTCTCTCCTCTTCCCTGCGATCGGATGACGGCGGATTCGGGTTCCAGAGCGCTGACGACCTGTCGTTCACCGGGAAGAAGGCGGACGCATATCGCGCCGACCTGAGCGTTGGACTCGGGGATTTCTTCGAGGGTCACAACGGTCGATTCACCTTCTACACGCAGAACCTAGACGCCGGCTATTCGGCATTAGGGTTGGCGACGATCAAGGACACCGAGCAATATGGCGGCACGTTCAAGATGCCGGTGACCAGCCGCCTGAGCTTTGCTGCCAAGGCAGATCAGAAGACCCAAGACCAAGGGCTCGAGACCCGGGCCATCGAATTGGATGCGGGCTATAAGCTGACCGAGAAATGGAGCGTCAGCACCGGCGTACGCAACGACCTGCGCAAGGACAGTTCGCCGCTCGTTCCTCTGACGCAGGAGCAGGGAGAGCGCACCGACGCGATCGCGCAGGTAAAGTTCGATCCCAGCGACTCCTGGCGCGCTTATGCCTTCGTCCAGGATACGGTCGCCGCAAGCGGAGGCCGTCCAGACAACAGTCGCATCGGCGCAGGCGGTTCGTATCGTTTGACGAAGCGCTTTCGGGTCGAGGGGGAAGCTTCCGACGGGGACCTCGGGCCCGGCGGGAAGGTAGGCACTAGCTACCTCTATTCCGAGCGCACCAATCTTTACTTGAACTATTCGCTCGAAAACGAGCGGACGGACGACGGCCAGCTTCTCCGAGGCAGCCAGGGCAACCTTGTCTCGGGCGCGAAGACACGTCTCTCCGATAGCTCCAGCGTTTACGTCGAGGAGCGTTATCAGAATGGCGGGTCGCTAGGCGGCCTCACGCACGCCACCGGAATCACTCTCACGGCGGATGAGCGATGGAATTTCAGCGGCAGCGCGGAGTTCGGCACGCTGCGCGATTCGCTTACCGGCGCCGACACCGATCGCAAGGCCGGGGGGATCCGCTTGGGTTACGGCTTCGACAAGATGCAGTTCTCGAGCGGGATCGAGTACCGCCGGGACGACGCGGAACAACTCGATCGGACGCATACTCAAAGGAGTCTGTGGCTGTTCCGTAACAACTTCAAGTTCCAACTGACTCCAGACTGGCGCGTAATCGGCAAGCTCGACCACTCGGTCAGTGATAGCTCGCTCGGTGAGTTTTATGCTGGTGGCTACACGGAGGCCGTGGTCGGCTACGCCTACCGTCCGGTGCGGAACGACCGCCTGAACGCTCTCGCCAAGTACACGTACTTCTACAATGTTCCGACCTCTGATCAACTGGGATTTCAGAACATCGCATCCCAGTTCCTTCAGAAGAGCCACATCGCAGCGCTCGATCTGACCTACGATCTCACGGCGAATTGGTCGGTCGGAGGAAAATACGCCTACCGCCTGGGACAGGAAAGTCTGGATCGTGTCCATCCAAATTTCTTCGACAACCCAGCGCGGCTGGCGGTGTTACACCTGGACTGGCGGTTCCTCCGACAATGGGACTGCTTGGCCGAGGTGCGAACCCTTGAACTCCCCAATGTCAGCCAACGCCGCCGTGGCGCACTGACAGCCATCTATCATCACATCGGCAAGAATTTGAAGGCTGGTGTCGGCTACAATTTCACCGACTTCTCCGACGACCTGACTGACTTGAAGTACAACCACGAGGGTATATTCCTCAATCTCATCGGGACCAAGTGAAGGCCCGCCCTGGGTTCGCATCGCTACCAGTCGAGATTCGGTGCAAGAAGATCTGCGATTGTGGAATCAATGAGACATACATCTGCAGGTTGTGAGGAAGATAAGCTGATAGCCGAGCTCAGAGGACGTTTGGCGGAGCTCCGATCGGTCAGGTCTACTCACTTCTTGCGCAGAGGCTCTGCGCTTTCAGTGTGGGTCGGCATCAGAGATCACGATCGCAGCGCGCGGTACGCTCTTTACGAGCTCGAGGACCGCATTCCTTACCAGTTTCCGAATGTGAAGATTGACTTTCACGTCGTACCCATCTCGCCTGGCTCTAGCTTAGAGGCTTTCATCGCAGCCGCTTGGCCAGATGTTCGCCGACAGGCCTCACAGATCAAAGGCAACCTCCACGTCCAATTGCAATTCGCCGTGAGCTTAACCGTGCAGGGCCACGAACACATCCCGCCAGGTGGGAATCGAGCAGTGACTTCATGCAACGAAAGGCGCAAGCGCAGAATCTGAGTCCGCTCTGCCAATCGAGCCGCCCCGCCGCTAGTCGAACAGCTCGCTAACTTACCGTCGAACCGTTACTATTTATATCGTTTTGTTGCATTTGCCCAACGCATGGGTGAACCTGTTCCCCACCCCGCAACGTAGGAGTATGCCATGTTGAAACCGGACGTAAATCGCCGAGAATTCTTAAAGATCACCGCGGGAGCCGGAGCTGCCTTGGCGATGCCAACTTCCGGACAAACGTCTACCTCGCCCAAAATGATCGGCATTCAAGCCGGAGCAGTTTCGTTTGTGGATGAAGGCACCGAAAAGGTTCTGGATGTGCTTCAGGAACGTGCCCTTGTGAATACTATCTTTCTTGCGGTATTCACCTACGGTCGAGGTATTGCCGGAAGACAGATTCCAGGACAGCCTCTGCCCGATCACGGCAAGCAGGAGTACGATCTCAATTTTCATGGCGGGAACTTTGCCACTCCTCATCCCCAGTATTACAAGAATACGGTTCTCAAAGACACCCGCGCGCCCGACCACGGCGACTTAGATATCCTTGCCGAAGTGCTCCCTGCCGCCAAGAAGCGCGGCATGAAGGTGATCTGCTGGCTTGAGGACGTGTTTCGCTCTGATTTGCCGAACGTTGCGAAACTTCAAGAACGAGATCTATATGGGCGCAATGCCGAGACGCTGTGTGTCAATAATCCGGACTACCGGAATTTCCTGACAGGGTTAGTCGAGGACTACGCCCGCTCCTATGATATCGACGGAATCATGTGGGGATCTGAGCGGCAAGGTGCGCTATCGGACGCCTTGGGAGCGACCCACGACGTACCGCCAGTCGATCCTGGCAACGTTACATGCTTCTGTGGGTTTTGTCAGAGCAAAGCCAAGGAGCGCGGCATCAATGCGGAACGCGCCAAGCAAGGATTTCTGGAGTTGGAAAAATTCGTTCGATCGGCACGGAGAGGCATACGTCCGGTCGACGGCTACTACGTTCAATTTTGGCGACTCTTGTTACGGTATCCCGAACTAGCTGCCTGGGAAATGCTCTGGACCGACAGCCTTCGCGAGACTTACGCCGCAATTTACCAGACGATCAAGACGGCGCGACCGGCGGTTCCGGTTGGTTGGCACATTTGGCACAACAATTCGTTTAATCCGATCTACCGCGCGGAACAAGACCTGCATGAGCTGTCGAATTATTCGGATTTCATCAAGATTGTTATGTACAACAATTGTGGGGGCGAGCGAATGGCCCTCTACGCGAACAACATTGGCTCCACGCTCTATGGAGATCTGTCGAAGCCGAGTCTAATCGATCTCAACTATGCGCTGATGGGCTTCAGAGAGCGCAGTTACGACCAGATTCCTCACACCGGGCTTTCCCCTGACTATGTGTATCGCGAGACGAAACGCGCGCTCGAGGGTGTTGCTGGAACCAAAACGTTGATTTGGCCGGGCATCGATATTGACATTCCCACCGAGGCCAATAACAGCAAATCCACGCCGCAAAGCGTTAAGGAAGCAGTTCTGGCGGCTTTCCGAGCTGGTGCTCCAGGCGTGATTTTGTCTCGCAAGTATTCCGAGATGCGACTCGCGGACCTCAGTGGTGCTGGAGACGCCATCCGTGAGATGAAACTGCTTGTTTGAGGGTCGCCCGCTGGGTGCCGAGCCATTTCACTACCTTATTACCGTAGCAAACACCGCCATTTTCGTTTTCGTCCTCCGAACTATTCCTGCAATTGATCGTTGTAAGGAATTTCTATAGAACGCAAGGCGTCACGGCCTCTCAATATGGCGATTAAGCTCCCTCGCATTGTAGAAAAGCACGTTCTCCTACCCACTTGGCAGATGCGCGTTGGCATGACATTTGCCATGCTCATTATGGAGGCAAACATGGGTACCTGGAGCGAGCTATCAGATGAACTATCGAAGGCGATTGAAGAAGCCGGCAAGAGCGTGGTTACAGTTCAGGCAGACGGCGGCAGGACAGCTAGTGGAATCATTCTCGACGAACAGACAATCGTAACCACGGCACGAGCAATAGGCGACCGCGAATCAATTCGCGTTTGGATTTCTTCCGAAGAACCGTTGAATGCCACTTTTGTGGGAAGAGATGCCGACACGGACATCGGGCTTTTGAAACTTGAGAGAAGAATCGGTCCACCCGCTGTGTTCAGAGAAGACCCCAAGCTAGCGGTGGGTCCGATGGTTCTCGCGATTGGCCGCACATGGCGTGGAAATCTGGTCGCGAGTGCTGGAATCGTTTCCGGTGTAATGGGCGAGTGGTACACGTTCCGTGGCAAGAAGATCGAGGCTTTCATTCGTCCGGACTTAAATCTCCACTCCGGTTTTTCCGGCGGACCGCTGATTGGCGCCGACCGGAAAGTTATCGGTATGAACACCCCTTCCCTTCGCCGAGGCTCGCCTCTGGCCATACCCTACTCCACCATCAAACGCATCGGCGCCGTTTTAAGAGAGAAGGGTTACGATCCCAAACCTTACCTCGGTCTGGGCCTCCAGCCAGTACGGATACCTGAGTCCCTGAAGCAGAAACTGAATCTAACTCAAGACGTGGGCGCACTTGTGGTTCATGCCGAATCCGATGGTCCCGCCGACAAAGGTGGATTGCTGCTCGGCGACATTCTTCTCCGCGTCGACAATCAGAACTTCGACGAGCGAGGCACAGCCTCCGTTGTCTTTCGCTTGACTCCGAATAAAGAAGCAACATTCCATGCAGTCCGCGGCGGGCAGCGATTCTCGTCAACGTTTCTCGTGGGGGAACGCCCACGGAGGCAGGCATGAATGCAGTCGCTGATCCGCGTGTCGATATTTGCGGAAAAGGATGAGGACTCCCGCAAATTGATCCGGCTATTTGAGCAATCGCCTGGCTTCGGGGTGGTGAATTCTTTGGCGAATGCTGAGCTCCGACCGGGAACCTTCGACGTCCGCGTCGTTCATGGGGAGAACGTAGCTCAGCTTGCCGTCCTTGCGCAGGCGCGTGTACCGACCCTTTACCTTGTTCCTTCCGGAAGATTACGGACTGACGAACTCCATGCGCGGGACGCGGTGCTCCCGCCGGATGCGCCAATAGCGCAAATCAGGGCGGCAGCCATGGCGGTCGCGTCCGGCCTGCAGATAGCCCGCAAGCACGACTTCGATGTCGCTGATAAAGAATCGGAGTTCTCCTTTGCCGAGCCTCTCACTGACCGGGAGCTGCACATTCTGAATCTTGTCGCCGACGGGCTCTCCAATCCAGAAATTGCCCGCCGCCTAAAGATTTCTCGCAATACCGTGAAGTTCCATGTGAGCTCGATCATCTCCAAGCTAGGAGCGACATCGAGAACCGAAGCGGTGACGATTGGGGTCAAGCACGGCTTAATCATTCTCTGATCGCGTCGATCCCTCGACTTCGTGATTGGCTTCAGGGATCGGTGGTCGCGGGTTGACGATCGGGAGAGAACTTCCCTCTTTCTTCCAATCACTGTGCCGAGTTCTGTCAGGCTTGTGGTCCAGGGAAGCGGGAAAAAGAAAACGTGAGGTCATTTCGGTAGGGCAAAGGCGACGTACACTCCTCCGCCTCCGGGAGTACTCGGATCCCGCTGTCCGCCAGCAGCTATGACAACATATTGACGCCCGTGCACTTCATAAGTGATAGGAGTAGCGTTTGCTGAGAATGGCAAGGGAGTTTCCCACAGCAATTTCCCAGTCACCTTGTTGTATGCTCGCATTTTCTTGTCGACGACGGTGGCTCCGATGAACAGCACTCCTCCGGCGGTAACCACCGGGCCCCCGTAATTTTCTGAACCCGTGTCAGGAAGCCCCTTGGCGACAAGCTCGGGATATTGCCCAAAGGTCTCTCTCCAGACGTAGTCGCCGGTGTCCAGGTTGATTGCGTTCAATGTGCCCCACGGTGGAGCTGTCGCCGGATATCCTTCCGGATCAAGAAATTTGTCGTACCCAGTGGTGTCGTATCCGGCCGCCGGTGTAAGTAGCGCCTCGGGGTGAGCACTTTCGTGTTCGCCGTGAAGCAAATACTGGATAAGGACGCGCGCCGGCCCGCTGGATGGATCAAGACTGGGAAAGGGAGGCATTCGGCCCTTGCCGGATTGCAGAATGTTGCCGATCTGAGTGCCGGTCATTCGCGTCCCGATTTTCACCAACGATGGAATTGCAGGCGGCGATCCCATGCGGTTCTCACGATGGCAGGCGCTGCACTGACTCAAATAGATGGCGCGTCCCGGGGAGCTGGCCGTACGCTTAACCAGGGATTCTGTCAGCCCGACGTTGTTGGCGTTTATATAGAGAACGTGGGTTTGGGGATCGAAGGCCGAGCCGCCCCACTCGCCTCCGCCGTCATATCCCGGGAACATCAGCGTATCTGCGCCCACGTTGTTGGGCGTGAACTGCCCCTCATAATGGAACTTGCGGAAGTGCTCGACCGCCCATTGATGTGCTTCTGGAGTTCGGTTGGTCAGATCGTTCTCGGTAATTTTCTGCCCAGCGAACGGTGCTGGTTTGATCGGGAAGGGTTGTTCCGGGGCAGCGACTTCACCGGGAACCGTACTGGCGGGCACGGCTTTGTATTCAATCGGAAAAAGCGGCTCTCCAGTAAGCCGGTTAAAGACAAACAGAAATCCCTGCTTTGAGGTAAGGGCAACGGCGGGAATTTCCTTCCCGTCGCGCATGATCGTCACCAATGTGGGCGGAGAAGGAAGGTCGCGGTCCCAGAGATCATGGCGTACCGCCTGAAAATGCCAGAGTCTCTTTCCCGTTTCTGCGTCCAGCGCGATCAGAGAATTCGCGAAGAGATCATTGCCAACGCGGTCGGCGCCGTACCAATCTGTTGCCGCTGAGCCGGTGGGAGCATAAACGATGCCGCGTTCGGGATCGAGCGCAAAACCGGTCCAGTCGTTAGCCCCACCACTATATGTCCATGCATCTTTTGGCCAAGTTTGGTAACCCAATTCTCCGGGATGTGGGATGGTGTGAAACGTCCAGCGGAGTTTGCCGCTGCGTATGTCGTAGGCTCGAATATCACCCGGTGGGGCGGGTAAAGATTCCGGAGTTGCGTCTCCAAGAATAATGACGTCTTTGTAAATCACGCCAGGACTCGTGATAGAAAGTGACTGCAACTTGGGATCACCACGCAAATTGTTGCGTAGGTCGATGCGGCCGCCTTCTCCGAAAGAGGGAATAACCATCCCGGTCGCTGGATCAAGGGCATATACGTAGTTGGAGATTCCCGCGAAAATCCGTCTTTCCTTTCCTTCGCACCAGTAGGTAAGGCCTCTCTCGGCCCGCGACGCAACCTTTCCCGTGGCAAACACCTTCTGCGAGTCGAATGTCCAGCGCAATGCGCCTGTGACCGCATCCAGTGCGATCACTTCTAGTTTGGGGGTGTAAGCGTAGAGCACCCCGTCGATCATCAAGGGCGTGGTCTCTAGACCACCCTTTTCTTTCGTATCGTAGCTCCACACCTGTTGCAGGTTGGAAACGTTATCAACGTCAATTTGTTTAAGAACGGAATAGTGCGTATTGCCAGGCGATCCCAGATAAAATTGCCAGTCCGCGTCCGATTCGGCATGAACCGGTTGGCTGTGTTGGGGCTCGAGCGGGCTAAGGCAGAAGAAAGGTAGACCACAGATGACTACTGCCACGGTCGCTAGAAGCACGCTTCTTTTGGGCCGATCGCTGATCGCCAAGTCCTTCCTCTTGCCCACAATACCTGCGGTGCCGGCGCTACTGAATCAACGCCTTCGCGTTGATGATGACTTCTGCTCCGCGACCAGAACTATCATGGCGGCGATTTACGGTAGCATTAACCACGCCAGAAAACCAGGAGGACCTCAATGACTTGGTCGCGAAGAGACTTCGCTCGGTTGCTGCCGACACTGCTAGCATCCCTGAATCTGCGCGCCAACCAGCAGAACCGATTACCGTCTAACGCCTACGTTTTCCAGGACATGCCCGTACGCCATTCAGACAAGCTTGAATTCCGGCCGATCGTGACCGGTAAGACAGTGGACGGGTGCAAGATTGCGGTCCACGAGTCCAAGCTGGCTCCAAAAAGCGAACCACATCCACCGCATCACCATGACGGCGAAGAAATCTTCATGATGTTGGACGGCACGCTCGAAGTCACCATCAATGGGAAATCCTCTCTCATTTCCCGCGGGTCGGCTGCCTTCATCGGATCGGGGGATGAGCATGGAATTCGAAATCCGGGGGATGAACCGGCAAGGTACTACGTGATTGAGTTGGGTCCACAGCGATAAGTCAAGGAGATGCCATGGATCGATTGAGAAGAGATTTCTGCCTGGCCGTGTCTGGTCTACTAGGGTCTTCCCAGGTGCCGGCCGACCCCAAAAATACGTTGCCGTCCAAGATCTATCAATTCGCCAATTTGCCGGTTCGGAACGCCGGCAATCTGGTTTTTCGCGGGATTCTGGAAGGCACGACTTTTGAAGGCTGCCGTATTTCGCTGCACGAGTCCCAACTGGCCCCGCACAGCATGCCTCACCCGCCCCACCGACACCGCCACGAGGAGATGGTGTTCGTGGTGGAAGGAACCCTGGAGTTCACCGTCAATGGCAAGAAGACTCGGGCAGGCGAAGGCTCAGTGCTTTTTGCCGGTTCCGATGATGAGCACGGAATTTTCAATCCGGAACCGACCGACGCAAAATACTTTGTCCTCGCCCTCGGTTCCGAGGAATAGACAAGCCGGGAATGAATCAGCCATCGGCAAACAGCTAAGGCACCATCCATCGCAGAACATAAGCTTGAGCAAACGCCAGCAGGCTGAGCACCGCCGCAAATGCGACGCTGTGCCAGAAAATCTCGTGAAGGATTTCGCCCTCTTTCCCGGTAAGACCTACCGTGGTTACACCCACAGCGATATTCTGCGGCGAAATCATTTTGCCGGTCACTGCGCCGGAGGAATTCGTTGCCGCGAGCAAGACTGGGCTAATTCCTAGCTGATGCCCGGCCGCAACCTGCAAATTTCCGAATAACAGGTTGCTTGAGGTATCGCTTCCACTCAAGAAACAAGCCATCCACCCCAGAAAACCGCTAGCCAGAGGAAACCACCTCCCGAAGCCGGCCAACGCTGCGCCCAGCGTGTACGCCATCCCCGAATAGTTGTAGATGTACGAGAGTCCCACGATCAACAACACAGTCAGGCCGGGAAGTAGGAGCTGCCGCAACGTTGTAATGCCAGACCGAATGAAGACTCGACCTGAAGCGCCTAACATCAAGGCCGCAATCACAGTTGCGGTCAGCGCCGCCGTACCGGCTGCCAGAGGTTGAAAATCATAGATGGCCGCGTACGGTTTGCGATAGAGCGCTAGATAGACAGCGTTGTGAAGCCATGGCACCGGTATCGAGATCTGAAATCTTTTGAAGACCTTGAAGTACGACCACACAATCATGACGGCGGCGAGCAGGCCCCATGGTATCCAAGCGTTGACCGAATTAGCGAGCGAGAGCCTTGGGATCGATTCAAGGTTCGTCGATTCGAGCCCTGGGCGCACAATTGTTTTTGGTTTCCAGAAACGCAAGAAAATGGTGAGTGCGACGATCGAAGTGAGCGATGCCAAAACGTCGACGGCATAAGGGCCCCAATAATTCGCGACCGCGAACTGCACTCCGGCGAAAGTCGCTCCCGAGACGAGCGCCGCCGGCCAAGCTTCCCTCAGTCCCTTCCTGCCGGATAGAAAAAGAATGAGATACGCCGGAAGCAGCAAGGACATGAACGGCAGCTGCCGGCCGACCATTGCGGACAGCTTCATTTGATCGAGGTTGGTTACCGCTGCCAGGGCTACAATCGGGATGCCGAGGGCCCCGAATGCCACCGGGGTGGTGTTTGCAATCAGGGAAAGGGTCACGGCACGGTTCGCTTTGAAACCAAGCGCCAGAAGCAAAAATGAGGTCACCGCAACCGGAGCTCCGAAACCTGCCGTTCCCTCGAGAAGCGCGCCAAAACAGAACGCAACCATAACCGCTTGAACTCGCATGTCGCCTGATGCATGGCGCTCCATCCAACTGCGCAAGAGGTCGAACTTACCCGTTTCCACTGTGAGGTTATAGAGCCAGAGCGCGGCAAACACAATCCACATGATCGGCCAGAGTGCATAGACAAATCCGTAGCCCGTGCTCACCAGTGCCAAGCGAACTGGCATATGCCAGATGAAGCACGCGAGCAAGAAGGAACAAGCCAATCCCGAGGCCGCGGCTACGTAGCCGGGCCTACGCAGCACACCCATCACGACCAAGACGACCACCAGAGGTAAGGCCGCGGCGGTGGCGGACAGCGCCATTCCGTGCAGGGGGTCAATCGGCTGCGACCACAGGTTCATGGCACTCCGTGAGAATCGGAATGGAGTTTACCGGAGGGCGAGCGATCTGGCGAATGAAAAGCAACGCTTGAGTAGCGGCACCGGTAAATCGGCGGTCCCGCAAGGGATCGGTTATGGGCCAAGTTCACGGATGGCTTCGCCGGCGCCCGCAAGGTTCGTGAGTTTCATTTCCGCATACTTTCGTGACAAAACAACTCCAGGCGCGCCGACCCTGAAGGCCGCCAGAACAGCGGCTTTCACGTCCGATGGCTGAGTTCGCTTTTCGTCCAACGCGGTGGGAATATCGATGTCGATGCCCGGATAGATCGGCACTGAGCCTTGGACATCGGCGATTGCTCGTCGCGTCTCTCTCGCCACATAATCGGCCGAGAGGCCTGCGGTTGGCAACTTTGCCAAACTTGCCTCGTTCTCATAACCAAGGAATTTGTAGTGCAGTTCAAGAACCTCCTCCGGAGTGCAATCCCGGAAAACGGTGGATTGGACATTCTTGATATACCGCGCAAAGCGAGGTCCTCCGCAATTGTTGTAAGTCGAAGGCTTAATAAAGTCAGAGAAGTGAGCTAATCGTGCATAGTCCTGCTCCGCCTGATAGAGCGGACTCATGGTTACCAGATGCATGATGTGCCATCCCACTTGTGCTTTCGGATTGGCTTCCTTGGCTGTGCCATATAGCAACCCGTAGACTTCTTCTTGGCTGTGAAACCAGAAACTCTCCCAAGCGAGGATCTCGGGATACTCGAGGAGAAGCCGCCATAGGCTTACAAAGCCTCCGGCATTTGGACGTGAACTGCTTAAACTCTGCCCCACCCACCGGTCCAAAGCCATGTATCCTTGTCGGGCTCGCTCGACATTGATGCCTAACTCCTTTCCCTTTCGTAGGCAATGCGTGCAGAAACAGTTGATTGACCTGGACTGTCCTATCCGCCCGAAATGCGCCTCCAAGGTATCGTTGAGCGGACCCTGACGCTCTGATTCCCACATCAGGCCGTCGAGATCATTATTGGTAAGCCAATCCTTCACCATCGAAGTCAGGAACAGACGTGCTTCGGGATTGTTGTGGCATGTGCTGCCGCCGATCCTGCCATATACGTCGACCTCCGCAATCTTCTCGAAGTTCGGAATTAGCCGCGGATTGTAAGCCTCCTCAAACAGGCAATAAACCTGCATGTTCCGAGCTCTTGCCTTTGGAATCACGTCCGCGAGAATGTCAAACTCGCCTAACTCCGGCGCTCGGAAGTCTTTGATGACGGACTTGTCATAGAACTCGGGATGAAGCTTTGTGTAGCTACCGCCGTGAATTTCGTCATATTCCTGGCCACCGTGATCTGGCAAAGGCTGACCCGGGACCTGCCGGCCCGCCAGACCTCGCCCATAAGTAAAGACAGTGGGCATTAGGACGTTCACTGCACCTCTTTGCTGCAGAGTGTCCAAACATTTCTCAACCCCCTCGTCCACAAAGGAACGAGCGCCAATCTGAATGGCAACGAATCTTTTCCCCTTCGAGGCTCTTGCACTCTTCTCATCAGACTGCGCCCGGTTCGCCAGAGGGGCCGTTGGAGCGGAGGGAATAGCGAAGCTCCGGCGCATGGCGGCAAACATCAACTGGAACGCACCGACTTCTTTAAGAAACGTGCGACGGGACTTATCGGGGTTCTTCTCCTCTGAATCGAGCATTTTTCTCCTTTTGCTCTTGTCCGCAACCGCTCCCGCAACGAAATGAGCGCGAATGACGGATCATCTCGCACTGGATCAAAAAGCTCAAGAGATTTAGTACGCTTGCCAAGCTCTCAACCCCATTTTCTTGCCTCTTGATAAATTGAAGGGTAGCGACGATTACCGATCCGGTTTGGACCTAGCTACCAATTTGCGAAATGGCAGCACAAGGGCCTTTTCACATCGCTCAATTTTCTTTGCGGGAGAAAGGCAAAATGCTTTACGATCGGCATGAATTGAGGAGGGTGGATCCGCGGATGAAACCAGTCCTGGAATTGCGCAGCCTGGTGAAGGACTACACGGGACAACGCGCTTTGGCCGGTATTTCCCTTTCGATTCCACGAGGAAGCTTCTTCTCTCTGCTCGGTCCTTCGGGCTCTGGGAAAACCACCACACTCCGGATGATTGCCGGCTTTGAAGAACCAACATCGGGCGACGTTCTTATCAACGGAGAGGTCGTCAACTGCCGCAAGCCGTACGAGCGTAACGTGAGTACAGTTTTTCAAAGCTACGCTCTTTTCCCGCACCTCTCGGTCCGCTCCAACATTGAGTTTGGCCTCAAGCGTCATGGAATCGCCGATAGTGAGGCTCGGGTGGTGGATGCAATCAAGCTTGTGGGACTGATCGGCAAGGAGGGGCGGCGCCCGGCACAACTGTCAGGCGGCGAGCGCCAGAGAGTGGCACTCGCTCGCTCCCTAGTGTTGGCTCCGGATGTGCTTTTGCTGGACGAGCCTTTGGCCGCCCTCGATCGCAACCTGCGTAAGCAAATGCGAGCTGAGCTCAAGACTATGCAGCGGCGAGTCGGAATCACTTTCTTGCTGGTCACTCACGATCAGGAAGAAGCGCTTTCCATGTCCGATCAACTGGCCGTCATGAACGAGGGGCGTATCGAGCAAATCGGTTCTCCGGAAGAAGTGTACTTGCACCCCCGGAGCAAGTTCGTGGCTGGATTCCTCGGAGCAGTGAACTGGATCGACGGAGTTGGTGTGCGGCCCGAGGTTACGCGGCTGGCGCGCGAATCACAGAATCACGGCTCGAAGTCCTTTCCGGCGATAGTCACAGACTCGGTGTTCCTGGGTGACTGTTTCCAAGTGGTCGTGCGCCTGAATAGCGGCGAAGAGGCGGTGGCGCAGGTGCATCGTGGTTCCACGGTTTTCCAGCCTGGGGAGGCAGTCCATGTTTGCTGGAACCCCGCCGATGAAATCACCGTCTCATGAAACTCCGCTTCTGGTTCATCCTGCCTACATGGGTGTGGCTCACGGGGCTCTTCGGAGCCCCTTTTGCTATCGTGCTTGCCTACAGCTTTCTGACGCGCGGCTACTACGGCGGCGTGGTTCAGCCTTGGACGCTGGAGAACTATCAGCGGCTTGTTGACCCTCTGTACCTGCGCATTCTGCTGCGCTCTTTCATCATGGCGTTTGCCGCGACCGGACTGTGCCTGATCCTGGCATTTCCAGCGGCAGTCTTCATCTCACGTTCGGCGAAACACAAGCACCTTTATATACAACTGGTCATGCTACCGTTTTGGACGAGCTTTCTGGTCCGCACTTACGCTTGGTTGTTCCTATTGCGCGACACCGGTCTTGTCAACACTGTTCTGCAAAGAGTGGGGATCATCCATAGCCCGCTTCCCCTGCTCTACAACGACGGAGCTGTGCTTCTGGGACTCGTCTATGCATATCTTCCCTTCATGGTATTGCCGATCTATGCCACTTTGGAACGGCTGGACCCATCGTTGCCAGAGGCAGCCGCGGATCTGGGCGCGCGACCATGGGCCACGCTGCTGCATGTCATCGTGCCTTTGTCGCGACCGGGCATCGTCGCCGGCGCGGTGTTGGTGTTCATTCCTTGTCTCGGAGCTTATCTCACTCCGGACCTACTTGGCGGGGGGCGCACCGTCCTGGTCGGCAATCTTGTACAGGCGCAATTCACGACCGGCCGCGACTGGCCCTTCGGGTCCGCGGTGTCGATGATCTTGATGCTGTTGGTCACCATATTGGTGTGGGCCTTCCTGCGCCGGGAAAGCGAGCACCTCGCGTGAAGCGGTGGTTGACAGTGTACGCTGTTGGTTTCTTCGCTTTCTTACACCTACCTCTGCTTACTCTGGCGGTGTTCAGCTTTAATTCATCGCGCTTTACAGTATGGGAACGTTTTTCGCTCGACTGGTACCGGGCTATTTTCCGCGATCCCCAACTCATAGAAGCCACATGGAACAGCACGATCGTCGCGATCGTCGCCACGGCGATTTCCACCGTGGTCGGCACACTTTGTGCCTATGGCCTTTGGAAGCGTGGATCACGCCTGGTGACCGGAACACTCTACCTCTCGCTCGTGACCCCAGAGATTGTGACCGGCATTTCATTGCTAGCACTGTTTCAATGGATTTTCCGGTGGCTGCACTGGCATCTCGGGCTGTACACGGTCATTCTCGCGCATGTCGCATTTTCGATTGCCTATGTCGTAATTGTGGTCTCCGCCAGGTTGAGGACGGTGAGCCGGAGCCTTGAGGAGGCCGCCATGGATTTGGGTGCAAACGAATGGGAAGCCTTTTTCTATGTAATCCTTCCGGCGCTCGGCCCGGGGATTGTGGCGGCAGCTCTCCTTGCACTCACCGTTTCCTTTGATGACTTCGTTATCACCAGCATGGTCGCGGGAGTGGATTCGGAAACCTTGCCCATGGTGATCTACGCAATGGCTCGGCGGGGGGCAAGTCCGGTGATCAACGCCATATCAGCGCTGGTCACCGTATTCTTTGGAATATTTGTTTTGATTTCCGAGCGGATTCGCGAATCATGAATCGGCGTTACTTCTTGTTAGGAATGGCGACTCTGGCAGGTTGTCGGCGAGACGTGCGCCCCCGGTTGAATGTCTATAACTGGTCTGCTTATGTCGCACCCGACACAATCTCCAATTTTGAAGCCGAGTTCGGGGCGCGGGTGCGTTACGCCACATATGAAAGCAACGAAGAGATGCTGGCGAAAGTCGTCACCGGCAACTCCGGATGGGACATAGTCTTTCCGACCTACACCCGGTTGAAACCAATGCTTGACTACGGACTGCTGCAACCGCTTCGCCACGAGTGGTTGACCAATCTTCCGAACCTTGATCCCCGATTCCGAGCGCCCATCTGGGATCGCGACCTCAAGTGGAATGTCCCATACATGTGGTTTGGGACAGGCATCGCCTACAACCGAAGCCTGCAACCCTCACCCACCCGCTGGGCGGATTTGTGGGACCCGCGCCTCAAAGGACGATTGACCATGTTGGACGATCCAGAGGATATGCTCGGCGCGTGTTTGAAGAAACTTGGACTTTCCTTCAACGCCACCGATCCGGGGGAGCTGCGACGCGCTAAACAGGAAGCGCTCGCGCAGAAAAAGCTGGTGCAGGCGTACTTGAATGCAGAAGTCCGAGACCTGCTCGTCTCGGGTGATGTTTTGGCCGCCCAGCTGTGGGCCACGACCGCACAGCAGGCGATCGACGCCACAGACAATCTTGCCTTCGCCTACCCTGAAGAGGGATTTCCTTTTTACTGCGACTGCGCCGTGATCCTGCGAGAAAGTGAACGTACCCAGCTGGCCCATCAGTTTCTTAACTATTTGTTGCGCCCCGAGGTCGCTGCAGCGTCCGCGACCTATACCAGGGTGGCCACTGCAAATGGGGTCGCCAAGGCCCTACTGCCAAACTCCACCCGCGAGAGTCCAACCCTCTATCCGCCCCCGAGCGTCTTCGAACGAGGAGAATGGCCGCAAGCTTTGACACCTGAAGCACAGCGGTTACGTGACCGCATTTGGACAGAAATCAAGTCCTCCTAGCAGCTCAGGTCAACCGAGACCGGATCTCACCCCAGACAACGAGCTCCGGTTGCGATATTTTTGAACCACACGGGGGAGTTTTCATGCAGGTACACAACATCCAGGGAATCGAGATCGTGTTTCTGCTGCTACTTCTCTTCGTAGTGGTTTTCGGGGCGTTGGCGCGGAAATTGGCGGTTCCTTACCCGATTGTGCTGGTGATTGGCGGGTTGCTGCTCAGCTTTGTTCCCCGAATTCCGAGGATGACGCTAAATCCGGATTTGGTGTTCTTTGTTATCTTGCCGCCCCTCCTTTACAGCGCCGCTTGGCTCACCTCCTGGCGCGAATTTTCCTACAACCTCGTCAGCATCTTTCTTTTGGCATTCGGGCTGGTGACCTTCACCATCGTTGGCGTCACGGAGGCGGGGAATTGGCTTCTCCCTGGCTTCGATTGGCGGGTGGGATTAGTTCTTGGCGCAATCGTCGCTCCTACCGATGCCATCGCCGCCACATCAATTGCCAGACGCGTGGGCTTGCCGCGCCGGATGGTGGACATTCTAGAAGGCGAGAGCCTCCTGAACGACGCCACCGCTCTCCTGGCGCTCGAGTTTGGCATTGGCCTGCTGGTGGCTGGGCATGTACCTACCTTCCGGGAGGGGGCACTGCGGCTCTGCTATTTGACGGCCGCCGGCCTTGCAATTGGTCTCGCCGTGGGCGAGATAGTCCATTGGGTTGAGCACCGGATTGACGATGGCCCCATCGAGATCGCTTTGAGCATTCTCACCCCGTATGTGGCTTACCTAGTGGCCGATTTTGTACGAGCCTCGGGAGTCCTCGCGGTGGTTGCATGCGGCCTTTACCTCAGCCGCAAGAGCTCTCATTTCTTCTCACCCACGGTTCGGCTGCAGGCGTGGGCAGTCTGGGAATCTCTGACGTTCGTACTCAATGGCTTGGCCTTCGTGCTGATTGGATTGCAACTTCCCTATGTCATGGGAGCAATCCGCGATCACAATTTAGTCACCCTTATTTTGTATGGCGTAGCGTTCAGCGGCCTTCTCATACTCTTACGTCTGATATGGATGTTTCCTGGGGCCTATTTGGCCAACGTCATAAGAAGACGCATGCTTCACCAAAGAGAAACGCTGCCGCCAGCTCGGCACATCTTCATTGTTGGTTGGACAGGAATGCGGGGCGTCGTTTCACTGGCTGCAGCAATCGCTCTGCCTCGGGCGCTTGAAAACGGGACTGTTTTCGCCCAACGCAATCTGATCATATTTCTGGCATTTAGCGTGATTCTGGTGACGCTTGTGCTGCAGGGGCTCACCCTGCCACCGTTGATTCGGGCTCTCGGAGTGGCGGGCGGTTCGGGATCACATCGCGAAGAAACCGAAGCGAGGCGGACGATTTTGGATACGGCCCTGAGCTACTTGGAAAAATTGCGAGGCAAATCGGACTCGGAGACCGCGGAGGTCTGCGAGGATCTAGCGAAACACTACCGCCATCGTCTAGCAACTCTGGCCGAAGAAGGGGAAGGTGCGGAAGACGGGATCAATCCGACCTTTTACAAGCGTTTCAATGATCTGTCTCGTGAGCTACTGCGCGTGGAGCGACAAACTGCGGTCCAGTTGCGCAATCAACGTCGCATCAGTGACGAGCTGCTCAGGGAAATCGAGCGCGAGATTGACTTGGGCGAGGCTCGCCTGCTAACCAAGTCCTCGTAAAGCCAGAGAGAAAGCGCCAACTGCTCGATGAAATCGCGTGTTGCGTCTGATTCGGCTGTTTCACGTAATCGCTAATGGTGCATCGATGAACTCTCCAAACACTTCACGGTAGGGTTCCAGTCGGAAAAAAGCCCCGTCGGACTCGACTTCCACGTCCAGACGTGCAGGTACCAGATGCCCAAGCGATCTGCCTTCTTGAGGGCTTGTCCCATGATGCGCGGCGGTTCGGCGTCTTTCCAAGCGGACGTGGGTACCAAGAACTCGACGCCATTCAGTTGGAACGAGCCGTCCGGTTTTTTTTCGTAGACCAGCACTTCCGGATGATCAAGATCGAGCGTCGTGTCGAGTAGCGCATTGTTCTGAAAGTGGTAGCCCATCGCGCCCGCTGGTTGATACTCGACACAGTCGGTGACGCGCTTGTAGCCGGCCGCTTCGGCAGCCTCGGTCGTCTTGAACTTGGCTGTCGCGGCACGAACTTTCGCAACGTCGCGATCGACTGCCTCGCTAAGTCCACTGGGAAGGATGCCCGGCACTTGGCTCATGTCCGTGCCGCGGGTTTGCGCAACGACTGTGCACATGAGCGCAGCTATTGCCACCAATATTCCAACCAGCCACCCATTCAACCGAGTCATCATCGTAATCCTTTCGAAATCAGCGCCTGTCTTCGTCTACGGGGCAAATGCTAGCGCGGCAGTGGAGGGGATCTACAGGTGTTTTTGACGAACCGTCACGCCGGCACGTTGAACTGGACTGAGGACTCGGTGAGCGCGATGGGTCATCGCGATGGCCGCGTTGTCAAGAGCTGGCTCGGCTGGCAAACCCCTGGCTGAATGAAGCGCTGATGTCGCCTCCGTGGGTCATCAGATCCTGCTGATCGTGGCATTCTGGCTTCGCCATCCATCGGTTCGCACATCGTGAATGTCCAGGAAATCGTGGCACGTGCAGCGGTGCCGGACCAGCGTTTGGGGATCGAGCTCGGGTCGAAAGGGCACCTAGGCTGAGCGGATCGGCCGAGCGCCTACGAAAGGCGTTCGAATCGTTCTCTGAACCTGTTCGTCACAGAATTTTGCCAGCTGGTCAAGATCTACTTCTCACCCCGATCGCAACTCTCTCAGACTTCTTATAGAGGTGAGAGTGTGAAAAAAACTACGCTGATGCTGCTTGCGATCTTAGTTGTCATTGGATGTTTCTCTTTGTGGGCTCAGCTCGACGATCCAAATCAGTTTCCTAAAGAGTTCCGTAAGTGGGCCCACGTCAAGAGTGTACTGGTGGGGTCGCAAAGCATTGCATTTGTCACGGAAGGGGGAATTCACCATATTTATGCGAACGAGAAAGCCCTTGAGGGTTATGAAACTGGCAGGTTCCCCGACGGTTCCGTCATTGTTTACGACTTGCTCGAGACTAAAGAGATCGCCGGCAACACCGTGGAAGGGGCTACACGTCGTGTTGATGTAATGGTGAAGGACACCGAGCGTTATCGCACAACCGGAGGCTGGCAATTCATGAGTTTCCCCGGCGGCAAGCAAACAGATGGGACATTAGCGGCGGACCGACAAGCAGTCTGTTCTAAATGCCATGCTAATCGCAGAGACCACGATTTCGTCTTCAGCGAGTTTCGTAAGTGATATGAAACCTCCGATTTCGTGCCGGACCAGGCGGAGTGGGGTTTCTTGAGAGTCTTTTGCGCAATCGGCGGCTCGCCGCCCCCCTTTGGTCATGCTATTATAGGCGAAGAAAAGGCGAATATGGTTATGTCTTCCCTTCCCTTACTCCCTGATTCCGGCACCCGCCTTGTCGGCATTGCACGGCTCGCCTCGCACGGGGAAAGCGTCCGGCAGGGACACGAAGTCGAGTACTTCACCCTTCCCGTGAAATCTCTTCTCAATCGCTGCTCTAGCGAGCGCGTGCCGTTTACCTGGACCATCAACCCTTACCGTGGCTGCGAGTTCGCTTGCAAGTACTGCTATGCGCGCTACACGCACGAATTCATGGAGTTGCGTGATGGCATAGAGTTCGAGCAGAAGATCTACGCCAAACAACATGCCGCGGATCTGCTTCGTCAGGAATTGCGAAAAGTAAGGCCAGGGGAAGATATCGCTCTCGGGACGGCGACCGATCCTTACCAGCCAATCGAAAAGAAGCTGGAGATTACACGATCAATCCTACAAGAGTTCGCCCGCCACTCTGGCCTAGAGATTGGAATCGTAACGAAATCGGCGATGGTGGAGCGAGACATAGATCTGCTGCGGGAGGTCGCAAAACGCAATCAGTTGTACGTCAACATCACTGTCACTACCACGGACGCCGTTCTCGCCCGCATCCTCGAGCCAAGAGCACCCCGGCCAGACCTGCGGCTGGAGGCGGTAAAAAAACTGCGATCTGCCGGAGTTCGTGCGGGAGTAATTTGCGCTCCTGTGCTGCCGGGCATCACGGATGCGCCGCGTCAACTCGAAGACGTGGTCCGCATGGCGGCGGCCGCGGGCGCATGCCATGTGCATTGCAATCCCCTTTTTCTTAAGCCCTGTTCAGCGGCGGTGTTCCTTCCCTTTCTGAGGGAACATTTCCCGCAATTGGTTCCATCATACGAGAAGCGTTTTGCCGGCCGGGCGTTCTTACCGGCTGCCTATCGCAAGAGGATCTCGGCACTTTTCACCGAGCTACGCGCCAAATACAAGATCCGGCACGACTCCGGATGGCATTGGAAGCCCCCAGCTGAATCTGAAGTTCAGTTGCAACTCTTTTTTCGCTAGATTGCTTCCTGTAATCCTCGGTAGCATTCCTCTGTCGTAGTCGATTGACCGTCTTCCCTGCTATTGGCTTGCTTGCTCGAGTTTGAGGAGCAATGGCTGAAGTTCGCCAACAACCTCAGGACTTCCCTTCGCAAGATCGGCAGTGATTTTGTCTCTTGCGCTGAGAACCTGAGTGAGGATGTCTTTTATGGCGGCATCTGGCGTTGTCGCTTGAACGCTCTGCGCATTCGCGAAGAATGTCTGCGCGTGACCAGAGGCCAAACCATAATTCAGCTGCGTAGCAGCCACGTAGGTGAGCGCTGCGGATTGCTGCACCTTGGCTAGATCAGCTTTGGTATGACAGGACATCAATTCTTCCCTGAGGCCTCGAGCTTTCCAATACTGTGGAACGAATCCGATCAGCAGCCCAACGATGAAGACAATGACCCACGTCAGAAAATTTCTCATGCTTTTCTCCAAGGCGGTCTTACCTGCAGCCGCCGCAACACCAAGATAATAGAACGTTGCGTGCGATGATGCGCGCGATTGCTGTGTCAGTTCGCGTATCATTTCTGGGAGTCACGACCAGCCGACGTACTTCGTGCTCTCCAGCGGGCCTGGCAACCGAGGGACGGGCTTTCCCGAGTTAGATCACTCGGGAGTGGCGCGGATTGGAGGCGGCGCATCCGTTGTGACGGCAATTAGGGACTCGATTTTCCCTCCGAGGTCTTATGAATACGAATATGCAAGGTAAAGTCGCACTGGTCGCCGGGGGAACCGGCGGACTGGGGAGAGCTGTAAGCCTCGCGTTCCTCGGTTGCGGGGCGCATGTGGTCGCTACATACGTAAAAAAGGACGAGTTCGCCACATTGCAGGCAGAGGCCGGCGACCGCTCTTCGTCGCTCAGTGGCTATTCCGTCGATGTCACGGATGACGAGGCTGTTCGTGCCACTGTAGAAATGATTGTTCCTGCTCACAGGCGGATCGACATACTCGTCAACACCGTGGGAAGCTATGTGGGGGGGACTAAGCTTTGGGCGACCGATCCCAAGGTCTTCTCGCAAATGTTTGATCTGAACGTGCGCTCCGGATATTTGCTCGCACGGAATGTGGTGCCGGTCATGCTGAAGCAAGGTGTCGGCGTGATTGTGAACATCGCCGCCAAGGCGGCCTACGATCATGCTGCCGGAGCATCTGTTTACGCGGCGTCCAAAGCAGCCGCGGTCGCCATGATCGACTCACTTGCCGAGGATCTTAAGGGCACGAACGTGCGGGTAAATTCGATCCTGCCCAGCATCATCGATACTTCTGCCAACCGCCGGGCGATGCCCAACGCCGATTTCTCGAAGTGGCCGAAACCTGAGGAAATCGCACGGGTAATCCTGTTCCTATGCAGTGAAGAGGCACTACTCATTCATGGTGCGTCGATCCCTGTGTACGGAAACTTTGCCACCTAGTGAGCCTTGATCATTTCGCGGGCTGCAAATTTACCACTGCGGGATGAGAATTGCTGTCTTGTGAAAGAGCGCACCGACTCGAAAGAGTAGGCTCTTTCTCCGTGGACGGACTCCCGTGGGTATCGCTTTTGACAGTAGTGCTGGTTGCCGGTTTCGCGGTTGCTCTGCAGTTCGCAGACGTCGAAGAAGTGGGCGACACGCCTCCCTGGATGGAGGCGATCAGGGACCCGGAGGACGACGGCCGAGCTGCAGTCAGCGCTGTAGAGACCCTGGGGGCTGCGCTGCCGGTTGCCGTTGCGCTGGGAACCCGCGGTCGTGGAGTGGCCACTGACGTCTGCTGACCCAGCCGGTTCCCCATCTGATTGGCCGCGTTCCCTAATGCATTGCCCAGCGTCTTTCCCAGCGCGCTCCCCGCGCCTGAGCTGAGGCTATGCGTCAGCACGCTTTCAGCTGCCGCTTGGGAAAAGGCTTTTCCGACCAGTAGCCCACTGACTAACAGTGCTGCCATTGCCAGCCTGCCAGATTTCATAACCCCTCCCTATATTCCGCGACTGTAGCCGCGTTTGGGCGAAGTGTCAATGCGAAGATGGGCTGGATTCAGGCGGCAGGTAGAATCTACCACCTTTGGTGTACGCCCGCCCGAATCTCGTCGTCGTATATCCTCTTTATCGCCGCCATGGTATCGACGCTAAGCTGAGGTAAATCCGAGGCTTGGCAATTTTCCTTAACCTGGTCCGGCCGCTTCCCGCCCGGAATTGCGCAGCTTACTGCGTCGAACATCAGGATCCAGCGGAGAGCAAACTGAGTCATGGACATGTCTGGCGGAAGCAGGGCGCGGATCTCCTCGACCGCCTGCAGCCCCAAGTCATACTCGACGCCCGAGAAGGTCTCTCCAACATCAAACGACTCGCCGTGACGGTTGAAGCTGCGGTGATCGCCAGCTTCAAACTGGGAGTCACGGCGCAATTTGCCCGTCAGCATTCCGCTAGCCAAGGGCACCCGCGCAAGAATTCCAACGTTCCTCTGTTTCGCCAGTGCAAAGAAAACATCCGCGGGCCGGTGGCGGAAACAATTGAAGATAATTTGCACGCTTTGGACATTCGGGAACTCGATCGCTTTCAGTGCCTCTTCTACCCGCTCTACGCTCACCCCGTAGTAGCGCAGCTTTCCTGCCCTCACGAAGTCGTCGAGCATTCCAAATACTTCGGGATGGTAGTAGAGATCCGTAGGCGGGCAGTGCAACTGCAGGAGATCGATGATATCGGTCGAGAGATTCTTGAGGCTGTCATCAATCCACCGGGTAAGGTTCTCGCGGCCGTAACCCTCGGTTAGTTGCTTCGGCAGCTTACGGCCAGCCTTCGTTGCAACGATAATTTCTTCTTTCCGTTCCTTTCTCAGGCGGGCGATTAGGCGTTCACTGCGTCCACTACCATAAACATCCGCGGTATCGATGAAGTTGACTCCGGCATCAATGGCGGCATGTAGCGCCTTCATGGATTCCTCGTCGGCCACTTGTCCCCAGGCGCCCCCAATTGCCCAAGCTCCAAAGCTGATGTCAGAAACACTCCATCCGGTGCGGCCCAGCGGTCGATATTTCATCGTGCGTCGTTCCTCTTACAATTTTGTGATTTTTCTCAGGATCATAAAGCAATCGTGAATGAAAATCGCCGTGGAGACGGGCGGTGCGACTTTCATTCCCGGTCGAGAACAGCAGCCAAATTACTCTTCTTTCTGCGGTTTGCCGGAAGGGTTTTCTTGCGCAGTCGCAGGGAGCGGGGGGTCACTTCCACAAATTCGTCGTCTGCGATGAATTCAATGGCTTGTTCCAGGTTCAATTGCCGGTGTGGCACGAGTCTGATGGCCTCATCGGCGGTTGACGCCCTCATATTGGTGAGTTTCTTCTCCCGGACCACGTTAACGTCGAGATCGTTGTCCTTGCCGTTCTCGCCAATGACCATTCCTTCATAAACATCAACCCCTGGGCCCACAAAGAGTTCCCCTCGCTCTTGCAAATTCCAGAGGGAATAAGCGGTAGAAACTCCCGCCCGATCAGCGATTAAGGCGCCGGTCAGACGGTGTGGGATTTCGCCCTGCCAGTCGGTGTAGCCATCAAAGAGCGAGTTCATCACGATGGTGCCGCGGGTATCGGTGAGCAATTGGCTGCGCAATCCAATTAAGCCACGGCTGGGAACGCGGAACTCAATGCGAACGCGGCCATATCCGTGATTGTGCATATTGATCATCTCGCTCTTGCGCGCACCCAGCTGTTCCATGACCACACCGACAAACTCTTCTGGAATATCGACCGTAAGGCGCTCAACCGGCTCCTTAAGCCTGCCATCGGCAGTACGCTTGGTAACGATTTCCGGCTTGCCCACCATGAGCTCATAGCCTTCGCGGCGCATCATCTCCAGCAGAATGGATAGCTGCAATTCGCCGCGTCCCATGACTTTGAATGAGTCGGTACTTCCCCCGTCTTCAACCCGAAGAGACACATTCGTCAGAAGTTCTTTCTGCAAACGGTCGCGCAGATTGCGCGAGGTCACGAACTGCCCTTCTCGGCCGGCGAAGGGAGAGGTGTTGACGGTGAACTGCATCGCAATCGTCGGCTCATCGATCGTGATGGGGGGCAGGGGCGCGGGGTTCTCAACGTCGGTGATGGTCTCGCCGATCGTAATCCCTTCCACACCGGCGACCGCCACGATATCTCCCAACTCGGTTTCGGCGATGTCGAGCCGTTTCAGACCTGCAAAAGAAAATAGCTTTGTAATCTTTGTCTTCTCGAAGCTGCCGTCGAGCTTGGCAATTGCGACTTCCTCCCCCGTACGCAGCGTCCCATTGAAGACGCGCGCAATGGCAAGTCGTCCAAGGTAATCGCTGTAGTCCAGATTCGCGACCAGGACTTGCAACCGACCGGAGATCTCTCCTTTCGGCGGAGGAATGGTGTTCACGATCGCTTCAAACAGCGGTTGCAAATCTTCGCCCCGGCCGGACTGTTCCCTGGCGGCGGTGCCGGCTTTCGCGTTGGTATACAGCACGGGGAAATCAAGCTGTTCCTCCCCGGCATCAAGGTCGATGAAGAGGTCGTAAATTTCGTTCAGCACTTCTTGGGGACGCGCATCTGCCCGGTCTATCTTGTTGATGACCACGATCGGTGGCAATCTTGCCTCGAGAGCCTTTCCCAACACGTATCGGGTCTGGGGCAGCGGCCCCTCGCTAGCATCGACCAGTAACATGACCCCATCTACCATCTTGAGCGCACGCTCCACCTCGCCCCCAAAATCGCTGTGGCCGGGTGTGTCTACGATGTTGATTTTTATGCCTTTATAGAAAAGTGCGGTGTTCTTGGCCAGGATCGTAATCCCGCGCTCGCGCTCCAATTCATTGGAGTCCATCACGCGCTCGATTACAGACTCATTGCTACGAAAGGTACCGCTCTGACGGAGAAGGGCATCCACCAGGGTCGTCTTCCCATGGTCCACGTGAGCGATGATTGCGATGTTGCGGATTAAGGATCCCAAATGAAAGTTCCGATTGAAACTTGATCTCTCTCCAATGTACTATGCGCACGCTTCGTCCGTTTGGGTCCGTGAGTGCGCGGTTCTCCCGAGGCAGTTGCCCTGAAGAAATCTAACAGCTTCATAGACTTAGGACGCTTTCGAGCGCGGACGGGATTCACATTTTATATGCACCGGTTTGCACATATTGGTCGATTCGCCGTGAGAAATACGGCAGATAAGTCCTTTTTTTTCAACGCGACCAGAAGTCACGCACTTTGGTAACGGAGGTGCTAAGTAGAAGCTTCAGTTCCGCGCACAACATTGTTGAGAACCCAGGCCAGCGTGGAGGCCAACAGAGGTTCTCACACCTGGGGTTCCCCCCAAAAGTGCAACACTCGGAGGAGCGTTATATGAAGAAAGTAGTTTTGTTGGCGTTGTTGGCCTTGGCCCTACCCACAGTGGCCCTTGCCGACACGTTTGATTACGGAAACGTCGGAGGATCCATTAGTGGTAACAATTCTTCGGGTTGGACGATCAATTCCACCCTCGTTTCCATCCAGAACGTCACCACCAATACTCTGACCACAGGCAATAACCTTGGATCAGTTGTTTTCACGACCGGCGCAGTGAACAACGGAGCCTTCACCGGTGGCTCAATCACCATCACTGCAACCGGCGGAGCTTCGTTATTCTCGGGGGCGTTTACAGGCGGCACGGTCTCCACGACGAATGGCGTAACGTTTATCACCGCCAACCTGGCATGCTTCGGTTGCGGCAGCGTTCAGATTGTTAGCAGCCTCGGGGGAATCAGTGGCGATACGGTCGTAACTCCGGAACCCGGCACCCTTGGCCTGCTCGGGACCGGACTGGTTGGACTCGCCGGTATTGTTCGGCGCAAACTACGCGGATAATTGCTGACCGCAAAGTAATAGCCAACAGAACCACTTGAAAAAGCCCTGCCGCAAGGCAGGGCTTTTTGCTGTCTACGAACTGGAGTTTGGGATTCCAGTCTTTGGCTAGGTGGAGTAGTCGGCGTTAATACGCACATACTCCGAGGTAAGATCACTCGTGAGGAACTCAACTGACGTCCTCCCCCTCCCCAAACGCACCCGCACAGAGCATTTTGCCTGGGAGAGGTGCTCGTGCGCCTTCTGCTGATTGAACTTGCAGGCGATTGAACCCTTGCAGACGACCTGATCTCCGATGATCACGGAGATTCGCCCCGGGTCAAGCGGAAGACCGCTTCGTCCAACCGCGGCGAGAATCCGTCCCCAATTGGGATCAGCTCCAGCCCACGCTGTTTTCACCAGCAAAGAGTGGGAGATTGTGCGAGCAACTTGCAGGGCCTCGGTACGGTTCCTGGCTTCCTCGATCTGCAAGCGGATGACATGCTGAACACCTTCGCCGTCACTGACAATTTGTTCAGCGAGCGATCGGGAGACCTCCGACAAGGCAGCGCGAAATTCCTTCCGCACGTCCCGAAGGGATACCTGACTTTCGCCGGAAGCCAGCAGGAGCACGGTGTCGTTGGTGGAGGTATCGCCGTCAACGGACATGACGTTGAAGCTCTCGTCGCAAGCTTCGCGCAGCGCCTTTTGCAGTTCAACCGGAGGGGCCGCCACATCGGTCAGAATGTACACCAGCATGGTGGCAAGCTGGGGATGAATCATGCCGGAACCCTTCGCGATCCCTGTGATCGATGCCCGGCCCGAACGCAATGGAACGCTGGCAATTTTAGGGCGAGTATCAGTGGTAAGAATGGCTTCGGCAAAACGACGCAGATCGCCGACGGTCGCTCCGGCGCTGGCCACTAAAGACTGCAAATGCGACGTTACTTGTGCGGTGGGGAACGGAACTCCGATGATTCCGGTTGAGGACGGGAAGATTTCGGATGCGTGCACCTTCAACAACGCGCCCATCTCCGCACACACCGCCCTACATCCGCGCAAACCCGCTCCGCCAGTAGCGCAATTGGCATTGCCCGAATTTACTACTGCGGCGCGCACTCTGCCCCCGCTGCGAGCCAGTGCAGCACGCCCGACCTGAACCGGCGCCGCGACCACACGGTTTTTGGTAAACAGCGCCGCCGCCCGAGTCTGCGGTCCGGCGAAGATGAGCGCCAAGTCAGGTTTGCCGCTGACCTTGATGCCTGCACTCACTGCTGAGAACTTGAAGCCTTGGGGGAGAAACAGCGGGTCATTCGCGGTCATACTTGCAATTTCACCAGCCAGTTGGCAGGCTCTGGGAGGATAGCAAACTTCGGCAGCTCGCCTCTCACCATCGCAACTTCGTCACAGTTGTGGTACCGGGGGCAGACGCAACAGTCTTTGTTGATCTTGTCAGGCAGATCTTCGCGCTGGGCGACTTCGAAGCCCAGCTTCGCGAAGAACTGCGGGGCGCGGGTGAACAAGCAGATGCAGCTGACCTGGTGCTTGTGCGCCTGCGACATCAACGACTGCACGAGCAGCTCTCCGCCGCCACGCTTCTGGAAAGACCGATCGACTGTAATGGACCGAATCTCAGCCAGGTGCGGACCGTAGAGGTGCAGTGCGCCACAGCCGATGATATGGCCAGCCTCTTCGAGAACAACGAAATCGCGCACGTTTTCGCAAATCTCCGCCAGCGAACGGGGAAGGAGGGTTCCGTCCGGAGAGTACGAAGAAATCAGATCGTGGATGCGCTCGGCGTCAGGCAGCAAGGCTTCACGCGTGTGCATGGGTCTCCTCGTGAACCGCCCCGAGTCGCTTTCGAACAGCGACAATTGCTTCTCTCACTCTCGCCGGAGCAGTGCCGCCTGAGACGTCGTGAATCCCGAGGACGTTCTCCAAGGTAACAAATTCGAAGAAGTCTTCCTCGAAATGCGAATCGAGCTGCCGCAAGTCCGTGATCTTCAAGTCCTGCAGTTCACATCGTTTATCGATTGCCAGGCGCACGGCTTTGCCGACGATGTCATGCGCAACGCGAAATGGAACGCCCTTGCGAACAAGATAAGTCGCGGCCGCAAAAGCATTCATGTAGCCGGTTTCCGCAGCTTTCTGCATGCGTGCAAAATCGAATTCCGCCGATTGCATCCAGCCAGAGACCAACGGAATTAATGAGACCACAGTCTCGGTCACCTGGAAGAGTGGCTCCTGAGTTTCCTGCATGTCCTTGTTGTAAGCAAGTGGCAGGCCTTTGACCGAAATCAGCAGAGCCGTTGCGCTGCCGATAATTCGCCCTGCATTGCCGCGGGTCAGTTCCAGCAGATCGCCATTCATTTTTTGCGGCATGGCGCTGCTGCCGGTAGAGAATGCTTCCGGCGGGTTGATAAAGCCATACTCCTGGGTGCAGAAGAGCAGCATTTCTTCCGCCCAGCGGCTGAGGTGAACGGCGAGCAGCGAGGCGTCGTTCGCAAACTCGATTACGAAGTCGCGATCGCAGGTGGCATCAATGCTGTTTGCAGTGGGCGCTGAGAAGCCCAGCTCTGCCGACATGACCTCGCGGTCAAGTGGTAGCGTCGTTCCTGCTACCGCACCCGAGCCCAGCGGGCAAATATTGAGCCGCTTGCGGCAGTCCTCGAGACGCTGCAAGTCGCGTAACAGCATTTCGGCGTACGCAAGCAGCCAGTGGGCAACTAACACGGGTTCCGCACGCTGAAGGTGCGTGTAGGCCGGCATAGCCGCGTCTCCAGCTTGTTCAGCGCGGTTGATGAACGTGGAAATCAGCCTCGAGAGCTCGGCGCTGATCTCATCACACGCCGCACGCGCGTACAGGCGAAGGTCGGTTGCAACCTGTTCGTTTCGGCTGCGACCGCTGTGAAGCTTGAGCCCGAGGTCACCGATGAGCTCGACCAGCAGTTTTTCGACAAAGTGGTGCACGTCTTCCACCTCGTCGTCATCAATTAACTCCGGATCTTCAGCAACCCGTTCGCCGATCTGTTCAAGTCCGCTGAGCATGGTCTTAAGCTCGTCGGCAGAGAGAACTCCCGCCTTGGCTAGCGCGCGTGCATGAACGGAACTGGCCTCCAACTCGCATTCGAGCAAGCGGCAATCGAAGTCCCACGACCGCTGCCAGGCCTCGAATGCTGGGTCGAGCGGCTGCCGGAACCGGCCCGACCACATCTTCACCGCACCACCTCGGCTGGCTTTTCTGTCTTGATTTCGGAGTTCAGAGTACCCTTTGCATTTCCCGGTAGGTTCCTTTGCGCCCGAATCTGCGCCTGCGAGCGCGAAGGCAGGCCAAGAATGCGGATAAATCCAGCCGCATCTTTCTGGTCGTAGCTTTCGCCCATAGTGAATGATGACAGATCCGTGCGATACAGAGAGTGCTCCGAGTGACGGCTCAGAACAGAGACGTTTCCCTTGTAGAGCGACAAGGTCACTGTTCCCGTGACGTCCCGCTGCGTGCTCTCGACGAAGGCGTCGAGTGCTTCGCGCAATGGCGTGAACCACAGTCCGTAGTACACGAGCTCGGCGTACTTCAAAGCAATGTGCTGCTTGAAGTGCATGACGTCGCGCTCGCAGCACAGGGCCTCGAGTTCGCGATGAGCAGCGATGAGCAGAGTGCCACCCGGGGTCTCATAGCAACCTCGTGACTTAATGCCGACGAAGCGATTCTCCACAATGTCAACCCGGCCAACGGCATTTCGCCCGCCGATTTCATTCAGCAGCTCGACCAGCTGGACGGGATCGAGACGCATCCCGTTCACGCCAACCGGAACCCCTTTTTCGAATTCGATTGCCACCTTCTCTTCTCGATCGGGCGCATCTTTCGGAGATTTCGAAATCTGCCAAGTGGTGTCGAATGGCGCATTCCTCGCGTCTTCCAGTTCTCCCCCTTCATGGCTGACGTGCCACAAGTTACGGTCGCGACTGTGAATTTTCTCGCGGCTCTGGGCAAGTGGAACTCCGTGAGCTTCCGCGTAGTCGAGGCAGTCTTCGCGCGATTTCAAGGTCCACTCGCGCCACGGGGCAATGACCTTCAACTGCGGAGCAAGCGCCTGGTAGGTGAGTTCGAAGCGCACCTGATCGTTGCCCTTGCCGGTGCAGCCGTGGGCAACCGCGGTCGCTCCTTCACGCAATGCTACTTCAACCTGATATTTTGCGATTACTGGCCGCGCCATCGAGGTTCCGAGCAGATACTTGTGCTCGTAGACCGCGCCTGCCTGCAGCGAGGGGAACACATATCCCGTGAGGAACTCCTCACGAAGGTCCTCGACGACAACCTTACTGGCGCCCGTCTTGTACGCCTTCTCGACCACCGCTTCAATGTCGTCGCCTTGGCCCACGTCGGCCACCATCGCGATCACTTCGCAGGAATAGTTTTCTTTGAGCCAGGGAATGATGATCGATGTATCCAGGCCCCCGGAATAAGCAAGTACAACTTTCTCAGGCATGAGCGCTCCTTACAGGCAGGCGGTTCTTGCCGCCTACCAGCATCAGTAGAATAGCTTTCTGTATGTGCATGCGGTTTTCCGCCTGGTCATAAACGACCGATTGCACTGAATCAATTACCGAATCGGTCACTTCCTCGTTGCGATGTGCCGGCAGGCAGTGCATAAAAAGGGCGTGCGGCGCGGCCTCCGCCATCAATTCGTCATTGACCTGATAGGGCGGGAAGACCCTGGCACGCTCTTCCGTCTCACGCTCATGACCCATGCTGGTCCATGCGTCGGTGTAAACTGCATCTACTCCGCGAACCGCCTTGTGCGGATCAGTCATGAGTTCGATGGTTGCGCCGGTCTTCTTCGCAATGTCGCGCGCATCGGCTAGGATCTGCGAGCTCGGCCCATAGCCTTTCGGCGTTCCAATGCGGATGTTGGACCCAAACAAGGCAGCTGTCAGTAGCAGTGAATGCAGGACGTTATTTCCATCCCCAACATAGGCCAGGGTGACCTTTCTCAGATTGCCAAACTTCTCCTGCAGTGTGAAATAGTCCGCCAGCGCTTGACAAGGATGTTCCACTTCGCTGAGCGCGTTAACGACCGGAACACAACAATGTTCGGCCATGCTTTCGATGGTTTCATGGGCAAAGGTGCGCAGCACGATGGCGCTTACCCAGCGCTCCAGGTTATGCGCAATATCGGCCAGGCTCTCTCGAGCATCGAGGCGCTCCTGTCGCTGGTCAACAAAGGAAACCGTGCCTCCTAGGCCGCACACGCCAGCTTCAAACGTGATACGTGTGCGAAGAGAGGGCTTCTCGAAAAACATGGCCACGTGTTTGCCGGCTAACGCCGTACGGAAGTCATCGGGACGCGTCTTGACCAGGTTCGTCAAGTGGAACAACGCCTCGACTTCAGACGGAGACAGATCACGCATCGAAACCAAGTCCCGCCCAATTGCAACGTTGGGAATGACGGTTTTCGCTGCCATCTCACCTGCATATGTTTGGCTGCGCAATTCGTTTGCTCCTTTCGACTTCTGGCGGCTGAAGCCCGTGACCCGATGAAACTGGCTTCTTCAAAGCGTTCTAGGCCGCCACAGCTTTCCTTCGGGTACCTTTGTGGCCTTCGCGGCTAGCGTTTTCCGTTGCTGCGGCAAGGGCTCGGTCAAGCGCGTCCACCACCTCGTCCACGTGCTTCTTCTGTATCACATAGGGCGGCAGGAACCTCAAAACCGTGTCATGAGTACGATTGATGAGAATTCCATTCGCCAACAGATTCGCGACAACTCCCTTGGCCAAATCGGCTGATTCAAGTTCGATCGCGAGCATCATGCCGATTCCGCGCACGGCCTTCACCGAGTTGTGCTTCCTCTGCAAGCCGTGCAGTCCCTCAAGAAAATGGCGCCCCAGTTTTGAGACGTGGCCCTTCAGCTTGTCCATCTGCTTGAGAACTTCGATGGCGACGGCGCACGCCAACGGCCCGCCACCGAAGGTGGTTCCATGCAATCCAGGCTGCATGGCCGTTGCGACGCGATTGCTGGTCAGCAGCGCACCCAGTGGCAGACCCGCTGCAAGCGGCTTGGCCACGGTGACGATGTCTGGTTGAATCCCGTATTGCTGATAGGCAAAATACTTCCCCGTCCGCCCAAGGCCGCACTGAATTTCGTCGAGCAAAAGCAAGGCATCAGACTTCTCCGTCAATGCGCGTGCCGTCTGCAAGAATTCCTGGCTGACCAGGTTGATGCCGCCTTCGCCCTGAATGGTCTCAATGCACACGGCACAAACGCTGCCATCGAACTGTCGCTTGAGATCTTCGACATCGTTGAAAGCAACAAAATCAACTCCCGGAACAAGCGGCATAAATGGATCGCGATATTTTGCCTGCCCCGTGGTCGAAAGCGCGCCAAATGTCCGTCCGTGGAACGAGTTCTCCAACGCCAGCAAGCGCCACTTGGCTTTATGACCGTTGCTGTTGTTGGTGCGTGCATACGCGCGAGCTAGCTTCAACGCGCCTTCCCACGCTTCGGTGCCGCTGTTACAGAAGAATGCGCGGTCCATTCCCGACATTCTGGTCAGCCGTCTCGCCAATTCCGACTGATAGGGGTGATAAAAAAGGTTGGAAGTGTGAATCAGCTTGCCAGCCTGATCCTTGATCACCTTCAAGACCGCTGGATGCGCGTGGCCGAGAGCATTGACTCCGATTCCGCTAAGGAAATCGAGGTAGCGCCTCCCTTTCGAATCCCACAGGTGCACTCCTTTGCCGCGCGTGAACAGCACCTTCTGCCGATCATAGGTTGGCAGCAACAGATTTTTTTCGGCTTGCATAATCGAATTCAGATTCACGCTCCAATGACCTCCGTGCCGTATTCGAGCTTTTGAAAGTAGAATTGTGGCAAAACTTGCGCCTGGGCAGCAGGCAGAATGCGTACCCGTCCGACACCCCGTTTCAGAGCGTTGGTACAGGCTTCAAGCTTGGGCAACATGCCACCGCCGATCACCGACTCCGCAATCAGTGTGGGCACTTGTTTGAGAGTCAGCCATGGCATCACCGAGCCTTCGGCGTCTTGCACGCCCGGTACGTCGGTCAAGAAGATCAGCGTGTCAGCATGGCAGGCGATCGCGCAAGCCGACGCCATCTGATCGGCATTCACGTTGTAGTACTCGCCATCAGAACCGAGTGCTAGCGACGACAACACTGGAATGCCACCCTGACTCCAGATCGCTTCAAACCAACGCGGCTCGACAGAGCAAATCTCACCCACAAAGCCGAGATCGTAACCCGTCGTCAATTTCTTGCGGGCACGGAACGTCATTCCGTCCCCGCCGCAGAAGCCCACCGCGGGCAATCCCGCTTTTACAACGGCGGCGACAACTTTCTTGTTCACCATGCCGGCAAGCACCATGACGGCAACGTCGCGAGTTTCAGCATCTGTGATTCGCAGGCCGTTGATGAAATCGCTTTGCTTGCCGAGTAGCTTGAGGGTGCGGGTGAGGGCCGAACCACCTCCATGCACCACGGCCACCTTGTGGCCATCCTGGGCCATCTCGACTACGGCGCGCGCGCACTTATGCAATGTGCTCTCGTCTTCGAGCGCCGCTCCGCCGATCTTGATCACGATTTTCATGGCAGCCCCTCCTCCTCTCCCCAGCCGTACATGAGGTTCATGTTCTGCACAGCCTGCCCGGCGGCTCCTTTGATCAGGTTGTCCTCGCAAGAGACCACGATGAGTCGTTGAGCGTCTGGCGCAAGGCAGAAACCCAAGTCACAGTAATTGGTGTTCAGTGAGAACTGAATTTCCGGTAGCTTCGGCGTTTGAAACACGCGGACGAAACGCTTCCCTTTGTAGAACTCGCGAAAGGCAGACTCGATCGCCGACGCCTGCGTCTTCTGTTTTAGATAGACATAGATCGTCGAGAGAATCCCTCGCGGAATTGGCAGCAGGTGAGGCGTGAACGTGATTTCACCGGTCGTGAGCTGCAACTGCTCGGCAATCTCCCCGAGATGTCGATGAGTAAAAACTCCGTAAGCCGACAAGTTGTCAGCGACGGAGACAAAGTGGGTACGAGCGGTTGGCTCTTTGCCGGCGCCGGAAACGCCCGACTTCGAATCGGCAATAATCCCTTTCTCCTTGTCCACTAGGCCTGCGCCGAGCAGCGGCGCGAGACCAAGAATTACCGTGGTGGCATAGCAGCCGGGATTCGCGATCAGAGTGGCGGTTGGAATCTTTTGGGCGTTCAATTCCGGCAAGCCATAGACCGCCTTATTCGTAAGTTCCGCGGCGGTCGCGGCATCTTCGTCCTTGAACTTGTAGATGGCGCGATGCTGTTCCTGCTTCAGACGCCAAGCCCCGCTGAGATCGACCACACGAATTCCCTCCGCGATTGCTTGCGGCACGAGCGAACGCGAAACCTCGTGCGGAGTCGCTAAGAAGAGCAGTTCGACGCCTTTCTGTTTTAGCGAGGACCACGCTAGCGGCTCGAGCGGGTAGGTGCCGTTACCCGAAAGGGCCGGAAAAATGTCGGCCAGGTTGAGATGTCCATTCCCGAATTTCGAGGCTGGCCCACCCTTCTCCTCGCTTGAGGCACGGGACTGATCCGCGCCCTCCGCCCTCCGCAGTAGCAGAGGCGTATCCACCCGCGGATGACGGAGAAGTATCCGGGTTAATTCCATTCCGGAATAGCCGGTGGCACCGAGCACAGCGACTTTGAGTTTTGCGGGCATTTAGGCAAGCATTCCCTGGATGCGGCCAGCCAGGCGTCCGGCCGAGCGGGAGTCCGTGCAGACAATGAGAATGGTGTCGTCGCCGGCGATCGTGCCGATGGCTTCCGGCCAGTTCTCGCCATCGAGCGCGGCAGCAACGGGTTGTGCGCTGCCCACGCTGGTTTTGGTCACGAGCAAGTTTTGTGCAGCCCGAACGCTGGTTACAAATTCACGTACCAGTCGAGAGACGGATGGAAGCGCCCCATCTGCGTAGCTATGCCCGACCCCATTGCCGTTGCCGTTTCCGGGAAGCGAGTACCCTTCGACAGTCTTTACCAACCCGAGTTCGCGGATATCGCGAGAAAGCGTGGCTTGGCCGGCATCGAAGCCCTTCTTGTGGAGCAGCCGCTGAAGCTCCTCCTGACTGGGGACAGGCCCCGAACTTACGAGTTCTAGAATCGCCTGATGTCGTGACAGCTTGCTCATTGGATTAATATTCACCGGAGTGAATAATTATTCATCTAGTGTACGGCATTCCGACCCACTGTCAAGTGGAAATTGCAGGAAGAACGATTGTTTTCAAGTCGCTACGGTGGTAGCCGGTGACTTAGGAACGAGGAGGTGAGTTCAACTCCCTCAGTGCGGCGGCCACAATTTTGGAGTTAAGGACATTGAGGGGCTGGGGCAGGATTGAAGGCCGTCGCCGTGTTTTTTCAACTCTAACGGGAACGACCTTTGTGCCACTCCCGCAACTAAAGAACGTCTCGGTCGACCACAAAAAATGCCCGCGTTAAGGGAGCGGGCACCATAAACAACAACCGATCATGCAGCCGCTAAAAAGAAAATCTCACCTGCAGGTCCACGCGCCGATTCGCTGACGCGGACCCGAATGGCCCGCCTCCAAGGGCGAGGGTTTCCCCAAAATGGGGTGAGCTCAGGTTCGCCACCGGATTCCCCGGATTGAAGGTATTGAAGAGGTTGCGAACCGCAATACTGAACGTCAGGTTATACCGGCGACCAGTTGTCCCCCCAGAACCAAACGGGTTCCCACCCGCTCCACTTAGGCCACGAGGTCCCAAGCCGCCGCCGCCGCGAGGGCCGCCCCGGCCGCCAGGTCCTCCGAATCCACCCCCTCCATCCCCACCTTTCGTCTCCCGCCCAAAACCGAAGGTTTTGCTGAGACGAAGATTCAGCGTTGTGTTGCTGGGGCCGGTACAGAAGTTAGATGGGACTTCCCCAAAACTTGTAGGAGTGGCAGAAAAGAATTTGCGTGCCTTGCAATTAAGTTGCTCGTTCGCGCTCGTAAGCCAAGGCCGGTCGTTGAAGATCGAGTCTAAATTGTTGTCCTGACCGGTCGTGATGTTGTAAGGCGCCCCAGAGTTAATGATGACAAACGGGCTGAGAGAAAACCCGTACGGCATCGACAGGTTGCCGCCGATAAATGCACGATGACGTACATCGAAGGCGGCGCGACCGTAGTCGGCGAGCGGGTTGTATTGGTCATTGACAAAGCTCGCCATGGTTGAAGTGCCGCTGCTGAAGAAGCCTCCGGCACTGCCACCTGACGCCACGTTGCTGTCGGCGTAGCTCAGGGTGTAAAAGCCAAACAGAGACAATCTCTTGCCGGTATTCACGCGCACATTGGCAATCACCTGGTTCTGACGAAAAATCCCCTCAGACTCATATTGGTAGATGTTGTTGTTGTTCCCGAAGGGCCTCTGGCCACTCGGCAGCCAGGGGGCGCCGAGGGCATTCACGTTATCGATGAAGAAAGCGTGCTCGCCGCGCGAATTCAGGTACGTGATTGAAACGGTTGCCGCCCGCGTGACTTGGCGTTCGATGCTCGCAGCAACTTGCATGGTATAGGGCGAACGCAGATTGGGACTGATTTGGTAAATCGTCGGCGACCCGGTGGAGGCCAGCGTGGCGAACGAGGGCCAGGTAGAGGGATCCGTAGAGAAGAAGTCTGGGTCTGGCACAACCGCTTTTTGCTGGGTAACTCCATTCAGCAGGGTTGCCTGCTGAACGAGGTTGTAACCGAAGCGGTCATAAAAGACTCCAAAGCCGCCACGCAAAACCGTCTTCGGAGCCGACTTGCCATCCCCCCCAAGGCCCCAAGCCACTCCGATTCGGGGAGCGAAGTCGGCATGGTCGTGGATGTTGTTCTGGGATTCAAACCGCAAGCCGTAGGTCAGGGAAAAATTCGGTCTCACTCTCCACTCGTCCTCGGCGTAGAGGCCGGCGTCTAACCACCCCACGCTTGCGTTGGTTTGGCCAATCGTCAAGGCGAACTGCGATGGGCAAAAGTTTTTATCGAAAGTGCCCGAGCACATCCCCTGGGTTGCGTTCTGATAAACCCTGAGAGCGCTCAAGGGATCCGTTACGTCAATCGACGAGAACACAAAGGTCCCATTGAAATTTGCGTTGGTCGACTCGTTCGCATGGATCCCCCGCAACCTTGCTCCAAACTTGATCAGGTGCTTCCCCGCGGTCACGGAAGTGTAGTTTTGCAGCTCGTAGTTGTCTTGCGTTGTGCGAACAAGACCTTCGGAGCTTTCCCCCATCGTGAACGACTGTTGAACGTTGATGGTAGGGCCGCTGCCCAATGGGAGCTGGTGATTGGTTTCACGCTGAAACTGAAATCTGGTCTCGTTGACGACTCTCGGACCGAAGATCTGAGTGTCGCTAAGCTGCAATGTGTGCTCCGTCTCGTTCAGATCGTAGGCAACCGAGGGCAGCGAAAACGTGCCCAAGCCGGAGTTTTGCTCGCTGTCATGCGTGAGTTGATAGCGAGCGGTCAGCGTATTATTCGGAGACAACTGATAATCAATTCTTGGGCTGAAGCTCGATCGGGTGCGAGGATTGGGAAGCGATTCGATAATGCTCGGGACGGTCGAACCGGGCACCAAAGGGTTGGGGATCTGGCTCGGATCGACGGCGTTCAGAGCCGAGAATTCATCCATCTTCCGGCGTGATGCATCGAGGAAAAAAGAGGCTTTCTTATTGATCGGCCCCCCTAAGTTGCCGTCGAATATCACCGAGTTATAGCTGGGTTTCACCTGAAGGTAAGGATTTCTCGAATTCAGCACGGAGTTGTTGTCCATGAAAAAAAATTGCCCGTGCAGCTTGTCGCTTCCAGGTTTTGTCAGAATCTCAATGCGCCCGTAGCCAAGTTTGTCGTACTGCGCCGAGAAGGGATTTTGGTTGATACGAATTTCACGGATAGCCGATTTGGGGGGAAGTTGGCCGCCGGTAAAACCATCGATATAAATCTGCCCCCCATTCGGGCCAGCTGATGGCCCGGCAAGGGCCTGGAGTTCCGATTGCAATTCGTCGGGATCGTCAGACAGCGCCTCAAGATCTTTGCCTTTGATGACGAGGGCTCCGGCATTGGACGAGGCGCTCACGTCCAGCTGCGTCGGTTGTTCGCTCTGTACGTTAACCTTCTCTTCCTCCACCTGAACCTGCAGGGTCAAATCGAGTTTGAGGTTGCTGCCTGGCGCTAGCGTCACGGCAGGCTGGGTGTAGTGAGCAAAGCCGGCAGCATCGGCGCTCACCCGGTAGGCGCCGGGGGCGAGCGACTGCACTTGAAACGAACCTACCTGATCGCTCGTTGCGCTGGTTTGTCTGCCGTCGCTGCCGGTTACAGTAACGGTTGCATTTGGAATCACAGCACCAGTCGGATCAACCACTTTTCCGCTGACGCTCGCAGTGGGAGCTTGCGCTGAGGCGACAAGCGACAGGAAGACAAGTATAAACAGAAGCTTCCGCATAGTTGGTATTTCTTAGTTCGACGTATGGAACAGCTTTCGATCGGTAACTCTACTGCCCGGCAGCGGGATCTCCGCCGCCGCCACCACCCGTGCTCAGATTCCAAGGAGAGAGCACGGTTGCTGCCGCATTCACTCCCGGCGGTGCCGCAGTCAGGATTGGTTCAACGCCCGCGAGCAACGTGATTGCCGTTGGCCCGGATCCAGAACTGCCTTCGGTTGCGACCAGCAATACGGCATCACCCTTGTTCAACTCTGTAAGTTGCATAGCCGGCATGCGAGAGAGCATCTGCTGGAAATCCGGCGGGCCGTTGCCGCCGCGAACCCCTCCGAACCCGCCTTGGCCTCGGCCACCGGCGCCTCCTGATCCGTTTCCACGCTGCCAACCTTGGCCGCCTCCCTGCTGTCCTCCGCCTTGCCATCTGCCCCCTGTGCCGGCTGTCCCGTTTGCGCCGCCCTCATTCCCCTCCACGCCTGCGTTGGCCGCCGCTGCCCCGCCACCGGAGGGCGTGCTGACGCCCTTTAAGCGCATGGCAATACCCATCGCCATCATCTGTGGCAGCCTGCGCAACATTGAATCCGGTGCAACTTTAATGGTTATCGGTTTCTTTGTCGCCAGGTCCGCTACGGTGACGCTGTTGTTGGCGGCATCGGTTGAAACCACCGTCGCCGCCATCTCCCGGAACGAACCCGCAACGATGGCTTGCGCCGTGAATTCGGATCCATCCTCGTTTTTCGTCCCGCGCGCCCGCACCTGGTCCCCGACTTTGATCTGGTCGAGTGCGCTGAGTTTTGCGTCTTCGAATTTCACCGAGTCCGGTGAGTATCTACGGATCTCGGTTTGTGCTGACACGTGAATCACGATCTGCTTGCCCGCACCCGCCAGAGAATTTGGGATGGTGATGGTTCCGGCGGAGGCATCCACGGCTTTCACCAAGCCGCCCACACCACCGCGCCACTCCTCGCGCTCCCGCTGTTGTTTTTGCGCGATCTCGCTCTTCGCCATCACCAGGGCTGAAGAAGCCACCAAGGCGTTGTTGTCTCCCGGCTGGACGCGCGCTGAAAGGCGGTCTCCCACCTGGATGTCCGACACCTGAATGGGGAGAGCAGATTTTAGATCGGTCTGGCCGGGTGTTGCCCGGACGATGCGCGCCGAATCAGCGAAGGTCACAGTACTGTCAGTGCCGTTGTCGAGCGTGACCACAACCGAGGCACCAGAAACCGACTTAACCGTGCCTACCACGCGCGATGCTGGCGCTGCCGCCTGCGCGGAGGCTTCCCGGGCAAACGCACCGAAAACAATACCGATACACAAGTGGAGCACGACGCATCGCTGGAATACCCGCATAAGTACTCTCATTTTATTGAATCACGCCGCTGATTGCAGAGTAAAGAATTGTCAAACCACGGTAAAAGTAGTTCGGTTTGGATGGGCTAATTTCTTTCAGAAGCGGCGCTAAGCAAGGCAACCGGCTCAACCCTGCCGGCATAGGCCTGTAAAATGACTGACATGCTCACCGCAAAAGCCGCGCAAGTGTTTGCAGAGGATTGGTGCAGTGCCTGGAACTCGCATGATCTGGAGGCAATCCTGTCTCACTACGCGGACGATGTGGTCCTCAGTTCGCCGACCGCCGCCAGGCTGTTGAAGGATCCCCGTGGAATCGTGAACGGGAAAGCCGCCCTGCGCAACTATTTCAGCGTTGGGCTGATGGCCTACCCGGATCTTAGGTTTGAAGTGCTGGACGTTACTTGCGGCGTGGGCAGCATGGTGGTGTATTACGTCAATCAAAACGGCACTAAGACTTCGGAATACATGGAACTTGATTCCGATGGCAAAGTGAGCAAAGTAATTGCCCACTACAGCGCTTGAGCTAATCCAGAACTTGCACAACCGTTTCAATTGCCCGGCTTTCCTGCTTCCATCTGGAGAAGAGCCTCTTTTCGACGGTGCCCCCAGCGATAACCACCGAGTTGTCCATCTGAACGAATGACGCGGTGGCACGGAATCGCAATCGCGACCGGATTCGTGGCACAAGCCCTGGCTACCGCCCGCACCGCGGAGGGGCGCCGTATCGCCTTGGCAACATCGGCGTACGACCGGGTTTCACCAAAGCCAAGCGATTGGAGGTAAGTCCATACCCGTCGCTGAAAAGCAGTCGAACGAATGTCCAGCGGAAGCGAATCCGCGGGTTCGGAGCCGCGCATCTGTCCGATCACATTGTGCGCTAGCGCCGCGAGTTGTTCATCATCACGCCGCCGCACGGCGAATGGGAACTCCTGCCGCAAGGACTGTTCAAGCTCCTCGTCAGAATCGCCAAACTGAATGCTGCAGATTCCCTTCTCCGTAGCGGCGATTAGCATGCGTCCGAGTGGCGACTCGGTGCAGCCGTAACGAATCGGCGCGGCGATAGCGCCACGTCGATACTTTGCCGGGTCCATCCCAAGCTCCGATGCTGTGCGCGAATACAGACGGCTGGTTGAGCCATATCCTACGTCGTGCATGGCGCGCGTAACCGAGTGCCCAGCCTTCAGTTTCTGGCGGAAGCCACGCATGCGGCAGGAGTCCGCATAGTCCTTGGGGGTAATCCCTAGGACCGCCTTAAAGGTGCGCTGAAGGTGAAATGCACTCTGCCCGAATTCGTGGCTGAGGATGGCGAGAGTCAGCGGCTCATCTAGGTGCTGCTCGATAAATCGGCAGATCCTTTTAACAAGTTGGTGGCGCGGATTTCCAACGAGCGCTTTCGGCCGGCAGCGCAGGCAGGCGCGAAATCCTGCGGTTTCCGCCTCGCTTGGATAGGAGAAGAAGCAGACATTCTCCCGTCGAGGTCGCCTTGACGGGCATGAGGGACGGCAGTACACGCCGGTGGACGATACCGCGAATACGAATTTGCCGTCGCTTGCACCATCCCGCGCGAGGACAGCCTGCCAGCGGAGATCATCGGAGATAGTCGGCATGAAGGGTTGTTCCGGCTCAAGGGTCAGTATCGCATTGTTCATGGAGAAAGATTATGGCGGTTTGGAAGAGGGAGATATCCGAATCTTGCGGTCAAAGCGAGTCGCCTGCCTCAAACCGCCCGAACCGCATTCGAACTGCCGTTGCATCGGGCATTTCACGCGGTCGCGAGATTGCCGCAGCCCTACAGGATCGCCGGTTGGCAACCACCCATTGAGCAGGCTTATTCTTGAGTGCAATGCCTGCAAATGACACCATCGTTGCCACCCGTATAACCGGAGATCTTGCGATTGACTCCCTACATCCGTCTGAACAGTGGATTCATGCCGACCCTGTCCGCTTCTCTACCGACTGGAAAGGACAGAATGCTGATCCCGCACTCGAGACCGAGGTCCGGGTCCTGTGGTCGCCGGAGATGTTGTACTTGAAATTTGTGTGCCGCTATCGCGAGCTATTCATTTTCGACGACTCCGAGCCGAACGGACGGCGCGATCACCTATGGGAGCGCGATGTTGCGGAAGCTTTTCTGCAGCCGCCTCCGGCAGTTGGCAAGAATTACAAGGAGTTTGAAATTGCGCCAAATGGGATGTGGATCGATCTGGACATCAATTCGATAGGATTGGTCGATTTGAAGAGCGGCTTGATGCGTTCTGTACACGTTGATCGATCACCCAAAGTATGGTCGGCAGAGCTGGCAATACCCATGAAGTCGCTTACATCGCGTTTCGATCCGGAACTACCTTGGCGGGCAAACCTCTATCGTGTCGAGGGCAACCTAGAACCGCGCCGATACCTGGCATGGCAGGCAACCCACACCTCCGAGCCACGGTTCCATGTACCGGAGAGGTTCGGCAGACTGCGTTTCGAAGGGTGAATCACTATGTGAGGCCATGCGATTGAGGCTAGCAGCCTCAGCATTGTTCACTGCCCAAATAGGATTCCGGTTTCAGCGATTCACCGAGAGGGAACGGCGTTCGCACGGTCCAATCTTGCAACTTCGCGCGTCCCGGCCCGGTACCTTCGCACTTTGCAAACGAGAAGACCCAGACCAAGACGGCAACGGCGCGGCTAGTTCACTGGCGCCTGGAGTGATCCGAACACCTGCGGAATCCCCGAACGGCGGCGAAGCTCGCACAAAAGTGCCTGGGCGGCGTTGGCGTAGGTCTTGGTTGGGTCGGAAGGATCGGCCCAAACCGCATCGTAAATGATCTGCGCGGCTTCGTTCAGGTCAATGTGCATGGCGGCCTCGAGCACGTCGGCGCGTTCCTGCAATTCGTTAAAGCAACTTTGACAAACGCTTGCCGGCTCGGGCGAGTTTGCGTGGTTCTCGATGTGCTCGCAAAATTGCACGGTGATTGCCACATCCTGCGGCAGGGGTGAGGCGACCATCTGTGATTTCATTTCCTGCAAGAAACGTTCGCGCTCGCGCTCCAGTTGCTCGGGATCGGGCAATTGTTCTGCCGGGGCACTCATGGGCGTGGGCGAACTTGCTGAAACGCGCTGCCGGCTTTTGCAAATCGGACATGCAGGGAGCTCCGCGGCGTAATACGTCTTACAGTGTGCGCAGGGCAGGCCGTAGCCTGTATGTTTCGGCGCCACCGGTGGCTCAAGGAAAGTGTTGGCTCGTTCCGGCAGATGCCCAGCACGTTCTCGAGCCGGAGCTGTTCCGTAACCGCTAGATCCCGACGATGAATTCATAGTGGCCATTGCAACCTCGCAGATGTTAGGTTCAAACCGCAAAACTCAGCTCACTTGCCTGCATGCACTACCTTGGCTGCACGTTTCCTGACTTCATTAAGCGAAGCAACTCTTCCTTGCGTGCGTTGTAAAGCTCCTTGCTCGGATCGAGCCTTGCCGCTGTCTCCAGTTCGGCCAGGGCTTCGCGGTCTCGGCCGAGATTCATCAGGCATGCAGCCAACGCGTAGTGGTACTCCGCCGATGGATTCAGACGAACCGCATCCTGAAATTCCTTGAGTGCTGCAGGAAACTGCTGTGATTCCAGCAGAGCAGTGCCTAGGAAATAGTGGGAGCTTGCGGAGTCTGGCTCCAGTTCGGTTGCGATCCGCAATTCGCGGACGGCATCCGGCTTCTGTCCTGCTGCCAGCATCAACTGGCCTAAAGCCCGGTGCTGCCCAGCGTTAGTTGGATTCTGTTCAACCGCAAGTTTCAGTTCGGCAATGGCTTGTCCGTACTCATTTTTCGCCATGTAGGAGCGGGCAAGCGAATCGTGACCGTGCTTCCAGTTGGGATAAAGCCTGAAAAGCTCGGCGTACTCCGCAATCGCACGGTCATACTGCCCCTCTTCGTGATACATGAGTGCAATCTGCTCACGAACAGAAGGCTCGTGCGGCGCCAATTGCTTCGCTGTCATCAACTCCGTCAGAGCGTCGTTAAACCGGTGCTCCTCGCCGAGCAGCACGCCCAAACTGAGGTGCGCTGGCCACAGCCTTGGCTTCAGTACGATGGCGCGCCGGAAGAGTGAAATGGCAGCTACATCAGAACCTTGGTCGCGCGCTGTCAACCCCATCTCGTAATACACCTGGGCGTTGTTGGGGTCACGCGCCAGAGACTCTTCGAAGGCATTCCGAGCCGCGGCATACTGACCGTTGGCGTAATGGCCGAGGCCGAGCATCCTGTATGCGTCGGGATCATCGAAATCCATGCTGAGCGCAGTGCGCGCCTCTGCAATTGCGCTGTCACCGTCCTCGGCTTGATAGAAGAACAGGGCAAGGCGATTGTGGGTTTCCGAGAACGTCGGGTTCGCCTCTTTCGAACCACTGTATTCGTCGAAGGCTCCGTTCCAGTCGCCCTGACGCTGCTTGATGTAGCCCCAGAAGAAATGCAGGGCGTCATTGCGGGGATCGTTGTCAACGAGTGAATCAAGCAAATCGGAAGCGTCCTCAAGGTTGTTCGCGCGAGCCAAACGGCTGGCTTCGATTAGCGACGATAGGCAAGCCGTCGCGCCCTTATTCCTGGCACCTTTCAAGGATTCCAGCAACTGTGGACCGGCACCCGCGAGGTGGAATTCATGCAGCACCTTTTCGCTTGGAACAAAGCCGATCCCTTGGGCTTGAACGAGCGAAGTGAGCTTGCGACTGGATACGCCGCCAGCAGTCCAGGCGAGCAAATGAGTGCAATCGATCGGGCCGGGGTTTGCTGCCCGCACACAAGGGACTACCCCGAGGAAAGCAAGAAAAATAAGGCCTTTACTACGCACTGAAGAGCTCCCTTGATCGGGGTACGTTGCTCCTTGACCATAGAAAATCCCGGTAACCCGGGCTAGGTCACGTAAGTAATAAGGAATGAAGGAGGAAGTGCTAGGGGCAGGTTGGTCGTTCGGGCAAAACCCCAACCAAGCGCATGGAACCGGCTTTCGCCCCCAAGTTTGACCAAAATACGACAGGCAGTCCAGGAGCTTCAGTTGACTCCCCCCCGTGACTTAAGTAAGGTTTAGCTAGCGGGTTTCCGGGAGGTTTTCTATGGAAGGTCTATTTCAACCAATGCATTTGCTGGTCATTTTCTTCATTGCCCTGCTCATTTTCGGGCCGAAGAAACTGCCGGAACTGGGCAAAGGGATCGGCGAAGGCTTCCGCTCGCTTAAAGAGGGCATGAAGGACAAGCCCGTCGAGACAACCAACACCGCGGCCTCAACCTCCGCCCCGACTAGCACGAATACCGAAGCAAAGAGCTAACCGCTACGCCCTCGAAAGCCTGCGCCGCCATTTTTTTGTAAGCGCAACCGCCCGTCCCCAGGCAGACACCGGCGCGTTTTTCCCATCTAACTCCTTCGATGCGAGGAACTCTATATGAAGGAACCATTGAAGAAGGCGCCCCAGCCACCGGAAAAGAAAATTCCACACCAGCCGGAAAAGGATGGCAAAGAAGAAGCTTATGACAAGACGATCGAGGATAGTTTTCCGGCGAGCGATCCTCCGTCTTCTATACCTGATCCCGACGAAGATGAGGACGCCGCCTAGTTCGACCATGTTGCGCTACACTTCCTCGAGGTGAGTTCATGGCTCTCGCTCTTACGGTAAATGGAAGTGAACATGAAGTTGACGCGCCGTCCGGTGAACCTCTGTTGTACGTATTGCGCGACCGGCTTGAACTGACGGGAACCAAGTACGGGTGCGGCGAAGGCCAGTGCGGGGCTTGCACCGTTCTGCTCGATGGTGCAGCGGTGCGGAGTTGCATAACTCCGGCTAGCGCCGCGGTGGGGAAAAAAATCACGACTATTGAAGGACTCTCTCGCGGCGAACACCTTCATCCCGTACAACAAGCTTTCCTTGAGGCCGAAGCCTTTCAGTGCGGATACTGCACGCCTGGGATGATTCTCTCCACCGTCGCCTTGCTCGAGCGACACAACCACAAGCTCACGGACAGAGAAATCACGAGCGGAATGAATGGCAACATCTGCCGCTGCGGTACCTATTACCGAATCATGGACGCGATACGCGCGGCCGCAACCATGAGCAGGAGCACCATCGATGCCGAGCGCTGATCGCGAAGTCCAAGAGCATGAGGTTCCCCACCTCGAGCATGGGTTTCATGTGGCACGCCGGGATTTTTTTAAGCTCCTGGGCGGCGGCGTACTGGTATGCGTGATTGCGGGTCGTGCGCCGGGACAAGAATCGGGCGCGCGGCGTGGCCAGAGGCACGAAGCGCCCAACACACTCGATTCCTGGCTACATATTGGCGAAAACGGAAAGGTGACGGTCTTCACGGGCAAGGTCGAAGTTGGGCAGAACGCTCGGACATCCCTCGCCCAACAGGTCGCCGAAGAACTGCGAGTGCCGCTCGAATCAGTTTCGATGATCATGGGCGACACCGATCTTACTCCGTTCGACATGGGGACTTTCGGCAGCCGCACTACGCCGCAGATGGGGTCGCAACTACGGAAGGCTGCGGCCAGTGCCCGAGCGGCATTGATCCAGATGGCAGCCGAGCATTGGCAGGTGGAGGACGCCAGTCTGGTCGCCGAAAATTCCGGGATTCGGGAACCCAAGTCGCGGCGCAGCGTGTCCTACGCTGACCTGACCAACGGGCAGAAGTTGATGAAGGTGATCCCGGCTGACCCTCCCCTCACCAATGCTGCCGATTGGAGAATCGCCGGCGCGGGCATTCCCAAGCTCGGCGGGCACGCCTTCGTCACGGGCGCACACAAATATTCGGCTGATGTGTCTCGTCCCGGAATGGTGCACGGCAAGGTTGTCCGGCCACCAGCATTCCGCGCGAAACTCACCTCTTGCGATACTTCACCGGCGGCGAAACTGCCAGGAGTAGGGGTCGTTCGGGACGGCGATTTCATCGGCGTTACGGCGCCGGATGTGAGGACGGCAGAAATCGCCGCCACAGCAATTCAGGCAAAGTGGGACGCGCCGCAGCAGGTTTCAGAAAACGATCTTTTCGAGCACCTAAAGGCGTCTGAGCAGAAGAGCGACGAAGATCGCGACCAGATCGTAAAAGGTTCAGTCGCGCAGGCACGCTCGAGGGAACTCAAAACCCTCCAGCAAACATACACGGTTGCCTACATCGCGCATGTACCGCTCGAACCCCGGGCAGCAGTCGCAGAGTGGGAGAATGGCAAACTCACGGTCTGGACGGGAACACAACGTCCGTTCGGGGTTAGGGAGGAACTGGCGAATGTATTCCTTATCTCCCAGGACAACGTCCGCGTGATTGTCCCAGACACCGGGTCGGCTTACGGAGGCAAGCACACAGGGGAAGTTGCCGTCGAGGCCGCGCGACTTGCGAAAGCGGCCGGAAAGCCGGTTCGACTGGTCTGGACGCGCGAGGAAGAGTTCGTGTGGGCGTATTTCCGACCTGCCGGCATTGTCGAGGTGAAGAGCGGCGCGAACCCTGATGGCACGCTGGCCTTATGGGAGTTCGACAACTATAACTCCGGAGGGGCAGGAATCGGAACGCCCTACGAAGTCCCAAACCAGCGAATCGAATTCCATCCATCAGATTCTCCTTTGCGACAGGGTTCCTACCGCGGTCTAGCAGCGACCGCCAACTTCTTTGCGCGTGAATCGCACATGGACGAACTGGCGCACGAACTTCGCATCGATCCCTTGGAATTTCGCTTGAAGAACCTGAAGAACGACCGACTGCGCGCTGTGTTCCAGGCTGCGGCTGAAAGATTTGGTTGGAGCAAGAAAAGGCCCGAGAAAAACCACGGTTTCGGCATCTCGGGCGGCATCGAGAAGAACGGTCAGGTCGCCACCTGCGCCGAAGTTGCGGTCGAACATGAACAGGTCAAGGTCGTTCGCGTAGTGGAAGCTTTTGACTGCGGTGCGGTGATAAACCCTCAGGGGCTAAGGAATCAGATCTCGGGTGCGATTGTTCAGGGTCTGGGTGGCGCGTTGTTCGAATCCATCCGTTTTGAGAATGGCCGAATTCAAAATCCTCATCTCAGCGGGTATCGGGTTCCTCGCTTCAGCGATCTCCCGCAAATCGATGTGGTCATCGTGAACCGCAAGGATCAGCCATCGATGGGAGCCGGGGAGACGCCGCTGATCGGGGTCCCCGCGGCGGTGGCCAATGCGATCTTCTCGGCCACTGGGGTGCGACTGCGTTCGCTGCCACTGGTGCCGAGAGGTATGCCAGCTGTTCGTGCCAAAACCTCCGACCATCCAGTATGAAAGTAGCGCCGGTCGGTCCTCTGATGTTATCTAATTAAGGCAGTAAAATTCATTTGACGGGCGGAACATGCGAATTCATGGAACGACTTCAGTTACCCTGCGGGCTGTAATCCTTTTCTTTCTGACGGCAACAATTTGGTCGCAGAGCGACGGGTCTCCGTTTTATGACTATTCTGCCGAAAAACCTGGTCAAGTTCGAAAATTATCGCTGAGTGATTTGCCGGGACCAGGCGCAACCAAGTCAGCCGTGAATCCACCCGAGCCGGCGGAGCGTCCTGCCGGAGCCATCCCAAAGGTGTTGCCTGGCTTCAAGGTGAACATCTACGCCGATGGCTTTGATGAACCCCGCCAACTACGCACCGCTCCGAACGGCGACGTATTCCTCACCGAGAGCGACAAGGGCGAGATCAAGATTCTTCGCGGAATGACCAACGACGGCAAGGCGGAGCAGGTCTCGACGTTCGTGAAGGGACTGAATAAGCCATTCGGGGTTGCGTTCTATCCTCTAGGCAACAACCCGCAATGGATTTATATCGCCGAAACCGGATCGGTAAAAAAGATTGCGTACAAGAATGGTGATCTGCAGGCGAGTGGTCCTGCCCAAACCGTAGTAGCTGAAATTTTTCCGGGCGCGGAGAACGGCCGCGGCCACTGGACGCGAGACATCGCGTTCTCTCCGGATGGCAAGAAGATGTACGTTTCGGTGGGATCGCAATCAAACATCGATGACCCAGATACGCACAAATCTGAATTCCACCGCGCCAATATTTTGGAATACAACCCCGACGGCAGCGGTATGCGCGTGTTCGCCTCAGGAATTCGCAATCCGGTAGCGATCGCATTCAACCCCAAAACCGGAAAACTGTGGACCTCATGCAATGAAAGGGATGCGCTCGGCGACAACCTGGTTCCCGACTACACTTCGCACGTGGAGGATGGTAGTTTCTTTGGCTGGCCATGGTATTACATGGGCAAGAACCACGATCCTCGGCTGCCCGACAACCACCCAGATCTAAAGGCAAAGGTGACCACTCCGGACGTCATCATCCAGCCTCACAGCGCGCCCTTAGGATTCACCTTCTATTCTGGAACGCAGTTCCCCGCGGAATATCAAGGCGATATATTCCTTGCGCTGCATGGTTCCTGGAACCGCCAACCCCGCACGGGGTACATGCTGGTGAGAATCCCAATGCACCAGCAAGGCAAGGCCTCCGGCGAGTACGAGGATTTTATGACGGGATTGGTGACAGAAGGCGGCAACGTATGGGGTCGCCCAGTAGGCGTTGCGGTCGCCAAAGATGGCTCTCTGCTCGTGAGTGACGATGGTTCACGGATCGTTTGGCGCATCAGCTACGCAGGCAAGTAAATCCGATGGACGCACCGCCGCGTACTTCCAATGTGGATAGGCATTCCATTTTTGTGACTGGCGGGAGCGGCTACATCGGGCGGCCGCTGATTGCTGAGTTGGTCGCGCGAGGACACAACGTACGTGCTCTGGTTCGCACAGGTAGCGAGCAGAAACTGCCTCAGGGTTGCGAATCCGTCGTCGCGAATGCGCTCGATGCTTCGTCCTATCTGAACCGCATCGCGCCCTGTGACACGTTCGTTCAACTGGTCGGAGTAGCCCATCCTAGCCCCGCTAAGGCCGCAGAGTTTCGGGCGATTGATCGCGCGTCTGGACTTGGTGCTGTGGCTGCAGCAGCGCAGGCTCATATCCAGCATTTCATCTATCTCAGCGTGGCGCAGCCGGCGCCAATGATGGAAGGCTACATTAGGGTACGCGCCGAGTGTGAACGAGCATTGCTCGAGAGTGGGATGAACGTTACTCTGGTACGGCCATGGTACGTACTTGGCCGGGGTCATCGCTGGCCTTATGCACTTTTACCGATGTACTGGCTGTGCTCCCTCATTCCCTCAACACGTGAAAGCGCGCTCCGACTCGGACTGGTTACGTTGGAACAAATGGTTAGAACTTTGGTTTCAGCAGTCGAAAACCCCAGTATTGGCGCGCGTTTTATCGAGGTACCACAAATCCGCAAAGGGGAAGTCCCCCGGTCGCTTCCGCTAAAAGCCGCTTCCCGCGCCTGAATTACGAAAGCGCATGCACATGGGACATCTTCTAGGTTGTCCGCGGTGATGAGATGTTGAAGCGTCACCGAAAGCGTGCGCACGATGGCTAAGGAAGACCTTCTCGACGACGTTCACATTCGCATCCTGCGGGTTACTGAAGATCTGCGCGTCATCCAACGCGAACTGAACTGCGCAGCCATGCAGGCACCGGGGGATCCCGAACTGATGGAAGCTCTCACGCAGCTTCCCGAGCTGGAGTCGATTGAGACGCTGAAATCGGCGCTCGATCAGATGCGACACTTCCTTTGGTTCTACATTCAGGTGATGACGACCGATGGAGAGCCGAACGAAACCTCTCCTCAGACATCGCCGGCGAAATCCTCGACTGCCGCGTCCTTCATCGAGAAGTACAACCACCTTACGGATTCGGCGCTAATGCGCTACTTTAACGACCACAAGGGCCGCAAACCGAACTAGCGCCCTTACGCGGATATTCATGGTCGGGCCTACTGCGCGATTGCCCCATGTGCTAGGGTTGCCCTTACATCTCCGGACGGCGTAAGCACCACCAGGTCGGCGGCAGAACCCTCTCGAAGAACGCCTGCGCCGATTTTTAAGGCACGAGCGGGGTTAAGAGTAGCTAGCCGTAGCGACTGCTGAAGGTCAATCCCGGCGAACTCCATTGCATTGCGAACAGCCCGATCGAGGGTAAGAACGCTTCCCGCTAACTTGCCGTCGTGAAGGCATTTGCCATCCCGCACTTCTACCTCCAGGGGACCCAGCATGTATCGACCATCGGGCATTCCGGTGGCCGCAGTCGCATCGGTAACCAGAACCGTGCGCTCAGCACCCTTTGCCTGAACAAACACGCGCACAATGCTCGGATGAAGGTGTACGCCGTCGGCAATGATGTCTGCGGTGGTCGCAACATTCGAGAGCACCTCTCCCACGATGCCAGGATCGCGGTGGCCGAGGGGACGCATCGCGTTGAAAGTGTGCGTGGCGTGGCGCCCGCCTGCGGCTATTCCGGCTTTCGCCTGTTCCTGGGTCGCATCGGAATGTCCCATGCTTACGCAGACACCGAGCTTTGCAGCTTCGGAAATCACTTCCAGCGCGCCCGGCAACTCAGGCGCGATGGTCATAACCTTGATCTTCCCCAGCGATGCCTGCCAAAAACGCTGGAAGGTGTCGAGCGTGGGCGGGAGAAGGCTTTCCGGAGGGTGCACGCCCCGTCGAAGATGACTGAGAAACGGGCCTTCTAGATGAACGCCAAGCGGGCAAGCTCTTGAGTTCTCCCCATCTCTTTCGGCCTGCTCCACGGCTCGACCAAGCCGTTCGAGCGCCCGCAACGTATCCGTCAAGGATGCGGTCAAGGTTGTGGGGCAATAACTGGTTACACCATGGCGAAGCAGAAATTCCTCGAATGCAGCACGACCGCCTTCGTCGTCCTGCATCAGGTCATACCCCACGGCGCCGTGAACATGGAGATCAAGCAGGCCGGGTGCGAGAATAGTGTCGTCGAAGTCAATGTGCTTCGCCCCGCCGGGAATCTCGCTGGAAGATAGGGACGAGAGGCGAACGATTTTTCCCCCATCAATGAGGACCAGCGGGTGCTCGACTTTCTCTAGTGGCGTGAACAGCGCTTTGGCGGTGATCGCAAGCATGTTAGATCGAACGCACAGTATAGCAACTGCGCCCGTTCAAAAACGTGAGCTGGCTCACGGATGCTGCATTTTCCAGAGTATTTGGCGAAGCATTCCGAGCAATCGCCGCGCATCATCACCGGATGGCCGGAGACTACGCACGAGGCGGCGGACGACCTTTTCCTCCTCTTTGCTTTTCGCATAGCCGCTGGTGACGAGGGATTCGTAGAGCAGCTGCGTCAAACGTTCCAGGTCGGCCGCGCCGGGGGCGGAAGTCCGCTCCCCAACCGCCGCTCGCTTCCTCACCCTGGCAAGGTCGTAAAGGCATACCGCGACTGCCTGCCCCAGATTCATCGAGGGCTGCTCCGGCTTGGTGGGGATTCGGATCAACCAGTTGCAGTAGCTGAAATCCTCATTCGAGAGGCCGCGCTTCTCGGAACCGAAGAGTAGCGCGACTTTGCCGCCATATCGCTTGCGCCCAATTAGACTCACGCCTTCCTGAAGTGTCCGCAGCGAAGGACCCAGTTTCCGGTCGCGGGCGGAAGTCGTTCCCACCACAAGCGTGCAGTCGGCAACGGCATCGGCAACGCTGGAAAATGCTCTCGCTCGGCGGAGTAAGCCTCGAGCACCGACCGCGGACTTCGCTTCCCGAAAAGCCGGTTCATAGGGATTCACAACTCGTAAATCAGAGAAACCGAAATTGCTCATGGCGCGGGCCGCCGCACCAATGTTCAATGGATTTCGGGTCGACACGAGCACGATGGCGGGGTCGTCGAAGAGAGATTTAGAAGGCACGGTTTGTGCGAACTTCGCTACTCACGCCGGGACTGCGGTCATCTCCTGCCGCGTTTGCTTCACAATGGCGACATACTGGCGCGCGGCTTCGGTGATCGCCTTCGCATTTCCTGACTTTAACGCTGAAGCCGAAATGAGCTCTCCTCCGATGCCAAGCGCGACCGAGCCGGCGCGAAGAAAGTCAGCGGCGGTTTCCAGATTGACGCCGCCGGTCGGCACCAGGGGAACCTGTGGCAGCGGTGCTTTTAGGGCTCGGATGTACTTTGCCCCGCCCACCGTCCCACAGGGGAAAATCTTCACCAGGTCACTGCCCGCCTTCCACGCAGTGATGACTTCCGTGGGCGTCAGCGCTCCCGCCATCATCAGCACGCCAGCCCTCTTTGCCAATTGCACGGTGGCCAGGTCAAAACCCGGGCTGACCAGGAACTGCGCGCCGGCATTGAGACAACGCTGAGCTGATTCCGCATCGAGCACGGTTCCAGCGCCGATGAGGATTTCGTTTCCCATACCTTTCGCCAACTGCGCAATCACCTCAACGGCACCGGGAACTGTCATCGTCAGTTCTACAATCGGAATCCCTCCCGCGCCAACCGCTTCGGCAGCCTGGATCGCTTGCTGACCGGACGAAGCCCGCACCACGGGCACAATTCCGACATCGAGAATACGCTGGCAAACGTGATCTTTAGTCATGGCTGCTCACCGAGCGATACGCGCGCCCACGCCTTTCATCACCTGGGTGACTTCCTTCAACGTCACCATTGTAGTATCGCCGGGCGTGGTCATGGCCAGCGCCCCATGCGCCGCCCCGCAATCAACCGCCCACTGCCCGCCTTGGCCGGAAAGAAGTCCATAAATCAGACCGGAGGCGAACGAGTCGCCACCCCCGACTCGATCGAAGATTTCGAGGTCATCGTACTGCCGCGACTGGTAGAACGAGCCATCCTCGTAACAGATTGCTCCCCAGTCATTGCGCGTAGCGGTGATGGCACGCCGCAACGTGGTGGCAACCACTTTGAATGGAAATTCCTTTACGACCGTCTCAATCATGGCTTTGAACGAATCCGCATCCACCTTTGAGATGTTCTCATCCATTCCGGCAACCTCGAAACCGAGGGCGGCGGAGAAATCTTCCTCATTCCCCAGCATGACGTCGACGAGCGGGGCCAACTCTCGGTTGACCTCCTGGGCACGCTTCTTACCGCCAATCGATTTCCACAGCGACTCGCGATAATTCAAGTCGTAGGAAATGATGGTGCCGTGCTTTCCCGCCGCTTGCATTGCCTCTTTCGCTAGAGCGGGGGCGGTCTCTGAAAGCGCGCAAAAGATGCCGCCAGTATGGAACCAGCGGGCTCCCTGCTTTCCGAAGATTTCATCCCAATCGATGTCGCCGGCTTTCAGTTGCGATGCCGCCGTATGGCCACGGTCCGAGCAACCGAGCGCCGGACGGGTGCCAAAACCACGTTCGGTGAAATTCAATCCGTTTCGCACCGTGCGCCCCACGCCGTCATAAGGCACCCAGCGCACGAATTGTTGATCCACGCCGCCCTGATACATCAGGTCTTCCACCAGATGTCCCACCGGATTGTCCGCCAATGCGGTCACAATTGCGGTGTTCAGGCCAAAACAGCGCTTCAGGCCTCGGGCTACGTTGTACTCCCCGCCGCCTTCGGAAACGTCGAACGTGCGCGCAGTCCACACCCTGCGGTCTCCCGGGTCAAATCGCAACATCACCTCACCGAGGCTCACTAAGTCCCAGCGGCAGTTCTCTTCAGGTTTGATTTGCAGACTCATAAGAAAAGTTCTTGTACGCTCCAAACTCTGCGATTGCAATCTATTGATTTACGCCACTTGCGAGAAATCCGCCATCGACCGCAAGCACATGTCCTGTAACGAAGCTGGCCGAGTCGGACGCCAGAAACACCGCCGCACCCACGAGTTCGTCGAGCTTGCCAAAACGCTTCATGGGGGTCCGCGTCAGAAATTCCTGGCCACGGGGTGTGCCGTCGAGCAAGGCAGCATTTAGATCTGTGCGAAAAACTCCCGGCGCAATGGCGTTCACACACACGCCATGTCTGGCCCACTCAATCGCCAACGACTTGGTCAAGGATGCCACCGCAGCTTTGCTCGCAGAATAAGCAGCCACTTCAAACAAAGCGACGAACGACGACAAGGAGGCAATATTGATAATGCGCCCATAGCCGCGCTCGATCATGTGGTGTCCGAAAACCTGGCAGGCCCTCAAAGTCCCGGTCAGGTTCGTTTCCAAGATGTTGTTCCATTCGCTGTCGCGGACCTGCAGCGAAGGCGTTCGCTTCGTGGTGCCTGCGCTATTGACCAAGATTTCGACCGTGCCGAATTTCGCGGTCACGGCTTCGAGCAGGGTCTGAAGGCTTTCGCGCTTGGTGACGTCGACCGCATGTCCGAATGCCTTGCCTCCACCGCGTTCGATTTCCGTGGCAGCCGACAATGCGAGCTCTTCGCGACGGCCCGAGGGCACCACGTTAGCACCTGCCTTGGCCAATCCCTTCGCGATGGTGAGTCCAATTCCGGATGTTCCGCCAATGACCACTGCGGTCTTGGAAGTGAGATCAAATTGCGGAGGTCCCATTTTGCCTTTCGATCATGAAAGTAGCGATTCGACAAAGCTCCGCCGAATCCTAAGTCGGCTTTCTGGTTCACACTGATGGTAACGCGAAATAGGCTTTCGCATTCTGGAAGCAGATATTCCGCACCATGCCTCCGACTAGCTCATGGCAATCCGGTAGTAGGCCGGTATCCATCTCATTACCGAGGAGATTGCAAAGCACGCGCCGGAAGTACTCATGGCGTGGGAAGGACATGAAGGAGCGCGAGTCGGTTGTCATGCCCACAAAGGCGGAAAGCAGGCCGCAGTTTGAGAGTGCATTCAGCTGCCCCTCAATTCCCTCTTTCTGATCGAGAAACCACCACCCGCTGCCGAACTGAATCTTGCCGGGAATGGAACCGTCCTGAAAGTTGCCGATGGCTGTGGCAAACGGGTAATTGTCGGCGGGATTCACGTTGTACAGAATCATTTTCGGAAGGTAGCCGTGCTGATCCAGGCGATCGAGAAAGCGCAACAGAGGTTGCACCTGGGGCCAATCCGCGATGGAATCGTAACCGGTGTCGCGACCGATCGAGCCGAGCGCACGCGTATTTGCGCTGCGATAGGCGCCCAGATGTAGCTGCTTCGTCCATCCCCTTTCGCAGTCAAGTCGTCCAAAAAAGAGCAGGAGATAGCCGGCCCAGCCGGAAGACTCAGCGGGGGACAGGCGGTGCCCAGCTCGAAGCTTGTCGAAGATGCCCTCTGCCTGGCTGTCGCTGCAAGGCTCACCCGGACAGGTATCCAGCCCATGATCGGAAAGGCGGCAACCGAGCTGATGAAAATCGTCGTGGCGTTGGCGAAGCGCGTCGAGCAGATCGGCAAGATTTTTGATGGTTTGTTTCACCCGCAGGGCTAACCGATCAATCCAATCATTGAAATCGGCAAGATTTTCCGTTCCGAACCCCCGGTCAGGGCGAAATGCCGGAAATACGCGAACCGGGAACTCCGAATTGCAGAGCTGCCGGTGATATTCGAGTGAGTCTGCCGGATCGTCAGTGGTGCAAACCGCACGTACCCCAAACTTCTTCAAAATGCCTTGGGCGGTGAACTCCGCACCGGCGAGTTGGCGATTGGCTTCTTCCCAGACGGCAGGAGCGGTTTTTTCGTTTAGCAGTTCCGATATACCGAAGTAGCGTTGCAATTCGAGGTGGGTCCAATGATAGAGCGGATTGCGTAAGGTGTGAGGCACCGTACGCGCCCAGGCCAGAAACTTCTCGCGAGCGCTGGCTTCCCCGGTAATGAGGCGCTCTGGTATGCCGCTCGCCCGCATCGCCCGCCATTTGTAGTGGTCTCCCTCGAGCCAGATTTCGGTCAGATCACGGAATTGACGGTTTTCCGCGATCTCGCGCACCGGCAGATGACAGTGGTAATCCAGGATGGGTTCGTTCTCGGCAAATGCATGAAAAAGCTTAGCTGCGGTGTTGCCTTGCAGCAAAAAGTTCTCGGAAATGAATGGCATTGTGAATGCCGTAATTCTACATGGCGGCAACGAACGGGATCTCGCGCGGCCCGTAATAATGCAGGGTTAAGGAGTTTGCAGACCTTCGTTTTTTCCGTTTTTGGGCAGAAATTTGCCATTTGATCCTAGTAAGGCTGTAATGTCTATTGACTAAATAGGGATTATAGATAAAAATTATCTAGACTATGAAGATCTCGCAAAAAGGACTATATGCGCTCCAGGCGATGATGATGCTCGCGCGCCACTACAACCAAGGCGCAATCCGCATCCGGGACATCGCCTACGAGGAAGAACTGCCGGAAAAGTTCCTGGAACTGATCCTTCTCGAACTGAAAAACGCGCGAATGGTCGAGAGTGTGCGGGGTGCTAAGGGCGGATATCAGTTGCGCCGAGCGCCCTCCGAGATTCATCTGAGCGAGATCATCCGCCTGATCGACGGGCCGCTCGCGCCATTTGCCGATGCCGAGCAGCTACGCAGCCTGATCCATCGCGACGCGCAGCACCGCGCCCTATACCAAGTCTTCCTCGATGTGCGCGACGCCGCCGCCAAAATTCTGGAAAGCACTTCCCTCGCCGATATCGCCAATCCTGGCTCCACAAGAAAGCCAAAGGGCCGAAATCACAAGAAAAAGGCTGAGTTGAGCGTTCTGTCGATGGTGGCCCAGGGTAACGCTCCCCGAGGTGAAAAGTGATCCGAAGGTTCGCAACTTTCCTGTTCCTGCTCTCCATTTCTTCGCTTGGCTTTGCGCAGGTAAAGCTGCTCAACGTTTCCTACGATCCCACGCGCGAGTTGTTCCAGGACTACAACGTCGCCTTTGCCAAGTATTGGAAGGCAAAGAACGGGCAAGAGGTTACGGTTCAGCAGTCGCATGGCGGGTCGAGTAAGCAGGCTAGGGCGGTCATCGACGGACTCGATGCGGACGTCGTCACGCTGGCTTTGGCTTATGACATCGACGCAATTTCTGAAAAGGCACACCTGCTCCCCGCGAACTGGCAGTCGCGCTTGCCGAACAACAGCTCCCCTTACACTTCCACCATTATTTTCCTGGTGCGCAAGGGCAATCCCAAGGGGATCAAAGATTGGGACGATTTGATTCGGCCCGGGGTTTCTGTGATCACACCCAATCCAAAGACTTCCGGTGGTGCGCGTTGGAATTATCTCGGTGCCTGGGGCTTTGCGTTGCATAAATTTGCTGGCGACGAGTCCAGGGCGAAGAGTTTTGTATCTCAGCTCTACAAGAATGTGCCGGTTCTTGATTCCGGTGCGCGCGGATCGACCACCACGTTTGTCGAGCGTGGTATGGGCGACGTGCTGATTGCGTGGGAGAACGAAGTTCTACTTGGCGCCCGTGATCTGGGGAAAGACAAGTTCGAAATCGTCGTGCCCCCCAGCAGTATCTTGTGCGAGCCGGTGGTCAGCGTTGTCGACAAGGTGGTCGACAAGAAAGGCACGCGAGCCGTGGCCCAAGCTTATCTAGAGTACTTGTACAGCCCGGAGGGCCAAGAAATTGCAGCCAGGAGGTACTACCGGCCTCGCATGGCAGCCGTACAGAAGAAGTACGCTGCGCAGTTTCCGAAGATCCAGCTTTTCACCATAGCTGAGATCGCAGGCGACTGGCAGAAAGCACAAGCCAAGCATTTTTCCGATGGTGGCATTTTTGATCAGGTGTATGAGGCGAATCAGTAACCAAGAGCGATGATGCGGCAACTCAAACAAAAAACTATTTTGCCGGGATTCGGACTGGCGCTCGGATTCACGATCCTGTATCTCAGCTTGCTGGTGCTCATCCCGCTATCGGCGACCTTTCTAAAAGCTTCCTCGCTCAGCTGGCAACAGTTCTCGCACATTGCCACTTCCCATCGCGCCCTGGCTTCGTACAAGCTCAGCTACGGCGCCTCCGCCATTGCCGCGACCATCAACCTTTTCTTTGGACTGATTGTCTCGTGGGTGCTAGTGCGCTACAACTTTCCCGGGAGGCGCCTTTTCGACTCCTTGGTGGACTTGCCCTTTGCCCTGCCTACGGCGGTTGCGGGTATCGCGCTCACGACTATCTACTCCCCCAATGGGTGGATTGGACACCTCCTCTCTCCGCTCGGAGTTCAGTCCGCCTATTCGCGGCTGGGAGTTGTGATTGCACTGACTTTTACCGGGCTTCCTTTTGTCGTGCGAACGGTGCAGCCGGTTCTCGAAGACCTCGACAAGGAAATGGAAGAGGCTGCGGCGAGCCTGGGTGCGAACCGCTGGCAGACCATCACCAAGGTCCTGCTACCGGCCGTAATGCCCGCCGCCGTTACCGGGTTCAGCATGGCGTTTGCCCGCGCAGTAGGGGAGTACGGGTCGGTTGTTTTCATCTCCGGAAACATGCCGTTAAAGACCGAAATTACCCCGTTGCTGATCATCACCAAGCTGGAACAGTATGACTATGCCGGAGCAACCGCCATCGCAGTGGTAATGCTTATTTCATCCTTCGTTCTGCTCCTGGCGATTAATCTCTTACAGGCGTGGAGTGGGGGCCGGCTGAAGGGTGCACATGGCAGTGAGCTTCCCGAAATCGTGGAGACTGGGGTGGCAGGCTAATGGCGTCGATCACATTGCCAAATCCCGGAGTGGCGGTCGCCGGCGCTGCCCATGCCACCACCGAACGCGCCTGGGTGCGTTGGACGCTCATCGCGATCGCGGTCACATTCCTGGGTGTGTTCTTGTTCCTGCCCTTGGCGGTTGTGTTCTCTTCAGCCCTCGAGAAGGGTTTTTCTGTTTACCTGGCTGCCTTGCGCGAGTCCGACGCAATGTCTGCCATCAAGCTAACCTTGATTGCGGCGGGAATTGCGGTCCCACTTAACATGTTTTTTGGAGTTACGGCCGCATGGGCGATCGGTAAGTTCGATTTCTTCGGCAAGAGCCTGCTGGTCACGCTCATTGATCTTCCCTTTTCGGTTTCCCCGGTGGTCTCGGGGCTCATCTATGTTCTGATCTTCGGCCTCCAAGGTCTTCTCGGTCCCTGGCTAGCTGTCCACGACATCAAGATAATTTTTGCGGTCCCCGGCATCGTTTTGGCCACCCTGTTCGTCACCTTTCCATTTGTCGCCCGTGAACTCATCCCTTTGGTGGAGTCGCAGGGAACCGAGGAAGAAGAAGCTGCCCTGACACTTGGAGCGAGCGGTTTCCAGACCTTCTGGCGGGTGACCCTGCCCAACATCAAATGGGGCCTACTGTACGGCGTGATTTTGTGCAACGCACGTGCCATGGGCGAGTTCGGGGCGGTGTCGGTAGTTTCAGGCCATATTCGTGGGCGCACCAATACCATGCCGCTGCATATCGAAATTCTATATAACGAGTACCAGTTTGCACCGGCGTTTGCTGTGGCATCACTGCTCGCCCTTTTGGCGCTTGCGACGTTGTTGGCGAAGACCTTCGTGGAGTGGAAGGCGCGGCAGCAGTCGGCTGAATTGAAACCCTAGGGAAAGGCCTTATGAGCATTGACGCCATCAACATCAGCAAGAACTTCGGGCACTTCCCTGCCCTGAACAAAGTTAACCTGGAGATCCCGAGCGGCGAACTGGTCGCACTTCTTGGTCCGTCTGGCTCGGGCAAAACCACGTTGCTACGAATCATCGCGGGACTCGAGTTCCCCGATTCCGGCACAGTTCGCTTCGACGGCAACGATATCGGCGCCCGGAGCGCGCGCGACCGCCGGGTCGGCTTCGTGTTCCAGCACTATGCCCTGTTCCGACACATGACGGTGTTCGAGAACATCGCTTTCGGCTTACGGGTAAGGCCGCGTGCGTCTCGCCCCTCGCGCGCTCAGATCCGCGCCAAAGTTCAGGAACTCCTCAAGCTCATTCAACTCGAGAACCTCGCTGACCGCTATCCATCACAGCTGTCTGGGGGCCAGAGACAGCGCGTAGCCCTGGCCCGCGCATTGGCAGTAGAGCCTAGTGTCCTTTTGCTCGACGAACCCTTCGGCGCGCTGGACGCAAAGGTTCGCCTGGAACTACGCCGCTGGCTCCGCCAATTGCATGACGAAATCCACATCACTAGCGTGTTTGTGACACATGATCAAGAAGAAGCGCTGGAAGTCGCAGACCGGGTCGTGGTCATGAACGAAGGCCGCATCGAGCAAGTTGGATCGCCCGAAGATGTCTACAATCATCCGGCTTCGCCGTTCGTTTACAACTTTCTAGGCAACGTGAACCTCTTCCACGGACGCGTGGAAGAAGACAAAACGTACATTCAAGAATCGGAGACCGGGCACGTGGTCTACGTTCGCCCCCACCTTCTCGACATTGCCCGCCTGCCGAATGATGGGAGTCATTTCCGCGCGCGTGTTAAGCACATCAACTCTGCAGGCCCGCTAGTCAAGGTCGAAGCCATCGCCGAGTGGGGAGATCCGGTGCGTGTTGAACTGCCCCAGGAGCGCTTCCGCAGCCTTCAACTGATGAAGAACGAAGAAGTCTTTATCATTCCGAAAGATGTAAAGGTTTTTCCGGCCCGTAAGGAAATGGCGCGGGCGAAGTAGCAGGAGCTGGCCGAGCAGGAGCCTCTCAACCAAGGCGAAAGTAGCGTAACAACCCATTAATGTCTAGTATGTCAGTCGACTTAATTGTATATAGGTATATTCCAAATCCGTTTTCAGGAGAGTAGGCGCATGATCAGGCTTTCGTATCTGGGAATTTTTGCTCTCACCCTAGCCTTGGGCGCTTCGGGACAAAACACCTCACGAGCAGTAAAGAGAAGGCAGCGCGAGGCACTTGCCACGCAGCAGGACATACAGGCTTTGCGCGAACTCATCGAGAAACAACAAAATCAGATCGAGATGCAAAATCAGCAAATTCAGGAACTGCAGGGAGAGCTACGTCAGAAATTCGATTCCTTGGAGCAGCCGAATTCTAATGGCCAGCAGTTGCGAACCAGTACAGAGGAGGCCCTGGCCAGTGCCGCCCAGGCACAGCAATCCGCCGAACAGGCCGAGCAGGTGGCTACCCATGCGTCTTCTGCAACGGAGGAAGTGAAGACCTCATTTGCCAAACAGCAGCAAGCCAACGCCAAGCACCTGCAGAATATGGAAGCCCGGCTAAAACAGATCGGGCCTTTCAATTTCAGCGGCGATCTCCGTCTTCGCGCCGAGCCCTTCTTTGGCGGGCCGGCTGACCAATCACAAGTGCGTAACCGCATGCGCTTCCGTCTTCGTGTCAACGCCAGTGCCAAGCTGAATGACGATATCAACGCTGGATTGACGTTGGCTTCCGGAGACATCAATGATCCAATCTCTGCGAATCAGACGACCAATCAGTTCTATACTCGCAAGGCAATTGCGATTGATAAGGCGTTCGTCAACTACAATCCACATCAATTCAAGCCACTTACGCTCACGGGCGGCAAGTTTGCCTATCCTTGGTACAACACCGAATTGACGTGGGACAGGGACCTGAATCCGGAAGGGGTGGCACAAACCCTTGCATTTGACCTGAACAGCCCGGTGCTCAAGCGCATTGCACTGGTTGGATTCGAGTTACCTTTCGCAGAAGTGGCGGGCACCAGCGTCAACAACAAGAGCATCGTGCAAAGCGCTGTGTACGGCGGTCAGTTGCAGACCACCTGGCAGTTTGCCCCGTGGCTCAAGTTCGGCGCCTATAGCGGGTTCTACAACTATCACAATGCTGACCCGATTGCGCTTGCAATTGCAAAAGCCAACCTGAAGAACCCCACCACCCCGCTGAGTGGCGCGCTTCCCCTTGTCGCAACCGGATTTCAGAACTCAGTGCTCACCACCACACAGAGCGGGATCGTCACCGTCAATGGCACTCCGATCTCTACGGGAGTTAAGACCGTCACCGACTCGCAATTCGCGTCCCAGTTCGGACTTTTCGATAATCTCGCGCGGTTCGACATCCAGACTCCCTCCAAACGCTGGCCGATAACTCTGATTGGCGATTACGTCCAGAACACCCAAGCCTGCGCAAACTTGAAGAATCTCCGCCCTGCCCCCGCAAGCACCAACACCGCGACCTACTCGCAGGCTTTCAGTACACCTTGCGTGGCAAACCAGCGGCGCGCCTATTGGGCAGAAGCTCGCTTTGGACGGGCTCAGGACAAAGGAGACTGGCAATTCGCTTATACGAGAATGTTCATCGAGCGCGAGGCGGTGATGTCCGCATTTAATGCCAGTGATATCCGTCAAGGAAGCAACACCAGCCAGCATCGTGCGGAAATCCTTTTCCAGGCGCTTCCGAGTCTTCAGCTCGCATTTACCGGGTTCTTAGGCCGGCCGCTGAATCTAGGAAGTTCCAATCCGCCCGAGGATATGTTGCAACGTTATCAATTCGACCTGATCTATAAGTTCTAGCATCTCGAAACCACATTCTCCCCGCCTTCTTGACCGGCTCGAGGGTGGGGAATTTTGTTGTTCTCCTTTATCATGAACATTCGTCTAAGGAGGACTCTTGGCCGTTCTGGTTGTTGGGGGGGCTGGGTACATCGGCAGTCATACCGCTCACGTTTTGCGCAGGCGTGGATACGACGTCATTATCTACGACAATCTCTGCACCGGCTACAAGGAGCTGACCGAAGGGTTCGAGTTGATCGTCGGCGACTTTGCCGACAAGACAAAGATTAATACGGTGCTTCGCCGATGCGAGGCGGTGATGTTCTTTGCCGCACACGCCGTGGTCGCCGAGTCGGTGCAGAATCCGAAAAAGTATTACCACAATAACGTTACGTCAGCCATCTCCCTACTCGACTCGGTAATAGAGTCTCGTGTTCGCAAGTTCATCTTCTCGTCGACGGCCGCCGTATACGGAAACCCTGCCCAGTCACCAATCACCGAAACGTGCCCGAAGCAGCCGGTAAATCCCTACGGCTCGACAAAGCTCGCATTTGAAAATGCGCTCGAAGCCTACAGCACAGCCTATGGTCTCGAGTATGTGAGCTTCCGGTACTTCAATGCCGCGGGCGCTGACGACAGTGGTGCGGTTGGCGAAATGCACGATCCCGAGACCCATCTCATTCCAATCATCTTCCAGGCAATTCAAGGCAAGCGGGCCGCACTGACCATCTACGGCGACGACTACCCGACTACGGACGGGACTTGCCTCCGCGACTATATCCATGTGAACGACCTGGCCGAAGCCCACGTGTTGGGTCTTAAATATTTAACCAAGTCCAATTCGCTCGCCATGAACCTCGGTAGCGGCCAGGGTTACTCGGTCAAACAGGTCGTCGAAGCTGTCGAGCATGTCACCGGACACACGGTTCCGACGCAGATTGGGGCGCGGCGACCTGGCGATCCGGCGGAATTAGTAGCCGATCCGTCTCTTGCCGAGCGCACCCTAAAATGGAAAGCGCAGCGCTCGCTGGATAACATTATTGCGACGGCGTGGAATTGGGCACAAAAGCGTCGCGCGTAGGTTTCGGGTCGTCTCTCGACGCCTGGAGAGTTACCGTCTCGCGCAGAAAAACTTTCCGATTGTGACCCTGGATCAGGGAGCTCCGTAGAGCTGAAAGGGTGCCCAATAGAAAGGCTTGCCGAAAGCTCTGTTCGATCGCATGAGGGAAAGTTTCGCGTCGCGAAGCGCTATTCCAGGAGGGCGTCCTTCCTTCAGCTCCGCGTAAAAACGGTCCATCAGCTGGGGAGTTGAAATGTCATTCACTTCCCAGAGCGCGCCAATTGTGTTGCGCGCGCCTGCGCGAAGAAAAGCCCAGGAGAGCCCAATCAATCCTTCGCCGTTGTAGGCCCGTGTTCCGGCACCATAACAGGCCGAGACCGTTACCAGCCGAGCCTGAAGACGATGCTGGATGATGTCGCGGGCATAGAGCTTGAACGAATCCTCAACGGGACGGGGTGAGAGAATCACGGCAGAGTCTAGCGGGGCCTGGCTGCTCGCGACCCCGTGCGCAACGAAGTGAATGTAAGAATACTGCTCAGGCTTGCTGTCAAGAAACGATGCGGCTGTGGCGGAAGCTTGCGTGAAGGTTGTCAAATCGGCTGTTGGAAAATGCTTCTCGATATTTTGGATTTCCAGCTTCGCATTGGGTAATGCCGGGAACTCGGGAGGACGCGGTACGGCGTCCCCCACGAGCAACATTTTTCCCGGGTGGGGCTTGGAGCCTCCTTTTCCTGAAAGAACCAGCCTGAGGGATTGGGCATTCACGATAACTGCGTCTTCGATCCAATAATGTGGCGCCGGATTTCCGGGAACCAACAGGGTCTCGAAGTTCAGGCCGGTCAGACTACCATCGGGAACGATAATGACGTGCGAGTCCTTAGACAGGTACGACGCCGCTGGAGCGACGAGCATCTGGTACAACTGCGCGCCGTCCTGGTTCGCATTGCTGAGAACATCTTCACCGTTCACCAGAGCTTCGCGATAGCGTCGAACGATAGTCTCGATTTCACCGGCCGGAGGAAGGGCGAAGTTACCGACCGCGTGGCTGTTAATCGCCCAAAGGTAAGACTGATGTTGTCCAAACCAGTAGTAGAGGATGGTTGCATTTGCACCAGCCGCCACTCGCGTGGGTATCAGTGGCGGCGTTGAGCACGGGCGATCGTTCTTCAAATAGCCAAGTCCCTCGGCGAGAGTCCGGCCGCGACTGTAATCCGCGACCTCGAGTGCGCGCTTCGTTTGACCTGACGTAATCAGGAAACTTATGTAGTCGCCGTAGATTCGCGAGGCGTTGGTGAAGAAGGGCAGTTTCGACTCCTCGTGATGAACGGCTGACCGCGCAGTCTCAAACGTGCACAGCGCAGCTTCGTAGTTGCGGCGCGCTGCGGCGGGCTGATTCCGACTTTCCTCGAGACGGGCAAGCGAATGCTGCGCCTCCCACTTCAAAGACGAGTCACTCTGCGGATCATCGGCCACTTCGCGGAAGATTGATTCGGCCTTTTCTGCGTCGTGCAGCTGCGCCGCAACTTGTCCCTTTACCAGCAGGGGATAAAGCTCGTCGAGGCGATTGCCATCGGCACGGGCCATAACAATAGCCTCGTCGCTGTGTTGATTAGCTTCGGCCAGTCTTCCCGTTCTCGCGTATGTCGCCGCAAGCGGTACAAGAGCATTCAGCAAGTCTCCTTTACTGCTGATTTGCTTGGCAAGACTTATCGCTTGCTTATATGAGCGTTCCGCGGTTGCATAGTTCTGCTGATCGAGATGAACGTAAGCTGTGTCCGTAAGCCACACGATCTGGACGTGGGAGGCACGAATTTGACGGGCACGCTCTTCGGCATCCGACATCAAGCCCAATGCTCTGCTGAGATCGCCGAGTTGGTAGTAAGCCCACCCGAGATTTCCGGACGCCGCTTGTGCGATATAGCTTGCTTCCAATTTCGATGAGAGTTGATATGCGGCCTGAAACCAATCGATCGCATCGTCAAAATGCCCCTGCTGGAGCGACGCTGTACCCATGTTGAGTAGCGCGGTAGCTTCGAGAAACGGATCATTTCCAGAACGGGCAAAAGCAAGGCTTTGTTTGAAGTAGTCTCGAGCTTCGTCAAACCTGACCTGTTCAATCGCCAGGATTCCTCCCGCGCGCAGAACTGCCCCACAGGCTGAGTCGGTCGCGGTGGCACAGGCCGCTTCCGCTTCGCTCAATTCACGATGAGCATCGCTGAATTGGTGCAGTCGTGCGTAGGCTAACGTGCGAAGAGCAAGGATCGAAATGGCCGATGATCGATCCCCTGGTGCTGATAAGCCATTCAGCGTAGTCAGCACTTCTGGGCTCATGCCTCGCCACATCAGACTCTCGGCCTCGAGAACCCGCAGTTTCAACGCCCATTGTGGAGCAGACTTTGAAAATGTCTTGTATCCCCGCTCGGCTTCGCATTGGCTCGCGAAAAGGTCGCCGCGACGGAATGTCTGACGTGCGTGCTCGTATGCTTGGGCAGGGCTTGCGGAACGATGGCAAGAGGCAAGCACAAGGAGCGCAGTCAACAGGCCGCAGGCTTGTTCGAGCCACAAGCATCTCCGTCGTTCACCGAGAAGCACGCGAGCACTGGCCATTTCGACAAGGAACTCGGAACACGAGACTCTGTTAGCCAGTGTATACGAGGACTCGCGGAGATCCACGCAGCTGCCTTGGAAACTATCTTTTCTGACAAGCCCTTGTGATCGAATCCATTCGAGATTTTGTATTGGCCATCGAATTCAGATGCGTATAAGAGGAGACCCTAGGAAGGACATTCCATGTTACACGTGTTACTTCTTGCAGCCGCCTTGTTACAACGTAACAGTGCAGCACAGATGGAAACCAAAACAGAAACCACCGTCAACGTCGCTGTGGCTTGAGCCAAAGTTCGCCATGAAGATCCGGATCAGCGTATGGACCTACAACACCAATTTCGACCTATTGAGAATGCGGGAAGCCATTGATGTTGTTGCCATACCTTAACGCCTGCTAAGGCTACGGTACAGTCGTCCCATTTGCATGATTTATCACTAAGCTCATTTGTGCGGAGGCAATGCATCCCAGATCTAGACGAATCATGGTCAGGTGGAAAGTATCACATTCAACTGCGAGTTCCGCGAGAAAGATTCTCCCGAACTCGGGCACAGTGATCACGTTGCCGGGGAACTTTTGGTCGCCAAGAGAAACGTCATACGCCAGAGTCCCATGGGCGCAAGCCGTAGGTCTCAATTCATCCTTGCGATTTTTGAGATATGTTTCCCACTGGGACTGCAGGTTCGGGAACGAGTCGGATGATCCGATCTCCCTAAGGAACTTGGCGTCACTTAGGTATGTGACGTCCGGGCCCTGCGGTGCGAGAGTCGTCAATGGAAATTTCAGCTTCAAATTGACGGGAATGCCCGCAATTCTTAGATTTTCAAAACGTGTTCCCAGAAACGTAACCGTCGGCACGTGGCCAACGAGGGGGTGCTCTGTTGAGGTTTGTGCCACAACGCGATCCGCAGTTACAACTTCAAGTACGTTCAACTGTTCTATGACCGCGGTCGATAGCGTGATCCATCCGTGCTCTTTCTTTGGACTCTTGTGTCCCCCCACATGGGTGTGCGCCGATTTGAAGGTAACCACGTTATCAGCGCGATAATCTTTTGTGTGCTCCAGGATGTAGCCGCCTTCTGGAAGCAGTTTGACGTGGTTCTGCGGCTTAATGTCGCCCTTAAGAGGGTGCTGTAACTCCGCCTCGAAAACATGCGCCTCCGCATGGAAATGATGCACCGGTGGTTGGGGAGCCATTGGTTTCTCCTTTCTAACTACCTCGAGATGTGCAGCTCGAAGCTGCCGCGACCAAGTTCAGTGCTGTTACCGTCTGGGCCAACTCCGCGGATTGCGACGGAATAAACTCCGTCATTGTAGATGCCGCCAGGCACCTGGACAAAGTAAGTGTCATTGCCAGCAGAGACAGGCAGATTCACGGACGATCGTATCTTACCCTCAGGACCGTAAATGTCTGCAAAATAGGACGTGTAACTCTGTTCCTGCGGCACGTTCATACGTAGCAGAAATCCCTGACCTTGGCTCGTCGAAACCGTGGGAACACTGCCACCTCGGCTGCCGATGTTTACGTACGCCGCTTGGAGCACCTGCGGGTTCTGATGCGATGGCCAGTTCTGATAAACAATGATCGCCAGCAACAATGCCAAAGCTGGTGCCGCAATGGCCGGTCGCAGCCATGCCCACCAACTGGGTTTTGCGGTCGCAACCGCCGGCACCTCCCGGCGCGGAGCAGCTGCTTCAGCGGCAAACACTGCTTTCGTTTGCTCCAGGAACAAAGCACCCGCGCGCACATCGGCGGCGCATTCAGGGCAGTCGAAAAAGTGCTCCTCGAATTGTTCGCGCAATTCTGGGGACAATTCATTCAACAGATACTGCTCGGTCCCCATGATGCGGATTGCCTCGTCGTGGTTCATAGCCCCCAATGCCTCAACCTGATTAGTGAGGCGGCAGCCCAAAACGTTTCATCCGGGCCCGCCACTCGCAGCCGTGCCTGGCTCCATCTTCTTACTAAATTGGGACTTAAACGTCTGCTTGGCGCGGTGCAATAGCACCCTCAAATAACCCCGATCAACGTGGAAATCGCGGCAAACCTCGTCCTTATCCAATTCCTCGAAGAACACCGCTTTTAGAAGACGCCGGTCGCGCTCGCTCAATCCCTCGAGCACCTCCCTGACCCGCCCCGCCATTTGGCCTGATATTACGGTACCGAGAACGTCTACTTTGAGGTCCGGGATCTCTATCCCTTCTTCATCCTCTTGCAGGGGAGTCGTACGCGAAGACGAACGATAGTGCTCCAGCAGAACATTGTTACAAACCGAGTTCACGAAGGCTCCCAGGCGGCTTGCGTCCCGAATCCCTTCTTGGCTTCGCAATACGGCAAATACGCGCACGAAAATTTCCTGCTTGAGTTCCTCTACGATATCGCTCGATTGCACACGGGAACGAAGCTTGAGCTGGATCAGTTGGGTGAAATAGGAAACAAAGTGCTGCTCCGTGCGAAAATCGCCGGAGCGCAACCGCTCCAGATACACATCATCAAACGCAAAGAATTCCACTCCTGGCCGCCTCGAAAGCCGATAAGTGTGCCGTATTTTATCACCAGACCGATGCGCTCTATGTCGAGGCAGTTCCGGAGCATCGAAAAGATTGTTGGGTTTTAAGTGCAAATGAAACGAAAATTCGTTCCGCCGCACTATGTAGATGACGTTAGTTCCGGTTCGATCGGAAGCGAGTTCGGGATCGGATGACGTCTCGGTTGCCCTTGGGGGACATTTCCATACGCTGCCTCGACGGTTTGGAGAGTCTCAAGGGAGTAGCGGGAGCGGTAATGGCGGGTAATTGGATTTGAGTGAATTCCGGGGGGAGAGCACTCAAAGGTCGCCCGATCTATCCGCTCCTGCATATTGTGAGCCAAGCAGTAAGCTACCCTTATGTCCGGCCTAAGGTGGATTTAGATTCAGACTTCCATGCATCTTCGACTGTTTCAGATCGCATCATCCCACTTGTTAGGAACCCTAATGAAGGACATTAAGGTTCTCGCTTCATCCCTTTGGTTGTTTGTATCGCCTTGGGTAGCTGCGCTTACCGCACGGGCATAGTATCCGAGGCGATTTAATGGCCGCATCCGCGGATGCGGCCATGCCCCTAACACGAATGGTTCTTGGTTCTGCCTACTCGGCTTTTGGGGAACAACCTTGGTCAGGTAGAGCTATTTACCCTTCTTAGGGGTAACGCAATAGCAAATACAGAGCCATGCCCCCACTGGCTGGTCACGCGAATACTCCCACCATGTGCATCCAGCACGGCCTTGGCGATCGCAAGACCCATCCCTGTTCCCTGGACCGAGCCGCGGCTCCCCTTTCCGCGATAGAACTTATCAAAAATGAGAGCCTGCTCCAGTTCATCGATACCTGCGCCCCGATCGGCGACACTCACACTAACTTCATCTCCGGATCTTTCCGCTGAGATACGAATGGGCGAACCTGAGGGCGAGTACTTCGCGGCGTTTTCTAGGAGCTGCTGCAGAACATTCATGATGAGATTGAGATCAAATTCGGCGGGCGGAAGATCCTGTGCAATTGCCAGTTCCAGGGGATGGTTAACCAAGTCCTTCTTAGCCGATTCCAACGCCTTGTCGACGGCTTCCTTAATTGTGTGGGACGAGCGATCCAGTTCCACTTGCTTAGACTCGAGTCGCGCCAATTGCATCGCCTCTTCAACAAGATGATTCATACGATCGGCTTCCTCATTGACAACCGTCAGCAATTCATTTTGTTGTGCTATGTCGAGGCGGCTGGAAAGCAGGGTCGTTACGGACGCTTTGATTGCTGTGAGCGGCGTGCGAAACTCATGCGCAATTGAATCAAGGATCGCAGAGCGCAGCTTTTCGTTTTCGCGCGCGGCTTCCGCCTTCCCCACGTTTTCGATGGCTCGCGTACGCTCGATGGCAATGGCCACAAGCGTCGAAAGAGCCTCGAAGGTTTCGTGTGAAAGATGGGCCCCTGAAATGCCGATGGCGCCGATGCTGCGCACCCCCAGGCGCAAAGGAATGAACGCTAAGGCCTGCTCGGGAACAATCATCGGCTCGCCTCGTGCCATCACGGATTGCAGTCGGGGGGAATCGATCTCTCGCGTGTCAGCACCGGAACGATAGACGTCGACTCGATCATGCACGAGAATCGCCGCTCCCTTCGAGGCGAAGGTTTCCGTGATATGCCGCGGAACAAGGTTCAACAATTCCGACACACTCTCAATCGTCAACAGGCGCTGGCTGAACGCGTAAAGATGCTCAATCTCGCGTCGCCGCTGATTCGCGTTTGCCGTCTGCCTGCGCGCCTGTTCAGACAGTTGACTTGAAACAACCGCGGTCGCTAAAAATGCAAATAGCGCCACCCAGTTCTGTGGATCGGCGATCGTGAAGGTTCCGAACGGGGGAAGGAAGTAGAAGTTGAAAGCCAGCGTGGAAATAACGGCGAGAAAGGCCGCGTACCAAAATCCCCAGTAGGCAGAGATCACGAGCACAGCTAGCAAGAACGTCAATGCTACGGTTGTGGTATTTACCTGAATCACGTGCCGATAGAAGGCGACAACGGCCACAACGAGCACGACACACAAGGCGGCGCGGCCAAACCTCTTAACTTGGACTTTCACGTGCGCGATTGTAGCGCGACTCATGTCACACTCAAAGCACGGCGAACCTGGCGTTCGGGCCTACTTCCTCGACAAACGCCTAGACTCGGTTGACAATGTTCAAGTGCAAAAACGCCCTGAACAATGGCTGGAAGAAGTGGCTCCCGAAAAAAAGCAAGGGATCTTCAAGATCTTCCTGGGGTATGCACCGGGCGTCGGCAAGACCTACAGCATGCTCAGCGAGGGCATCCGCCGCTACAGCCGCGGTGAGGACGTTATCGTCGGCGTCGTCGAAACCCATGGCCGAAAAGGGGTATTGGAGCTGGTTTCGAAGATGGAGGCCGTTCCGCGTAAGGAAATCGAATATAAAGGCACCGTCTTCACCGAAATGGATGTGGACGCAGTACTTTCCCGCAAGCCCACGGTCGTTCTGGTCGATGAACTTGCTCACACCAATATCGAAGGAAGCAAACACCCCAAACGTTACCAGGACGTTATCGATCTGCTTGACGCAAAGATCGACGTGCTTTCAACCGTCAACGTCCAGCATATCGAGAGCCTCAACCCGCTCGTGGAACGCATCACTGGTATTCACGTCCGCGAGACCGTTCCTGATTGGGTGATTCAGCGGGCGGAAGAGATCGTAATGTCGGATCTCACGCCAGAGGCGCTGCAAACACGCATGAGACGCGGCGACATCTACCCTCTGGATCGCGCTGAGCGTGCGTTAGGGAACTTTTTTCGTCGAGGAAACCTGATCGCTCTGCGTGAACTCGCGCTCCGTCAGGTGGCGCAGGTTGTCGATAAGAGCTTGGAAGCACATTGGTCACGGGAAGGGCTGCAGCCGGCCGTCGCCGTAGCTGAGAAGATTGCGGTTGCGATCAGCTCCAACCCCATTGCCCAGTATCTGATCGCGCGGGGAGCTCGCATGGCCCATGGGATCGACGCCGAGCTGTTCGTCGTCTATGTCGACTCCGCCCTTGACGAGAACACTGACAACCGCCGCACATTGCAGGAGAACATTCAGTTTGCCGAAAACCTAGGTGCCACGATCGTTCGACTTCCCCGCGGTAGCGTGGCCGAAAGAATGGCTGAGTTCGTACGCGAAAAACACATCACCCACGTAATTTTCGGTCGCTCGGCGCAAGAGGGCTGGAAGAAATACTTGTATCTCACTGTGATCCAGAAGTTTTTGCGCAACGCTCCGCCGATCGACGTCCATATAGTGACGCAGGAGGCGAAGTGAGTCCTGCAGAGCATCCCAGCGAGCACCGGCGGATTCTGATCGTCGATGATGAGCCGCAGATTACGCGCGTGTTGCGCACTTCGCTCGATGCACACGGCTACGATCTGCGCGTGGCCAATGACGGCGACACCGCCCTTTATATAGCACGAGATTGGTCGCCGGACCTGATGATCACCGATCTTTCCATGCCGGTGATGGACGGACTCGAACTGTGCCGCCGTTTTCGCCAGAAGTCGAACGCGCCAATCATCGTGCTATCGGTGAAGGGTGAGGAGCGTACCAAGGTTCAGGCGCTCGATGCGGGCGCGGACGATTATGTCACCAAGCCCTTCGGCATCAATGAGCTCTTGGCCCGTGTTCGCGCGAACCTGCGGCGAGTTCCCCAGGGACAGGAAAGCCCCGGGGGATTAATCGCCGAAGGCGACTTTCGCGTCGATCTTGATGCTCACGTCGCCTACGTTCGTGATCGTGAGCTGAAGCTCACACCGAAAGAATTCGATTTGCTGGCCTATCTGGCTCGTAATCCCCGAAAGGTGGTCACGCACCGCAAGCTTCTTACCGCTATATGGGGCCCGAACAGCACCGAACAGCCAGAGTATCTACGGGTTTTCATCGGACAGCTGCGGAAAAAGATCGAGGACAAGGGATCGCAGTCTTACATCTTGACCGAACCCTGGGTGGGATATCGCTTCGAACCCGAGGGAGTGGGACAGGATACGTGAGTACTCGGCTGCAGTAATCTTTATAACTTGCTTACGAGCTTCTTAGCTCTTCTTTATGAGTTGTCCGCTCGAATAGAGGTCAAGAGACCTCCAGGTCGAGGTCCGGAGCTCACCCATGGCGGTGTTTCGAGTAGTGGTCCTTCTTTTCGTTGGAGGAGTTCTTTCGACCTCCGCCCTCGCACAGGAAACAATCTTTAACGTTCCCAGCGGAGACGTCCTCGACCGAGGCAAAGTGTACGGTGAATTTGACTTTGCCTATCTCTGGGAGACAAGCACCAGCGCCTACACGCCACGTATAGTCGCCGGAACCGGTCACCAAATCGAAGTCGGCTTGAATCTCAACGGCATGAGCACGCCCGGCCCGTCTCAAGCAACACTAACTCCAACCGTCAAGTGGAGACCCTATAACCAGAAGGGATGGGCTATTGTAGTCGGCAACGAGGTTTTCATTCCTGTCCAGAACAGAACGTACAACTTGGGCAACTACTTCTACGTGGCGCTTACCAAAACTTTCGAAACTCAAACCCGGTTGACCATGGGCGCCTTCGACTTCACAAGTCATGTGGTCGCGAGCGGCAACAAAGCCGGCGGGCAGTTCGGGATCGAGCAGCCGATGAGCAAGAGAGTGACTCTTGCCGCAGACTGGTTCACGGGGAACCATGCCACCGGATACTTTACGCCAGGCGCTGCAATCAAGCTGAGTTCAAAGGCGACTCTGTACGCTGCTTATGAGATCGGGAATTCTGGCCTCATGCAAGGCAATCACCTCTTGCTTGTGGAACTCGGCTGGAACTTCAATTAGACGAGACCTCTTCATTGCCGTCCTTCCAAAGCCTCCTGCGGCCTTTACATATTCCTTACGAACCTTTTAGCCAACTTTTACGCCCGGGTTGCTCAAATCAATCGTAGAGAGGCAAGACAGAAACGAAGGCAATATGAACCCAGCTCTTCTGATCTTCACGCAGATCGCAATTGCCGGTTGCGGATTCCTAGTTTATTTCCTTTGCGCCTTGCGGCGGGAATCAAGAAATCTCCGAAGGAGACCAAAGGTTGAAATCAGGCCTGTTTCAACCCAGGCGACTCGGGGAAATGTGGTTCGGCTCTATACCGTAGAAAAAGTCGCCACTCGCAAAGTGCGCGGCGTGGCAACTCGCTAGCCGGGAGGTTCCGTGCAAGACCTACTTTGGATCGTAGTCACAATCGCATTTTTTGCAATCTCGATTGGATATGTCGAGTTCTGCGACCGCATTCGGTGAGGGATGTCCTATGAGTCTTGAATCGATCATCATGCTCGCAATCAGCACGCTAACCTCGGTATATCTCGTCTACGCCTTGTTGCGTCCGGAGAAGTTCTGATGACAGCCAACGGTTGGTTCCAGATCCTCTTGTTTTTCGCTATTGTGGCGCTGATTACTAGGCCGCTAGGCAAGTTTATGACGCGGGTATTCAACCGCGAGCGCACATTTCTCGATCCGGTCCTCCGCCCCATCGAGCGCCTGATTTACAAGCTGACATGGGTCGACGAGAACCACGAAATGGGTTGGAAAGAGTATTGCGTCTCCATGCTCCTGTTTAGCGCAGTCTCCATGCTCGTGCTGTATGGGTTCGAGCGCCTCCAAGGCTTCCTGCCGCTGAATCCGCAAAAACTTGGCGCGGTGAATCCCGCACCGCTCGCCTTCAACACCGCCGCATCGTTCACGACGAATACCAATTGGCAGAACTATGGCGGCGAGACCACAATGAGCTATCTCACGCAGATGGCGGGTCTGGCCTACCACAACTTCATGTCCGCGGCAGTGGGCGTCGTCCTGGCAATCGCATTCATTCGTGGAATCGCGCGTCGCCAGATGCAAACCATTGGCAACTTCTGGGTTGATCTGGTTCGCTGCAGTTTGTGGGTACTGCTTCCGGTTTGCATCCTGGGGGCCTTGCTGCTCGTGTCCCAAGGCGTCGTGCAGAACCTCAAGCCCTATGACTCGGCAAAGCTCGTGGAATCGATGCAGGTTCCAAAAGTTGGCGCGGATGGCAAACCTGTCCTCGATGCCCAGGGCAAGGCAGTGATGGACACCGTGACTGACCAGACGATTGCGCAAGGTCCTGTCGCGTCACAGGAAATCATTAAGGAATTTGGAACCAACGGCGGTGGATTTTTCAATGCCAACAGTGCCCATCCTTTCGAGAATCCAACTCCGCTCAGCAATCTGGTTGAGCTCGTCGCAATCTTCTCGCTCGGCACCGCGCTTACCTACACCCTCGGTCAGATGACGGGCTCGCAACGTCATGGCTGGGCGGTGTGGGCGGCGATGGCGACCTTGTTCTTATCCGGAGTGCTTGTTGCTTACTGGGCCGAAGTTCATGGGAATCCGCTGCTCGCCGGAACTGACCAACGGGCGTCTCTCACCCAACCTGGCGGAAATATGGAAGGCAAGGAAGTCCGCTTCGGAATCGCCAACAGCGCCCTATGGGCAACGGTCACAACCGACTCGAGCTGCGGCGCGATTAACAGCTGGCATGACTCCTTCACGCCTATCGGTGGCCTGGTTCCCCTCGCCAACATCATGCTGAGTGAAGTCGTCTTCGGCGGGGTGGGATCCGGCATGTACGGAATGCTGGTGTACATCATCCTCGCCGTCTTCATCGCCGGGTTGATGGTCGGGCGGACCCCGGAATATCTGGGTAAAAAGATCGAGTCTTATGACGTCAAGATGGCAATGCTGGTGGTGTTAAGTTTTCCGTTGATCATCCTCGGACTGGGAGCGGTCTCCGCCGTTTACAACTTCGGCACTTCGAGCATTTCGAATCCTGGCCCTCATGGTTTGAGCGAAATCCTGTACGCCTTCACCTCGCAGGCTGGCAACAACGGTTCAGCATTCGGCGGGCTCACCACCAACACCCCCTGGTACAACATCTCGGGCGCAATGACGATGCTCATAGGTCGTTTCCTGATGATCATTCCCATGCTGGCGATTGCCGGAAACCTAGCGCAGAAGAAATATGTGCCGCCCTCTCTCGGGACGTTCCCGGTCACCACGCCTTTATTCACAGTACTTCTCATCGGAGTAATACTCATTATTGGTGCTCTGACCTTCTTTCCCGCACTCAGTCTTGGCCCGATTCTTGAGCACCTGCTGATGATGGCGGGAAAGGCATTCTGATGAGAGGACACAAAGCGGATGACCCTATTGTCGGCGTTTGGGCTGTTTGCGGTGACCCTGATGCTGGTGACCTATGCACTCGAACCGCGAAGCGAGCGGTTCACCCTGGCGTTCGCCTTCGCGTGCGGGCTGGGTTCAGCTTACGGATTCCTGCAGGGTGCTTGGCCCTTCGGACTGGTTGAAGCAGTGTGGTCGGTCGTTGCGATTCGTCGCTGGTGGTTGAAGCGGCAGTGAGTGGCAGAAGGACAGTCATGATTTTGCAGTCGCGAATGAGCTAAGTAAGGGCTGGTATGGCAAAACAAAAAGCAGTCTGGGAACGAACGATCGTAAAGCGCGCGATGTGGGACTCGGTGCTGAAGCTCAACCCGCGCAAGATGATGGGTAATCCCGTTATGTTTGTGGTCGAGATCGGGAGCGTAATCACCACCGTTCTGCTCTTCAAGCACGGCGCGAGCGCGTTCAACTTCAACCTGCAAATCACCCTTTGGCTGTGGTTCACGGTGCTGTTCGCGAACTTCGCGGAAGCGATGGCGGAGGGGCGCGGCAAGGCACAAGCCGACACCTTGCGCAAGGCCAGGTCTGAGACGGTCGCCAATCTGGTCAAGCAGGATGGAAGAATCGAACAGATTCCCAGCTCCAAGCTCAAGGCCAGCGACCTCGTTCTGGTCTCGGCCAGTGAGTTCATCCCCTCCGATGGCGAGATCATTGAGGGCGTGGCGTCGGTCGACGAATCGGCCATTACCGGGGAGTCCGCTCCCGTGATACGCGAAGCGGGTGGCGACCGCTCGGCCGTCACCGGCGGTACGCGTGTGTTGTCGGATCACATCAAAGTGCGAATTACCTCTAACCCAGGCGAGACCTTTCTCGACCGCATGATTGCCTTGGTCGAGGGCGCCGAACGGCAGAAGACACCCAACGAGATTGCTCTGAACATTCTTCTGGCGGGACTGACGATTGTCTTCCTGCTCGCCGTCGTCACGCTGCAGCCGTTCGCAATCTACTCCGGCTCGCCGCAGACGGTGTTCGTACTTGTTTCACTGCTGGTTTGCCTTATTCCCACGACGATTGGCGGTCTCCTCTCGGCCATCGGCATCGCTGGAATGGATCGCTTGATCCAGCACAACGTGCTCGCCATGTCGGGACGTGCGGTCGAGGCCGCGGGGGATGTAAACACGCTGCTACTCGACAAGACTGGAACCATTACCCTCGGCAATCGTCAGGCTTCACGCTTCATCGCCGCACCGGGGGTTACCGACAGAGAGTTGGCCGACGCTGCGCAGCTTTCGTCCTTAGCCGACGAGACTCCCGAAGGCCGCTCCATTGTCGTCTTGGCCAAAGAGAAGTACGGACTGCGGGGACGCGAGTTCGGATCACATGAAGCCGTATTCGTTCCTTTTTCGGCGAACACGCGCATGTCGGGAGTAGATCTGAACGGCTTCCAGATCCGTAAAGGGGCAGCTGAATCGATCGCGACTTTTGTCTCCGAGAATGGCAGCAAGTTCCCTAACGAAGTGCGCATCACTGTCGAAGAAATTGCCCGCTCTGGCGGCACTCCTCTGGTTGTTGCAGAAAAGGCTCGCGGGGCCCTGGGCGTGATTGAGCTTAAGGATATTGTGAAAGGCGGCATTCGCGATCGCTTCAATCAGCTGCGGGCCATGGGCATTCGAACGGTAATGATTACCGGCGACAATCCGCTCACTGCAGCCGCAATTGCGCGGGAAGCGGGCGTAGACGATTTTCTAGCCCAGGCCACGCCAAAGGACAAGATGGACCTAATCCGCAAAGAGCAGGCCGAGGGCAAGCTGGTGGCGATGACCGGCGATGGCACCAACGACGCACCCGCGCTTGCTCAGGCCGACGTGGGCGTCGCCATGAACACCGGCACGCAAGCGGCGAAGGAAGCCGGCAACATGGTCGACCTCGATTCCAATCCCACGAAGCTGATTGAAGTCGTCGAGATCGGCAAGCAATTGCTCATGACGCGCGGCTCACTGACCACGTTCTCCATCGCGAACGACGTGGCGAAATACTTCGCCATCATCCCCGCGATGTTCGCTGCAACGTTCCCCGTGCTGAACACGCTCAATGTCATGCACTTACAGACACCGCGGTCGGCGATCCTGTCAGCCGTCATCTTCAACGCGCTCATCATTATCGCGCTGATTCCGCTGGCTCTGCGCGGAGTAAAGTACCGTCCCATGGGCGCGGCCACGCTGCTGCGCAACAATCTCGCAATCTATGGGGTCGGTGGCGTGATCATTCCGTTCATAGGAATCAAGCTGATTGACATGATCATCACGCGCGTAGGCCTGGTGTAGGAGTCATTATGAAAAAAAATCTTTGGATTTCCATTGCCATGACCGTTGTGACAACCGTGGTGTTCGGGTTGATGTATCCCATGATCGTGACCGGACTGGCGCAGGTAATCTTCCCTCACAAAGCAAATGGTCAGCTGATCGTGAAAGATGGCAGGGTCATCGGCTCTAGCATCATCGGCCAGGGATTTGCCGGACCGCAGTATTTCCATTCCCGCCCATCGGCGGCGGGTAACGGCTATGATGCCGGCAACTCCGCAGGCTCAAATCTAGGTCCAACCAATCAAAAGCTGCTCGATCGCGTGAAGGGGGACGTGATCGCAGCACAAAGGGAAAATCCCGATGCGCCCGTTCCTATCGACATGGTGACAACCTCGGCCTCAGGGTTCGATCCTCACATTACTCCGGCCAATGCCGAATTCCAACTGGCGGGGGTCGCTAACGCTCGCGGGATCACCATGGACCAACTTCGTTCTGTGGTTGCGAAGCATAGCCAGGGCCGGACGTTCGGCGTACTGGGCGAAGCCCGGGTGAATGTCCTAGAACTCAACCTGGACCTCGATGAGCATTTTCCGGCCGGTACCAGAGTAAAGGTCGACTAGTTTTCGCAGTTCTGCCCAACTCTGCCCCGCAAACGCCACAGCAGGATTCAGGAGCCGTGTGTTAAATTGCTGAGACTGTAGTTTGTTTACAGTCGGCATGGCTTCGTCCACCCAGAACTTCAATCGTCCAACGGTCAAGGTCTTTGTCGCGACCACCGTCCTGCTCAGCTTTATCTCCTTCTGGCGAGCTGCGGCCATCGTGCTCTCCGACCTGGGTTCCTCAGCCTATTACGTGGGCGGAGATGCTGAGAAGGTTATCGGCAAAAGCGCGCCTTGGTTCATCCTCGGGGTGATGCTGTTCGCAAACTGTGTTCGCGCCCTCTACATTGAATCGACCAGCATGTTCGTGCGAGGTGGCGTGTACCGCGTGGTGCGTCGCGCAATGGGGGGAACGCTGGCTAAGTTTTCGGTTTCCGCTCTGCTTTTCGATTACGTACTCACCGGCCCTCTGAGTTCAGTCGTGGCCGGCCAATACCTCGTGGGTTTTTTGCACGATATCGCACAATACCTGCACCATCCTTTCGCATTCTCCATAGACAACGCGTTTGCGGCAGCGTTCGGCGCCTCCGTAGCCATGTTCTTCTGGTGGAAGAACATTCAGGGAATACACGAGTCGAGTTCTACGGCTGTGCGCATCATGATTGTCACCACTGTCATGGTCGTTATCCTGATCGTATGGTGCACGGTTACGGTTCTACACGGCCCATTCCAGGTACCCCCGAATCCGCTGAAACACACCATCAAGCTGGATCGCGAATCTCTCGGCTGGTTATATGCCCTGAAGGACACATGGCTTACGCATTCCACCCTCTTTATTTTGTTGCTTGGTTTCGGCCATTCGGTTCTGGCCATGAGTGGCGAAGAGACCCTGGCTCAGGTAAATCGCGAAATCGCCCATCCCAAGTTACTGAACTTGAAGAAAGCAGCCGTGGTGATAGGCGTTTATGCGCTGCTGTTCACGGCTCTCACTTCGTTCTTCGCGGTAATGATCATCCCCGATGCAGTGCGGCCCGAGTTCTTCGGCAACCTCATCGGCGGCATCGCGATGCACCTCTGGGGCCCGTTGTGGGCACGGCTTATCTTTCACGGATTTGTGGTTCTCGTGGGCGTGCTGATTCTGTCCGGCGCGCATAACACCTCCATCGTCGGCGCGAACGGCGTTCTAAACCGCGTGGCCGAGGATGGCGTTCTCGCCGACAGCTTCCAAAAACCGCATCCTCGATTCGGGACCAGCTACCGCATCATCAATCTTGTGGTTGGCCTGCAGTTGCTGACCATCATTCTCACGGGAGGAAACGTATTCACACTGGCGGGCTTGTATGCCTTCGGCGTCATCTGGAGCTTTGCCATGATGGCTCTGGCAATCCTCGTTCTGCGCTACACCGAGCCGGCCAAGCGGGAATGGAAGGTCCCTGGCAACATCCCTCTTGGCAACGGGCGGGAACTCCCGCTCGGCATCATCCTTATTGCGACCGTTTTGTTCTTCACCGCCTTGGTAAACTTCTTCACTAAGTACGAAGCTACCGTGGGAGGTATCTCTTTCAGCCTGGTATTCTTCGGAATCTTTACTTACTCGGAGCGCCGCGCGGCGCGGCTTCGCGCTGGAAAGCCCGAGGGCCTGGATCAATTTCGTGTCTATGGCAATGAAGAACCTGCCACCGATACCTTGGGTGTACGTCCCGGAAACATCCTGGTAGCGGTGCGCGATCCGAAGAACCTCTATTATCTGCGGGACGTGCTTCGTCGCACCGACACAACGAAACAAGATGTCGTTGTAATGACGGCTCGCCTCTACCACCGCGAACACTCCTTCAGTGGCAACACCGTTTTCGAGGCTGCTCAGGTTTTCGAGCACTACGAGCAGGAGTTGTTCACCGCCGCCGTAGCCGCTGCTGAAAAAGAGGGCAAGCCCATCTCTCTTCTCGTAGTCCCAGCGACCGACGTTTTTGACGCGATCGTTGCTACTTCACAGCGCCTGGAATCCAGCCGCATCGTTTGCGGCCTCTCCAACAAGCTCACGCCTGACGAGCAGGCAAAACGCACTGGGGATGGGTGGGAGCGTCTTCCCGAACCGAGACCTCGACTGATCCTCGAAATCCGCCTGCCCAATGGCACGGCGCGAGAGTACTCGCTCGGCCCGCACACGCCACGGCTCAGAACGCAGGATCTCGACCTTCTGCATCGTATTTGGCTTGAAGTTACCTCTGATCCCCACTTCGCCGGTGCACATCACTACCATGTCGTTGCCGTGGCCTTAGAGGAATTAGACCGCGAGTTGCACAGCTCCAACCGCGAACAGGTGCTCAACCGGCTCTGGCAGGAGTTGCAAAAGCGCTCCGACGACAGCGGATGAGTGTTGTCATTCCGATTAACCACTACTTCGATACCTTGCGACCAACGCTTGTGAGCGCATAAAATCACAAAGTACGTCGAGTCCCGCACTTTTGCGGGAGCGGGGGACCCGCACCGGAAGCGATTCCGACGGGGCGAATCCGTCGCGGCCGGCCCAACCGGCTGACGGTAGGACACCTTTCAGTCCAAGCCCGACAGCTAACCTCGCAGACGTGGAGAGGAGCGCGTCCGCGACCGTTCGCTGGACCGTATCAATGGCTACTTCAGAAATTCCCCAACCAAGAACAGGTCAACGCGTGCTGGTCGCATCCAGCGCCATGCTCGCCTTCATTTCCTTCTGGCGAGTCGCCGCCATCGTGCTGAACGACATGGGCTCTTCCGCCTTTTACGCCGGTGGCATTGCCGAGCACTTCATCGGGAAAACCGCCCCGTGGTTCATTCTCGCCATCATGCTGATCGCGGGTACGGTCGCTTCGCTCTATATCGAGAGTTGCAGCATGTTCGTCCGCGGGGGCGTGTATCGCGTGGTCAAAGAGGCGATGGGGTCAGGGCTGGCGAAGTTCTCCGTCTCTGCCCTGATGTTTGACTACATCCTGACTGGACCAATCAGCGGCGTTTCCGCCGGGCTGTACCTGTCCGGGCTACTGAACGAGTTCTTCCTGTACGCGCACGTACACCTACAGCTCCCGGATAATGCTACCGCAGCGGTGTTTGCCATCGTTTGCACGATTTACTTCTGGCGAGAAAACATCAAGGGCATACACGAGTCGAGCGAGAAGGCGATGCGCATCATGGAGGTCGCCACCATCATGGTGGTGATCATGATCCTGTGGTGCTGCTACACCATGCTGGTTCGCGGCGCGCACCTGCCCCCGCTTCCGAGCGCCCACACCATCACCTTCTACGAAGGCCAACACGGTGGCGCGCTGGGATGGTTGAGGCATACCAGTCTCCCGGCGATCGGTTTCATCGGAATTCTTATTGGACTCGGCCACTCCGTCCTGGCCATGAGCGGCGAGGAAACAATGGCCCAGGTGTATCGCGAGATCGAACATCCAAAGCTTCCGAACCTGAAGAAATCCGCGCTGATCATCTTCCTGTATAGCTTGGTCTTCACGGCTGGTGTCTCATTCTTCGCGGTCATGATCATTCCGGACTCGATCCGCACTCAGTTCCAGGACAATCTGATCGGCGGTCTGGCGATGAACCTGGTCGGGCCGCTCTGGCTGAAACTCGCCTTCCATGCCTTCGTGGTGGTGGTCGGCGTTTTGATGCTCGCCGGGGCCGTCAACACCGCCATTGTCGGGTCGAATGGGGTTCTTAACCGTGTTTCCGAAGACGGCATTCTTCCCGATTGGTTCCGCAGACCCCAGAAGCGCTATGGCACGTCCTACAGAATTCTCAATCTGGTGGTGGCGCTGCAACTGCTCACCATTATCCTCAGCCGTGGCGATATCTTCGTCCTCGGCGAAGCGTACGCGTTCGGCGTGATGTGGAGTTTCTCCATGAAGGGATTGGCCGTGCTGGTTCTTCGATACAAAGAACCCGGCCAGCGCGAGTATCGCGTTCCGCTGAACTTTCACTTGGGGAAAACCGAAATACCGTTCGGTTTGGTGGTGATCACTCTCACCTTGATTGCTCTGTGCACCATCAACCTTTTCACCAAGGAAGTTGCAACCATCTCGGGACTCGCGTTTACGGTTGTTTTCTTTGCCGTATTCGAAATCTCTGAGCACGTCACGCGCAGGCAGGCGAAGGGCCATGCTGAACTCGATCAGTTCAACATCGATCCCGGCGACGCCCTCACGCCGCAAGCCTTGGGCGTTCGCCCCGGCAACGTGCTGGTGATGGTGCGCAACTACAACACCCTGTACAGCCTGGCAGCGACGCTCGACCGCGTGGACGCACGCAAACACGACGTGGTCGCGCTCCATCTTCGTTTTCTGGGGCGCGCGGCAGGCGGCGAATACGAACTCGAACCCGAGCAATTGTTCAGCACGGAAGAGCAGACCCTATTTACCCGCGCCCTCGGACTTGCTGAAAAAAAAGGAAAAACAATTCACCTCGCCGTGGCCGGGGCGACGGAGAAATGGGAAGCGGTCCTAAAGTCAGCTCAGGGACTGGCGTCGTCTGTGGTCGTCCTGGGTGCGTCGCCAACTAGTCCTGTCACGGAGGAAGCTCGTCTGGCGGGACTCGCGTGGGAGCACCTGCCCGATCCCAAACCGCAGTTGACGCTGGTGATCTACTTCCCTGGGGGGCAAGAACACGTCTTTTACCTCGGGCCGCACGCGCCACACCTCACCCCCAAGGAGATCGACCTCCTGCACAGAATTTGGCTCGAACTCAGCAACGATGTTGCACCGCTTGAAGTCCATCACCACGACATCGTGCACTTTGCCTTGGACGAACTCAAAGGCGAACTCGATGACTCCCATCGCGAGCAGGTGCTCGCGCGACTGCGCACACACTTGCACGCCATAGAGGGGAAACGCGCCGCCCAGAGCTAAAACAGCGGGAATGCCAGAGATCCCGTTCGGGAGCTTTCGCCTGCCTGTCTTATGCGCTTTTCTTCGAAGTCACTGCGTAGAACGCAGCTGCTTCCTGTTCTATATTCTTGCTACCGCATTCAGGACAGCGCATTTCTTCGCTGTCGTGTTGATGAAGGGTCAAAATGCGCTCGAAGGTTTTTTTGCAGTCCTGGCACACGTAGTCGTACACGGGCATGAAAACACCTCCCGTTGAACTCAGCGTCATTTTAACGCCGCCGCCAGCAAGGCAGAGCTGTGAAAAAAAAGCGGAGGCCATGGGCCTTCCGCCTGAATATGCTCGGACTGATTCTTCTGCCGCTATTTCTGGGTAAACTTCGCCGAGGCCATGGTATTGCCCCAGCTTAGCTGCAGTGTGCAGCCGCCGCTTTGATCAAAGCTGATGGTAAAGTTTTCAACCGGGGCCGACGTCTTCGAAACCTGCATGGGAACTCGGCCCAATTCCTGCGACTTGTATTCATCCTTATAGGGGACTCCCCACTCGCCAGTGACTTTGCTGAGAATCAGCGTCCACTTATCCTGCTCAGGAATTGTGAAGATCGTGTAACTTCCCGCGGGGACATCGGTTCCCGCGACTGAGAGATTCGCTGTTGTCACAAAGGTGGTTGCTTCATTTGCGCCGGTGCGCCATATCTCGCCAAAAGGAGCAACCTCGCCCCCCACTTTTCGTCCTTTGAGTCGTGGGCTTGAGTAGTCAACAGTGATCGTCTTCCCGTCGGGCAACTTGCATTGCGCTTGTGCGGGCGGACTGGGGCGCTTGCTCTTATCCTCTGCGGAAACAAGGATCGCGAAACTCAAAATGAAAAGAAGTCCAACCGAGATTTTCTTGCTCATGAGAGATCTCCTTAAGTACCTAGCTCAGTCGCGTGGAGTGTGCGGCTTGAACACAGAATTTGAACACACCAATTCACCGCAATAGACTAGCGCCAGACGAAAAGGTTAGCAATTCGCGGTCACCGCGGAAATTGGTTTGCTTCACCCAGGAAGGCGATCCTTCGGGCATTGCTCCAGGCAGGTCCAGTTAGGCGACAGAGATGCAAAGGGCTATCCCAGCCTCGAGGCAAACACCAGCACGAGAGCACCGAGGAGAATGCGATAGGCGGCAAACGGAGTGAATCCTCGCCGCCGCACCCAAGCCATGAACCATGCGACCGACGCATAGGCAACAAAGAACGAAACGACAAAGCCAATTAGCAGGACCACCCAGCCGTGCACATCGATCTGCGACACTCCAATCGGATTTGCGCCTTTTCCCCGAAGAGATTTCAGCAGGTCGTAGCCGGTAGCTACCACCATCGTGGGAATGGACAGAAAGAAGGAGAACTCAAGCGCCGACGCCCTTGACATACCCGCAATCTGACCGGCGGCAATTGTGGACATCGATCGCGAGGTTCCCGGGAAAACCGCCGACAGAATTTGACAAGCGCCAATCCAAATAGCCTGGCCCAGGTTCATTGATTCTATCTTCCAGGTACGAATGCGGGTGCCGGTCGCGGTTGGGCCCATCTTCTCGGCCCGTGCATTCATGGCGTCCACGGCCCACATCGCGATGCCGCCGACCAGCAGTGAGGTCCCCATGATGGTCAAGCTTTCGAGGTGCTTGCCAATGATTTTCGTCAAGAGAAATGCGGGTACCGCCGTGACCACGAACGCCACCATCGTCAGCCCAAGTGGATGGGTGAGTACGTTGCGGTCGCCGTTCTCCCCAGCCGGGAAAGTGCTCAAGAACTTGGCGATGCGTGCGCGAAAGTAGATGGGGAGAGTCAAGATAGCGCCCAATTGAATGACGATGGTGTACATCTTCCAATAGCCATCGCCCAGGCTTATGTGAAACACCGACTCGGCAATCCGCAAGTGCGCGGTCGAACTGACGGGCAGAAATTCCGTTATGCCTTCAATGATTCCCAGCATCACCGATAACACGTAGTCGTTCAAGTTTCCTCCGCAAGGGATTGCAACTAAGCAGTTTCTCCACGCGCGCTACTCGCCGAAGCCGGCACCGCGCGCTCCTTCGCCCAGTCTCGTTGTGCCTGGATCTCTTCGGCGCGGGTGGTGGAGAGAGGCACGGTCTTGCCGAGTACATCCAGCAAGATTTGTGTTGTGAGGTTCTGTTTGCTGCTATAGGCGGCGTAAAGCGCGCTCTGAACGGCCGCATCAATCTCCGCGCCAGAAAATCCACGCGCCGCGGCCGCGACCTGCTTGAGGTCAAATTCGAGTGGACTTCGCTTTCGCCTGCTCAGTTGGATTCCAAAAATCTGTTCGCGCTCTGCCTGCTTCGGCAAATCGACAAAAAACAGCTCGTCGAATCTTCCCTTCCGAATCAACTCCGGTGGCAACACCGTCACGTTGTTGCAGGTTGCCGCAACGAAGACGGCTGCTCGACGGTCCTGCATCCAGGAAAGAAACGATGCCAAGATTCGCGACGAGACACCTGCGTCAACGGACGCCGAATCTGGCCCGCTGCCGGCAAAAACCTTCTCCAACTCATCGATCCACAGGACACAAGGAGCCAGACCCTCCGCAACGCGAAAAACCTTCTGAATTCGCTTTTCCGTCTCGCCAATGTACTTGTCGTAGATCGCCGCGGTATCAAACTTCACCAACGGCAACTTCCATTCGCCGGCAATCGCCCGCGCGCAAAGGGATTTGCCGCAACCCTGCACGCCCAGAATGATCACACCGCGAGCTGGCTCCAGGCCGAACTGACGCGCCGAGTCTTCCCACGAGCCGCGACGCTGCCCCAGCCAGCTCTTCAGATTTTCTAGTCCACCAATCGAGCCCATATTCTCGGAGCAATCGACGAACTCCAACATTCCCGAGTGATGGAGCAGTTCCTTCTTGGCTTCGAGTACATCGGTGACGGTCTCGGGAACCAAGCCATACCGCGTAACCAGGGCCTGCGACATCGCCCGTTCGGCTTCCTCTTCGGTCAGACCGCGAAGGTTCTGGATCACGGCGTCGACTCCAGACGCATCCAGCGTTTTGTGCAGGGTCCGGCTCGCACTCACTCGCGTCCACACATCGTCAAGAATCTGGCGCAACCGTAGCTTGTCGGGCAAAGGGAGTTCCAGAAATTCGACCAGGCTAGTCAGCTCCGGTGGAATATTCAGCGCAGGGGCCGTAATGATGACCGTCTTCCGATTGGTTGAGAACTTCTGACCGACGTCGCGCAGGCGCCGAACGACGACGGGATCTTCCATGTGGCGATGAAAGTCTTTCAGTATAAAGACAGCCTCTACCGAAATTGATTCCAAAGCTCCCAGCGCCTGTGCAGGTTCCCGGGTGTTATAGATTGCATTGGCGGTGGCCTCATCCGGGTGATGAAGCATGGACCGAGCCGCGCCGGGGAACTTCGCTTCGTACGAAACTGCGCCAGGCTCGCCGCCGCATCGCATAAGTCCGCTGGCAATGCTCCATTCAAATACTGCCAGGTTCAGCCCTGACGACGCTTCGCGGACCAATTGCACGGCCCGTGTCTCCTCAACGGTCTCCACAACAATAATCGGCGTTGAAGAGTCGATCAGGATTTTTAGGCGCTCGAGTACGTCGGCCATGGTGAGAGTTTAGGTGAGAAAAGATCGGCCGTTAGAAACTTTATGCTGCAAGGTGGCAGCCAAATGGTCAATGTCCGTCGGTGCCAGGTGCCCGGCAGCCCGGTCTTCGAGGAGCGGCTGGCGGTTCGTACCCACCGCATCGCGGCGAATCTGAATCAACAGGGCGTGTACGGCGTTGGGATCAAACTTCTGCGGCGCCATGCGAACAATCTCGGTCAGAGTAGCGCCTAATGACAAGGGTTCACGATACGGTCGTGGGCTGATCATGGCGTCGAATGTATCGGCCAATCCAACGATCCGCACCTGCATCGGGACGTCGTCGTTCAGCAGGCCATCGGGATAACCTGAGCCGTCGGCCCGTTCATGGTGCCAGCGCACAACCTCAGGAATTCTTGGCCACGGAAAATTCACGCCGGTGACGATCTGGTGTCCCACGGTCGTATGGTCGGCCATCTCCTGAAATTCCTCGGGATCGAGCGTGGTCGGCTTCCCGAACAGCCGTTTATCAACCGCCACCTTGCCAATATCGTGCAGGTACCCGGCCGACCGCAGCGCGGCAACCTCGTTGATGTCCATACCCATGGCGTCGCCGATCGCTGCGGCGTAGCGCCCCACCCGCAAGGAGTGGCCGTGGATGTTGACGTGCTTCACGTCGATGGCCGTCGCAAACGCCTCAAGCGCGTTGTCGTAGAAACCATGCAGCGATGCCATGAGGCGAAGATTCTCGGCTACGCGTTGAGCCAGGGTCTGGGTAAGCGAATGGTTCTGCACGGAGAGCGCGACATAGTGACAAAGCAAATCTAGAGACTGCAGCGCTTCCTCTTCGTAAACCGCGTCTCCCTCCCGACGGCCCAGCGCGACCGCGCCCACCAACTTTCCCCCGACTTTTAGAGGAGCAATGCACTTGAATAGCTCTGGGGCGACGTTTCCATTCGCGCTCAGAAAAGTGTCATACGAAGACTGGGCTAAAAGCACGGCACCGTGGGTCGTACTTAGTGCATGCACATGCCGAGGAAGAAGGGGGATCACGGAGGGCTCTGGAATCAGCGCGAACCCTGCGGCTGCAACCGAGTTCAGCATCGAGGGCTTTTCGATAAAAACGAAAAGAACACCCTCGCTCGCGCCGGCGCCCTGCATGAGCGCGCCGAGCATTGTCTGCGCCGTTTGCGCGAACTCCCGCTCCGCCGTCATCTCGGGACCGAGATCCGACAACGTTTCTACGGTGCGCATCAGGCGCCGAAAATTTTCTTTTTGGGCGGTCACTCCTGAATCGAAGCAACACACACCAGAGCAGTTTGAGAGTACCACGGGAGGAATAACACAAAGGTGTGAGGTTTGTTGGTTAGTTTGGTGCGTGAAATGTGCCAGCAAGTTCCCCGAACAACTTCTATTTACGAGCATCATCGCTGAGCAAGTTGGTGCTCAAGCAAGTCGAGTTATCAGCGTGGAACGGCGCGCGAAACGCCGGCTTGGCGCCACGAATCTTTCATACCGCTGCATGACGCCAGAAACAGGTGGAGGAGGCGCAAAAAAAGTCCACGACGCTAAGCCTACTTCGCCATCGCGGAGAGCTGGCGAACCGTACTGATGAACGTGGTGGTTGCGCGTGTGAGTGTTCTGTCGCGGCGGTAGGCGACGCCCAACTCCCGCCACAGCTCCTCCCCCTTAATCGGAATGAGCTTGACGCGTCCCGCGAGCACCTGGTCGCGGGCAAAACTGGCGCTGATAATGGAGACGCCCAGACCGGCAGCCACGAAGCTTTTGATCATCCCAACGCTGGGCAGTTCCATGCGAACCTGCAGCTGAGGGGCGTAGGGACGAAACAACTTATCCATGACACGCCGGCTGAATCCAGTTTTTGGCAGGAGTAGCGGTTGCTTTGCGATGTCGCTGACCGTGACGACCTCCAACTTCGCCAGCGAATTCTGTGGGCTCACCATTAGCATCAGTTGATCGCGAAAGATCGGGTGAGTGCGAACGTTGGAGCTTTTCACCGGAAGGGTCACGATGCCCACATCCAAAGCACCGGTCTCCAGCTTCTCCACAATCTTGTAACTGAAGTTTCGATAAATGCTGATCTGCACGCCGGGATAAAGGCTGCAGTACTTGGCAAAGACATCGGGAAGCACGTAAAGGCAGGTCGCTTCATTGGCCCCAACTGTGATTGTTCCGCGCGGCGTGCTGCCCTGATCAGCCACTGCCAAAAGCGATTCATCGCGCATCTGTAGCATGCGCTCGGCATAGGCGAATAAGGCGCGCCCAGCGGGGGTGAGCGTCACGTCCTTGCCGCTACGATCCAACAGACGATCGCCGTATGCCTGTTCCAATTGCCGGATTTGCGCGCTGACCGCGGACTGCGACCGAAAGACCTTTTGCCCCGCGCGGGAGAAACTTCCAAGCTTTGCCACTTCGAGGAATGTGACCAGCTGATCGAAGTCCATTGTTGCGGGAATTATACAGTGGCCCGCGCTCAGTATTCAGAGCTCAGCTTTGAAAGCAATCCTTCAACCGGAGTTCACCTGCTGGACAGGGGAACAGGGGACGACCCATGAGACCGGTTGGAGACCGTGTTGTCCCGGGAAAAGAAGTTCGCTTCTAGTCTTCCGCCCCGACTGCCGCCAGCTGAACCAAGTTAGCGCTTGCTGTGGCCGGGGTGTGCAAACCGCATTCGGTTTTGCCGAAACCCGCCCAGCGTCCCGCGCGGGCGTCTTCGCCGGGGCGGACGGCGCGCGTGCAATTGGTGCACCCGATACTGGGATAACTGCGATCGTGAAGGGGATTGTAGGGAACGTCGTTCTTCACGATGTAGCTCCACACCTGCTGGTGGGTCCAATCGGCAAGCGGATTAATCTTCACAAGATTGAACTTTGGATCCCAATCAATTTTCTTGGCGCCGGCGCGTTCCGGCGTTTGGCCACGGCGTATAGCAGTAATCCATGCATCGAGGGTCGAGAGCTTGCGCCGCAGAGGCGCAACTTTGCGCAATTCGCAGCACCGGTCAGGATTGTTGGCCCACAGCCTCGGGCCGAATTCACGTTCCTGCTCTTCCGGAGATAACTGGGACAGAATTCGCTCGATCTTGATCCCATAGCGCTCTTCCACCCGATCGATAAGGTCGTAGGTCTCCGGGAACAGGAATTCGGTGTCGCCGGTAAAAACCTTCATATCGGGGTTGATACGCGAGGCGATGTCGAGCAGCACCATGCCTTCGGCACCCATGCCCGTCGCAATGGCGACATCTTCGCCGTAGGTCGCGAACGCCCATGAAAGAATCTGCTCAGCTTTCCAGCTCTCGGCAACTAACTTCAAGCGATCAAAATCGGTTTTCACGCACTTTCTCCGGTATTAGGACTTGCCTCGGCATACTCGATTCCCAAAGAAAATTCATTGAACTGCTGGCACAATTGACGACTTTCGGCAAAGCGTACGACCTCACCGACAACCAGGAGGCGCGGTGCATTCAGTCGCGGCGCCAGCAAAAGCTCCGCAACAACGGTGAGGTGTACTTGTTGAGATTCGATAGTTGCGCCAGAAATAATTGCACAAGGCGTCTCCGACGCAACCCCGGAGGACAATAGACGCTGCTGGAGCGAAGAGAGATGATGGCCAGGCATGTACACGACGATGGTCGCGTTCTGAGGGAGGGCATCAGGCCAATTCACTATGTGCTCAGCATTCCTACTGTTGCCGGTAACTAGAATTAAAGTCGATGAAAGCTCGCGATGAGTAAGCGGAATCTGCGTGACCGCAGCGGCCCCCAAAGCCGCGGTAATGCCCGGAACAACTTCCGTTTCCACTCCTACCTGGCGCAGTGCGGCGAGCTCTTCCCCTCCCCTGCCAAAAATGAACGGGTCCCCACCCTTCAGCCGAACGACCTGCAATCCCAGCAGCGAGTACTCAACCAGGAGGCGATTGATTTGCTCTTGCGGCGTGCTTCTCACGCCGCAGCGCTTGCCTACATCAATGCGCTTGGCACCGGGTGGAACCAGCGCGAGAATCTCGGAGCTGACAAGACTGTCATGCAGGACCACGTCGGCGGCGCGCAGCACCTTAACCGCCTTCACCGTGAGAAGCTCGGGATCGCCCGGGCCTGCACCTACGAGAAATGCTTTGCCGGCCTGCATCAGTTTCGACCGCCTTCCTGGGCAACATTGCGCGCTTCAAAGGAAGCGTGGCTGGCGAGTTCATGCAAGATTCGCTTGCGAACGTCAGCATCGAGATCGGTGCCAGCAAGTTCTTCGCGTTGCTTACCCAAGCTGACAACCCACGATTCATACTCAGGACCAAATTTCTTTTCGAGCTCCTGGCGAATTCTTTGCGCCAGAGCGGGGCTTTGACCTGCGGTGGAGATTGCGATTTGCAGGTCTCCTCGACGCACGACGGCAGGGTAGTAGAAGTCGCAATTCGAGGGATCGTCAACGGCGTTGCAAAGGATGCCTCTCGCGTGAGCTTCGGTGAACACGCGTTTGTTGACGTCGCGAGAGGAAGTAGCAACCACGACCAGGAACTTCCCCTCAAGATCGCCCGGCTGGAATGCGCGCTGGTTCCAGGCGATGACTCCTGCTTTAGCCCATTGACGAATCTGAGCGGTTGCTTCGGGGGCCACGACCTCGACGGACGCGCGCTCCGCGATTAGTCCCTGGATTTTGCCCTGTGCAACAATGCCGGCACCTACTACCAGGCAAGCCCGCGATTCGAGTTTTAGGAAAATCGGAAACATTTTTTTGGTACAAAAGGGAAAAGCCCATCACCAGGGGCACTGGCGACGGGCTTTTCAGATCCTTTTGTTCTCAGTGTTTCAGGTCAGAAGCTTCCCGGCGCCAGTCTGTACACACATACAACAACATGTACAACACTGACAGCGGATTGAGCGAGAAGCGTTCATCGATTGCGTATATCGTAGGGACTCGGTCCCACTGTGTCAATGTTACTGATGACCTTAACCCACGCAAAGTTTCAATCTTGCTGATCGAAATATCAAAATCTGAGGATGGTTCAGTGCGCCATGGGTGGCCCCTTACCCGCTTTCGGCTTCTTCATGAGGAACAATAAGGGCAGTAGTATCAGGAACATACCTCCCAGAAAACGGAAAACGTCGTTGTAGGCCAGCATGGAAGCCTGGCGCAGCAACATTCCCCAAACCGCTCCATGCGCCTGATGGGCAGCAGTTACCGGGTCGGCACCCCTCGCGATAAATACCTGCTCAAGACCGGCAATGGTCCGCTGAGCTGTGGAACTGGTGCTAGAAACGTGTTCCCCGAGCACGTTGATATGCGCCTGGGTCTGACGGAATTGCATCGTGGTAACGGCCGAAATTCCCATACTAGCCCCTATGTTGCGCATGAGATTAAAGATGCTGGTCGCGTTTCCCATGCGCTCGCGTGGAATGGGGTCGTTTGTAACTGTGGTAAGGGGCACAAAGATGAGCCCCAGCCCGGCTCCCTGAATCATGAGCGGCCACCAGAAATTCCAGAAGCCCACATCCAGGCTGAAACTTGAGACCATGAACATTGCCGCAGCGGTTGCAATAAGGCCCACTGCCAGGAGTTTTCGCGCATCCACTTTGCCGGTGAGGATGCCGACCACCGGCATGAATAGGAACGACGCCAAACCTCGGGGAAGATTCGTCACACCGGCATGGGTTGCCGTGTACCCGAGAAGTTCCTGCATGAGAAGCGGGAGAAGCACCGTGCTGCCGTAAAGCACGAATCCAACGATGGTCATTAAGAATGTGCCGACCGCATACGATCGATATTTGAAAACCGTGAGGTCAATGATGGGGTGGCTCGCCCTCATTTCCCGAAGAATTAACCCGCCTAGTCCGAGGATCGACACCAGGAGCAGCGCGACGATGAAACGCGATCCGAACCAGTCTTCCTCCTGGCCTTTGTCAAGCATGACCTGCAGTGCTCCCATGCCGACGACGAGGAATCCGATGCCCCAATAGTCAATTCCGGTGCGCTCCCGCCGCAGGTAGGGCGGATCAAAAACGAATGCCTGAGTAAGAAGAATTGCGATGATTCCGATCGGAACATTGATGTAGAAGACCCAGCGCCAGCTGTAGTTGTCCGTCAACCAACCGCCGGCAACCGGACCAAGCATTGGCGCGACCACGATTCCCAGGGCCCAGAACGCCATCGCTTGTCCGCGCTTCTCTGGCGGGAAAGACTCGAGCAACACGGCCTGGGAAAGCGGCTGCAACCCGCCGCCACAAGCACCCTGAATGATCCGAAAGATAATCAAGAACGACAGGGATGGGGCCAACCCACAAAAGAAAGATGCTGCGGTAAAACCGGTGACCGCCATCATCAACAGGCGCTTGCGTCCGAAGCGCCCCGCCAGCCACCCAGTCATGGGAAGAACAATGGCGTTGGCTACCAGATAGGACGTCAGTGTCCAGGTCGCTTCATCGGTGCTGGCGGAAAGATTGCCGGCTATATGAGGCAGCGAAACGTTGACCACAGTCGTATCCAGCACCTCCATAAACGTGCTGGACATAACCGCGATCGCAATGAGCCAGGGATTGATCTGTGGTTGGGCTTGCGGAGCTGAGCTCATCATCTTTCGTCGATTTCGGCTTAGATTCGATTCCCTGCCGCGGCGTATAGTTGCAGAGGTTTACCGCCGTCAGCTTAGGAGTAACCGTACCAGTAATCAGGTATGCCGGGTATTGCTTTTAAGAGGTGCAGGCTCAGCATAATGGATTCTGCTTGGGCCCGTGTACCCCGCATCTAAAATAACGGGGTCGTGGGCCGAGCCCTCCCCGGTTATGGCTGTACGCATTCTGATTGCCGATGACGATGCCGCGATCCGGCGGCTCCTCCGCCGCTTGCTGGAATCGCATATGGAATGGAATGTCTGCGCGGATGCCTGCGACGGGAACGAAGCGATCGCGAAAGCCTCTGAACTCAACCCGGACATCGTTGTTCTCGATCTTGCCATGCCGCACTGCAATGGGCTTCAGGCGGCCCGAGAAATTGCCCGTGTGTTACCCGACGTGCCTATGTTGCTGCTCACCGTACAGGAAGTTTCCCGTGAACTCACCAAAGAAGCGGTTCATGCAGGCTTCCGGGGAGCGGTCTCCAAGAACACGGGCAGTGAAGTGGTACGCGCGATCGAGAGCCTGCTGAACCACCAGCGGTTCTTTGCGCCAACCCACAGTAGCGCGTACGGCCGGCTGGTCTAGCCGATTTCTAGCAAGGCTGCGCGCAAGCCCTTGTCCGGGGCTGGTGGCATTGCCCCGGAATTCGCTGCTACCCACGCTCCCATTCGATTGGCGAAGTCGTTCGCGTCCGGTAGCGATGCTCCATGCAGGTATCGGTTCAAGAGGGCGGCCGTGAACGCGTCGCCAGAGCCTACCGTATCGCGCACTTTGACCCGGTAGCCAGGGTGTTCATGCTCCTCAGACGGGCTGACCAGCAGGCTCCCCCGTTCTCCCCGAGTCACGCAAATCAATGGCAGCTCGAAGTTACGCAGGGCTTCCCGGCAGAACGACCGCGCGTCGTTGGCGGCAAGGCCAAGCAGAGCCGCCACTTTGGGGGCCTCGTCCTGATTTAGCTTCACAATCGTGGCACGTGAAAAAGAGTCTTGCAGCACCTCGGCTGAATAGAACGATTGCCGCAGGTTCACATCGAAGACTCGGGCGGCATCTTCACGAGTCGCGTCCAGAAACTTGCGAATGGTTTGTCGCGACTTGGGAGAACGCTGGGCCAGCGATCCGTAGGCAACCGCGTCGGCAGATGTTGCCAGGTGCTCGAGGGCGGGGGTCCATTCCAAGAAATCCCATGCGGACGGATAAGTGATCGTGAAGTCTGGCTGCCCGGCTTGGTCGAGCGTTACTCCCACCGTGCCCGTGGGATATTCTTCATCGCTCTCTAAAAAGTCATCCGAAAGGCCAAAGGCAGCAAGAGATTCTCGTATATCGTTGCCGAGTTCGTCAGCCCCTACACGGCTCACGACAGTTCCGTTATCTCCTAACAAATGGGAGCAATAAGCAAAGTTCGCGGGCGCGCCGCCTAGCTGACGTCCCACAGGAAATAGGTCCCAGAGAAGTTCTCCGAGGCCAACGATGGTGAGAGGGGCGTTCACGGGGTGTTATTGGTTGTCGGCTGTTCGCTCCAGTCGGTTTACTTTTGAGACCCGTCAGTCGAGGAATGCACTGTCATTGGTTCAGAACGCAAATGTCCAGGGTGCTGCGGAGTGGCGCCAGTCTTTTCTGCTCGGTTGTGAAAGCCCATGACCTACTTCTTGCGCTCCAATTGCGCTTTTGCGGCCTGCAACTGCTTAAGTTGTTCGGGGCCGACGGTCGGATACGCAAGTTCTAGGTCTTTCAGGGTTTCGACCACTGCGGCGGCGACCACCAAACGCGTGTACCATTTGTTGTCCGCGGGGACCACGTACCAAGGAGAATGCTTGCTCGAAGTCGCCACAATCATTTCTTCATACGCTTTCATGTAGTCATCCCAGTAGGTACGCTCGCGAACGTCAGCGGCAGAAAATTTCCAGTTCTTCTCGGGATTCTCCAAGCGTTGCAGAAAGCGACGCTTCTGTTCCTTCTTCGAAACATTCAGGAAGAATTTGCGGACGATTACTCCGTTGCGCACCAGATAGCGCTCGAAATTACGGATGTCCTCGAAGCGATCCTCCCACAATTTTTTCCCCAGCAACTGTTCCGGCACTCTTTCGTGATTCAGAATCTCCGGATGCACTCGCACGACCAGCACTTCTTCGTAGTACGAGCGATTGAATATTCCAATGCGCCCACGCTCCGGCAAGCACCGCGTCGTGCGCCATAAGAAATCATGGTCCAGTTCTTCCGACGAAGGGGTCTTGAACGAGTAGACCTGACAGCCTTGGGGATTCAGGCCTGACATCACGTGCTTGATGGCTCCATCCTTGCCTGCGGCGTCCATGGCCTGAAAAACCAGCAGTACTCCCCAACGGTCCTGAGCGTACAACTTGTCCTGCAACTCGGCCATCTCTCGGATGCCGTTTTCAAGCAGTTCCTTCGCATGCTCTTCGGAGTGAAGATGTGATGTATCGTCCGGGTTGAAATCCTTCAGGCGAAAAGCCTTGCCCGATTCGATCCTATAGGGCTTGGAAAATTTGTTAGCCCAGCTCATTGATCCTCCAGCCCTCAGAGTAAAGCGGGAGTGTAACACTTTAGCAATCGGTACTCATGCGGTCCGTCCCTTAGCGTTCAGCGAGCACGCTTCAACCGAACTTCGCCGGTTTCCCGGCGGGCCAATCTCCCAACTAGAGGATCCCAAGGAGGAACGGCCACGAGGATTCTGGGTACGCAGTCCGACGACGGCGCGCTGATGGAAGCACGTAACTTCCCCATGACCATTACGGTTAAACAAAACGGGGTGAGTACTAACCGTTGAGGGCTACCCGAGCTTTACCGTCTGGCCAGTCCGAGCCGACTGGTATACCGCCTCGATAATGGTCAGGTCACGCAGTCCTTCTTCACCCGGCGTCAATGGCTCCTTATTCTGCATGACACAATCGGACATGTGGTCCATTTCGGCGGCGAAGTGATCGACCTCGTTGATTTCGATCTGCTCGATTCGTCCATCGCGTTCAATCCACAGGCGATTGCCGTTGTACCAGGTGGCAGGGTCCATCTCGAGCCTCCCCTTCGTGCCCATCACGCGATAGTGGCTCTGATGGAAATAACAATAGCTTGAAGAGCAGTTCGCAAGAATTCCGCTGGGAAATCTCAGTTGGAAGATTGTGTTGCCCTCCACTTCCTTGAAGCGGGGATCATTCGGCGGGCTGAAGGTTAGGGCGTTCACTTCGAGCGGCTCTTCTCCGGTCAAATAGCGAGAGGCGTTCAAGGCATAGATTCCGATGTCGAACATCGAGCCCCCACCGGCCAGAGATTTCTTCAATCGCCAAACGTTGGGATCTCCCATCGCAAAGCCGGTGTCGGCAAGGATGATCTGTGTCGGCCCAAGTTCCTGAGAGCGAGCAATGCGGATCGCCTCTCGATTTAGGGGCTCATAGCGGCAGCGGTAAGCAATCATCAGCTTGCGGTCCGCTTTCTTAGCCGTATCAATCATCTGCTTGCATTCGGCCGAAGTGGCTGCCATCGGCTTCTCGGAGAGTACGTGCTTCCCTGCTTCTAATCCGCGCACGGTGTACTCGGCGTGCATGCTATTCGGCAGGACGATGTAGATGACATCGACTTCGGGATTGTCCTTGATCGAGTCGTAATTCTGGTAGTTGTAAATATTCTTCGGATTTACGCCGTAGCGAAGCGCGAGCTTGTTGGCCTTGTCGGGATGTCCACTCACAAAGGCGACGACTTTCGATTTCTCGCACTTGGCGAAGGCAGGGAGAATCTGGTTGATGGAAAGGCTCCCCAATCCCACGATCGCCCAGCCGAGTTTTTTCCCCGGAGGATCAGGTACTCGCAGCTGCGCATGCGCGCTCTTGAGCAGTGGTGCGGTAAGGTTGGCTGCAAGCACCCCCTCTCCTACACGGGTGATGAACCCCCGTCGTGTGAGTTCTTTCTCGGAAACCTTGATCATCTCTTCACCTCGCTTGTTGCTTTTGGGTGCGCTCTTTGTGAATTTCATCGAGGCGCTTCTTCAGATAGTCCGCATATTCTTGCTTGAGTTTCTGATCACTGGGCGAGCCGTATATTTCGCTGGACTTGTACTTGCCTTCCGCGAATTTTTTCTTGGTCCATTCATCATGAATGTGGGTCTCGTCGGCTTTATCAAGAACTTCTGCCACAAACTGCGGCGGAATAAAGTACACACCCTCACGGTCGCCAACAACCAGGTCGCCAGGCATAACCGTGACGTCCCCAATGCGGACGGGAACGTTGATTCCGGTCAACATCACGTTCCCGATCGGGGTGGGGTCAACGGCGCGAAAATAGGCAGGCATGTCTATTTCCGACAGGCCATTCAGATCGCGCACGCTGCCATCGACGACCAGTCCACCATCTTTCGTGGCTTGCCTGATATAGAAAAACAGGTTGTCGCCGACGATTGTGCCATTCACCTTTTTGCCAAAAAGATCCACCACCAGAACGTCGCCAGGCTGAAGCATATCGATGGCCGTCTGGTTCATCAGTCGCGGAATACCCTTGGCTTTAGCTTTGGCGACTGCAACATCATGCACATCTTCGCGAACGGGCATGAATTGAACCGTAAAGGCGCGTCCCACCAACATCTTTCCAGGATGTAGGACCTGAAATCCGTCGGCGTATTGATTGTTGTATCCCTTGGCCTCAAGTACTGCCCACACCTCTTCCGAAGACAGGTCGCGCGCGCGCGCCACCAAATCGTCAGGGACCTTGGGTCGGCCATCCGGCAAACGTCCGAACGGATTTTCTGCGGTGTAGTCGATCAGGTCCTGCTTGGAAAACTGAATGAGCTGCGCCGCTGTGCTGGTCGAGGTTGCTAGGATCAATACCACGCAGGTGGAGAGCAGGCGCGCGTGAGGAAAAACGTTTCGCATCAGGATCGGCCTCCGATAGAAGCGCGTTCACGAAACTCTCAAATTGAAGAAAATTTGTCAAACATAAACCGGCGCGTGCGATTACAATGCTTGCCTTGCGCCCCCGATGAGCCCTCGCCCTAGCCGCGTTCGCTGGTTGCTGATCTTCTGGATGTTCGTGATCAGCGCCAT